>ENA-OPBO01000869-OPBO01000869.1-human-gut-metagenome-genome-assembly--contig:-NODE-869-length-23677-cov-2.673736_pt1 | contig 23677 bp, 19 predicted proteins | sample MGYA00241071_ERZ501458 | MGnify/ENA primary metagenome ERZ501458 (study PRJEB25962, sample SAMEA2042509) | human gut metagenome | biome: human gut; feature: human-associated habitat; material: faeces... | reverse complement strand
GTTACTGTAATGGGCATCAACGATCCCTTCATCGACCTTGAATACATGGCTTATCTGCTCAGGTATGACACCGTTCACGGCAGGTTTGACGGAGAAATCAAGGTTGAAAACGGCAAGCTCGTTGTCAACGGCGAAGCTATCAGCGTTTATAACTGCATGGATCCCAAGGAGATTCCCTGGGGCGAATGCGGCGCAGAATACGTTGTTGAATCCACCGGTAAGTTCACCACCACCGAACTCGCAAGCCAGCATTTCGTAGGCGGCGCAAAGAAGGTCGTCATCTCCGCACCCGCAAAGGATGCAACTCCCATGTTCGTTATGGGTGTAAACAACAAGGAATACAAGTCCGACATGAACGTTGTTTCCAATGCAAGCTGCACAACCAACTGCCTTGCACCTCTTGCAAAGGTTATCAACGATAATTTCGGCATCAAAGAGGGTCTTATGACCACCGTTCATTCCATCACCGCAACCCAGCTTACCGTTGACGGTTCTTCCCGCAAGGATTGGCGCGGAGGCCGTGCGGCAGCACACAACATCATCCCCAGCAGCACCGGTGCAGCAAAGGCAGTCGGCAAGGTCATCCCCGCTCTTAACGGCAAGCTGACCGGCATGAGCATGCGCGTTCCCACCATTGACGTTTCTGTTGTTGACCTCACCTGCGTGCTCGAAAAGCCCGCAACCTACGATGAAATCAAGGCAGTTATGAAAGCAGCAAGCGAAAGCCCCGAATTCGCCGGCATCATCGGATACACCGAGGACGCTGTTCTATCACGATAAGAGAACTTCCATCTTCGATGCAACCGCCGGCATCATGCTCAACGATCATTTCGTAAAGCTCGTTGCTTGGTATGACAATGAATGGGGTTATTCCAACAAGCTTGTTGACCTCATCAAGCATATGTCCTCCGTTGATCATCCCTGCTGTTGCTGCTGCGGCAAATAATTCCGCGGTATAAACAGGAATCAACGCACACAATTAAACCAAAATAACGAACGGGAGCATTGCCGTATGACGATGCTCCCGTTTTTGTGTTCACTGTCCTGCTGCAATACACGGAGCAGCCGGAATGCAGCGGCAGACCTTGCTATTGATTCAAACTGATTCTGCACACTTTCGTTGCAATATCGTTGACGAAAGCTTCGTCATGTTCAACAAACAGCATGGTCGGCTTGTATTCAAGTATCAGCGTTTCTATCTGAAGTCTTGATATAACGTCAATGTAGTTCAGCGGCTCATCCCAGATATAGAGGTTGGCTCTTTGGCAAAGGCTGCGGGCGAGCAGGACTTTTTTCTTTTGTCCCATGGAAAATTCCGACATATCTTTTGTGAACTGCGTACGCTTGAAATCAAGCTTTCTCAGAATCGTTTTGAACAGGGTGATATCAATTTCGCTTTCTGCGGCAAAGTCGTCTGCGCTGCCGGAAAGAAAAGACATATCCTGCGGCACATATGACACGGTCAGTCTGCTGCCGATTTCAAGTGTGCCCGTATGTGCAATTGGTTGGCCGATTAAAAGCTTCAGCAAACTGGATTTGCCGCAGCCGTTTCGCCCGACAAGCGCGATTCTGTCCCCGCGGTTGAGCGTAAGACTGATTCCGTTTGCAACGCATCTGTCACCGTAAAAAATGGAAAGGTCTTTTGATAAAAGCAGATTCTGCCTGAAATACGGCTCGGGATGCAGCTTCAGCCGCTCGTCGTATTCAACATCATGCATTAGTGCCTCTCGTTTTTCAATTTCGCGTTCAAGTCTGCTCTCCTGTGCCTTTGCATGACGCATCATCTTTGCGGCTTTTGCGCCGATTGCGCCGCGATCACACGGACCGCCGCCGATTTTTGTTGCTTCAACTTTGTCCGACCATGAAGCAATTCTGTCCGCTGCATTGCGCAGGTTGGCAATTTCGGCGGTCAGACGGGAGTTTTCACTGCGTTCATAATCGTCACGCCGAGTTTTTTCACGCTGCCATGATGAATAATTGCCGTGAATGACTTCTATCGTGCTGCGATTAATTGACAGCACATGGTCAATGCATTCATCAAGGAATGCCCTGTCGTGCGACACAAGAATGAACCCTCGTTTGCTCTTGAGATATTTCGCAACGAGTCGTCTCCCGTCAAGATCAAGATGATTCGTCGGTTCATCAATGAGCAGAAAGTTGTTTTCCTTGAGAAAGAGTGCGGCAAGCAGCAGTTTGGTTTTTTCTCCGTTGGAAAGCGTTGCAAACGGACGGGGGAGCACACTTTCATCAACACCGAGAAGTCCGAGTTCCCGCTCGGCGCGCCAAAAGTCGTATTCCGCAATACCGGAAACAGTCAGAAGAATTTCGGCAGCGGTCAGACTTTCATTTGTTACGGCAAACGGAAAATAGTCAAAATGAACGCTTGCCGTGATGCTTCCTTCGTATGCATAATCGCCCATTAACAGCCGCAGAAAAGTCGTTTTTCCGCGCCCGTTTCGTCCGATGAAACCAAGTCTCCAATCGGTATCGATCGTGAAATTTACGTTTTCAAAAATGTTGTCGAAACTGCCTTCATAGCAGAAGGTTAAATTGCGTACTGAAATTATGGACATATGAACCTCCTTGTTGTTCAAGCCTGCGGGTTATAAATGCGCTGAAAGCCGAAGTCTGCGGGCGGTTCGGAGGGTTTCGTTAAGGTGCACATAAAACACATTTTATGAAAATAAAAAACGGAACGTGAAACATCATTCACATCCGCTTCTGAGCAGAACTATAAAGCTCATACAGGGAAACACAAAGTCTGCATTGCATTTATCCTGTTAAATATGCGGAAGTCCACCGGGATGTTATCAACCGAATCGCAGCGCAAACTCTTTTGCACACTTTTAAGCGCAACAAAAAAAGTTTTGCTTTGCATAAAAACTCAGTCGATCACGGTCACTCCGGTATACCCCTTTGTTTAAATTTCGGCGGATGAACCACCGATTAAAATGATTATAGCACCGAGCCCATCGTATTGTCAACAACGAATTTTGATGTCGGCTGCTTTGTGCAAATAATGATGATGTAAATAAAACCGCATAACGGAATTGAAAGCATCCGAATGCTGTCTGCATGTTCGGATGCTTTCGGTTTTTTGTCAGATTGTTAAATCAGTTGTTCTTTTTCTTGGAACGGAGAAAATAGGGCCAATCGAGTCCGCTGTTTTTGTCGCGGTTATCGCGGGGAGTGCTTTGGCGGGAAGACTCAGCGGGCCTTGCCGGGCGAGGTTCATCGCCGTAGCTGCTGCCGTAGCCCCTGTTGTCGTCATATGCGGGAGCGTTGCCGTATCCCGGGCGACTCTCATAATCGGGTCTGCCGTACTCTGCACTGTTCGAGCCTGAACCGCCGCGAATGCCGCTGCTGTAGTCAGCGGGGTTTCGATGGGGCTCCTGCCTGTCGCTGTAGCTGCGATCAACGTAGTCGCGCCTGCCGGGTTCGTCACGCATGGGTGCAGTACCGTATTCACGTTGTGCGTTCGGAGTATTTAAGCGGTCGTCACGGATATCATATTGTTCACGGTCGGGAGCGGCGGGACGTGTATCAACACGAATGCCTCTGCCGTCGCGGGAGTCGGGGTCGGGACGAACGCCGGAATTTACAGCATTTTGACGCGTCCTTGAGGGGTCGTTATCCAGTTCTGCGGGCCACTCAAAGCCTGTTGCAATAACGGTAACACGAACATCGTCTCCCATTGCGTCATCAATGCCCATTGCGAAAATGATGCGTGCTTCTTCATCCACAGCCGAGGTTATGAGGTTGGTTGCATTGTCAACCTCCATCATGCCGAGAGTGGGTCCGCCCACAACGTTGATGAGAACGCCCTTTGCACCGTCAATGGTTGTTTCAAGCAGCGGACTTTTGATTGCCTGCTGGGTAGCTTCCGTGCAGCGATCTTCGCCGCTTGCGGTGCCGATACCCATGTGGGCCATGCCCTTTGCGGAAAGGACGGTGCGAACATCCGCAAAGTCGCTGTTGATCATTGTGTGGCAGGTGATAAGGTCGCTGATTCCCTGAACGCCCTGACGGAGCACATCGTCCGCAACGCGGAGCGCATCGTTAATGGGTGTGTTGCCGACAATGGAAAGCAGTTTTTGGTTGGGAATGATAATGAGCGTGTCAACAACATCGCGCAAATCGCGTATGCCCTGAAGTGCATTCCTCATGCGTGAGCGGCCTTCAAAACTGAAAGGCTTTGTAACAACACCAACGGTCAGTATGCCCTGCTCTTTGGCGGCTTTTGCAACTATGGGTGCTGCCCCGGTGCCGGTGCCGCCGCCCATACCTGCGGTGATGAAAACAAGATCTGCGCCGCGAATTGCGTCGTTGATCTCATCAATGCTCTCTTCTGCTGCGGCCCTGCCGACGGCAGGTTCCGCACCTGCGCCGAGACCTTGGGTTGCCTTTTCACCTATCTGAACCTTGATGTCTGCCTTGGAGGTGAATAGAGCCTGTCTGTCGGTGTTGATGGATACAAATTCAACACCGCGAAGACCAAATTCAACCATACGGTTCACTGCGTTCCCGCCTGCGCCGCCGACGCCGACGACTTTAAGCTGGGCAATATTGCCCTGTTCGTTATCGAGTTCAAGATCAAGTGCCATTATTGATAAAACCTCCTTTGTCTTCGGTTGATTTAAACTTTGAGAATGCATCGAACGGTTTGCTCTTTTCAAAAACCAATCGGTGCATACTGTGGCAATCTTTGCATAATTGCTATGCATTTTGTCGGTAAGCGAAAAAATCTCTGATGTTGCCGACTATATTATCCACCAGTCGTCTGTTGCCGACAGCAAGTGAACCGCTGCCGTAAAGCATGAAATGCGCAAGCGCAAATGCCGGTGCGTAGTTAACGGCGTTCATAAGGCTTGTCCGCGGCATGGAAACATATACGCGCCTTCCGAGAAGTCGGGAAAGCCTTTCCGTGCCGCCGCGCATAAGCGCAATTCCGCCGCCGATGAGATAGACGGGGAAGCGCGCCCGAGCGTTTTGTTCAATGCCGCTGATGATGCTTTGAATTTCATCCGCAAGCTGAACGATGCGGGCTTCGATAACGGATTGAATTGCGCCGCAGCTGAGCGTTGCAAGTCCCTCTCCGGGAATCATAACGCGTTCAACGGAGCCGCCGTAATCAAGCCCGAATACATACCTGCGTTTGATGCTTTCCGCCGTGCTGAACGGAAGGCGCAGCCCGTATGCAATATCACGCGTGAAGTGTTCGCCGCCGATTCCGATGCTTTCGGAGCAAAGCAGAGCGTTGTCATATATGAGTGAAACATCACAATGCTGACCGCCGCAATCGATCAGTATCGCACCGTTTTCGCGGTCCGGTTCGGGAATTGTGAACAATGCCCCTGTCAATTGGGATGAAACAAACGGATCGGCAGCAATGCCTGCTGAGCGAAGCGCATCCGAAACGACTGCGGCGAAAGCCGAGTCAACGAAGGTATGCGCCGCATCCGCCGAAATTTCCTTTGCGGCCTTGCCGACGGGCGAATGCTCCGCCGCCATGCCGTCAAGTTCAAAGTTGAACAGCGAGCTGTGCATCAGCGTAAAGCCTTCCGGCGGAGTGAAATCCGCCGCCTGCTCAAGCAGAAGATCGATGTCCGGTTCCGTGACGCGGTGCGATCTGGATTCAACAGGCTGTCGGCAGGAGTTGAGCAGGGTCTTTGTGAATGGTGCGGGAACTCCGACACAGGCACTGCGAAGGCGGATTCCCTGAGAGCTGCGGAGTGCAGAGGCAATGCTTTCAAGTGTATCGCTCAGTGCGGCCGCGTTCGGAAGTTCACCGAATCGATACCCGGAGTAGGTACGTTCTTCGGCATTTTGAACAATGATTGCGCCGTCAGCCGCAGGGCAGACAACCATGGCAAGAACTTTGCTGCTGCCGATGTCGATTATAACACTCTGTTTCATTCAAGCTCTCCAAATGCAGAATCCGCTGCCCAAAAAACAGTTTTCGGCGGGGTATGTCACATTTTCTCAACGAAAACGGCATGTGTGCGGACTGTGCATATATGTATGCTCATTATAGCATATATGCAATATTATGCGCAACACCCGGGCAGCGACTTTGCGTAAAAAAGATAGAATAACCTAATTTGTTTTATAAAATCTAACGCAATGTTTCATCAAGGCTCGTCCGTTGAATTCGGCGGAGCAGTCACCTGCTGCGGTGCATCCGTTTCAGGCGTGACCGATGCGGCCGAACTGCGCGGAGTGAAGTCAACAACGGTTGAATCCTTAAATATGTTGACCGTCCCCCCACTCGGATAGACGGGGAGAAGGCGTGCGTAAGCCTTTGCTGCGGTTTTAATATTTCCTTCCGCATACCGCCAGTCATCCAGAACAAAAGTGTAGCCGTGCTGAAGCTCAAGCTTTATCGAGGCTGCATTGGACACATCAATTGCAATAACGCTTTCTGCAAAATCACATTCTTTTACTGCCGCAAGCAGCTTCATTGCCGTGACGGTGCGGAGACAATGGTTCTTTTCGGTTATCACGGTATTATGCACAAAGCCGATATTCGCCATGCCGCGGAGCAGGATAAGCTCACCGCTGCTTTCCGCGCCGATTGCAAGCACAAGCCCTTCGGCATCGATAAGCGTATATGTTCCGTTTGCTGCGGGTAGGGCTGCCGCAGCATTGTGATCGGCAACATTGATACTGATTTTATTCGGAAAAACCCTGCGCACGCCGGTGCAGATCAAATTCGGAATGCTTGATACGTTTTTTGATATTTCATCCGTGTTGTAGGAAAGAATATGCCTGCCCGTCTGCAAACCTGCAAGGCCGATTATCTGTTCGGCACTGTATTGCCCGCTTCCGGAAACAATGAACGAGTCAACGCAGGTAAAGCGATAGGCTGTATAGCCGCAAAACCCAAGCAGTGCGATAAGAAGAAGAATTCCGAGCGAACTGAAAATGTCACGCCTGTTTTGTCTCCGCCGCTTTTCCTCGTGGCTGATGCCGCGTGCGGGTGCCGCTGCGCGGGTATCCAGCCCGTCGGATTCAACACCGTGCGGAACCTTGCGTGCACGTGTTCCGGCCGCACTGCGGGCCCCGTGTGCGGAATTGCCTGAAGCGTCCGCAGAACGGTTGCGGGAATGCATGCTGCCGTACTCAGGTTCGTTATTGCTGCCGCTGTTTCTGTTTTTTGTGTTTTCCATATGATTCTCCGCGTGATTTTCGGGGTTCCGTATAGCGTGAAATATTGAGCAGTACGCCGATGCCGGCAAGGAATATAACAAGCGAGGTACCGCCGGAGCTGATGAAGGGGAGCGTTTGCCCTGTTGCGGGTATTGAATTTGTAACAACGGCAACGTTGACCATAACCTGCACGGCAAGTATGGAAGAGAACCCTGCCGCAACAAGTGAAGCGAACCTGTCGCGAACGGAGAGCGCAATTCGAATGCCGCGGTAGATAATAAAGCAGTAGGCCGCAATTAACAGTGCAACAGTCACAAAGCCGAGTTCCTCGGCAATGATGGAAAGAATGAAGTCACTTTCACGATAAGGCAAAAACAGGAGCTTTTGACGGCTTGCATCAAGCCCCTGACCGAACCACCCGCCGTTGCCGAATGCATAAAGCGATTGAACGATCTGATAGCCGGCATCGCTTTTGTTGCCCCAAGGATCAAGCCATGCAGTAAATCTGCTTTCGCGATATGACGCAGCAAACAAAAGAACAACGAGAGCAACTCCGCCGATAAGTGCCGCAATGCCGAGCTGACTAAGGCTTGCTCCTCCGATAAAAAGCATGATTGCAAACACAATGCAAAGAATTATGAGCATGGAAACGTTCGGCTGAAAATAAATCAACACGGCGGGAATGACAAGCAGTGCCGCCATCGGCAAAAACCCCCGAACGAACGACGGCATATCCTCATGGTGGTCAGTCATGTATTTTGCCATGCAAATAACGATTATGAACTTTGCAAGTTCGGAAGGCTGAAATTGCAGCGGACCGATTTTAAGCCAACGCTGTCCGCCCTGCAGGTTTTTGCCGAAAAGAAGAACGGCAATAAGGAGCAGGATTATAAGCAGATATGCCATCCATGCAAAGCGTCGGTAGAATTTGTAATCCACGAACGAAAGCCCGAACATAACGGGAATGCCGATTGCAAGGAAGAGTAACTGCTTTTTTACGTAGTAATACCCATCGCCCTGAAAGGACTGGGCATAATAATAGCTTGCGGAAAACAGCATAACAACGCCGAATGCGCAGATTGCCGCAACTGTAAGAAAAAGCAAGTAGTCCATGCCGTGTCTGCGCGGGCGCATTGTCGGCATGGGTGCAGCGGCGGGAGAACTGCCGCCGCGCCTTTCGGTGGAATGAATATGTGTTGCGTTGCTTTCCATCTCAACCTCTCTTATCGATTATTCCGAAACGGGAGGGACCGTTTCGGGCAGAATGCGGCATTTTTCGGCGGAAACTCAAGCCCGATGGGCGGGAATCAAAACCGCCTCAGAGTGAGTTTACTATTTCCTTAAATATGTCACCGCGCTGTTCAAAATTGTCGAACATACCCCAGCTTGCGCAGGCGGGGGAGAGCAGCACTGCATCGCCGGGTTCGGCAAGGGATGCTGCTTTCAGTATCAGTGCGCGGAAATCATCCGAACAGGGGTAGATGTTTTTAAACCCTTCCTCTTTGGCCGCACGCATGATAGCTTCGGTGTTTGAACCGTTCACAACAACAGCCTTAACTCTTCCGTTGAAGGCGCGGAAGACGGGACGATAATCACTTTGCTTATCGTAATTACCGACGCCGAGCATAAGCACTGTCGGCTTTGTCATTGCTTCAACGGCTTTAACGGTGGATTCGGGGTTTGTGCCTTTTGAATCGTTGTAAAAGGTGATTCCGTTCAGGCAGCGGGTGTATTCAATTCTATGCTCAACACCTTTGAATGATTTCAAAACATTGCAGACGACATCCGGCTTTACTCCCATGGACATAGCAAGGCAAACCGCACAGAGCGCGTTTTCAAGATTATGTGCACCGATGATGCCGAGTTCGGTTGCGGGGATAAGCTGCGTTTCAACTCCGTTCATGCGGAAGATGATGATGCCGCTGCGGACAAAGGCGCCGTCCCGAACCTCATGCAGCCTTGAAAAGTAAAGCTTTTTTGCTTTTGTTTCCGCGGCCGAAACAATTGGATCATCCGCATTCAGAACGGCAAAATCCTGTTCGGTCTGGTTTTCAAAAACGCGCATTTTGGCCGCAATGTACGCTTCCATCGAGCCGAACCGATTGATATGATCCTCGGTGATGTTCAAAAGCCCGGCTGCATCGGCATGAAAGTCACGGATGCTTTCGAGCTGGAGAGCGGCGGTTTCCGCAACAACGGTGTCGCCCGGGCGCGTTTCGGATGCATGTTCGGTAATTGGAATGCCGATGTTGCCGAGAACAAACGTTTGGCCTTCGCCGTTTGCTTTGAATATTTCGCCGGTAAGCGCAGTGGTTGTGGTTTTTCCGTTCGTGCCGCCGATGCACACAAAATGCGTTCCTCTGCTGCAATAACGATAACCGAGTTCAATTTCGCCGATAACTTCAATGCCGCGGCTCTGTGCCTTGCGGACAAATGGAGCGAAAATCGGAATAACGGGGGAAATAATCATCAGGTCCACTCCGTCCAAAAGTGTTTCGGGAGCTTCGCCGAGTTTGTCGGTGTATTCAATGCCGGAAAGAGCTTCCTCAAGCCCGGGAATGACAGGTTTCATATCGTTAATGATAACGTTATACCCGTTTCTGTAAAGCAGTTTTGCGCTCGAAATGCCGCTTTTTGCCATTCCGACGATCAGTGCGGTTTTTTTCATATCGAATCGCGTCCTTTCGTTGTTTATAGGTTTTATTCGGTGAATTAAGCTGCCTGCGGAACAAATTCGTATCTGCGGCAGTGCAGTCTTTTAGATGCGGCCGTTCGGCGCAGCGGGGTTTTGAGAAGTGTGCCGATGCTCCTTCTTAAAAACCCGGTATCATTATCAGTCGTGCCAAGTGCCAACAAAAATCACGACTTTCGGCGCCGAACGGCGGCTATGTGTTCAAAACGGTTCGCCCGAACCGCAGGAACCAATGGTGGTCATTCTGGAATGCAGCGTTATGCTGCACAATAAAGCAGACTTTTATTTGTTTGCTCTATCAAAGGAACAGTGCGAGTGCGGCAACGCAGGCAAGTGCGGTCACTATCATGTATCCTGAAACGACTTTTGTTTCGGGATAGCCCAAAAGCTCAAAATGGTGATGAAGAGGTGCCATTTTGAATATGCGCTTGCCGTGGCGCAGTTTGAACGAGCCGACCTGCAGCACAACGCTTACGGCGGAGGCAACAATGCATACGCCCATCAGCAGGAAGAGGAACGGGGAACGGCTGTAAATGACCATTGCGGACATTGCGCCGCCCAGTGCCATTGAGCCTGTATCTCCCATAAAGACTTTTGCGGGATAGCTGTTGCTCTTCAAAAAGCCGAGGCAGCCGCCGGCGACCGCAAACGCAAAAACGCTCATGCAAAGCATTCCGTCGCGGTTTGCAACGAAACGGGGTTCGTTAATGAAGCTGCCGTCGAAAACTTTTGCAAAATAGAGAAAAAGCACACCCATTGCAATGCTGTAAATCAGCGAGACGCCGGAAAGCAGACCGTCCAAGCCATCGGTCAGGTTTGCACTGTTGACAACGGCAATTATCATGAACATCGTAAAGGGAATGTACCATCCGCCGAGTTCGATGCTGCCGAAAATCGGGTCATACAATGTTGAACCGATAAAACTGCTTTTATAGGCATAGTACGCCGCCGCAAAGGCCAGAAGAAGCTGTGCGATAATTTTTTGGTATGCGCGGAGACCGAGATTGCGCTTGCGCTTGACTTTTATAAAGTCGTCAAGAAAGCCGACAAGCCCGAACGCAAGCATGATAAGCACGGCAGGAACCGAAAAATCGAATGCAATGCCGTATATGCTGAATGCCGCAACTGCAATAATGATCGCGATTATGAACATAATGCCGCCCATCGTCGGAGTGCCTTCCTTTGCGGAATGTGCGTGCGGCCCCTCGGCACGTTCAACCTGCCCGTACTTGAGTCGTCGGAGCATGGGAATGAACAGGGGAGAAATGAGCATGACCGCTGCTGCGGCGGTTATGAAAGCGAAAATCATCTTTTGCATAATACGAACCTCTTATATTTTTACTTTGCACGGAACCGAAACGACCCGATGCGCAAAACTGTGCCGAATACGGAATTATTTGCGCCCGCAGCGCATATCTTCAAGAATTTCGGCAACGATTATTTTTTCATCGAACGGATGCTTGATGCCGTTGATTTCCTGATAGTTCTCGTGGCCCTTGCCTGCAAGAACAACCACATCGTCCTTCTTTGCAATATTCAGTGCGTAACGTATTGCCTCGCGGCGGTTTTCAATAACAACGTACTCCGTTTTTTCGCTGCGCACACCTTCAAGCACCATGTTGATGATGCGCGTCGGATCTTCCGTGCGCGGATTGTCGGATGTTACAACACAGAAGTCTGCAAGTTTTGCCGCCGTTGCACCCATTATCGGACGTTTGGCATTATCCCTGTCGCCTCCGCAGCCGAACACGGCAATGACGCGTCCTTTGGCAAAACCCTGAACGGCAGAGAGCAGGTTGGACAGTCCGTCCGGTGTGTGTGCAAAATCCAGTATAACGGAAAAATCAAAGCCTTCCGCAGGCAGTGATTCCATCCTGCCGGAAACGCCCTTCACGCTTTTCAGCCCTTCCGCGATGGTGTCCAAATCAATTCCGAGTTTCATGCAGACCGATGCTGCAAGCATTGCGTTAAAAACATTGAAAAGCCCGGGAATGGAAACATTGATTTGCTTGTTTCCGTTCGGCGTCAGCATTTCAAATTCGATGTTGCGCGCACAGATTTCAATGTCGGCAGCGCGAACATCGGCTTTTTCGCAGCGAATGCCGTATGTGATGCTTGGAATATTGATACCGCGAAGCAGCTCCGCACTGTGGCTGTCATCGGCATTCATAACGGCAAATTTGCTGCGTGTGAACATAATTTTTTTTGCCGCAAGATAATTTTCAAAAGTTTTGTGATAATCAAGATGATCCTGCGTAAGGTTCGTGAATCCGCCTATGAGATACTCGATTCCGTGAACCCTGTCCTGATCCAATGCGTGCGAACTGACTTCCATCACGATAAGCTGAACACCCTCGTCACGCATAAGCCTGAACACACGCTGAAGCTCAACACTTTCCGGTGTGGTGCGGTCGGTGGGGATGATTCTGTCGCCGATAAGGTTTCGAATCGTGCCGATCAGTCCGACTTTATAGCCCGCCTTTTCGGCGATCGCTTTTATCATGTATGTTGTTGTCGTTTTACCGTTCGTGCCGGTGATGCCGATGACGGGGATTCCGTCAAGCGGATGACCGTAAAACTCAATTGCAAGCTCGGCCATTGCATGACGTGAGTTTTTCACAATAATCTGCGGCACGGAAAGAGGAAGCTCCCGTTCAACAAGGAGCGCGGCTGCGCCGCGGGCAACTGCGCTTTCGGCAAATTCGTGCCCGTCTTTGAAAGTGCCGCGGATGCAGCAAAACAGCTCACCGCCGGTGAGTTTTCTTGAGTCGTATTCGATTCTGCTGATGTCGCAGTCGCTGCCGATTATGCGGCAGTCGGTATTTTTTGTCAGTTCACTTATAAGCATTGCTTTTCTCCTGTTATAAAGCAAGTATTGATTTTGCAGCAAAAAGTCTGCCTGTTGCGGAAATTAACCGCCTGTAGTCGAATAGCCGAAATAAACCGTTACGGATGAGCCGAATTCAACCTGCGTGCCTGCATAGATGCTTTGTCCGATGACATATCCGAACGGATCGGCGGGGTCGGCAATCATTGTAAGCCCGAGCTGTTTGAGCTCATCATGCGCCTGGAGCGCGGTTTTCCCGATTAGACTCGGCATGGTAACATAATACGGCTCATCGGTCGGTTCGGCGGTGTTCACACCCTCGAGTCCGGTGTACAGCAGAACGGACGAGCCGATAACAACGCTTTGGCCCGCTGCCGGGACCTGCATTGTAACAACCGCATCGCATTCGAAAATGCCCTCAAGTCCGTACTGCGCAAGCAGTGCGGAAGCGTCAGCCGCGGACATTCCGACAAGGTTGGGCAGCTGAACCGTCTGATAGCTTGTTTCCGGGGTTAATCCGGGAACTTCCTTCAGCGTCAACACATTTTCAAGCACACGGCGAACGAAAGGTGCGGCAACCGTGCTGCCGAAGATTGAACTTACCCGAGGCTCATCAACAAGGATGAGGCAGAGATAGCGGGGTTCGTCCGCGGGAGCGAATCCGATGAATGAACAGATATAATTTCCCGAGGAGACACGGCCGTATTCGTCGTATTTCTGCGCCGTTCCCGTTTTTCCGCCGACGGTGTAGTTTGCAAGCTTTGCGTTTTTGCCCGTTCCGTTATCAACAACACTTTGCAGTATCTGACGAACGTATGCGGAGCTTTCCGCGCTGATGACCCTGCGAACGGGGGACGTATCGGCCTTGAATACCGTTTCACCGGAGGCCGATATGATTTCGTCAACGATATAGGGTGTGTGCAGTTCGCCTCCGTTGATTGCGGCACAGACTGCGCTTGCAAGCTGAATCGGCGTCACGGCAATGCTTTGCCCGAAGCCGATGCGTGCAAGATCGTTTTGGGTAACGTATTTCTGGTGAGTTACGATGCCTTCGCTTTCACCGACAAGTCCGCTGCCCGTGCTTTGCCCAAGGCCGAACGCATAAAGATAATCATAAAACTTTTCGGTACCCATTGTCAAGGCGAGTTTCATGAAACAGCAGTTGCAGGAATTTTCCGTGGCGCGGGTCAGGTTCTGGGAGCCGTGGCCGGCATGTTTCCAGCATTTGATGCGTTCGCCGTTTACAATATAACCGCCGTTGCAGTAGAAGCTGTCCTCAAGATGAGTACTTCCGGAATCGAGTGCTGCCGCAAGGGTAAGGATTTTGAAAGTTGAACCGGGTTCGTATGCATCGGTTACAATGCGATTGCGGGAAAGCTCGGCAAGCATCTGCATGTCGTCCCTCGGAGGGGAGTTCGGGTCATAGTCCGGTTTTGTTGAAATTGCAACGATGGCACCGGTGTTGACATCCATGATGATTCCCTGTGCATTTTTTGCATTGTTGACCTGAACAGCTTCGGCAAGCGCGTTTTCAAGGTAACTTTGAATGTTTGCATCAACGGTAAGCTTCAGTGTTGAACCGTCCGTGGGCGGAAACTCCTGAATCATACTGTCGGCAATTTGGTTTCCCCTGCTGTCCGTTTCGGCAATACGTTCGCCGTCCTTGCCGGTGAGATACTTGTTGTATGTCAGCTCAAGCCCGCTTTGCCCGGTTCCGTCCGTGCTTGTGAACCCAATGGTTTGTGAAAGCAGAGTGCCGAACGGATAATAGCGCTTTGTGTCCGGTGAAATTCCGACACCGCCGCCAAGCTGCAAACTGCGGATTTCGTCGCAGGCTTCTTTGCTCACCTGTCGTTTGAGAATAAATTCACGAAGTTTTTTGCTTGAAACTCGTTCAAGAACTTTTTCATAGTTAAGGTTGAGAACACGACTGAGTTCCGTGGCAACACGAACTCTGTCGCTTTCGGAAATGGAATTCGGCCATATCACAATTTTGTAAACGGGGCCGTCTTTGGCAAGTGTCTGCCCGTTGCAGTCGATTATCATGCCGCGTTCGGCCGTAACGGTTGTCGGGCGCGTCCACTGGCTTAATGCCTTTTGCTGAAGCTCTTTTGCGTCAATAACCTGAAGCCAGAAAATGCGAATAAGGAGGATGAGAAAAAATAAAGCAAAAACAGGCAAAAGCCATGCAATCCGCTTGTATGTTGACCATTGCGGTTTCAGGGCTTTTTGTGCTTTTTTATTCTTTTTGCGATGTTTTTTGCCGGGGGGAACGGCTGTGATGCTCATTGCAGAATTACCTCCGAATATATATGACAAACGCCGGTCGGCTCAGAAAATGAACAAAGGATATATTTCGTTTTCTGCCGATCACCGCTTGCGTGCGCGCGGCGGACTCCGTTTTATCGGCAGGGGTTTTCGTCCGCCGTTTGCCGCTATTTTCTCGGGTGCAGGCCTGCGGTTTCGGCAGCGAGTCGTGCCGCTTCAAGGTCGATGGAGGAGCTGAGATCCATGTCAAGTTCTCCGAACCCGCGCTGGGCGGCGGCTATGCCGGCATTGATTTCGTTGATGTCGCGCTGAACTCCGGCAATGCGCTCAAAACGGAGAACTACCAAAAGCGCGGACATTGCGATCAACGCAACAAAAAGGAAAGCAGTCAGCTTAATTCCGACTTTGCGTTCACGCAGCGTGACGGAAAGCGGAATGCGCGTTTTCTGCGGGCGAATCTTTGGCTGGGTTTCTGCGGGCGCGGCAGTTTCCTGCCTGCGCTTGGGTTGAGCCGCTGCAAGCCTTGTGTCGTAAAGATAATCGCTTTTGTATGCCAATGAGCCGTTGTTTGGCGCATAGACACGCATTTCTTCAACAGTTCTGCCGTTAAATCTTGAATCCTTTGCCATTTTATTCGTCCCCCGTCGTGTTTATGAGTTTCTGCGCTGCGCGGAGTTTTGCGCTGCGCGATCTTGAGTTCAAATCCAATTCGGTATCATCCGCAACAAGCGGCTTTTTGGTAAGTATTGCAACCTCGGGCTTAAGTCCGCATACGCAAACGGGCGCATTAGGCGGGCAGGTGCAGGGGTTTGCAAGGTTCTTGAAAACGTTCTTAACGATTCGGTCTTCAAGAGAGTGAAAAGTTATGACAGCAATTACTCCTCCCGGATTCAGAAAGCGGATTGCATCGCGCACCGCTTGTTCAAGTCCCGCAAGCTCACCGTTGACCTCAATTCGAATTGCCTGAAACGTTCGCCTTGCCGGATGCGGCCCGTCGCGCCTTGCCGCCGCCGGTATTGCGTTTTTAATGATTTCGGCAAGTTCGGTTGTTGTTTCAATGGGCTTGTCCGCACGCGCCGCACCGATCGCATTTGAAATGCGTGAGGCAAAGCGTTCCTCGCCGTAGTCGCGTATGATTCGTGTCAACGCAGCTGTATCATAGCCGTTTACAACATCGTGTGCGCTGAGCGGAGCGGATTTGTCCATTCGCATACCGAGCCGCGCCTCGCTTCCGTATGAAAATCCGCGCTCCGCATCGTCGAGTTGATGCGAGCTGACGCCGAGATCAAGCAGGATTCCGTCCGCACCGTTGACTCCGCGGGCATTGAGCAGTTCGGTAAGTTGAAAAAAATTGCCGCGAACAGCCGTGAAATTCGGAAAAACCGAAAGCCTTGCGGAGGCTTCGGCGATAGCTTCGCCGTCGCGGTCAATGCCGAACAATCTGCCGCCGGCAGGGAGTGAACGCAAAATTCCGAGGCTGTGACCGCCGCCGCCGAGGGTTCCGTCAACATATGTTCCGCCGCGTTCCGGACGCAGCAGGGACAGAACCTGCGGAAGCATTATTGGGGTGTGATAAGAGCTTGTGTTTATATCATTGAGCATCTTTTATTAACCTCCGAATGCGGATGATATGAGCGATGCCGCAGAAGAATTACCGGGAGTTTTATCGGAATAATTCTGAACATCGGAGCAAAGCTCATTAAGCGTGTAGTCGGCTTCCGCTGCCTCGAAATCATCGGGATTCCAAACGAGAATGCGATCTTCAACGCCGCAAAGCAGAACCTCATCCTTAAGGTTTGCATACTTTGCAAGCCATTGCGGAATCAGTATGCGTCCCTGCTTGTCAAGGGTACACTCTTCCGCGCTTGAAAAGATCTTTCGCTTGGCACGCATGAGGGATAAATCGGAGGGACGCGAGGAGGTTAGATCCTTTGCAAATTCAACAAACTTTTCGTACCGAAGAATCTGAAGGAATCTTTCTTCCTTTTTGACATCGGCAGGATTCAATCCGATAAGAACAACAACGTGATCGGAGGTGTCGGGACGCCACTTAACGGGGACGAAAATTCGCCCCTTGGAGTCCAAATTGTTTCTGGATTGCCCCAACAGCATATCGACACCGCCTTAATTTCGATTGAGTACACCGAAAATCCGCATTTCTGCAAAAAGCGCGGAATTCATGGTCTTTATTGCAGAATAAGCCGGATTCGGCGTTTACTATGTAATGCATTACCCGTATCGTGGGATGTGTGTTGATTATATCATCAATCGCCCCACAAATCAACACCTTTCACCACTTCAATGAAAAAAATTTTGAATTTTTTTTAAAACGGGGAAGCAGCCCTTGAAATACATCGGCAATACTGGTATTATAGCCCTGCCCGAAGGCAAACGCAGAACGAGACGTATTGAAAAAGTCTGATTTGACAATAAAATGTAAAATGCGACAAATACGTGCGAACCGCGTATACAGTATTCCGAAATTTATACAACGTAAGGAAAATGACTATGAAACTTGTTCTTGCAAGCGGCTCACAGCGCAGGCGCGAGCTGCTGACAATGTGCGGATATGACTATGAGATTATTGTCAGCAATGCTGATGAAACGATTGATGAAAATGACCCGGAGAATTTTGTTCGTGCTCTTTCGTTTCGCAAGGCGAAAGACGTGTTCGACCGTCTTTTTGCGGCGGGGCGGCGGGATTTTGCGGTTATCGGATCCGACACGGTCGTTGCTCTTCAAAAGGAGGGGGGAACAAAGCCCGTGATTATCGGCAAGCCCAAAGATGCGGAGGATGCAGTGCGCATTCTTTCAATGCTGTCCGGAAAAACCCACAGAGTTTTCACCGGAGTGTCCGTGATTGCGGATATCCCTGATGAAAACGCCGCCGCTCAGTGCAGCATTCGGGAAAAAGAGGAAATTCAAACCGAATGCAGCATTCGGGAAAAAGCGGAAATTCAAACCGAATGCAGCATTCGGAAAAAAGCGGAAATTCAAACTGAATGCAGCATTACGGAGGTCACGTTTGAAACTCTGTCTCCCGACGAGATAACGGATTATGTGAATTCGGGCGACCCGCTGGACAAGGCGGGTTCTTACGGCATACAGGGGCCGTTCGGCATGTTTGTCCGCGAAATTCGGGGCAATTATTTCACGGTTATCGGTATGCCGATTCCTGTACTGTACAAAATGCTTAAAAAAATAGGGATATTACCACACGGTTTTTACGAATGTATCGAATAGAGTAAGTGAGAAAGGTTTCTGCCGTGTGCGGCAACTCGGCGCTGCGGAACACTTTGCTTTGCCGTAAAAAGCCAAAAAAACCGAAAATTTTTGAATCGGAACGGGTTATTCTTTGCAAAAAAGGGAATAATTTCTTATAGGGACAGGGAGTGCAAAGACTGAACGCATTCCCCGTGCCGAGAAGGAATTGTTTCGGAGGTCGTTCAAAGATGTTCAAAACCGTTTTTGCAGCGGATATAGGTTCAAAATGCATTAAATGTGTTGCTCGGGGGCAAGTTGCGGCGGAGGAAACGGCAATCGCTCTTGAAGCAGGGGCAAAACTCACGGTCGCCGCAGCGGGCAATGCCGCACTGCTGCATCGCAGCGGTGTAATTCGGCCTGTTCGCGATGGTGCGGCGGCAAACACGCGTATGCTTGCGCTGCTGCTCGGGCGGCTTGCATGTGAAAAAACCGGCAAGCGTACAACGGCATCGATTGAGCTGCATGCAGCGATACCGCATATGCTGCCCACGGTGAAGCAAAATGCTCTCAAACAGGCGGCACGTCTTGCGGGATTTCGTGCGCTTCAGGTGCATGATCCGCTTTTGATGGGCGCAATAGGGGCTGATGCGGATTTGTTTTCGGACAGGGCACATATGATTGTGAACATCGGAGCGGAAACAATGACCTGTGCTGCATTCGCAAACGGCGGAATGCTTTGGCAGGGGTTTTCGAATGAGGGCAGCGCGGCTGTGGACAGGGCGATTCAAAATTGGTTCCGCGATGAACACAGGCTGCTGATAGGTGAGCGCATGGCGGAAATAATTAAACAGAACCTGAATAAACTGAGCTTTGATATTGAGGGGCGTTCGGCCGACGACGGTTTGCCGCAAACGGTACGCGCAAACGGTGCGGAGCTGCGGGCGGCTGCACAAAAAGGGCAAACGGCGCTCATTCGCTTTGTTAAGGATGCCGTGAAGGCTTTGCAGCCGGAGGCCGCCGCCGACCTTCTTGATACGGGAATAACGCTGATCGGAGGCGGCGCATTGCAATTCGGCCTTGCGGAATGTTTCAGCCGCGAACTTCCGGAAATACCGATTTTGACCGCAAAAAATGCCGTGACCGCAGTTGCGGACGGGATGAATGCAGTGATTTTTAAAAAAGAAAGCAGGGTTACGGCATTCAAAAAACTGTTTACCGAAATCGGGTCAGCGCGTCCGCCGGCGACTGCTGCCGAAGCCTCGGTGTGATTTGCATATACATAAGCAACTGAAAACATCGGCAGTTCCCTGTCTAAGGGGCTGCCGATATTTGTTTCGCCATATATAATTTAATGCGTCGAGCGGGGAATCATTCCTTGCCGGTTTGACAGGTTTGCGGAATTGAAAATGCGCTGATTATCCTTTCCGCGGTTTCGTCCGCGCTGAGTTCGGATGTGTCGATTCGAATATAGTTCTCAAACGGGATCTCTCCGGGATTGCTTACCAAGCGGTACTTGCTGTCTTCATGCCGCAGCCTTTCCTCAGAAAAATTCAAATCGCGTTTGGAGGCCTTATGCCGCAAGCGGTTTTCCGTTCGGTTTCGTTCAAGCCTGACAGATTGAGGCGCAACAAGCTCTGCACAATAGATTTCTGCGCCTTGTGAGCGAAAAAGCTCCGCAACGGAACGAATGTAATCGCCGTCCTCAGGGCAATCGAAAGCCCACATATAGGTAAAAATCAACCCTTCCCGTTCGGTTTTCAAAAACTCTTCAAAAATCGTTCTTCGAAGTTTTGCAACAACGGAGTGGTTATACTCGCCGAAAATCTCAATGACGGGTTCAATCATCATATGGTTGTGGAAAAGGCGCAGCGCCGTTTTTCTCATGATTGATTGCCCGACGGTCATCTTTCCGACAGCACCGCTGCCGACAAGAATAAGAAGTTTCATATCAGACCTCTTTGAATCTTTACGAACAATGCACTGCAATCCGCACTATCTGAAAAGTCCCACAACGTCGCTGATTGTAACAACTATCATAAGTGTGAACAGCAGAGCGAGTCCAACAGCGTTTACGATTGCTTCGACCTTGCGGTTCAGCGGACGGTGAATAATTGCTTCTATCAAAAGAAACAGCAGCCTTCCGCCGTCGAGTGCGGGGAACGGAATAAGGTTGAACAACCCGAGACTGAGCGAAAGGATCACAGCGATATTGACAAGATTAATCATTGATTCCCGCGCAACATCAACCATGATTCCGACAGTTCCGACAACGCCGGAAAGATCTCCGCTGTGTATGCCGTGTTTGAACATGCCCGCAATGCCCTGGGCTGTTGCTTTCACGATTAGAACGAGGTATTCCCCGGAACTTGCTGCCGCCTGAAGAACGTTCAAATGCCGGTAGTCGTCAACAAGCCCGCTTATCGTTATGCCGATAACGGTTCTGTTTTCAGTTGAGTTGAAGGCGTCGCTGACGGCAAGATCCAGCTGCGCTCCGCTGCGCTCAACAGTCATAACAAAATCATTGCCTGCGGCACCGATAAGTGCGGAAACAGAGGAGTAAATGTCCGTGTCAGCCGTTTCGGTCGGATATTGACCGTTGATTGCAATGATGACGTCACCGTTTTTCAATCCGGCCTTTTCTGCGGGACTGTTTTCTTTAACTGAAGCAACGATCGGAACCTCGTAATGCGTAACAGGGTCAACAGCGTAAACCGGCATCGGTTTGCAGAGATAGAACACGAACGCGATAAGAAAGGCGGTGAGTATATTCATGAACGGACCGGCAAGAATAACAATAAAACGCTTCCAAACGGGCTGAGCGTTGAATCGGCGCGGGTCGTTCTCCAAGGCTTCTTCATCTTCACCGTCAAACTGACACAAACCACCCACGGGAAATGCACGAAGAGAGTATTCGGTTTCGCCCTTTTTGAATTTGAAAAGAGCCGGACCGAATCCGAGAGAAAAGCCGAGTATGCGGAAACCGAGCAGTTTGCCCGCCGTAAAATGACCGAGCTCATGCAGGAAAATCAGCAGCTCAAGAATAAGTATCGCAAGAAGTATGTAAACAATTGTCATAATGTTTCCTTTCCGAAGCATTCGCAGGCCAACCTGCGGGCTTCCATATCAAGATAAAGTATGTCATCAACGGAGCCGATTTTTTCACGGGGAATTCTTTCCATTGAGTATTCAACACATTTTGCAATGTCGGTAAAACCGATGCAGCCGCGAACGAACAGCTCAACGGCCGTTTCGTTGGCGGAATTGTAGGCGATGGGCAGACTGCTGCCGTCGCGGAAAGCGTCATATGCAAGAGAAATTGCGGGGAATCGTGTGCAGTCGGGTTTTTCGAACGTGAGCGAATGCAGAGCTGCAAGGTCAAGGCGCGGAAGCTGAGAAGTGATGCGGTGCGGATAGGTGAGCGCATACTGGATCGCAAGGCGCATATCGGGAGGGCTCATCTGCGCAAACACTGCACCGTCGCAAAATTCGACCATCGAATGCACAACGGACTGCGGGTGAATAAGGATCTCGATTCGATTCGGTTCAATATCAAACAGCCACCCGGCCTCCATAAGCTCAAGTCCCTTGTTGAACAGCGTGGATGAATCAATCGTGATTTTTCCGCCCATGCTCCATGTGGGGTGACGGAGTGCCATTTGCGGCGTTACACGGGCAAGTTCATCGGCCGAAGCGTTGCGGAACATACCCCCGGATGCTGTCAGAATAAGCGAACGAACATCCTCACTGCGGCCTGCGGCAAGGCATTGAAAAATTGCACTCTGTTCGCTGTCAACAGGAAGTATTTTTCCGCCGAATTCGGCGAGAGTGCGGTTCACAACAACATGTCCGCAAACAATGCTTTCTTTGTTTGCAAGCGCAACGGTTTTTCCTGCACGGAGTGCGGAAAGCAGCGGGAACAGTCCTGCAAAGCCGCTGACACCGTTCACAACAATGTCAACTTCGGAAAGAGCCGCAAGCGAGTTTACTTCGCCGCCCGAAACAACAGTGATGCCGGGGCAGCGTTCGGCAACTTCGCGTGCGGCGGCTTCGTCATACATGCCGATGAACTTCGGGTGAAACTCATTTGCGCTGCGAACCACCTGCTCTGCGTTTTTGTTTGCAGTTATTGCATAAACTTCGAATTCATCCGGGTGAAAGCCCGCCACGGAGAGAGTTTGTGTTCCGATTGAACCGGTTGAACCGAAAACGGCGATTTTTTTCATTTGTTGATCCTCCGTACAACGAGAATTTTCTCTGCGTAAGCCCAATGGAAAAATCCGTAAACAACAACGGGGCGGACATGCCGCCTTTGCAGCGGGCTGCGGCAATCAGCAGACCGACTGTTCGGCATCCGCTTGATGCATATTAAATGAAAAATGCAAATGCGACCGCAACGATTGGCGCAGCGACCATTGCGCTGTCCAATCTGTCCATCACGCCGCCGTGACCGGGGAAAAGATTGCTGTAATCTTTAACACCTGCCCAGCGTTTGAATGTGGATGCAAGCAGATCTCCGAACTGCCCAACGATGCCCGCGATGAAGCATACTGCAATAAGAGTAACGAGAGAAACGTCAAGTCCCCAGAGTTTTTGAGCAAAATAGACAATAACGCCGCCGAGAGCACCGCCGACAACGCCGCTTACTGCGCCCTCAACAGTTTTATTAGGGCTGATATAGGGACAGAGTTTGTGCTTGCCAAACAGTGAACCGACCATGTATGCGGTGTTGTCAGCCATGCAGGGACCGGCAAAAATGCAAAGGAATGCTGCACGCGAAATATCGTTTCGGCCGAACCCGACAAGTCCGAAGCAGGCAAGCAGAGACACGGGGTAGACAAGCAGCGCAAGCGAAGCGATAAGATCTTCATTTGTGCGCCGCGCGTTAAGGATTCTTTCAACCATGATTGCAACAAATGCGGCAGCCGCCAGCGGAAAAATGAATCTTGCGCCGAATTTATACATTACGGCGAACATTGAGCCGCCGAGCAGAATTTGCGGAAGCACGGCGGGGCGAATTCCTCTTTTGACAAAGATCGTGAACATTTCATAGACAGCTGCAACTGCGAAAAGTCCGAGAACAGCCGCCTGAACCCAGCCCCCGAACCAAACAACGAGGCAGAGCAGACCGATTAACAGAACGGCGATTAAAGTGCGAACAGGCAAATCTTTCATAAAACAAAATCCTTAAATCAAAATTATTCTGCGGCTGCGCTGAAAGGAGCCGCAAAACGGTGCAAACCTGAACAAAACTTCCGCAAAATCAAAGCACACGGCCAAAGCGTCGGGTTCGATTCAAAAACTCGCGCAGGCAACCAAAGTAAACCTCGGGAGTGAAATCGGGCCACAGCGTTTTTGAAAAAACAAACTCGGCATATGCGGCCTGCCAAAGCAAAAAGTTGGACAAACGCTCCTCACCGGCGGTGCGGATGATGAGATCAAGTTCGGGCAGTCCTGACGTATAAAGCCTGTCGGCTATTGTTTGCTCGGTAACGGCATCGGGTGCGATGCCCTCCGCTGCAATGCGGCGGACAGCATGA
>ENA-OPBO01000866-OPBO01000866.1-human-gut-metagenome-genome-assembly--contig:-NODE-866-length-23802-cov-18.078999_pt1 | contig 23802 bp, 19 predicted proteins | sample MGYA00241071_ERZ501458 | MGnify/ENA primary metagenome ERZ501458 (study PRJEB25962, sample SAMEA2042509) | human gut metagenome | biome: human gut; feature: human-associated habitat; material: faeces... | reverse complement strand
GGAAGAGCCGCCACCTGGTAGCAGACCCGTGCGGGTTTGTCGCCCGTGAAGAACTCGGCATAGACGCCGTTCATCGCGGCAAAGTCGCCCATCGACTGCAGCAGTACGGTCGTCTTGACCACGTCCGAAAAGTCATATCCGGCCTCACGGAGGATATGGCCGATGTTGGTCAGCGACTGACGCGTCTGTGCCTCGACGCCGTCGGCCATCGTGCCCGTAGCGCCGTCGATCGGCAGCTGTCCCGAAACATAGAGAGTCCCGCCCGTCTCAACGGCCTGGGAATAAGGCCCCACGGCTTTGGGGGCATGCGGTGAAGCGATAATCTTTTTCATACGTTATTGGATCGTTGGGTTGTCAAAGGTACGATTTATTTTCTACATTTAAGAATATCGGAGGCAGTTCGGCAAAAAAATTCCCGGCCGCATCTCCGCCCGGTCCTCCGGCAAACGACAGACGGCTCGCGGCCGACGGCCGGGATCCGACGGCTGTTCAGCCGGGATGCGCCGCCGGACCGGACAGCGCCGCCGGGGGAGAGGCCATTTGAGGGATCCGCCCCCGAAAACCCTCTTTTCATTTGGCCCGCCAGCCACCTTTTCGTATCTTTGCGCCACGACAGAAACTCATAAGATCATGAAAAATCTCTTTCGCATGGCGGCAGTTGCCGGGCTCGTGGCCCTGATGGTCGGATGCTGCCCCTGCCGCTCCTACCAGCGGAAAACGCGCCGTCCGCTCACCGGCACCGAATGGCAGCTGATCCAGCTCGGCGGTGAGACCATCCGCCCCGCCGAGGGGAACTTCACCATCACGCTCTCGGCCACCGACGGACAGCTCTCGGGTGTTGCCGCCGGCAACCGGATCATGGGCACCTTCACGAGCGACGTCAACCGTACGTTGAAGATCAGCCCGCTGGCCTCGACCCGCATGGCAAGTAGCGATCCGAAGCACGAACAGGCCTTCATCGAAGCCCTCGAATCGGCCACCCATTACGACATGGACGGTCCGATGCTGCTGATTCTCTCGAACGGCGAACTGCGGGCCGTCTTCCAGGCCCTTCCTGCCCCGACGGACAAAAAGGCAGCCAACTAGTCCGCATCCCGCGACACGGAACGGCGGAACCGAGTCACTTCGGTTCCGCCGTTTCCATGCAGCTGCCGCGCCATAGCCGCTTCGGCCCGGCCCGCACCCCGACCCTCCAGGGAGTATCTACCGGCATACGAAAAAGCCGTCCTCCCACGCGGGGAAGACGGCTTCGTTTTTCGGATGCGGATCCGATTACTTGAGGTTCGGATTCAGCTCGCCCCACTTGTCGATGGCGGGCAGAACTCCCATTTCGATCACCTCGTCGCGCAGCTTGACAAGGTGCTCGTAGCTCTCGCGCAGCTTCTTGTGCTCCTCGGGAGTACCCTTGACATCCTTGTAGTGAACGCCCTCCTTCGTGATCTCGGTCTCCATGGCCATCATGATGTGGTTGAACTCACCATTGTGGACATACGTACCGGCAGGATACTCGAAGGGTTTGCCACCCATAGCAGCCGCGATCATGCAGATCGAGACGTATGCCGGGCTCTGGAACGACGAGCGGCCGCGCAGGTCGATGATGTGCTTGCCACCCTGGATCACACGCTGCTGCAGGGCCTCCCAGTCAGCCTCGGGCATCTCCTTGCCGATGAGCTCCGACAGGGGCTTGCCGGCAACCATCGTCGTCGAAGCGAAGACGGCCATCTGCTCACCGTGGCCACCGAAGGTACGGCAGTTGCGAACCTCGTCGGGCGAGATCTTGAAGTACTTGGCCAGCTCCGAACGCAGACGCGTCGAGTCGAGAGCGGCCAGCGTCGTCAGCTGCGAGGGTTTCAGACCGCTGTAGATCAGCGTGATCAGACCCGTAATGTCAGCCGGGTTGAAGATAACGACCACGTGCTTTACATCGGGGCAGTAAGCCTTGAGGTTCTTACCGAAGTCCTCGGCGATCTGCGCGTTGCCCTTCAGCAGGTCCTCACGCGTCATGCCGGCCTTGCGGGCAGCACCTCCCGACGATACGACATAGGCAGCACCCGTCAGGGCCTCCTTGACGTCGGTCGTCCAGGTGATGTTCACACCCTCGAATGCGCAGTGGTAGAGCTCCTCGGCCACACCTTCCAGTGCCGGACCAAAGGGGTCATAGAGGCAAATGTTCGGCGTAAGACGCATCATCAGCGCCGTCTGAGCCATGTTCGAGCCGATCATACCGGCTGCACCCACGATCGTGAGTTTCTCGTTTGTCAGGAATTCCATAATAATTATTTTTTATGAAAAGTGTTTATTCTATCGGTTTTCACCGCTTTTCTTTTTTCGTCTTCATTTGCAAAGGTCCGTCCGTCTCCCGACTCGTTTCCTCTCCTTCTATTTGTTTCGCGGCGTCTTCCGCGCGGCTCACGTCCGCCCGGGTTATTCGATCTCGCGACGGTTGCGCAACGCGTGGGTAATGGTCAATTCGTCGACATACTCCAACTCGTCGCCAAATCCGATGCCTCGCGCTATCGAGGTGATCTTCAAACCCGGATAGCGGCGCAGACGGTTCATCAGGTAGAAGAGCGTCGTCTCACCCTCGACCGAGGTCGAGATGGCCAGGATCACCTCCTTCACACCCCCCGCCGCAATCCGGTCGCACAGCAGGTCGATCTTCAGATCCGAAGGGGCGATTCCCTGCATCGGGGAGATCACCCCGCCCAGCACGTGGTACAGACCGCGATACTGGTGCGTATTCTCGATCGACAGCACGTCGGCCACCTGCTCGACGACGCAGATCGTCGCATGGTCGCGTTCCGGATCGGCGCAGATCGGACACACCTCTTCATCCGAAAGGTTGTTGCACTGTGCGCAGTGGCGGATCTCGTTGCGGAAGCGGTCGATGCTCTCCGTCATCTCGGCCACCGATTCCGGCTCCATGCGCAGCAGGTGCATCGCCAGCCGCAAGGCTGTCCGCCGGCCGATTCCCGGGAGTTTCGACAACTCGCCGACCACGTTCTGCAACAGTTGCGACATCTAAATCGTCTCGATCGTTTTCGACTCCAGCCACCCCTTCTTGCCGTCGGCGATGGTCACCTCGCACCACCCCTCGAGGCGGTTGGTAATCTCGACCAGCGTTCCTTCGTGCAGCACGAAGAGGTCGGTAGCCGACTTGTCGGGCGAACTCTTCACGGCCGTCGACAGCGACATCACGACGGCCTGCGTATCGTCCAGCATCTCGCGACGCTCACCCCATGCGAACCACGTTGTCACCACGAAGAGCAGCAGCGCCACCAGCGTTCCGTAGAATCCGCCCTTGCGCAGCGAGAGCCGCCGAGCCAGCAGGTAGAGCAGCGACAGCGCCAGTGCGGCGACCAGTGCCACCAGCGAGAAGATGCTCCACGCCGTGCAGCTCATCATGTGGCGGACGCTCCGGAACCACTCCGTCAGGAAGAACTCCGGGATCTGTTCGATGTTGTCCTTCGTGCGGGCCTCGGCCACCCCCAGGTTGTAGCGGATGTCGTCGTTGCCCGGAGCCAGACGCAGTGCCCGATGGTAGTAGAGGATCGCCTCGCCCAGTTCGCCCTCCTTGAAACAGGCGTTGCCCAGGTTGTAGTAGAGCTTCATCGAGCTCACTCCGCGGGCGAGGATCTCCTTGTAGATCTCCGTCGCCGCGTGGTAATCCTCGTTGATATAGGCCGTATTGGCGCGGTCCCACAACTGATCGGGAGTTGCCTCGCCTTCGGCGGTCTGTGCGGCATCCGCCTCCCGGGCCTCCGTCGCCACTGTATCGGCAGCCCCGGCAACCGCCGGCCGGACCACACTGTCGGCCGCCTCCTGGGAGCGGGCCTCGCCAACTCCCCAGACCACGATCATCAGAAACAAAAGCAGTCGTTTCATAACTCGATCATCGTTTTATTACCGATTCGATCTGCGAAATCAGGTTCACACCCTCCGAATAGACCTCACCCATGCGGGTCGACTCCACGGGCGAGTACTGCGCCTCGTCGCAGCGGGAGATGATGTCCGTAAATCGCTGCGAATCCTCGGCCGAGACGCCGCGTTTGTACAGCTCCTCGCGGACGTTCTCCTTCGTGAGGTTGGCCATCGGGATGTTGAACTTGTCGCTCATGTATCCCCACAGCGCCCGCAGCATCTCCTCGTAGAAGGCGTGCCGGTTCTGCTCCTCCATGTATCGCTTGGCCGTGCGGAAACGCTGCACGGCGACCTTGTTGGCCCGCTTGCCGCGCACCAGAGCGACGTTCTGCGACTCGCGGATCCGGTGGCGCAGCGCCACGTAGGCCCAGGCAAAGAGGATCAGAACGGCGACCAGCAATACCCAGTAGGTCGTACTGAAGAGGAACGGCACAGCGACCGCCCGCAACTGGGCGCTGCCCAGCTTGATGAAGCGGATATCCTCGCCCAGCAGGCGAACCTCCTCCTTCGAGACGCCCCGGCCCTGCATCACCACCGCATCGCCCCCGCCGTTGGCATCGGGCAGGATCTCGAGCGGCAGCGACTTCGACTTCAGCGTCACGTACTCCATGCGCTGCGGGTCGAAATAGGTGAACTCGACGGGGTCGACCTCATACGAGCCCTCGGCCCGGGCGATGAAGGGATACTCGAACTGGCGGTATCCCGAGATGCCCGTCGACGAGGCGTTGATCGACTCGGTAGTCTTCACGTTATAGAGCTCGAACGAGGCGGGCAGCTGCAGCTTCGGCGCCTGCACGAAGGTCAGGTTGCCGCGGCCCGAGATCTTCACCGTGATGTTGGCTCCCGAATTGGCGGCCAGCCGCTCCGAGGGGAATTCGGTATCCATCGTGAAGCTGCCCACGGCCCCGCTGAAGCTGGCCGGAGCTCCCGACGGCAGCGCCTTGACGTTGACCGTCGTCCGCTGGCTCTGCACCTTGCGCGGGACGTTGAGCACCTCGCGGCCCGTTCCGAAGAAGGGGTCGGCATTCCGGCTCTGGATGACCACCTGTGCCACGACGGTCATCTCCACGGGGTCGATCGTCAGCTGTCCGACCTGCTGCGGATAGAGCAGATAGTCGTACAGCACGCGCGTCTCGTAGACCTTTCCGTTGTAGGTTTCGCGGCTCACCTGCACCGAATTGGGATCGGTCAGGTCCTGCGACCAGAAGCCGTTGAACGACGGCGCCGACTCGGGCACGATGTTGACATACGGAACCCGCGTATAGAGTTTGAAGGCCACGTGCAGCGGTTCGTTCTTGAAGACCGAATTGCGCGACACGACAGCCCGCAGCAGAATGTCCTCCTTGCCGATCTGGTTCTGCACGTCGTTGCGGTTGCGGGAGTCGTTCCCGCCGCCCGACGAGGCGTGCTGACCGCCGCCGCTCTGCCCCTCGTCGACCACCTCGATGGGCAACGGCTGGGTGCGGTAGGTGCGGCCGTCGACCTTGACCTCCGCCGCACCGATCGTCACCGTGCCGGCCGACTGCGGCAGCAGCACGTACGTATAGGTGTGGCTCACGCTCTTGGTCATCGAACCGTTGATGATCTGAATCGAGGAGCCCGTGGACTCGGCCGGACCGGCCAGCACGTCGAACCCTTCGAACGACGGAGCCTGGAACGTTCCGTTGTCGGGTTTGGCGTTGAGCGCAAACTCCACGCGGAACGCCCCGCCCACGGACACCGTCAGCGGAGAGTTGGCCTCGAAGGTGACCTCTTCGTCGGCCAGGGCCGGGAAGACCGCCAGCACCAGAAGCGCCACCAGAGATAATTTTGCAAAGAAGACTCTCATTACAAATTACAAAGCGATAGATCGGTTAATCATGCACACCGCAACCCGCCGCCCGACCAACCCGTCCGACGCCGCCATGCGCCAGCCGGAATCCGGAACAGAGGGTCGCCTCACTCACCTTGCCGACCGCGGCGGGGATCTCCCGTCCGACAGGAGATCTCCACCGGGGACCGCAGGTCTTCAACTACAACGCCTGTGCGTTGTGGTTTAGTATCTCCGAAGAGCGGATTTTCAGTGCTTGAAATCGGCGAAAAAGTCGTTGCCCTTGTCGTCGACGATGATGAATGCCGGGAAGTTCTCGACATAGATCTTGCGCACGGCCTCCATGCCCAGCTCGGGGAAGTCGACCACCTCGACCGACTTGATCGAGTTCTTGGCCAGAATGGCGGCCGGACCGCCGATCGAACCGAGGTAGAATCCGCCGTTGGCCTTGCAGGCATCCGTCACGGCCTGCGAGCGGTTACCCTTGGCCACCATCACCAGCGAGCCGCCGTGCTTCTGGAACAGATCCACGTAGGGGTCCATACGTCCGGCCGTCGTCGGGCCGAACGATCCCGAAGCCATGCCCTGCGGCGTCTTGGCCGGGCCGGCGTAGTAAACCGGGTGCTTCTTGAAGTACTCGGGCATCGGCTTGCCCTCGTCGAGCATCTGCTTGATGCGGGCGTGAGCGATGTCACGGGCCACGATGAGCGTACCGCGCAGGTTCAGACGCGTCTTGATCGGGTATTTGGTCAGGATCTCGCGCACCTTATCCATGCCCTCGTCCAGGTCGATGTCGACGGCCGGCGACATGGCCGGAGCCTCGGCCGGCAGGAAGCGGGCCGGATTCTTCTCGAGCTCCTCGAGGAAGATGCCTTCGGGCGTGATCTTGGCCTTGATGTTGCGGTCAGCCGAGCAGCTGACGCCGATGGCCACGGGACACGAGGCGGCGTGACGCGGGGCGCGGATCACGCGCACGTCATGCACGAGGTACTTGCCGCCGAACTGGGCGCCGACACCGCTCTCGCGGCAGATCTTGAGCACCTTCTCCTCCCACTCCAGATCGCGGAAGCAGCGGCCGCCCTCGTTGCCCGACGTGGGCAGCTCGTCGAGGTAGCCGGCCGAAGCCTTCTTCACGGTCGAGAGGCACATCTCGGCCGACGTGCCGCCGATGCAGATGGCCAGGTGGTAGGGCGGGCAGGCCGACGTACCGAGGTCGAAGATATGCTGCTGGATGAATTTCGTCAGCGACTCCTCGTTCAGCAGCGCCTTGGTCTGCTGGTAGAGGAAGGTCTTGTTGGCCGAGCCGCCGCCCTTGGTGATGAAGAGGAACTCATACTCCATGCCGGGCTTTCCGCCGTAGATGTCGATCTGTGCCGGGAGGTTCGTCGCGGAGTTCTTCTCGTCGATCATCGAGAAGGGGACCACCTGCGAATAGCGCAGGTTGCGGTCGCGGTAGGTCTCGTAGACACCGCGGGCGATGCACTCGGCATCGTCGGCGCCGGTCCACACGTCCTCACCCTTGTGGGCGATGCAGATGGCCGTACCGGTATCCTGGCAGGTCGGGAGCTCGCCCTCGGCGGCCACGCACTGGTTGAGCAGCATCGTGTAGGCCACGAACTTGTCGTTGTCGGTGGCTTCGGGATCCTCGAGGATGTTGCGCAGTTTCTGAAGGTGAGCCGGACGCAGATAGAACGACACGTCGCTGTAGGCTGCCTTCGACAGCATCTCCAGCCCCTTGGGGTCGACCTTGAGGATCTTGCGGCCGTCGCACTCGACGACCTTCACGTAATCCTTCGTCAAAAGACGGTACTTGGTTTTGTCCTCCTGAATCGGGAACGGCTCCTGATAAATGAATTCTGCCATGATCGTATTGTGTTTGTTGTTGTAAGCGTGGTTTCCTACGGCAAAAGTACAAAAAACAATCCGGATTGTCCAACTATTTCCCGATCTCTGTTATTTTTTTCACAAAAAGAGATTATTATTTAGAATTTTTAGTAAATTTGTGCGGTTTTTGAATGCACAATTTTCATTAACACAACTAATATTATGGTATCGTACAAAGATCTGGGCCTCGTAAACACCCGTGAGATGTTTGCCAAGGCCATCAAGGGAGGTTATGCCGTTCCGGCATTCAACTTCAACAACATGGAGCAGCTCCAGGCCATTATCCAGGCTGCTGCCGAGACCAAGTCGCCGGTTATCCTGCAGGTTTCGAAGGGCGCCCGCAACTACGCCAACCAGACCCTGCTGCGCTACATGGCAGAGGGTGCCGTCGAGTATGCCAAGGAGCTCGGCTGGGCTCATCCCCAGATCGTGCTGCACCTGGACCACGGAGATTCGTTCGAGCTCTGCAAGAGCTGCGTTGACATGGGCTTCTCGTCGGTGATGATCGACGGTTCGTCGCTGCCCTATGACGAGAACGTCGCCCTGACGAAGAAGGTTGTCGAGTATGCACACCAGTTCGACGTAACGGTCGAGGGTGAGCTGGGCGTACTGGCCGGCGTCGAGGACGAGGTTGCTGCCGAGGAGAGCCACTACACCAAACCCGAAGAGGTTGTTGACTTCGTAACGAAGACCGGCGTTGACTCGCTGGCCATCTCGATCGGCACCTCGCACGGAGCCTACAAGTTCACCCCCGAGCAGTGCACCGTTGACCCGAAGACGGGCCGTCTGGTTCCGCCCCCCCTGGCATTCGACGTACTCGAGGCCATCGAGAAGAAGCTTCCGGGCTTCCCCATCGTGCTTCACGGATCGTCGTCGGTTCCCCAGGAGGAGGTTGACACGATCAACAAGTATGGTGGTGCCCTGAAGGCCGCCGTAGGTATTCCCGAGGAGGAGCTGCGCAAGGCTGCCAAGAGCGCCGTTTGCAAGATCAACATCGACTCCGACTCGCGTCTGGCCATGACCGCCGCCATCCGTGAGGTCTTCGCAACGAAGCCCGCCGAGTTCGACCCCCGCAAGTACCTGGGTCCGGCTCGTGACAACATGAAGAAGCTCTACATCCACAAGATCAAGGAGGTTCTGGGTTCGGACGGCAAGGCCGAATAATCGGAGCATCCCGTAAATGAAAACCGGGGGTTCGCAAGAACCTCCGGTTTTTTGTTATGCAGGGGGGGGTACCCGGTCTTGGCAGAGATGCCCGCGGGATCCGGCATTCACCCTCCACGGCGCTGCCGCCCGGCCCGACAAACGATCACTCGGGAATGTAGCGCCCGACGAACTCGCCCACGCGACGCGTATACTCCTCGCGCTGATCGTGATACGACATGGCGTGCGTCGCTCCCGGCACGATCCACAACTCCTTCTCGCCCGGTTTGGCATCATACAGCGGATAGACCATCCACGTCGGCACGTAGTCGTCCGCATCGCCGTGGATAAAGAGCATCGGCAGTCCGCACCGGGCCACCTGCTTCAGCGAGGAGGCCTCACGGAACGTCCAGCCGAACTTCACGCCGCATAGCCCGCTGGCCACATCCAGCAGCGGGAAGGCCGGCAGGTGGAACTGTTCGTGCAGCTCCTTCGCGAACTCGTCCCAGACGCTCGTGTAGCCGCAATCCTCGACGAAGCACCGCACGTAGGGCTGCTGCACCTCGCCCGAGACCATCATCGTCGTGGCGGCCCCCATCGAGATGCCGTGGACCACCATGCGCGTCCGCCCGCCGAAGAGGCCGTTGGCCACCTCCATCCACCGCAGCACGTCGAGCCGGTCCTTCCACCCCATCTGGATGGCACGGCCGGCACTCTCGCCGTGGTAGTAGAGATCCGGCAGCAGGATGTTGAAACCCAGGTCGCGGTTGTAGAGGTAGCCGATCATCAGCATCCGCACGGCATTGTCCGTATAACCGTGGACGATGACCGCCGTACGGTCCGTGGGCCGCGGAGCCCGCACGTAGAGGGCATGAAGCCGTTCGCCCTCGCGCCCGAGGATCGACGTGTCGCGCAACGCCCCCGCACGGTGGAGGCTGTCGACCCACGGTCGGAGGAAGGGGTACTCCTCATACATATATTTATACGAGGAGGCGTTCTTGGCCTCGATCGTGGCCAGCGGCTGCAGCGAATAGTGCAGCAGATAGAGGCTCCCGCCCACGAGAACCACCAGGCATACCGCCAGTATGCCCACGATCCAGCGGATGATCTTCTTTCCGTTCATCGATTATTTCGTTTGATCCGACTCTTCCACCACCGAGAGCGGCTGATCCGGCGCTCCGACATAAAACATGGCCAGTTCGACGGGTTCGTCACCCCGGTTCTCGCCGTAGTGCAAAGTTCCTACCATTTCGATAATCCCCTCCCCGGCGTGGAACGTCCGTTCCGTACCGTCATCGGCCACCACGGTCAGCTCGCCGCGCAGCACGAACCCGGCATTGATCACCGGATGGGTATGCCGTGCCAGGCGGGCATGCGGCGGGATGACGATCCGCAGCAGCGTAACGAAAGGCCGCTCCACCGCACAGGCGGGAAGCGGCGCTCCGTTCCAACTCGACGACGAAGCGGCCACCCGCTCCGTCGTCGGTTTGTTGTTTCGATCCATGGTTGTCGGATTACTCTTTACCGAGTTTGGTGCGGATGTGGGCCAGCATGTCGTCGGTCATCCGCGAAAGATCCCATTCGGGTTTCCATCCCCACTCCTCACGGGCGCAGGTGTCGTCCAGCGAGTTGGGCCAGCTCTCGGCGATCTCCTTCTTCACGGGGTCGACGTCGTAGTCCATCACGAAGTCGGGCAGCCGCTTCCGGATCTCGGCGTAGATGATCTCGGGGGTGAAGCTCATCGAGGCGAGGTTGAAGCTGTTGCGGTGGATGAGTTTCGTCGGGTCGGCCTCCATCAGCTCGACGCAGGCGCGCAGGGCATCGGGCATGTAGATCATGTCCATGTAGACGTCGCCCGGGACGGGGCAGGTGAAACGTCCGCTGCGGATCGCCTCGTAGTAGATCTCGACGGCGTAGTCGGTCGTGCCGCCGCCGGGCAGCGTGACATTCGAGATGATGCCGGGGAAGCGCACCGAACGGGTATCGACACCGTATTTGTGGTGATAGTAGTTGCTGAGCAGTTCGCCCGTGACCTTGCAGACGCCGTAGATGGTCGTCGGCTGCATGATCGTATCCTGCGGGGTCTTGTCCTTGGGCGACGTCGGGCCGAAGGCGCCGATCGACGACGGGGTGAAGAGGGCGCAGTGGTGCTGGCGGGCCACCTCGAGCGAGTTGTTCAGGGCACCCATGTTGACATTCCAGGCCATCTGGGGGTTACGCTCGCCGACGGCCGAGAGCAGCGCCACGAGGTTGAAGATTGCATCGACGTGGTAACGGGCCACCACCGAGGCCATGGCCGTAGCGTCGAGGGCATTGAGGACCTCGAAGGGTCCGTCTTCGCCGAGGTTGCGGCATTCGCGCATATCGGTGGCAACGACATTCGCGCCTCCGTAAATTCCGCGCAGATAAACTGTCAGCTCGGAACCAATCTGGCCTCCGGCGCCTACTATCAGGATACGTTTCATCTGGATTTGGTTATAATTTGGTAGTAAAGATAGAAAATAATTGGGAAAAGTGCATATTTTTTTTGTCCTTTTCATTTTTTTATGTACTTTTGCACCACTCAACAAAAGGAACTGCTGTTGTAGCTCAGTGGTAGAGCACTTCCTTGGTAAGGAAGAGGTCACGAGTTCAAGCCTCGTCAACAGCTCTGGAAGGCGCCGCGAAAAGACGTCGAAACAAGCAGAAAGCCTTATGTATCCATGATACGTAAGGCTTTTTCATTTTTGGCCGGTTCCTGAGAGGACCTTCCCGGACAGCGAGTCCGAAACCCACACCGGCGGCCCGTTCCGGGCGATCAGAAGGGGAGCGCCCGCCTGAAGGAGATTGCGGCGATATTTTCATCCGGACAAGAGACTTTTGCCCCGCGCGAAGACACCCAATCGAATTATTGCGTACCTTTGTTACGACTGCTTTCAAGCCCGATACGCGCATGAATCTTCCGCTCTACGAATACTCGCTCTGCATCGCCCTGCCGCTGATGATCTTCTTCGGCGCCTACTTCCTGCTGGCTCCGACCCCCGACAAGGCCATCTTCGCAAACTACCTCCGTTCGCGGCGCATCATGGGCTGTGCACTGCTGCTCCTGGCGGCCAACTACGCGGTCCACTTCTTCTTCGAGGTGCGAATCCGCGACGTGCATGCGGCCATTCTGATGAACCTCTCGACCTATTTCCTCTGTTACTGGCTCTTCAGTTCGGCGCTCACCACCCTGCTCGACCGCTTCTACATCACGCGCCGCCGGCTGCGTTTCCACCTCTCGGCATGGGTGCTCTTCACGCTCCTCTCGGGTGTCATCCTGCTGGGGTTGTCCGAGGGTGCGGCCCAGAGGGCGGGGCTGACCGTGATGGCCGCCTGGCTCGTCGGCTACGGGCTGTGGCTCGCCCGACGGCTGATCCGCGTCTACCGCCGCGCCGTGCGCCTTTTCGACGACACCCACTCCGACGATATCGGCGCCTACATCCGCTGGATGTCCGTCTTCACTTGGTGGGCCGTCATCTTCGGCGTCGGCTGCGGGCTGCTCACCTTCCTGCCCGATCGCTACGTCTTCCTGTGGATTCTCTCGTCGGTCCCCTTCTACATCTATCTCTACTGCTCCTACATGAACTACCTGCTCCTCTACGAGCGGGTCGAGCAGGCGCTCGAGGAGGAGATCCCCACGGAGGAGGAGGCCGCTGCGGAGGCGCCAAGCGATTCGGACGGTCCGGGCGACATGCCGGACCGCGAGGCCCGCTCCCTCCATACCGACCTTGCGGTGCGGCTCACCGGGTGGATTGCCGCCGACGGCTACCTCCGGCCGGGGCTGACCATCCGCGAACTGGCCGATACGCTGCACACCAACCGCACCTACCTCTCGGAATACATCAAGGCGACCGGCAACGGCTCGTTCCGCGACTGGATCACCGACCTAAGGATGGAGTACGCCAAACGGCACATGCTCCGGCACCCCGAGCTGAACATCACCGAAATCGCCGAGGCCGCAGGCTTCGTTTCGCCCAGCCATTTCACCCGCATGTTCAAGGCCCGGGAGGGGGCCTCCCCCTCCAACTGGCGCAAAACACAAGGCGGAAAGAGTTCCATTCTGTAGCTCCGACCGGTCTCTGATGACCCCGCTTTCTTGCCTGAACGACCATTTTTTTCTTGCCTGAACAACAAATTTTCTTGCCTAAACGACAAAATCGACAACCGGGACTTTCCAGTTCCGGTTTTTCTGTTAATTTTGTTCTCGGGCTCCGTTCCGATGCCCTGCTTTCCGACTTCCATCCGAACACAATTCCCGTTACCATGAATAGATTGCTGACCCTATTGTTTACACTGGGCCTCCTTGCAGGTCCGACCTTCGGCCAGACGGCAGACAACCCCTCCGACCCAGCCCCGGCCGAGTATACCTTCCGCTTCGTGGCGGGCGACGACATGTTCTACATCCCGTGGAGCGGCAACGGCGAGGAGCTCGACCGCCTGTTGGCCTGCATCGCCGAAAACCGCGCAGCCATTGTCGACGGCACAGTTCCCGTCCTGGTCGACGGCTACTGCACCTCGCAACCCTCGGAGGCCGAGAACCTCGCCTTGGCCAAGACACGTTCCAACCGCGTGAAGACGGAGATGATTCTCCGCGGCGGGCTCACCGAGGAGTGCTTCACAACGAAAAACCATGCTGACAAAGGCAACTTCGTCACCGTTCGCCTCGTCATCCCCGCCACTCCGTCGGAGGCCGAGCTTGCAGCCCGCCGCGCTACCGAGAAGGCCGAAGCCGAGCGCCTCGAGGCCGCGAAGCGCGCCGAAGAGGAGCGCCTTGCCGCCGAACAAGCCGCCGAAGAGACACGCCGGGCCGCCGACGGCCCCGAGACGGTCCCGCCCGTGCTGGAGGAAGCACGCGACGAAGAGCCCGAGGAGGCTGAAAGTTGCGCCATGGGCCTCGACCTGCGGGCCAACCTGCTGCGCTGGGCGACGTTGACGCCCGACCTCGGGCTGGAGTGGCACATCTCCGACCGCTGGAGCCTAGGCGTCAATGGATCATGGACCTCATGGACGTGGAACGACAAGCAGCGCCGCTACGCTCTGTGGGAGGTAGCTCCCGAGGTGCGCTATTATATGGGTAAGGAGCGGCGTGGCTACCTCGGCCTGCTATTCAAGACCGGCGCCTTCAACTACAAGTTCTCCGAAACAGGTCGCCAAGGCGACCTTCTGGGCGGCGGAGTGACCGGAGGCTACATCCTGCCCATCGACAAGCGCCTCTCGCTCGACTTCTCGCTCGGGCTCGGATACCTGAACGCCGACTATGAGAAATACACGGTCATCGACGGCGTGCGCGTACGCCACGGCTCGGAGACCAGGGATTGGTGGGGCCCCGTTCATGCCGGCATCACCCTGAAGTGGAACCTTTTCTAAACCATGGAGGACGACGATATGAAACCGACACGATATATTCCGATTCTGGCCGCCGCAGCCGCCGCGCTGCTGACCGCCTCCTGCGTCAAGGACACGCTCTACAACACGCCGCACCCCAACCACGGCAAGATTACCGTCACGGCCGACTGGTCGGCCCGCGGCGAGGGTATCGACATCCCCGCCACGTGGGCCCTCTCGATGGGTGACTATACGGGGACGGAGACCGCCGCCACCCACGCTCCCGAACATCTGTTTGCGCCGGGCAGCTACACACTCGTGGTGTGGAACCCGGCCGAGGGCTTCACCGTCAGCGGCACCACGGCCACCGTCGCCCCGGCCTCGGGCAGCCAGACGACGGGCACCTTCATCGACAACGCCCCGGGGTGGTTCTTCACCCATGCCGAGCCGGTGTCGATCGAGAAGGACTCCGACTATTCGTTTACCGCCGCGATGAAGCAGCAGGTGCGCGAGCTGCAGCTGGAGCTGGAGGTGACCCAGGGACGTCCCGAACTCATCCAGAGCGTGACGGCCACCCTCAGCGGCATAGCCGGAGCCTTCGACATGGAGCAGGGACAGACCACGGGCGAACCGGCCTCTACGCGCTTCTCCTTTACCCGTGACGGCAGCCGGCTCACGGCCGACGCCCGCCTGCTGGGCACGATGGGAGCCGTGCAGACGCTGGTGCTGGACATCGTATTTGTGGACGGCGGACGCACACAGCACACGGAAGTCGATCTGACGGAGGCCATGAAGGACTTCAACGGCGACATGACCACCGCCTACCGCGTGACCGGGACCCTGGAGACCCCCGTCGGCATGGAGGAATGCAATGCCGAGATTACCGGCTGGGAGTCGGTGGAAGGTGGCAATGCCAGTGCGGAAATGTAACTAACGATGCAACAACAAGAAAAACCCCATACACCATGAAAACCCGATTTATTGCTTTCGCAGCGCTGGCATTGACACTTGCCGCCTGTAACAACGACAACGAGAACCTGAATGACGGCCCGGTAGCCGCCAAGTTTATCGCCGACATTACGCCCGCTACCCGCGTCAATTCGGAAGGAACCGAGTGGACCGAAGGCGACCGCATCGGCGTCACCGGCGCAGGCTTCACCAATGTGCCCTACAAGAGAGAGAGCGGCCAGTTCGTGACCGACGGTACGACCATCTATTTCAATGACACCGAAACGAAGACCTTTAATGCCTACTATCCGTATCAGGCTGAGGGCGGAACGGTGACCGTCAGCACCGCAGCCGACAAGCAGGGCACGGGCATCGACTTCCTCTTTGCCTCGGGAGCCACGGGCAACACCCACAACCCGGAGGTGAGCTTCACCGACAAAACCGACAAAGGCGGTGAAGACAACTCCTTCCACCACCGCATGAGTCTCATCAAATTCACCTTCAAGCCAGGCGACGGTCTCATTTTCAACGAAACGGAACCTGCGGGCTATACATTGGATGGGCTGAAGCACGAAGGCACTTTCGACACGGCTACCGGAACGACTGCCGTAACCGCAGCCGTCGAATCGCCGATTACCATGCAGCTGGGCGGTGCCACCACTTCGCAAGTCATCATTCTCCCGCAGGGAGTGACCACCTCTCTTGACCTTAAAGTGTCTTTCAACGGACTGGACTATACAACCACACTGCCGAATCCATCCAAGCCCGAAGCGAATCAGTTCTCCGCAGGTTATGCCTATACCTACAACATAACGCTCAACAACAAGGGCATCACGGTGGAAGAACCGGAGATTACCCCGTGGGAACCCGGAAATTCGAACGATGTAAGCATCACGCTGTAAGCCCCACATACCGCTGCCCCGGCGTATGCGTCAAGCCGGAGCTGCCCATAGACAGTATGGTGCGACGGCCGCCTTCGCAGGCGGCGGCAGCACAAAACGAAAACAAATAAAAAAGATCACGATATGAAGAAAAGACATTCCATCCATCTGCTTCTTGCCGCAGCCGCACTGCTCCTTGCCACGGCTGCCTGCACGAAGGACGAACTGGCGGACGGCGACCTTCTGCCCGAAGGACAATACCCGCTGGAGATAGCCCGCATCACCCTCAGTGTGGAGGGCGGCGAGGCACAGCCCTGGGGCGCACCGGCGACGCGCGTCAGCGAGAAAGAGGACGGCAACAGCAGCAAGTTTGACGCGGGCGACCGGTTCGCCGTACAGATAGACGACGAGGACAAGGTCGGCACCTACACCGTGCGGGACAACAACACCGTCGAAGCCGAGGTACCTCTGTACTGGAGCGACACCGACGAACACACCGTCAACGCCTGGTACCCCGACACGGAGGGCACCCTCGACCTCAGCGACCAGCAGACTAACGGTCTTGCCTACCTGTTGGGCGGTACGGGCACGGGCGACTACCAGACACCCGTCACGCTGACCTTTGCCCACCGTCTGGCCAAGGTGCGCGTCACGCCCACCGGCGATGCGCTCGGCGAAGTGCAGAGCCTCCAGCTCTATACCTACACACAGTGTACTTATGAAAAGGGCACGGTAGTGCAAGGCTCGCAAGAGGGCTGGATAGAGATGAAGAAGTGCGAATATACCGAAAACGGTGCAACCATCACCTGCTGGGAGGCGAACGTGGTGCCCGGCTATTCCATTTCGAAACTTCGGGCAAACGGCACCGAGGAACGCACCCTCTCCGCCGCCTTCATCCCCGAAGCGGGCAGCTACTACAACATCACGCGGGAAAAGGACAAGGGCTACATCATAGACGAGAGCGGCACCTACATCGTATACAGCGAAGAGGGGTTGAAGGCTTGGGCAAATGTAGTAAAATACGGCAACTCTCCTGGCATCACCCTTACGGCCGACATCACGCTGACACCGCCGGCCGACGGCGGAAGCAACTGGAATCCGATAGATACCTATCTAGGGACCTTCGACGGCGGCGGACATACCATCTCGGGGCTGGTCATTAAGGGAAACTCCACGAGATTGGGCTTTTTCCAATTTCTTAAATCTGCTACGGTGAAGAACTTGACGCTGGAGAACGTACAAATAACAAACGATTTCAGCTGGGATGGTTGGAGCTATGTCGGCGGCCTGGCGGGAGTAATCGATTACAGCACCATTGAAAACTGCTTCGTATCGGGCAGCGTCATCGGCAACGCCATCGGAAAATGGAGTAAAAGCTGCGTAGGTGGTGTGGTGGGCCGGATAGCTAGCGGCGGGACATTGTCCACCGTGGCCGGATGCGGCTCCTCGGCCACCGTGAAGGGGCATAACCGGGCCGGCGGCGTGGCAGGTGAACTGAATCTTGACGACATGGTCAGCAGCTATGCCACGGGCAGCGTAACCCTTGAAAGTAACACCACGGAGAATACCTATATCGGCGGCTTGGTGGGATACTGCTACGATTCATTCATCTCTGGCTGCTATGCCACGGGCAGCGTGACCGGTTCCGGAAGCGGTACCATCTATGTAGGCGGCGTACTGGGAACCAGCCATTGTGGCACCATGAACGCCTGCTACCATGCCCAAGGGAAGGTCAGCGGCCCGAACGGAACCACTGGCGGCGTACTGGGACAAAACATCTGGGACAGCAAGTTTGGCGGCGGCATATTGAATGTCTGCTACTGGGAAAACAACGGTCAGGAAAAAGGCATCGGCACGAATGAGGGAGGTACTGTCCTCGAAGCCACCCGGGTGGACGGCACGACCGTTACCTGGCAGAATGCCGTTGATGCAATGAACCCTAAATTAGACTGGCTGGGGACAGGCTGGCATTACGAACTCAAAGACGGCAACAGCCTGCCTACCTTGAAGAAACTGTAAACCGTCGGGCGGAACCGGGATTCCGCCCGCCACGGATTTTGTTTTTCAAAAATTTTTCCTATATTTGCTCCCGTCAACCTCAACGACGCACCATGAAACGCAATACCTTTGCATACCGCTTTCGTTTCTTTTTCTTTACCGGAAAAAGCGGGATGGCATGCAACTGATACTCGAAAATCATTCAGCCTCGTATAGATGCACGCAGATCCCGCACGAAACCCCGTGCGGGATTTTTCTTTCGAACCCTCAAAAAACTCCGCCATGGAACAGATCGCCATACAGGGCATCGCAGGATGCTACCACGAATCCGCCGCCCGCCTCTTCTTCGCTCCGCAAACGATCGACGTCGTCCCCTGCCCGAGCTTCGAACAGCTCTTCGAACGGCTCGCGGCGGATCGCGCCCTGCTCGGAATCGCCGCCATCGAAAATACCATCGCCGGCAGCCTGCTCCCCAACCACGAACTGCTCCGCAACAGCCGCCTGCGCATCGTCGGCGAACAGAAACTACGCATCTCGCACGTCATCGCCGCTCTGCGCGGACAGTCCCTCGACGCGATCCGCGAGGTCCACTCCCATCCCATCGCCCTGATGCAGTGCAGCGAGTATCTCAAGCGCCACCCCGCCATGAAGGTCGTCGAACGCGACGACACCGCCGGCAGCGCCCGCGAAATCGCCCGAAACAGACTCCCGGCAACGGCCGCCATCTGCGGTGCCGATGCCGCCGCGATGTACGGCCTCGAGATCCTCCAGCGCGGCATCGAGACAAACCCCCACAACTTCACCCGCTTCCTGGTGCTGGCCGACGAGAGCCGCGCCGCGGAGTTCGCCGATCCGGCCCGCACGAACAAGGCGTCGCTCGTCTTCACCCTCCGCCACACGTGCGGAAGCCTCTCGAAGGTGCTGACCGTGCTCTCGTTCTACGACATCAACCTCACGAAGATCCAGTCGATGCCGATCATCGGGCGCGAATGGGAGTACCGCTTCTACGTCGATGTCACCTTCGACGACCCGCAGCGCTACCGGCAGGCCATCGAGGCGGCCCGCCCGCTGACCAGCTCCTTCCGCATCCTGGGCGAGTATGCCGAAGGGGCCGACCCGGCGCTCCAGCCAAACAACTGACAACAACAGACTCACGAAAAACCGAAATACCATGAACGATATTCTGCCCATCACACTCCCCGGGGTCGATCCCCGGCGTCCGCTGGTCATCGCCGGCCCGTGCAGCGCCGAAACCGAGGAGCAGGTCATCGAAACGGCCCGCCAGCTGGCCGCCGAAGGGATCCGCATCTACCGCGCCGGACTCTGGAAACCCCGCACCAAACCCGGCGGTTTCGAAGGGGTCGGCGAACAGGGAATCCCCTGGCTGCAGCGCGTCAAGCACGAAACCGGCATGTATACCGCCACCGAGGTGGCCACGCGCCAGCACGTCGAGGCGGCGCTGCGGGGCGGGGTCGACCTGCTGTGGATCGGCGCCCGCACGGCCGCCAACCCCTTCGCCATGCAGGAGGTGGCCGATGCGCTGCGCGGCGTGGATGTCCCGGTGCTGGTGAAGAACCCCGTCAGCCCCGACCTCGAACTCTGGATCGGCGCCATCGAACGGATCCACAACGCCGGAATCCGCCGCCTCGGCGCCATCCACCGCGGCTTCACCTCGATCGACACGAGTCTCTACCGCAACCACCCGATGTGGTCCCTGCCGATCGAACTCCACCGGCGGCTGCCCCGTCTGCCGCTCTTCTGCGACCCGAGCCACATCGGCGGCAAACGCGAACTGATCGCGCCGCTGTCGCAACAGGCCATGGATCTCGGATTCGACGGCCTGATCATCGAGTCGCACTGCTCGCCCGACAGCGCCTGGAGCGACAAGGCCCAGCAGGTGACCCCCGAAGCGCTGGCCTACATCCTGCGCAACCTGGTGATCCGCCAGCAGAGCGTCACGACGGAGAGCCTCAATGAACTGCGCGCCCGGATCGACAAGCTCGACGACCAGCTGCTCGAACTGCTGGCCCGCCGGATGCGCGTCTCGCGCGACATCGGCCAGTACAAGAAGGAGCACGACATGGCGGTGCTCCAGAGCCGCCGCTACGAGGAGCTGCTGGCCCGGCGCACGGCCCAGGCCGTCGAACTGGGCATGGACCCCGACTTCATGCACACCGTCCTGCAGGCCATCCACGAAGAGTCGGTCCGCCAGCAGATGGAGATCCTCGGCCGATGAGCGGATTTGTTACATTTCGGTGAAATGTCCGACACGAAGGATGTAACATCCGTGAATGTTGTGTAAATTTGGCGCGGATTCAAACCCGAAGAAGCTATGGCAAAACACAAAATCCTCGTGGTCGACGACGAAGAGTCGCTGTGCGAAATCCTGCAGTTCAACCTCGAAGTCGAGGGTTATGACGTCGACGTGGCCTACAGCGCCGAACAGGCCCTGGAGATGCATCCCGAACGCTATTCGCTCATCCTGCTCGACGTGATGATGGGCGAGATGAGCGGCTTCCGGATGGCCCGCATCCTGAAGGCGAATCCCGAAACGGCCCACGTGCCGGTGATCTTCTGCACGGCCAAGGATTCCGAAGACGATACGGTCGCCGGCCTGAACCTCGGCGCCGATGACTACATCACCAAGCCCTTCTCGATCCGCGAGGTACTGGCCCGCGTGCGGAGCGTCCTGCGCCGGTCGGCCGCCGCGGAACCCGAACACGAAACCATCGCCTTCGAAGGGCTCGAGATGGATCTCAAGCGCAAGATCTGCACCCTCGACGGCGAAGAGCTCCCGCTGACCAAGAAGGAGTTCGAAATCCTCGCCCTGCTGCTCGGCCACCGCGGCGTGATCTTCTCGCGCGAGGAGATTCTCCACCGCATCTGGAGCGACGAGGTGATCGTCCTCGACCGTACGATCGATGTCAACATCACCCGCCTGCGCCGCAAGATCGGCCCCTACGGCAAACACATCGTAACGCGTCTGGGCTATGGCTACGGCTTTGAAGAGTAGGCTCTCCTACCACAGGCGGCTCTTCCTGCTGCTGCTCGTCTTCTCGTGGTCGCTCGTGGCCTGCTTCGTGCTGTTCCAGTACGGCCGCGAGAAGCACTTCAAGACCGAACACCTCAACGGCGAACTGCAGCTCTTCAACATGCGCCTGATCGACGCCTTGGAGGAGGGCATCCCCCCCGAACGCTTCATCACCACCCACGACGAACCCTTCCGCGAACTGCGCGTCACGCTCATCGACCGCTCGGGACGCGTTCTCTTCGACAATACGCTCGACTCGCTCCCGACGGCCAACCACCTCGACCGTCCCGAAGTCATCGACGCCCTGGCCCACGGCACGGGCTACATCATCCGCCGCCATTCGGAGAGCACCCACCTCAACTACTTCTACTCGGCCATGGCCGGCGACGGCTGCATCGTCCGTTCGGCCGTTCCCTACAGCGTCTCGCTGAGCGAGGTGCTGGCCGCCGACAGCGACTTTCTCTGGTTCATGCTGGGGATCACGCTGCTGATGAGCATCGCCGGCTACTTCGCCACGCGGCGGCTGGGGCACAACATCTCCCGGCTCAACGACTTTGCCGAACGGGCCGAACGCGGCGAACGGATCGACGAGATGGAGCCCTTCCCGCACGACGAACTGGGCGAGATCTCGAACCACATCATCCAGCTCTACGCCCGCCTGCAGCGGACCACAGCCGACCGCGACCGCGAACACGCCCTGGCGCTGCACGAGGAGCAGGAGAAGATCCGCATCAAGAAACAGCTCACCAACAACATCAACCACGAACTGAAGACCCCCGTGGCGGCCATTCAGGGCTATCTGGAGACGCTGCTGGCCAATCCGCAGATCGACGAGCGCAAGCGCCGCGACTTCCTCGAGAAGAGCGCCGCCCAGACCGAACGGCTGCGGCGGCTGCTCGCCGACGTCTCGACCATCACGCGCATGGACGAGGCGAGCCAGCTGATCCAGAAGGAGCCCGTCGTGCTGAACGACCTGATCGACGAGGTGGCCGACGAAATGGCACTCCGCCCCGCCGACCAGCGGCTGCGCGTGAACGTCGACTTCCCGAAACGGGTCGTCATCGAGGGCAATCCCGCCCTGCTGGGGTCGATCTTCCGCAACCTGGCGGACAATGCCGCCGCCTACTCGGGCGGCCGCGACATCTACATCCGTCTGCTCGACGATACGCCCGACGAATGCACGATCCTCTTTGCCGACAACGGCATCGGCGTCGGCGAGGAGCACCTTCCGCACCTCTTCGAACGCTTCTACCGCGTCGACAAGGGCCGCTCGCGCAAACTGGGCGGCACGGGACTCGGACTCTCGATCGTCAAGAACGCCGTGATGATCCACGGCGGCACGATCTCGGCCCGCAACCGCGACCGCGGCGGACTCGAATTCACCTTCACCCTGAAGAAAAAGAGCTGAACGCCGATGTTTCACGACGTTGCAATACGCTCTTAACGCTTTTGTAATATCTGTTTCGGACCTTTGCTGCCGGTAAGCCTCACCCCGGCATGTCCCCGGCAAAGCGCCGCTCCACCGGCTCCGACAAGGAGTATCTCCCGGCCGCCGCGCGTCGACACCCCGGAGAGGGCTTTTCCCTACGGAAAACTCTAAACGGAACAGATATATGTCGCCCTTGTTTACCGCCATCGTCATCATTCTGGCCATCCTGGCCGTGATGGGCATTGTCGTGGGTGTCGCCAACGACGCCATCAACTTCCTCAATTCGGCCATCGGCTCGAAGGTCGCCCCGCGCCGCGTGATCCTCTGGATCGCCGCCGCCGGCATCCTCATCGGTACGCTCACCTCCAGCGGCATGATGGAGGTCGCCCGCAGCGGCGTCTTCTATCCGGCGCAGTTCTCCTTCCCGGAGATCATGATGCTCTTCCTGGGCATGATGCTCGGAAACGTCCTGCTGCTCGACCTCTACAACACGCTCGGACTCCCCACCTCGACCACCGTCTCGATGGTCTTCGGATTGCTCGGAGCCGCCGTCGCCACGGCTCTCTTCCGCATCGCCGGCGATCCGGCCTTCTCCCTGCAAGACCTCTCGCAGTTCATCAACACCGGAAAGGCCATGGTCATCATCGCCGCCATCCTCCTCTCCGTGGCCTTCGCCTTCGTCGCCGGACTCTTCTACATGTATGTCTCGCGCCTGATCTTCTCGTTCCGCTACGCCCCCGTCTTCCGCCGCTGGGGCGCCGTATGGTGCGGAATCTCCCTCTCCGGAATCCTCTACTTCGCCCTCTTCAAGGGGCTGAAAAGCTCCGGACTCATCCCCACGTCGGTCTCGGAATACGTCACCGAGCACGTCCTGCTCACGCTGCTTATCTTCTGGGCCGTGGCCTCCGTCGTGCTGTGGATCTTCCAGCGCATGCGGCTCAACATCATGCGCATCACGATCCTCTCCGGAACCTTCGCCCTGGCGCTCGCCTTCGCCGGAAACGACCTCGTGAACTTCATCGGCGTGCCCCTGGCCAGCTTCGACGCCTGGCAGATCGCCCGCGAGGCCGGCAGCGAAACCATCATGATGGGAGCCCTCGAAGCCCCGGTCCGCACGGACTTCCTGATCCTGCTCGCCTCGGGACTGATCATGGTGCTGACGTTGTTCTTCTCGAAAAAGTCGCAGCACGTCACCGAGACCGAACTGTCGCTCGCCTCGCAGCACGAGGGCGACGAACGCTTCGGTTCGACCCTCATTTCGCGCAGTCTGGTGCGCGCGACGCTGGTGATGAACACGATGTGGACCGGGCTGATTCCGGCGCGGGTTCAGAAGGCCATCGACCGGCGTTTCGAGCCGCTCCCTGCCGAAGAGCGTTCGTCGGCCCCCTACGACATGATCCGCGCCGTGGTG
>ENA-OPBO01000845-OPBO01000845.1-human-gut-metagenome-genome-assembly--contig:-NODE-845-length-24271-cov-17.952346_pt1 | contig 24271 bp, 14 predicted proteins | sample MGYA00241071_ERZ501458 | MGnify/ENA primary metagenome ERZ501458 (study PRJEB25962, sample SAMEA2042509) | human gut metagenome | biome: human gut; feature: human-associated habitat; material: faeces... | reverse complement strand
TGCTCGTGGCGCACGGCCAACGAAAACCCGGCCGACTCCGTAAAATCCGAATAATGTGAATTTTCAAACTATAAAAACATTCTGATATGGCTATGTTGAAAGTGGAGAATCTCCACAAGATTTTCCGAACCGAAGAGATCGAAACCATCGCCCTGAACGGCGTGTCGTTTGAAGTCAACGAGGGCGAATTCGTCGCCATCATGGGCCCCTCGGGCTGCGGCAAGTCGACGCTGCTCAACATCCTGGGGCTGCTGGACAACCCCACCTCGGGAAGCTACCAGCTGCTGGGGCGCGAGGTGGCCACGCTGCGCGAAAAGGAGCGCACGGCCTTCCGAAAGGGCAATATCGGTTTCGTCTTCCAGTCGTTCAACCTGATCGACGAGCTGAACGTCTTCGAGAATGTCGAGCTGCCGTTGATCTACCTGCGTGTGAAGGCCTCGGAGCGCAAGCGCCGTGTCAACGAGATCCTGGCCCGCATGAACATCTCCCACCGCGCCGAGCACTTCCCGCAGCAGCTCTCCGGAGGTCAGCAGCAGCGTGTGGCCATCGCCCGCGCCGTGGTGTCGAACCCGAAGCTGATCCTCGCCGATGAGCCCACCGGTAACCTCGACTCGAAGAATGGCCGCGAGGTGATGGATCTCCTCTCGGAGCTGAACCGCGAAGGGACGACCGTCATCATGGTGACCCACTCGCAGTACGACTCGACCTTCGCCCACCGTGTGCTGCACCTCTTCGACGGCGAACTGGTGCAGGATCTTACCAACCGGATGTAACCGGCAGGCAGCCGGTGTCGGCCGCTGATTGCCGGTTGTTATGCCGGGCGCCGGCTGTCGGCCGGAAGTTGCCGCATCCATGAAAAAGCGCCCCGTCCTTTACGAAGGACGGGGCGCTTTCCATTGGGCGGTCCGGAGCGTTATTTCAGCTGTTTGAGACCTCGATCTTCGGGGGTGGCTTCGCGGATCGAGAGGGCGAAGCCGCCGCCGCGGGCCATCCGGACTGCCAGCTGGCTCTTTGCCGTCACGATGCCCGTGCGGATCTCGTAGGCTTCGGGGTTGGTCCGGTAGTCGGCATCCGGCGCATCGGCGTAGAGCGTCGCCACGTAGCGTTTGCCCTTCTCGAGGAAGTGCAGCGGCACCTCGAGCGTGCGGCTGTTCTCGTCCGTGACCCCGCCGACGAACCACTGGCCCGACTCCTTGGCCTGGCGCGCTACCACGATGTAGTCGCCCGGCTCGGCCAGCAGGTACTCGCTCCGACGCCAGTCAACGGCCACATCCTTGATGAACTGGAAGGCGTCCATGTACTGCTCGTAGTGCTCGGGCAGGTCGGCGGCCATCTGCAGCGGCGAGTACATCGTCACGTAGAGCGCCAGCTGGTTGGCAATGGTCGCATTGACGTGCGAGTGGTTGCCCGGGGCGAAGCTTGAGATGTCCATCACGAAGATGCCCGGCGTGTAGTCCATCGGACCGCCGTTCAGACGCGTGAACGGGAGGATGGTCACGTGATGGGGTTTCGTCCCGCCGAAGGCCTGGTACTCGGTGCCGCGTGCCGACTCGTTGCCGATCAGGTTGGGGTAGGTGCGGCACAGTCCGGTCGGGCGCACCGCCTCGTGGGCATTGACCATGATGTGGTGGCGGGCTGCCTGCTTGACGGCGTAGAGGTAGTGGTTCACCATCCACTGTCCGTAGTGGTACTCGCCGCGCGGGAGAATGTCACCCACGTAGCCGCTCTTGACGGCATTGTAGCCGTAGCGGTCCATCAGCCGGTAGGCCTCCTCCATGTGGCGTTCGTAGTTGCGCACCGACGACGAGGTCTCGTGGTGCATCATCAGACGGACGCCCTTTTTGTGGGCGTAGTCGTTCAGCGCCGCGATGTCGAAGTCGGGGTAGGGCGTCACGAAGTCAAAGACGTAGTCCTTGCTGCAGTTCGACCAGTCCTCCCAGCCGATGTTCCACCCCTCGACCAGCACCTGGTCGAAGCCGTTCGCGGCGGCAAAGTCGATGTAGCGGCGGACCTTCGCGTTGTTGGCCGAGTGTCTGCCGTTGGGTTTGCTCGTGAGGTAGTCGGTCTGGCCGAGTTTGACCGAGGTGTGGTCGTCGGTGTAGGCCCAGCTCCCCTTGCCGGTGATCATCTCCCACCACACGCCGATGTACTTCACCGGCTTGATCCACGATACGTCGTCATAGGCGCACGGATCGTTCAGGTTGAGGATCAGGCGCGAGGCCAGCAGATCCGTGGCGCGGTCCGAAACCTGGATCGTCCGCCACGGCGTATGGCACGGCGTCTGCATGTGGCCCTTCCACCCCTGGGCATCGGGCGTAAGGTGCGACAGGAAGGTGCGCGTCGCGGGGTTGTAGTCCAGGTGCATGCAGGCGTAGTCGACCAGGGCCGCCTCGTGGATGTTGATGTAGAGCCCCTCGTCGGTCTTCATCTGCAGGGAGGTCTGCACGCCGGTCATCGAGAAGGGGGTCTGCGACGAGTTCCCGCAGATGGCCGCCTGCATCCGCTGCGGAATCTCGCTCAGACGCGATTCGACGTATTCATACTCCTGCGTGTCGTAGTCGCCCGGGATCCACCATGCCGTGTGGTCGCCCGTCATGGCGAAGCCCGTGAGCTCCTCCTTGATGACAAAGTAGGTCAGGTTTTTCTGTTCGGGGAACTCGTAGCGGAAGCCCAGTCCGTCGTCGAAGAGGCGGAAGCGGATGCTCATCCGTTTGTTCGAGGCCTCCCGGAACAGGTCGACCTTCAGTTCGTTGTAGTGGCAGCGGATCTCGGACTCCTCGCCCCAGACCGGATTCCACGTCGTGTCGCACGTGTCGCGTTCGACGTTTTCGATCGTAAACCCGTCGTGGAGCGATTCTGCGGGGTGTTCGTCCACCTTGGAGATCGTCTCCTGACCGAAGACAAGCCGCGTAGCCTTGATGTCTCCGCGCAGTTCGAAGCCCAGCGGGCTGGGCAGGATGACCGCCCGGTTCTTGTAGCTGAGCGCATACTGCGGGGTGCCGTCGGCCGCAAGGCTGAAGGTCATGCGCAGATTGCCGTCGGGCGATTTGAGCACCTGTTCCGTGGCCGAGGTCGTTTGCCACGCCATGGTTCCTGCCGCAAGTGCAACGGCAGCCATCATTCTCAATCTATTCATTTTCGGAGGTTTGGGTTCGTTTGAATTCGACGACGAGCGCCTGGCGCGGGCCGACCGTCGTCGACGCATCGGGCATCAGCGCCTCGCCCGTCAGGACATTGCGGCCGTCGTGCAACCCTGCGGTGATCTCGGCGTAGTGCGACCAGGGAATCTGCTTTTTGCCGCGCGAGTTGTTGATGAAGACAAAGACGGCGTCCGTCGCATCGTAGCGGAAGTAGGCGTAGGTGTTGTCGCGCGAGAGGAAGTGCATCGTACGGCCGTTGTGGATAACGGGTTTCGACTGCCGCCAGCGGAAGAGCCGCTGGGCGTAGTCGAACAGCTCCTTTTCGGTGCCCGTACGCCCCTCGGCCGTGAAGAGGTCCTTTTCATCGCCCTGCCAGCCGCCCGGGAAGTCGACGCGCAGACCGCCGTGTCCCTGCGAGAGGTCCTTCGAGGTGAACATCATCTCGTCGCCGGCGAAGATCTGCGGGATGCCGCGCAGCGTCGCCAGCAGCGTCAGCGCCAGCTTCATGCGCTGGGGGTTCTTGCGCAGTACGTCGCCGATGCGGTCGGTGTCGTGGTTGCCCAGGAAGATCATCATCTTCGAGAGGTCGTGGTAGACGAAGTCGTGCGACAGGCAGTCGTAGACGCGCGTCATACCCTCGCCCCAGCGCAGCGAATCGGTCGGCAGCGCCCGGCAGATCGCCTCCTGCAGCGGGAAGTCCATGATCGAGGGGAGGTGCGAATCGAAACCGTCCTTGTTCTCATTCCCGCCCTGCCAGTAGGCCAGCTGCGGAATCGACGAGGTCCAGCACTCGCCCACGATGTTGAGGTGGGGGTACTCCTTACGCACGGCGGCGCACCATTCGCTCATCGGGCCCTTCTCGTTGTAGGGGTAGGTGTCGACCCGGAAGCCGTCCAGATCGGCGTACTCCGCCCACCAGACGGCCCACTGCTGGAAGTAGCGCAGCACGTAGGGGTTGTCGAGGTTCATGTCCGGCATCGACGGCACGAACCATCCGCTCTCCTGCAGGTTGAGGTCGTATTTCGAGGCGTTGGGATCCATGTTCGTCGAGAAGCAGACGTTCGTGGCGGTGTACTCCGGGAACTGGTGGATCCAGTCGGCGAAGGGAAGGTCGTGCATCCACCAGTGGGCCGTGCCGCAGTGGTTGGTCACGATGTCCATGATCACCTTCAGCCCCCTGGCGTGGGCTGCGGCGACCATGTCGCGGTACTCCTCGTTCGTGCCGAAGCGCGGGTCGATGCGGTAGTAGTCGGCGCAGGCGTAGCCGTGGTAGGATCCTTCGGGTTCGTCGTCGAGCAGCAGCGGGGTGGGCCAGATGACCGTGGCGCCGAGGTCGGCGATGTAGTCCAGATGGTCGGTAATGCCCTGGATATCGCCGCCGTGACGGCCGAAGAAGGCTTTGCGGTCGGCCTTCTCGCGGGTGTCGTCCGTCGAGTCGTTGGCGGGGTTGCCGTCGGCGAAGCGGTCGGGCATGAGCAGGTAGATCAGGTCGGCCGTCGTGAAGCTCTGACGGGCGGCCGAACCGTCGCGGCGGGCGGCGATTTCGTAGGGCAGCTTGAAGGTGCGGTCACCCTGTCGGAAGACCAGGTAGTAGGTGCCGGGCATGGCATCGGGGTCGATCGCCACGTCGGCAAAGAGGTAGTTCGGACTCTCGGCCCGGTGGAGCTCCGTGATGCGGACGCCCTGCCCGCCCTCGATGCGGACCTCGCAATCGGAGATCCGTTCGCCGGCGATGAGCAGCTGGAGCGGCGTCTGCATGCCGGTCCACCACGAAAGGGGCTCCACCCGGGTCACTTCGCCCGAGGCATCGGCCGTCGAGGCGGGATCGAAGGCCGGTTGTGCGGTGCAGGAGAGCATTCCTGCGGCTGCAAGTGTCATCAGAATTCGGTTCAAGGTATTCTCGGTTTGTAAAGTTAATAAAATTTTGTAAAGTTAATAAAATCTTGGGTTCGGTGTTCGCCCGAAGGCTTTCGCGAGTTGCGGTCCGATCTCTCCGGGTGTCATCCGGAGGCTTTCGCGGAGCGGCAGACCGGCTATTCGGCCTGCGGGAGGAGGACCATCCAGCCCCAGGCGGGCAGCGTTGCCTCCGTTCCGCCCGTGCAGCTCCTCTTGGTGAAGTATTCGCGGCGGCTCCCTGCGAAGGGCAGCGTCAGGGTCTGTTCCGCGGAGGAGAGATTCGCCAGAACGATCACCTCGTCGGCCCCTTCACCGCGTGAAAAGCCGAAAACCCCCTCGGGCAGCACTCCGTCGTCCGGGTAGCGGGCTTCGGCTCCCCGCTCGCCGGCCGACAGGACCGGGTGTTCGTGGCGCAGGCGGATCAACTGCCGGTAGAATGTGCTCCAGTCGTTCTCGACCCATGCCGGAACGGGATCCTTCTCGAAGAAGGCAAAGCGGTGGTCGTAACCGATCTCCTGTCCAGTGTAGACGAGCGGCTGTCCCTTGGGCAGCGTGAAGGTCAGCAGCGCCATGACGCGGGCGGCATCCCCCATGCGCTCGAATTCGGTGCCGGCCCACGAATTTTCATCGTGGTTCGAGGTGAACATCAGCCGGAAGGCCTCCCGGGGGGTCGTCGCGGCATCCTTGTCCAGGTAGGCCCGCAGATCCGAGACCCCCTTTTCGCCCCGGGCGACGGCATTCATCAGGTGGTGAAGCTCCCACGAATAGGTGGCGTCGAATGCCTCCGTATGCAGGGCCGGATCCTCCCCCTCGGCCAGCAGGTAGATCTGCGGATAGTCGCGCCGCAGGGCGGGAAGCGTCGTGCGCCAGAAGTCGATCGGTACCTCGCACGCCATGTCGCAGCGGAAACCGTCGATGCCCCGGTCGAGCCAGAAGCGCATCGACCGCTCCATCTCCTGCCGCATGTCGGCATTTGCGTAGTTGAGTTTGGCGATGTCCGTCCAGTCGTACTGGACGATGGTGCGATCCAGCGAGTCGCGCACGTACCAGTCGGCCGGCCGTTCGGTGATCCACCGGGCATCGGGCGAGGTGTGGTTGGCCACCCAGTCGAGGATGACGCGCATCCCGAGCCGGTGCGCCTCGGCGACGAATCGGTCAAAATCAGCCAGCGTGCCGAATTCCGGGTTCACGGCGCAGTAGTCCGAGATGGCGTAGTAGGAGCCGAGTGTCCCCTTGCGCTCCAGTACGCCGATCGGGTAGACCGGCATGAGCCATACGATGTCGACACCCAGCCGCTGCAGGCGGGGCAGTTCGCGCGCGGCGGCTTCGAAGGTCCCGGCGGGGGTGTACTGCCGCACGTTCATTTCGTAGACGACGGCATTGTAACTCCACGCGGGGTGGACCGGCTCTTCGGCCGGAGTGGTGCAACAGGCGGCACTGAGGACCGCAAGCAGCAGGAAAAGAAGACGTTTCATGGTCAATTCGGATGAGTTAGAGCGTGAAGACTACCGAGGAGTAGCCCCCCAGTGTGAGTTGTATGTCGTTGGCATTGCGTTTCATATGGACATCGCCCGAAACCCCGACGGCCTTCTTCAGATCGTCGGTCAGCGTCAGGGTCTGCGGCTGATCGCCGAAGTTGTGGGCCACCAGCATCCGCTCACCCCCCTTTTCGCGGTACCACACCGAGACGGACTCCTGTTCGGCATAACCGTCGTTGTAGACCGGGTGGCGGACCATCCGCCCCTCGGCAAGCGCCGGATAGGTGTTGCGCAGCCGCGCAAAGTCGCGGTAGAGGTTCAACAGCGATCCCGCCTCCTCCTCTTGGGCCTCGACCGAGATCGATGCCGTCAGCATCGATTTGTCGACCTTGCCCGAGAGGCTCCCCGAGGCAAGCTCCCGGCCGGCCTTGTCCCAGAGGATCGGCGTGCGGACATATTCGTCGCCGTTGCTCTTCGTTCCCCAGTAGCCGAGCTCCTCGCCCTGATAGATGTAGGGCTCGCCCTGTGCCGTGAGCAGCACCGCCGCGGCAACGCGCAGTCGTCCGTCGATGCGGCCCAGCGTCGAGGCCGTGCGGTCCTCGTCGTGGTTCGAGAGCTTCGTCGCCTCGATGTAGTCCGCACGGTAGCTGGCGTAGGCATCCTGATAGCTCAGGATATCCTTCACGAAATAGCGGCCGATGCCGTTCTGCAGCGCCCAGGTGAGCTTGTACCAGAACGAAAACTCGAACAGGGCCGGTAGCCCCGCGTAGTAGGGGGCCGCCTTGGCTGCGTCGTCCAGCATCTCGCCCACCATGTAGAAGTCGCCCGTGCCGCCGTGCTGCCGGTAGGAGTCGTTCATCCGGTCGTAGAACTTCTTCAGGAAGGTCGGGTTCTCGTCGTTGTAGGCGTTGTGGTAGATGTGCTTCACGGCGTCGAGGCGGAAACCGTCAACTCCCAGCTCGATCCACTTGTCGGCCGCTTCGGTTACCGCCCGGAAGGCGGCCGAGCGGTCGGCTTCCGCAGCCTTGCCGTAGTTCAGATCGGCAAAGGCCGCCGTCCAGAAGTGTGAGTGGTAGAGCGTCGGCTGCGAGAACTGGATGTTGGCGGCCGAACTGCTGGAGGTCAGCGTGAAGGGTTTGCCCATCTCGAGAATCGTCCGGTTGTCCGGTGCCCCGAACTTCGTCCCGGCGGCCCACGACGTGGTCGACGTGCGGATGAGGAAGCCCCAGCTCGAATCGAAATCGAGCGTCAGCCGGTAGTGCGTGGCGTCCGTCGCGTAGAAGCGCGCCAGCTGCTGGTCTCCGTAATAGAGGTATTTCCCGCCCGCCGAGGTATCCTCGTTCGGTGCATCGACGGCCTCGGTCGTCTCGGTCACGGTGACTGTCGGGGCGGAGGCGTTCGTCCAGTCCAGCTCGAAGCGGAAGCGGCCCCGGGCCCCCGCGTCGTTGTCGGTCGAGAACCACTGGCCGGCATCGTAGCCCGCTGCCCCCTCCGTGGCAATCTGGTCGATCCGGCCGGCCGCGATGTCGGCCTGCGGATCCTTCGAAAAGACGTAGTAGTCGCGGTAGGGACTGTCGGTCGACGTGACGGCCTCCCGGAACCAGGGGTGCTCCTTTGCCGTGTGGTTGAGCACGTAGTCCAGGTAGACCCGGATGCCGCGGGTGTGGGCCGCTTCGATGAAGGCCTTCAGGTCGTCATCCGTGCCGAAGGTCGGGTTGACCGCCGTGTAGTCGAGCACGTCGTAGCCGTGGTACGACGACGACGGATGGATCGGCGAAAGCCATACGGCCGATACCCCCATGGCGTCGAGGTAGTCGAGCCGTTCGGTCAGCCCCTTCAGGTCGCCCTTCGTGTCGCCGTTGCCGTCGGCAAAACTGTAGACCAGCACCTGGTAGGTGATGTCGGCCCGCTTGACTCCGTCCCACGCGTCGGGCTCGGCAACCACCTCCTCGCTCCCGGCCGGCGTGTCGCCCCGCTGGGTCACGGTGAGGGTCACCGATTCGCACGAGGGGGCCGTGACGGTCAGCTTCGTGCTGCGCTCTTCGCCGTCGTTGGCCGAAACGGTGATGTGGAACGACGTCGAGGTGCGGCCCGAGGTTCGCTCGGGACTGCACCATTCGCTCTCTTCGGGCTGCGTGAGCGTCCATTGTCCCGCATCGGTCTGCAGCTCGATCAGCTGGCTGCCGCCCGCCGTGTCGAACTCGAGCGTACGGGGACTGACTTCGAGCATCTTGCCTCCGGAGTCGGAGGTCTTGTCGTCGCTGCATGCCGCAACCGTGGCGAACAGAAGCGTCAGCAGCAGGTAGAGGAGTCTTTTCATCGCCGGAATGTTCTTTTGTTTTCTTGGTCGCGGCCTGCGGACCGGTCAGGGGCCGCAGGCCAAAAACGGGACGGAAATCGAGTCCCCGTCCCGTAATGGTTCCTTACTGGAGTTCGGCGGGGGTCCGCCCCTCGCTCAGAATGTACACCAGTGAGTTTGTCAGATCGAAATAGATGTCGTACGTGCCGTCGAGCTGCACCTTCATGTTCTGAGATCCGCCGCTGGTAATGATGCTCACGGCCGTGTTGATGTCGACTGCGCCGCCCGAAGCCGTGCCGTAGTTCTTCGAATCGTCCCACTCGTTGTTGAAACGGATCTTGAACTCGTCGGTCGTCTTGAGTGCAACGCCCTTGCGGACGTAGTAGCCGCCCTGCTCGCTCATCGACAGGTCGCCCAGATCACCCCAACCCGAGATGCTTCCTACCAGGCCCCATGTGTCGGCAACGTATTCGGGCTTCACCCCCTCGGCCATGACGTAGGCACGTCCGGCTTCGGGCAGCAGCCAGTAGTCGTAGGTGCCCGCCTCGGCAACCACGGCATTGACCTTGTTGGTCGAAACGGCGAACGACGTGCCGATCGTGCAGGTGTAGCGTCCGTCGCCGCCCGCCAGCGTGGCGTCGGCGCCCAGCCACTGCGTCTCGTCGGCATTCTTGAAGAGGAACTCCGAATCGGCCGTCACCTCGACACCCGCAGCCTTGTAGGCCACGATGTTCGAACTGGCGCTCACCATCGGCGTCGGCCCCCACGACGGTGTCGCTACCGTCTCGCCATGGATATACCAGTCGGCCACTTCGGGTTCGGGCTCGTCACCTCCGCCCGTCTGGCCGTAGTCGTCGGCATTGAGCTCGTAGGTCATCGCCGCCGAGTTGTTCAGGTTGACGTAGATGCGGTAGTTGCCGGCCGGAACCTTGATGTTGTCGCTGCCGTCGAGCATCCCTTCGGTCGTCGATCCGAACGAGGTGGTCCATGCTCCGTCGAGGCGGAACTTGATCTCGCCGGCCGTCAGCGTCGCATCAACCCAGAAACGCTGTGTCGAGGCGTCAAACTCCATCACCAGGTCGTTGTCCCAGCTGCCGACGCCGTCACCCACGATGCCCAGCTGGTCGAACGAGAGCTCCTTGGTCAGCGTCAGCGTCTCGCGGCTGAAGGCAAAGCGGTAGAAGCGTTTCGAGTAGGCCGTGATGTTGCCCGATCCGCCGCTCGAAATCAGCGTGATCGATGCGGCTTCGGCTTCGGGGGCTTCGGCGTTCCCGTCGGTTCCCCAGTTGCAGGAGTCGTCCCAACCGGCGACACCCGTCAGCTTGAAGCCGTTGGCTGCCTTCTCGCCGAAGTCGACTACGCCCTCGTAGTTGATCTCGTCGTCCAGGAAGCTGAACAGATGCTGGGCGTTGTCGTGGCTCCAGCCGCAGTAGTCACCGATGACCCACACCATCGGGTAGACCCGTTCGGCCTTCGTGACGGTCATCGTTACCTCGACCGGCGCGGAGTAGATCTTCTCGAAATCGGTGCCGAGTGTGGCGCTGATGTAGAAACGCACCGCCGTCGGCGTGTCGGGTGCGACTCCCACGTCGTAGACCAGTTTCGTATTGATGCTCTCGTAGGGCTGTTCGGTCGAGGTGGCAGTCAGATCGGAGAAGAGAACCTGGGGCTCTCCGTCTCCCGAGGCGGCCTCGAGCGAGTAGTTGATCTGGGTCTGCACGCCGAAGTCGGCGGCATCCCACGTGAAGACCTGGGTCTGGCCCATGTTCTCGGCCGTGATGGCAATCTCGGCCGGCAGGTCGTGCAGCACGGGAGCGATGACGTCTTCCGGTGCGTAGGTCCTCACTTCGTCGAGTTTCTGGCACGCGGAGGCGACTCCGACGATGGCTGCCAGCAGCGTGACGTATCTTGCAAGTTTCATGGTTTCAGCGTTTAAGGATCATTTAATTTTCAGTAGAAGTGGTGACTCCGTAACCGGGATTCTGGTGCAGCTCGGGGTTCGAGGCCAGCTCCGAGGCCGGTATGGCGAAGATCTTCATGTGGTCGTCGAAGCCCTGACCGCTGAAGGTGCCGCCCTTGTAGGTCCACAGGAAGGTCGACGAGGTGAACTTCCCGTAACGGATCAGGTCCGTACGGCGGTGACCCTCCCACATCAGCTCGCGGGCACGCTCCTCGATGAGCCAATCCTCCGTGATCGAACTCGGAGCCTGCGCTCCGGCGCGTGCGGTCAGCTCGCGGACCTTCGGCATCGCCGTGTTGGCCTGGCCGAGCTCCATGCATGCCTCGGCATAGATCAGGTAGATCTCGCCCAGCCGGATCAGCGGGTAGTCGATGTCCGAGTAGGCCTTCGTGGCGGCCGTGGCCAGGAACGAGTCATTGTCCATGTCGTGCGGAATGTTGTTGAACTTCAGACAGCTCCAGCCGCTCAGGAAAACGTACAGCGCTCCGTCCATCGACTCCGAACGCCCCTTGATGTAGAACATCCGGCCGCGGTCGTCGTTGACGTCGTAGCTTCCCGTCGTATAGTCGGCATTGCGGACGTTGAAGTACTTCTCGACGTATTCGTACGGCACGCGGACACCGCCCCAGCCGTTGTTCACGCCGTTGATCATCTCCGTCGACGAAACGTCGGCCGCAGCGATGGCGGCCAGCGTCAGATAGCTCGTTCCGCCGTAGGACTGTGTCTGCTCGGCATCGTACGAAACCCCGAAGAGGATCTCCTGCAGGGCGTCGGGATTCTCTCCGTTGTCGCCGCGGAACAGATCGGCATAGTTTGGGCAGAGGGCATAGCCCATCGTGAAGATCGCCTCGCAGGCATCCTTCGCCTCCTGCCACATCGGCGTGCCGGTGTAGACCTCGGCGTTGAGGTACATGCGGGCCAGCAGCCCCTGGACCGAACCCTTGTCGGCCCGCGGGTAGTTCGACCGTGCGGCCGGCATCGCGCTGTCGTTGGCAGCCAGCTCCTTCAGCTCCGTAATGCAGAAGTCAAAGACATCCTTGCGGGAGGCCTGTTTGGGATTGACTCCGCCTCCGAAGGGCGAATCCTCGGTCGTGAAGGGCACGTCGCCGAAGACGTCGAGAGCCATCCAGTAGAAGTAGGCGCGCAGGAAGCGGGCTTCAGCGCGGAACCCCTGGATCTTGGCTGCCAGATCGCTGCTCACACCGCGGTCGGAAAGCTTGTCAGCTGCCGTCTGGCGCAGGTATTCGTTGACAAAGGCGATGCCCTGCAGCGTACGGACATAGACGGCGTAGGTGGCGTCGTTGTCGGCATCGGACCACGTGTTGGTATTCAAGGCGCGGACCCAGGCGTCGTTCTCCCATGCACACTTGCAGGCGTCGGCCGTCACCTCTTCGATGCTCCAGTAGGCGCGGACCAGCTCCGACGAACCGCCGTCGCTGAGCTGAAGGTCCTTCAGATCGTTCGAAACGAAGTTGAAGTAGAGTTTCGTCAGACCTGCGAGGTAGCCCTGCTCATCCTTCCCGTAGGCCGTTTCGGAGGTCGAATCCGAGGGGTTGAGCGGCAGGGTATCCAGGTCGTTGATGCACGCGGTGAGGAGCGTGGCGGCTCCCGCGGCGGCCAGTGCGATATGTTTTATGTTCATTTTCATGGTTGCTTTCTCGGTTTAGAAGTTGACATTCAGACGCAGCGAGTAGGTGCGCGGACGGGGCCACATCGAACCGTCGATGCCGTTCACGCCGGGAATCTCCGGGTCAATACCGCTGTAATCCGTGATCACGAAGACGTTCTGCACGCCGAAGGCCAGTCGCAGCGAACCTTTCCAGTTGCCGATCTTGTCGAACGTATAGCCCAGGTTGATGTCGTCCATGCGGAAGAACGACGCATCCTCGAGGAACATGTCCGAATACCACTGCTCGCCGCTGTTCGCCTTCGTGAAGCCCGTCTTCTCGACCACCTTGGCAAAGTTGGGCAGGTTGCCCGCGTTCAGGTCGAGGTTCGACGTCGAGTTGGCCGACGCAAAGTCGTTGAAGACCCAGTTGCCAACCGAACCGTGGCCGTTGAAGCCGAAGTCCCACTTTTTCCACGTCAGCTTTACGCTCAGACCGTAGAAGAAGTCCGGGTTGGGGCTCTTGTCGGTCATGTAGCGGTCGGCCTGCGTGATCTTGCCGTCCTTGTCCCGGTCGACCAGCGCGTTCTGGATCGGATGGCCGTTCTCGTCGTAGACCTGCTGGAAGCAGTAGAACGTATAGGGCGCATGACCAACCATGTGGCGCTGCAGCAGGTTGCCCGTACCCTTCGAGATGCCGCCCGTCGAGATGGCGTAGTCGGGATCCTCCGTGTTGTTGAGCTTGGTGATCTCCGTGTGCTGGAACGTCCCGTTGAAGCCGATCTGCAGGTTCCAGTCCTTGGTCTGAACCGGTATGAAGTTCACGTTGAACTCCACGCCGCGGTTCTCCATCGAACCGATGTTGGTCATCACCTTGTTGCCGAAGTTCGATCCCATCGGCGTGATCACCTCGTTGAGCAGGTCGTCCGTCTGGCGCAGGTACCAGTCGACGCTACCGTTGATCCGCCCGTCGAGGAACCCGAAGTCCAGACCGACGTTGTAGGTCGTTGTCGTCTCCCACTTGATGTTCGGATCGTAGGCCGACGGCGTGAGGTAGAACGAGTAGCCCGCGTTACCCATGTTGTACTGCTTGTAGACGTCGGTCGACATCGAGTAACGGGCCAGGTAGGCGTAGTAGTAGCCGTCGCCGATATCCTGCTGACCGGTCTGGCCGGCTCCGAGGCGCAGCTTCAGGGCCGAAATCGCCCGTACGTCCTTCAGGAAATCCTCCTGGGCGATGTTCCAGGCAAAGGCCGCCGACGGGAAGAGTCCCCAGCGCGTATCCTTCGAGAAGCGCGACGAGGCATCGTCTCGAAGCGTGAAGGTGAAGAGGTATTTCGAGGCGAGCGAGTAGTTGATACGTCCGTAGAACGACAGCAGGTAGTACTCCTTGCGGTCGAACGGGTAGCGCGAATCCTCGCCCTTCTGCTCGTGGGTCTCGTTGAAATAGGTCACCGTGTGGTCCGAGCTGTAGAAGTGCTGCCACGAGTAACCGGCCATCACGTCGAGATGGTGGATGCCCCACTCCTTGTTGAAGTTGGCGTAGAACTCCAGCAGGTGGTTGCGGCGGAAGTTCGTCGTCCACGAGTACTGGCCCCAGCCGCGGGCTTCGGTGTCGGTGTAGGCCTGGAACGAGCCCGGGTTCACGCCGTCGTAGGTCTTCGCCGAGGAGATATCCATACCGAGGTTGAGGTTGAAGCGCAGTGCCTCGAAGCCGTGCACCTTGTAGTCGATCTGCGCGTTGCCGATGAATCGCTTGGCGCGCGCCGTGTTGTCGCGGTCGTAGAGCTTCGAGAGCGGACCGGCGCCCAGCAGCGTGTTGGGGGTGAATTCGTCGCCGCGTCCCGAACCGTAGTTCCAGTAGCCGTTCGTGGTCGTGTAGTCGATCGAACCGTCCTCGTTGCGCCAGTAGGGATCGATCGTCGGGTTGAAGAAGGCTGCCGACCCGACAACCCCGCCGTCGGCGTAGCGCTGCGACGTGACGACGCCCTTGGCGTTGAGGTTCACCGTCAGATGCTTGTCGAAGAAGTTGGGCGAAAGGCTCAGGTCAAGCGTCCCGCGCTCGTATTTCGAGGTCTCGAGCGTACCCTGCTGGCCGGTGTAGCCCACCGAGGCGCGGTAGGGCATGCGGTCGTTGATGTTGCCCAGCACGCTGACGTTGTGGTCGTGCGAAATCGCCGTGCGGAAGATCAGATCCTGCCAGTTGGTGTTCTTGTCGCCCATCATGGCGTGCACCTTGTCACCCGTCGTGGTGCCTGCCGGGAAGACCTGCTCGACATAGTTGCGGAACTCGCCCGGTGACATCACCGGAAGTTCGTCGGAGTTGGTCTGCACGCTCACGCTGCCGTTGTACGATACGCGCGGCGTATTGCCCTTGCCCTTCTTGGTGGTGATCAGGATGACGCCGTTCGAGGCGCGCGATCCGTAGATGGCTGCCGCCGAGGCATCCTTCAGCACGGTGAACGATTCGATGTCGTTGGGGTTGATCGTTTCGAGCGGGTTGGCCATACCCTTGCCGCCGTCCGAGGCGATGGGAACTCCGTCGATGACGATCAGCGGGTCGTTCGAGGCGTTGAACGACGCCATGCCGCGGATGCGGATCGTCGAACTCGATCCCGGTCCTCCGTCGCCGGGTATGATGTGAACGCCCGGCACCTTGCCCTTGAGCATCTCCTGCGCCGAAACAACGGCTCCGCGGTTGAGCTCTTCGGCCTTGATCGCTACGACCGATCCCGTCATGTCGTTCTTTTTCACCGTACCGTAGCCGATGACCACCACGTCGTCGATACCCATCGCATCCTCCTCAAGGGTCAGATGGGCGAGCAGCGTCGACGAGGCTACCAGCGATACCGTCTTGTAGCCCACATAGCTGACCTCGATCACCGACTGGGGCGAAGCCACGCGGATGGCATAGTCGCCGTCGATGCCGGTCGAGACGCCGTTGGTCGTGCCCTTCTCGATGACCGTAGCACCCAGAATCGGCATTCCCGCCTTGTCGACAACTACGCCTTTTACCTCATAGTCGGCATCCTGCGCCAACACGAGGGGAGGGGTAATCATGCCGGCCAGCATGATGCCCACGAACATAGTCAAAAGTTTTTTCATAGGTTTTTGGGTTGGTTTATGGATTGTTTCTTTCGGTTTCGGAGCTTCGTCCCGCATTACCGCCCCGGAGCCTCGCGAACAAAGGCCACCGAGAGGGCCGCCAGCAGCATGAAGAGGGCTGCCAGTGCCAGCATCCACACGGCTTCGTTGGCGAAGCAGTACTTGACGATCGCACCGCCGCTCAGTCCGATGACGATCTGCGGCAGGGTGATCGTGAAGTTGAAGATGCCCATGTAGACCCCCATGTGCCGGGGTTCGACGCTGCGTGAGAGGATTGCGTAGGGCATGGCCAGAATGCCGGCCCAGGCAATGCCGATCCCCACCATCGGAAGCATCAGCGCATACTGGTCATGCAGCAGGCAGAGCCCGGCAAAACCCGCGGCGCCGAGCAGCAGGCTGCCGGCATAGACGGTGCGGTTGCCCCAGCGGGCGGCGATGCGGCCGAGAAAGAGCGCCGCGATGCACGCCGGTATGGGATAGGTGCCGTTCAGTACGCCGACCCATGTCTGGGTGGCGCCCGTCGTGAGCAGTTCGCCTGTCGCATGGTCGGTGACAACTCCCGTGATGGCGGGTTTCAGGTAGGTCCACATCAGGAAGAGGGCCGCCCACGAGAAGAACTGCGTCACGCCCAGGCGCAGCATGACGGGCGGAATGTTGCGCATCAGGGTGATGAAGCCCGGGCGCGGGGTCTGCTCCTCTTCGGGGTGGATGTTGTTGTAGCGGGCGAACTCCTCGGGCGGATATTCCCGCGTGCGGAACGAGGTGACAAGCACCGTCAGCAGCAGAATGGCGCCTCCGATATAATAGGAATAGGCGATATGGGAGGGTACGGTGCCGGGGGCCGCCTCGTCGGAGACGCCGCACCAGGTCATCAGCAGCGGCAAAATGGCGCCGATGACGGCTCCGAGATTGATCAGGAAGGTCTGAACCACGTAGCCGCGGGTCTTCTGCGAGTCGTCGAGCATGTCGGCCACAAGCGCCCGGAAGGGTTGCATCGTGACGTTGAACGAGAGATCCATGAAGAGCAGAATGAAGGCCCCCATGGCCAGCGGTGCAATGGCCAGCAGCCGCGGACAGTTGGGCATCAGGGCCAGGGCCAGGGTCGAGATGATCGAGCCCCCCAGAATGTAGGGGATCCGTCGTCCGAAACGACTCCATGTCCCGTCGGAAAAGAGACCGATGATCGGTTGTACGACCATGCCGGCAAGCGGCGCCGCAAGCCAGAAGTAGCTCAGGTGGCTCACGTCGGCTCCCAGCGATTCGAAGATGCTCGACGTGTTGGAATTCTGAAGCGAATAGCCGATCTGAACGCCGAGAAATCCGAAGCTGAGATTCCAAATCTGCCAAAAGGAGAGTTTGGGCTTGTTCATGTGGTTTCAAGTGGTTTTAGGTTATACAAATTTTAATAAAAAAAAACGAATTCCGAACTCCCCGGCGACGAACGGGCGGGTGAAGGCGACGAACGGCGGCTTTTTTCCGACGAGCGGTCGGCTCCGAAAATTTGGTTTTTCCCCCGAAATGTACTACCTTTATTCAAGGCTAACTCGTTGAATCCATTCTCATGCAGTCGCTCAAGGTCTCCGGAATCATCCACCTCTTCGCCCTGCTCCATGCGGCGGTGGCGTTGCTGTGTCGTGTGGCCGGCGTGAACGACGAACTGATCCTTACGCTGCTCACCATCGTCCTGATCGTCCTGATCTGTCTCAGACGCGGACTCAACGTCGAGTTTACGGCCTTCAGCGTCATCGTCGTCAACGTCATCGGCTATCTGCTCGGAACGGGTGGGGCCCGGGCAATGGGACTCGTCATCCCCTCTCCGCTCGCCGTGCATGCCCTCTCGACATTCCTCACTACCGAAATCCTCGGATGGGGGCTCGTCTGGTTCACCCGGATGTTCCGCCGCGGCGACGACCCCGTGCACCGTACATCGTGGAATCCGCGTATCGGTCTGATGCTCTCGGCCGTGGCCGTGATCTTCGTCCTGCGGCTGGCCTATGTCGAGCTGTTCGCCACCCCGATCTTCTCTCCCGAACACCTCTATGCGATTGCCAATACGCTCACCTCGAACTCCGTGGCTTTGATCGTCCTGTTGTGTGTCAATGTCATCTTCGTGCGGCACATGCGCCGGCACTCCGAACGACGGAACGCGCAAAAAATCCTTCGACTCTCCGTTTTTGTCCTGCTGACTACCGTCTGCGTGACCCTGATCGCTGGATTGCACCTCCCGTTCGATTTCGATCGCTCCTTCTCCCTGCGGGAGTTCGTCCCGCTGTCGGTCATCACCCTGCTGATCGAAATGACGCTCTATTCGGTGATCTTCATGGTCGATTATGCCCTCGTGGCCCGCTCCGTGCTGCGTACCGAACGCGGAAGGACCCATCAGGCTCAGTTCCGGTACATGAAGCTCAAGCAGCAGGTCAACCCCCATTTCCTCTTCAACTCGCTCAATATCCTTGACTGCATGGTCTGCGAAGGCCGCAACGAGCAGGCCAGCGCCTATATCCACAAACTGGCCGGAATCTATCGTTACATGCTTCAGAGCGAGGAAGAACAACTCGTCCTGCTCCGCGAAGAGCTGGATTTCGTGGCCATGTATGTCGATCTGCTGAAGGTCCGTTTTGCCGATGGCTTCCGGGTCGAAAGCGACATCGCTCCGGAGGCTCTTTGTCTGCGGGTCGTCCCCTGTTCGATCCAGCTGCTGATCGAAAACGCCATCAAGCACAACATTGTCGACGCGGCATCCCCGCTCGTGATCCGCATCGTGGCTGGAGCCGACTCGGTGGTCGTGACCAACAATTTCTCTCCCAAATTCTCCACCCCGGGATCCTCCACCCGGGTGGGGCTGAACTATATCCGTCAGCAGTATCTCGATCTGGCAAATCGTCCGATCGGCATCTCATGCACGGAGACGGAGTATCGTGTAACCATTCCTTTGATATGATGCCTGTATGCAAGTCTTGATTGTAGAGGATGAGATGATGGCCCGGGAGAGCCTGGCCCGGGCGCTTACGCAGCACTTTCCCGACCTGCGCATCGTCGGAATGACCGGCTCGGTCCGCGAGACCGTTGCCTGGCTGCGCGAGCCGGACAACCTGGCCGACGTGATTTTCATGGATGTGGAACTCGCGGACGGCGACTGTTTCGAAATCTTCCGGCAGATCGACATCGCGGCCCGCGTCATCATGACGACGGCCTACGACCGCTATGCCGTGCGGGCTTTCGAGGTCAACAGCATCGACTATCTGCTCAAACCGATCGATCCGGCCGCCCTGAAGCGGGCTGTCGAACGGTGCCGGGCCGGTGCGCCCGGTGTCGATACGGCGCGGCTGCTCGAGGCAATCCGTACGCCCCGAAGCTACAAGCAGCGTTATGTGGTACGTTTCAACGATCGGATCGTCCCGGTGAGAACCTCCGATATCGCCTATTTCTACTCCGAGGAGAAGAATACCTATCTGGTGACGGCTGACGCAAACCGCTATGTCATGGATCTCTCGCTCGATATCCTCTCCGAGGAGCTCGACGGAAGGTGCTTTTTCCGTATTTCGAGAAACTGTATCGTCTCGATGACGGCGATCTCCAGCGTGGTGAAGTATCTGGGAAACCGTCTGAAGATCATCGCGCGGCCCCGGCCCGAATTTGAAATGGTGGTGAGCCGTTCGCGGGTCGACGACTTCCTGCACTGGCTCGAAGGGGGCGAATAGACGGGTGCGGCGCAAACGGAAGCCCCGGCTCTTCCTGCGGGAAGGGCCGGGGCTTGTCATTGGCGGCGGATCGGTGTGTCAGCGGCGCCCGCTGACGGCGATCATGTCGCAGAGTGTCGTGTTGTAGTCTTCGGCCGCCAGCAGCTCCTCGAGCGTCAGGTGCATCCGGTAGCGCCAGTAGTAGCGCGGGATGGCCGGAACGTTGATCCGCTCCCGCGACGGATCCGGCGCCCGCAGCGTCTCGTCCATCGACAGCCAGTCCTGCAGCGGAAGGATCGTGAACATCGCCGGCGACGAGAGGTGCATCTCGACAATGCGGCGGCAGATCCACGCCTCGCAGTGTTCGGGAACAGGCCCCTCGCCGTGGAGCACCTCGCGGTAGAAACGCTCCGTCACGCCGCGGTCCTCCTCCCACCAGGCCCGCAGCGGATTCATGTCGTGGGTCGAGGTGGTGCAGACGCTCAGGTAGGGGTAGCGCCCCGGATCGGCAAAGGATTCGTTCATCGTCTTGGGCATGCGCTGGATCTCGAGCGAGAGGATCTGCAGCATCCGCATCGTCTCCGGCACGCAGTCGGGGATCATCCCCAGATCCTCGCCGCAGGCCAGCATGTCGGTGGCCGTCAGCAGCGCCGGCAGTTTGCGAAGGGCCGATTCGTGCCAGAAGCGGTCGTGACGCCGGTAGAAGAAGTCGTCGTGCAGGCGGTTGAACGACTCCTGCTGCCAGCCGGCAAGCTGCTGGTAGGTGAAGGTCGACTGGGCGGCAATGCGCGGGTGGTAGTACCCCTTGCGGTAGGGATCCTCGACGAAGAGCACGTCGTCGAGCAGCCGCAGCAGCCCTTCGCGCAGCCGCACCGTGCGTTCGTCATCGCCCCGGAAGGCCTCGGCCACGCGGCGCTGCGAGGCGTATTCGTTCCGCAGGCGGCCCTGGCGCAGGCAGCGCGTGCGTACCTCGTTGGCCAGGTCGCCGAACAGCCGGTCGAGGATCCACTCCTCGAGCGGCGGAGTCGTGTAGCGGCCCGTCGAGAGGTCGAATCCGAAGTTGTGCAGCTCGTCGGCCGAGTAGGGGAGGGCCGGGTTGAAGTGGCCCAGCAGTCCGTGGACCGCATCGACGGGGATCTCCCAGATGCGGAAGAAGCCCAGGATGTGGTCGATGCGGAAGGCGTCGAAATAGTCCGACATCTTGTGCAGCCGCTGCTGCCACCAGGCGTAGTTGTCACGCGCCATGCGCTCCCAGTCGTAGGTCGGGAAGCCCCAGTTCTGGCCCAGGGCCGAGAAGGCGTCGGGCGGGGCGCCGGCCTGCGAATCGAGGTGGAAGAGGCGCGGTGTCTGCCAGGCGTCGACACTCGTGCGGCTCACGCCGATCGGCAGGTCGCCCTTCAGGATCACCCCCTGGCTGTGGGCGTAACGGCACACCTCGGTCAGCTGCAGGTGGAGGTGGTACTGCACGTAGCAGTGGTAGCCGATGTCGCTGCGGTGGCGCAGGCAGTAGGCCTCGATCTTCCGGCGGTCGTAGCGCGCATAGTCGCCCCATTGCCGGAAGTCGGCCGTGCCGTATTCGTCGCGCAGTGTGCGGTAGGAGGCGTAGGGGAGCAGCCATTCGCGGTTGGCCTCGAGGAAGGCCTTGTAGTCGCGGCGGGCGGCCGTGCGGGCTCCGTTGCGGGCGAAGGCCGCGCGCAGAAGCCGCTCCTTGGTCTGGTTGACCCGTTCGTAATCCACTTCGGGCAGGGCGTTCAGCTCGTCGCGCAGGCGGCGGAACTCCTCGTCGTCGGGGACCCCCGCCTCGGTCAGCCGCAGAAACTGCGGGTGGAGGGCGAAGATCGAGTTGGCGTTGTAGGGGTAGGAGTCCTCCCACGTGCCGGTCATCGTCGTGTCGTTGATCGGAAGCACCTGGATCACCCGCTGGCGGGTGGCGGCAGCCCAGTCAACCAGCAGCTTCAGATCGAGGAATTCACCCACGCCGAAGCTCTCCTTCGAGCGGAGCGAGAAGACCGGGACGGCTGTTCCGGCACTCCGCCAGCGGCGCTCGCCGAAGCGGGGCAGCAGGGTGGCGTCGAGCAGCTGTTCGCCCGTCGTGCGGGGCTCCTCCCACGTGCGGTTCGAACCCTCCTCCCATTCGATTGGGACGAGTGTCGTACGGTTGACGATCAGGAACTTGTATTCGCACCCCTGGGGCAGGGCGATCCGCAGCCGCCACGTCGGGAAGAGGGCATCGTCGAACGGCACGATGCGCTGCCAGTTGTCGAGTGCCGCGGCGGCCAGGGCCAGCGTCTCGTCGGGACGCAGACTCGGGGCCACGACCTGCAGCAGCACCTCCTGCTGCGGATCGCCCTTGCGCGAACTCTTCGTCCGTGTCGGGCGGGGCTCCTTGAGCGGCCCGTTGGCCCGGGCGAAGATTCCCCGCGTGTAGGCCGCCGAGCAGAAGGCCGATTCGGCGGGCATCTCCTGCCAGCGGTCGCGCAGGCGGAGGGCCTGGTGCGGCGCCAGTTCCGGCAGGAACAACCGGTGGCCGTGCCATTCGGTACGGATGCAGACGCCGTCGCGCTCGACCGTATAGCGGTAGCTGAGCGGCATGCGCGGGTCGCGGCACTCGGCAACACCCTGCCAGATGCCGTTGCCGAGGTGCTGCATGGTGATTTTCCGCTTCTCGAACAGCATCACGAGCTGTTCGCCCCACTGGGTGCGGTATTCGATCTCGAAGTAGAGTTTCATGATGGTTGTGGATCGATGGTTGCGGTTTTGGGTTCAGTTCCTACAAAATTAGAAAATTTTGGGCATTCCGTATCCCGGCTGTGGAAATTTTTAAGAAAAGCGGCGCAAGGTTGTCGGAAAATGCGTACCTTTATTCTACCGACCAAACCAAAACCACGAACCTATGAAATTCTTTATCGACACGGCGAATCTCGATCAGATTCGCGAAGCCAACAAACTGGGTGTCCTCGACGGCGTTACGACCAACCCGTCGCTCATGGCCAAGGAGAATATCCGCGGCGATGAGGCCTGCAACCGCCACTATGTGGAGATCTGCCGCATCGTCGGCGGGGATGTCAGCGCCGAGGTTATCGCCACCGACTTCGAAGGCATGGTGCGCGAAGGCGAGGCTTTGGCTGCGCTCGATCCCCACATCGTCGTGAAGATCCCCTGCACGGCCGAGGGTATCCGCGCCGTGACCTACTTCTCGGCCCGCGGCATCCGCACGAACTGCACGCTGGTCTTCTCCGTCGGGCAGGCCCTGCTGGCCGCCAAGGCCGGAGCCACCTATGTCTCGCCCTTCGTCGGACGGTTAGACGACATCTCGGAGGACGGCGTTGAGCTCGTGGCCCATATCGTGCGCGTCTACCGCACCTACGGGTTCAAGACCCAGGTGCTGGCCGCCTCGATCCGCCACACGCACCACATCATCCAGTGTATGGATGCCGGTGCCGACGTGGTGACCTGCCCGCTGTCGGCCATCCTCGGCCTGCTGAAGCATCCGCTCACGGAGAGCGGTCTGAAGCAGTTCCTGGCCGATCATGCCCGTGTCAATCAGGGCTGATTCCCAACCTGTCCTCCCGGCAGAAACGAGGACGGCGACTCCGGATGGAGCCGCCGCCCTCGTTTGCTGAAAGTCGATTTTGCTCATCCCTTCGCGGGAGAGCCATTCGTCCGTACCGTTGCGGAGCGAGAGGCTGTTGGCCGGTGCCTGATCCTCCTTAAGTTCGTGGAGGGCCTTCCGGCGATCCGGTCGTTACGCAAGCCGCAGAGGCCGCAGGGAGCAGACGGCCCGTGACGGCTGCGGTATCGTTGGACAGAACCGTACGGACCTTGTCTTTCCGTGTTTTGATCCGGGTGTTTACAAAAAAAGGAGCCTCGAAAAAGGCTCCTTTGTGCGGATAAAGGTACTCCGACACAATAGAAACCTATCTGTATATCAGAATATTAAGCGAACTTTCAAGGCTTGGTTACCGCCTTGCCCACCGGTTTTCTGCGCTGCGTTGCATCGCGTCTGTATCTTCCTGTCAGACAGTGCAAAAGTAGTAAAAATCCCGGAATTCTCCAAATGCGGAAAATTTTGCAGAAGCAGGTGTTTTTTTGTATATTTGGTCCTATAGGTCGAAGGTGGTAGATAGCCGTTCGATTGGATTCTGCTATAGGTTAAGTTTATGAAAAAGGTTTGCATCTCAAAATATCGGTCGGAGTCTGCGACTTCGGATCGGCCAAAACAGCATGACATGGAACAAGATTACCGGTTGGCAGTCTTGTCGGCAGCCATTCGGGCTTGGGAAGCAAGTGGCGAGGCATTCGGATTCGATCCCCAACGGCATTTACTGCGGCTGAAAGAGCAACGATCGAGGTAACTATGCCGGTAGTTTATTAGAGATTTACAGAATTCCAGATTTCTGTAAATCTCTAAATCCAGGATTGAATATTTATTCAATTCCGGGGTGATATGGGAGGTTGTTTCGACAGGTCGGTAGAGGAGGATATAGTTAGACCCGCATGAATTGTTTCATGCGGGTCTAATGGACTGTTTCGGATAATTGGAACGATTAACCGGCTACGAGACCTCCGTCTACCAGGTAGTGGGAGCCTGTGCAGAAGCTCGAGGCATCCGATGCGAGGAAGTAGACCACCTCGGCCACCTCTTCGGGTCGTCCGGCGCTGCCGCGTATGTAGAGGGCATTCTCCTGGTGCCAGCAATCACGACATGCAGTGGTTCTCCTCGGCGAACTTTATGGATAGATTGTCGAATAGCGGCGAGCGGATTGCGCCGGTGCAGACGGTATTGACGTGGATGTCTCTCCACGAACGAGTGGGTTCGGAACAGTTAAACTCGTCCGCAAGCAGCATGGCTACCTACTTGTTAATATCCACAGAGCCGACGTTTTTGCCCTTGGCGATGATTTTTCGTACGGAAACTACGCCGATTCCGGTAGTCCCGCTAGTAATAAAAGTAGTCCTCTTATTTTATGATAGTTATTGAGTTGTTATAATCTCCATAATCTTGAGACATCCGTTTTATATTCTGTATTTTGAGACTTTCTTGTTGTTGGACGATACTGTTCCAAATAGTGTGTCTGAGGAGGGATAAATAAAAAAGTCTACAGAT
>ENA-OPBO01000838-OPBO01000838.1-human-gut-metagenome-genome-assembly--contig:-NODE-838-length-24370-cov-15.343204_pt1 | contig 24370 bp, 14 predicted proteins | sample MGYA00241071_ERZ501458 | MGnify/ENA primary metagenome ERZ501458 (study PRJEB25962, sample SAMEA2042509) | human gut metagenome | biome: human gut; feature: human-associated habitat; material: faeces... | reverse complement strand
ATCCGCCGCCGCTGGGAGGAGCTCCGCGACGAGGCCGTGGCCGCCGACCGCGGGGCGGAGTTCACCGAGGAGCACTTCGCCGCCTACTGCCGTACGGAGACCGAACGGCTGCTGGAGGCCTGCGAAACGGCGGCACTGGACGGTGTCGTGGCCTCCTACCTGGGCGGTTACGACGCCACGCCGGCCACACCCTTCGTCCGGGCCGTCGATACCTGGGCGCAGGCCCATCCCGAGCGGATGCTCCTCTTCCGCGGCTATCCGGCCTACGTCGCCCGCATCGAGGGGCAGCAGCTCGTCGGCAAAAGCCGCTACATCCTCATCCTCACCGAGGAGGCCCGCTCGTCGGTGGCCATCTCGCGGCTGGTCCGCGAACAGCTCGTCGAGGGGGTGCCCGCGGATAGGATCATCCTCGAGGCGGCGGTGCCGGCACTGGCCGACGGCGGCGAGGATGCCCAGGTCGGCGCCACGCTGCAGGAGGCCGCCCGCTGGGTGACCGACCCCTCGACCGTTGCGACGGTCCGCTGCGAAAAGCGCGGTCTGGCCGTTGCGAACGCCTCCGAGGACTACTTCAACAAACCCACCTACCGGCGGATCCGCGAGGCCGTGGCCATCCTGAATGCCGCCCCGGCCGATCCCGCCGCCAACCCCGTAAACTGATTCCAACCATGAAACTCCGTTTTGCATCCGCCGCCGGCCTGCTCCTGATCGCCCTGACCGCCTGTCAGAAAAACGACGAGAGCCGCTACCATTTCGACAACAAGGTCTTCGTCGCGGCCGATTCGTTCACCGATCCGATCTTTGTCAAACGCGACAACCTCGACGTCACCCGCAGCGAAGAGCGCCGCGTCACCGTCGCCATGGCACAGCCCCGTTCGCGCGACGTCGAGGTCACCTTTGCCCCGGCACCCGAACTGCTCGACCGCTACCGCGCCTTCTACGAGGATCCGACCGCCGAGCTGCTCCCGGCCGACGGCGGATACTACGACTTCCAGCAATTGAAGACCTCCATCCCGGCCGGTTCGGTCGAGAGCGCCCCGCTGCGCATCGCCTTCGCCAATCTCGACCGCCTGCCCCTCGACGGCCATCACCGCTACGTGCTGCCCGTGACGATCACCTCGGCCGGCGGCGTCGAACTCCTCGAGAGCGCCCGCACGGTCTACTACCTCTTCGAAAAGGCGGCGCTTGTCAACGTCGTCGCCGACCTGCAGAACAACTGCGCATGGCCCGAATGGACGGCCGAAACCGAGGCCGTCAAGGAGATGCAGCAATTCTCGTGGGAGGCGCTCGTCTATGCCAACGCCTTCGACCGCAAGATCTCGACGATCATGGGTGTCGAGGACCTCTTTCTGGTGCGCCTGGGCGACAACGGCCCCGCCAATCAGCTGCAGGTGGCCTTCGCCGGCAAGGTCTCCGAGGAGGATACGGCCCCCTCGCGCGGACGCATCCCCGCGGAGCCCGACAGCCGTTTCGATCTGAAGCCCTTCCGCTGGTACCATATCGCCGTGACGTTCGACCGCGGGAAGGTCTGCGTCTACATCGACGGCCGCCGCGTCGCCGATGCCCGGGCCGAGATCTCCGCCAACGACGGCCGCCAGATCCTGATCGACCGCGTCAACTTCGCCATCCCCCATTCGGACGAGACCGACGGTAAGCCCCGCTGCTTCTGGATCGGCCACTCCTACCGCCTGCGGACCGACGGCGAACTCTTCTACGAGCGCCGTTTCAACGGCCGCATGAGCGAGGTCCGCATCTGGAACCGCGCCCTCTCGGCCGAGGAGATCGCCGCGCCCGACCACTTCTACAAGATCGATCCCCGTTCGCAGGGGCTCGTCGCCTACTGGAAGCTCGACGACAACACCCGCGGCCGCTCCCTGCACGACTACGGCCCCAACGGATTCGACCTGAAGTGCGAACGCGACATCGACTGGCAGCAGGTCGCACTCCCCGAGGTGAAGGAACCCTGACCCGAAACTATCAGGCAACACAATACGATTCACTAACCTTTAATCAACCAATCGACAGATGAAAAAAACAGGATGGATGCTGTTGGCGGGTCTGCTCGCCTTCGCATCGTCGGCCCTGGTCTCGTGCAAGAGCTCCGAGAAGGTCGACAAACAGAACACATTGAGCGTCAAGCCGGTATCGGACATCGCCTTCAAGGCCGACGTGAACGAGGACGTCGTGCTGACGATCACCACCGATGCCGAGTCGTGGAGCGTCGAGAAGAACGACTGGATCACCGCCAGGCAGGATGGAAACAAGCTGACGGTCAACGTCGAACCGAATCCCACCGAGGCCGTGCGTCCGGGGCGGATCACCATCTCGGCCGGCAATGCCCAGCCCGTGCGGATCAACGTCACGCAGGCCGCCGCCGAAGCCGGCGAGACCGTGCTGAGCGTTACGCCTTCGGAGGCGATCGCCTTCGAGGCCGACAACAACAAGGCCGTCGAACTGATGGTCAAGACCAACGCCGCGGAGTGGAACGTCACCTATCCCGAGGAGTGGCTGACGGTCGAAAAGGCGAAGGACAAGCTCACGGTCGTGGCCAAGGACAACACGGGTGAGGCCCGTGTCGGACAGATTGTCGTCAAGACCGGTGATGGCAGCAAGTCGGTCAAGATCGCCGTCACGCAGAAGGCCGGCAGCGACAAGCCCGCCACCGGCGAGAAGATCTCCGGCGAACTCCGCCTGGGTGAGGAGCAGGAGGCGATGATCAAGCTGGCGCACGACGCCTCGGAGGCGGTCAAGCGGACGCTGACCTTTACGCTCGAGAAGGCGGCCGAGAAGGACCTCCAGGTGGAGATCCGCTTCGACGAGCGCCGCGTCGCGGAGTACAACTTCGACCATTCGACCGACTACAAACCCCTTCCCGCCAAGGCCTGCATGATTGCCAATGAGGGTGTGCTGACCGTCAAGCGGGGCGAGATGAGCGGCTCGATCGAGGTCTCGATCTCTCCGAACGAGGAGATCGCCCATGCGACCACCTATCTCGTACCGCTGCTGGCCGTGGCCAAGAGCGAGGGCGTCGCCGTCAAGAACGAGGCCCGCTACGTCGAGCTGCTTGTCGCCAAGGGCGGTTCGAAGAAGATCCGCAACATCTGCTACTTCGAGGTCAACGACACCAACCCGCTCAATGCGCTGGAGTACCTGCTCGATGACGGGCAGCCCTTCTTCGACGCCGTCGTCCTCTTCGCCGGAAACATCAACTGGGATGCCCACCGGCAGAAGGTCTACATGCACGCCAACTCCAACGTTCAGGCCCTGCTCGACAACTCCGAAACCCTCCTCCAGCCTCTGCGCAAGAAGGGTATCAAGGTGCTGCTCGACATCCTCGGCAACCACGACCAGGCCGGTGTGGCCGGTCTGAGCGACTACGGCTGCGAGCAGTTCGGCCGCGAACTGGCCCAGATCTGCCGCGACTACAAACTCGACGGCATCGGATTCGACGACGAGTATTCGAACTACTCCAACACCACCAGCCAGTGGTTCGCCCCCTACGGTCCGAAACAGGCCGCACGCCTCCTCTACGAGACGAAGAAGGCCCTCAAGGAGCTCTGCCCCTGGGAGACGTGGGTGCACCTCTACTACCTGGGTAACATCCGGGCCACTCTCCCGTCGGTGACCATCGACGGCCAGCGCCACGATCCGAACGAGTTTGTCGACAACGTTTGCGCCGACTACGGCCTGTCGGCAGCTCCGGTCCACGGCATGGATCTGAGCGGCTGCGCCGGCAACTCCATCCAGCTCAACTTCCACCGTACGATTTCGGCGGAGCAGGCCAAGGGATACATGGAGAAGGGATACGGATGGATCATGTGGTTCGCCTTCGACCCCTCCGAAACGGGCAACATCAAGAATAATCGTGCACACTCGCTGGAGCAGTTCCGCAACGTCGCCAAGGGGTGCTACGGCCAGGGTGTGAAGGATCCCAAGAACGTCTACAACAAGCTGGGCGAGGGACGTTACGACCCCACGCCCCATCCGATCAACTGATCCCCCCGGCGGGAGTGCCCCGCCAGCCGTGCGGCGGACTCCTCTGTGACTTCGTGTCGGAGGGCGTCCGCCCACGGAACGGGGCTCGCCGAGGTTGACCAACCACCAACCCAATCTACAATCGTTTGAATAACAGGAAAACAGGAAAATGAATCTGAATCGAATCTGGATCGGTGCCGTGTCGGCGCTCCTGCTCTGCGGAGCCTGCAACGACGGCGATAAAAAAGTGGATCCGAAACCCGTGGAGGATGCCGTGTCGGTCAATCCCCGCGAGGCTACGGTCGGCAGCAAGGGCGGTGAGGTGACGGCGCTCGTCTCCAGCTCGGGCCTCTGGACGCTGCAGGGCGATGGCGGAGAGTTCGTCTCGCCGTCGGTCCTGCGCGGACGCGACGGCGATGAGGTGACCTTCACCGTCAAACCCAACGACCGGGAGGAGGACCGTCTCTTTACCTATACCTTTACGTGCGGCACCCGGAGCGTCCCCTTTGCCATCACGCTCCGCAAGATGGCCCCCAAGGCCGACCCCGTGCTCGAAATCTTCTATCCCGAAGAGGCGAACATGCTGCCCCGCGAGGGCGGCAAGGTGACGGTGCTGGTGACCAGCTCGGATAAGTGGTCGCTCGAAGGAGAGTCCGATTTCGTCAAGCCTTCGCTCCGCGAGGGGGAGGATGGTGCCGAGGTTGAGTTTGTCGTCGCCCCCAACGAGACCGATCAGGAGAAGCAGGCCGACTTTACGTTCCACATGGGCGAAAAGCAGGTGCCCTTCCGCATTACGGTCAAGGGCGGCATCCCCGAGCGGATCGAGATCGTCTCGAAACCCGAACTGCGGCTGAGCTACCAGGCCGACGAGCGTGTGGCCGTGAAGCTGAAGACCAATGTCGACCCCCGCGACCTCAAGGCCGAGATCTCCGGGGCCGATGACGGCTGGCTGACCTGGACGATCGCGCGCCCGACGGAGGGCGAAGGCGAAGGTGAAGGTGAAGGTGAAGGTGAAGGCATGGTGACGGCCTACTTTGCCGTCCAGCGGTATGTCGATGCCGGGGTCCGCGAGGCGACGGTCCGCATCCGCGGCGTGAAGAACGGCGAAGCAACGTTGAAGGTGACGCAGCTGCCCCTGCCGCAACTCGAGATCCGGAAGACGGAGTTCTACCTCGGGGTCGATGCCCAGACGCTCGAGGTCCCCGTTCAGCGGTCGAATTACGAATTCGAGGTCGCGGTGGCCGAGGCAGGGCAGGGTTGGCTCTCCTTCAAGGAGTTCACCGGCGGCAAGCTGCTGTTCGCCGTCGAGGCGCTGGGCTCGGCTCCCGCCCGGCAGTGCGAGGTGACGCTGACGGAGAAGAATGCCCCCGACAATGCCGAACCCCAGAAGATGATCCTCCGCGTGACGCAGAAGCCCAAGGGGCTGATCGAGTGTGTGGCCGACATGCGTCAGTCGCGCTGCTACTTCTCGACGCTGAAGACGCCCCAGGCTCTCAAGGATATGAAGGCGGCCGGTACGATGGAGGCGCTGGTCAACATCAAGGAGGCCCGCACGGCGGGAACGCTGTCGACGATCTTCGGCATCGAGGGCAAGTTCCTGCTGCGCATGGGCGACGTCGGGGTCCCCTGGAACCAGCTCCAGCTGGCAACCTACGGCGGCAACAAGACCGACAAGGCGCTGACCCTCTCCGAAACCGACCGCTGGTACCACATCGCCCTCACCTGGGACGGCATCAACTGTACGTTCTACATCGATGGAAAGCCCGTCTATAAGACCTTTCTCTCGCTCTACCGGGGGCTCGATCTGGGTATCACCTACGGTGGCTATGAGAACGACGGCAACCGTGCCTTCTGGATCGGCTATTCGTACGATGCCAACCGCACCTTCCCGGGCTACATGGCCGAGGTGCGCATCTGGAACCGGGCCCTCTCGGCCGAGGAGATCAATGCCGAAAACCACTTCTACACCGTTCCGGTGGATTCGAAGGGGCTGGTCGGATACTGGAAGCTCAACGACGCCTCGGGGCAGATCGTCAAGGACTACTCCCCCTCGGGCAACGACATGCTCGGTGAGATCAACGTCCGTTCGCAGCGCGGCGTTCAGAAGGGCACACCGGGTATGCACTGGGTAGAGATCAATCTGCCTTAGGTGCATCGGGGTACCCGTGTGTGCGGCAGCCGGATCCATCGTGGATCCGGCTGCTTTCGTTGGACGGAGGGGCCGATGCCCGGAAAAGCCCCGGCCGTGCGTCTCGTCGGGGTGCGGGACCTCACGTGGTATCGTTTTGCGGGCGGGGGCTCTGCGGAACCGGCTCGCGATCCGGCCGGGAGCCGCCGGTATCGGTGGCGGCCGACCGGACAGCAGGGGAGGTGCGTCGGATCCTCCGAAAATTGGCCGTCCCGAATTTTTGCCTTATTTTTGCAGCCGTTTGACTGACAGTCGATAAAATACTTTTTCCATGGATAAACAAACCGACTCGATAGATCCCCGCCCGATGCGTCGCGGGGGACTCTTTGCCCTCACACCGCTGCTGGTCTTCCTGGTCAGCTATCTCCTGGTCTCGATCCTCGCCGGCGACTTCTACCGGATGCCCATCTCGGTGGCCTTCATCGCCGCGTCGGTCTACGCCGTGGCCATCATGCGACGGATGCCCTTCGCCGAACGGATCGGCCACTTCTCGCGCGGGGCCGCCGATCCGAACGTCATGCTGATGATCTGGATCTTCGTCCTGGCCGGCGCCTTCGCCGAATCGGCCCGCAGCATGGGAGCCGTCGACGCCACGGTCTCGCTCACGCTCCATCTGTTGCCCGGAAGCCTCCTCCCGGCGGGGCTCTTCCTGGCCGCCTGCTTCGTCTCGTTCTCGATCGGCACGTCGGTCGGCACGGTCGTGGCTCTGGTCCCCGTAGCCTCGGGCCTGGCCGGCGAAACCGGACTGAGCGACGCCTGGCTGACGGCCATCGTCGTCGGAGGTGCCTTCTTCGGCGACAACCTCTCGTTCATCTCCGACACGACCATCGCCGCTACACGCACCCAGGAGTGCGACCTGCGCGACAAGTTCCGCGTCAACGTCCGCATCGTCGCACCGGCGGCCCTCCTGACGCTGGCCGTCTACCTCGTTACGGGCAGCGTCGCCCGTGTCCCGACCGATCCCGATCCGGTCGCCTGGTTCCGCGTCGTGCCCTATCTGCTGGTACTCGTCACGGCCATCGCCGGGATGAACGTTATGAAGGTCCTCCTGCTCGGCATCGCCGCATCGGGGGCGATCGGCATGGCCTCGGGAAGCTTCACGCTGATGGAGTGGTGCGGAGGAATGGGGCGCGGCATTACCGGAATGGGCGAACTGATCATCATCACGCTGCTGGCCGGCGGTCTGCTCGAGATGATCCGGCTCAACGGCGGCATCGACTGGATCATCGGGCGCATGACGCGTCACATCTCGGGCCGCCGCGGCGCCGAGGGAACCATCGCCGGACTGGTCACGCTGGCCAACCTCTGCACGGCAAACAACACCATCGCCATCCTGACCGTCGGCCCCATTGCGCGGTCGATCGCCGACCGTTTCGGGGTGAGCCGTCGCCGGAGCGCCAGTCTGCTCGACACCTTCTCGTGTTTCACCCAGGGGCTGCTGCCCTACGGGGCGCAGATGCTCATGGCAGCCGGTCTGGCCGCCCTCTCGCCGCTGGAGATCATGCGCTATCTCTACTATCCGTGGATTCTCGGGGCGGTGACGCTGCTGGCCATCCTGCTGCGCTATCCGCGGCGGGTCTGACCGTCGGGCCGGAGCGTGGGGGGATGCGGTGCGAAGGGCAGTGTCTTCCCCGCAGCCGGGATGGGGCGAAGCTGGGGGACTGGAGGACGGCGTGATAAACGGTGGCGTCTCCCGAAAACCCACTCGCAGCCGGGAGCCGTTCGGAGACCGGGCGGGTGGAACGGAAGCGGGGGAGACCGATCCGGAAGTGGGGTTAGCAGGAGGCGTATTGTTCGTTTTGGAATATTTCCTGACCGTTTTTTTGGATCAAACCGGGATTTTTTTGTATATTGACCCCTAATTCGGACCTGTTCGTGATGCTGCCTCCCGGTATCATGACCCTCCGGACGGGCCGTCCGTCGGCCTTTAAGGGTTGATAAAATGAAACTTTTTTACCGGATCTGCATATATCTCCTCTGTCTGGCGATCTTCGTGATCGGGGTCGTCACCTGTACCTCGCCGCGCTCCTCGGCAACGAAGACCGACACCCTCTGCCTCCGGCTCGACTCCCTCTCCGACTGCGGCCGCCATACGGAACTCGTCGCCAGGGGCGTCCCCGCCTTCCGCGAGGCTGAACAACGGGGCGACGGCCCCTCCTGTTTCCGCCTCGGCGTGCGGATCGGACGGGCCTATTACGGCCTGCTGAAGTCCGACTCGATGTTCTATTACTTCGACGCCGTCGCTCCGTATGCCGACTCCGTCGGAATGTGCCGCGAGCGGATCATGATGCTCAACACCATGGGCGTCTTCCACATGATCAACACCCTCAACTACAGCCAGGCCCTCGATTGCTTCTCGCAGGCCCTGCATATCGCCTCCGACTGCGGCGACTGGAGCAACTACTACCGGTCGCTGACCAACGTGACCATCATCCACTACTACCGCCGCGATCCCGAAGGGCTCGAAACCGCCCGCGCCATCTACGACTACGGCCGCGAAGAGGGCGATGCCCAGCGCGAATACACCGGCGGCCTGATGCTCGCCTACATGTATCATGTCCTGGGCGACGACCGCCAGGCGCTCGACTACGTGAAGACCATTTTGTCGAAATATCCCGAATTCTCCTCCGGAACGGGCAATACCGAGCCGCTCCGTGCCGATATCATGGCCGCCCTGGGCCGTCAGGACGAGGCCGAACGCCTCTTCCGACACTGCATCGACGACCCCCTGACGGAGAATACCATCCGCCTCGAGGCGCTGGGCGAATACGGCCGCTATCTCGCCGCCCGCGGACGCCTGACGGAGGCTGCCGCCATCTTCCGCCGCGGACTCGACGTGACCGAGGAGTATCACCTCTATTTCTATGGCCACATGATCTACCGCGATCTGGCGACGGTCTACTCCGACATGGGAAAGTACGATCTGGCGGTCGAATGCCTCAAACGCTATCAGGATATTGCCGACGACGTCTTCAACGTCGAACGCGAACGGTCGTTCAACCTCCTGCTGCGCAAGTTCGACCGGCAGGTCTCCCAGATGAAGCTCCAGCAGAAGGACATGCAGATCCTGCGCCAGAAGCAGAGCATCGGACTGATCGCCGGAGCCCTGCTCCTGGCGGTGATCCTCGCCGCGGCCATCTACACGAACTACCGCCTGAGGGACCGCATGTACCGCAAGCTGGTGATCAAGTACAACGAATCGCTCCGTCGCGAACAGGCCCTGCAGGAGGCCTATCGCAAGGGGTCCGAAAGCGAGGACGAACGGTTGAGGGAGCTCTTCCGCCAGCTCGACGACATGATGACCGGCGAACGGCTCTACGAACGTAAGAACCTGACGATCGAGGAGGCCGCCCGCCTGCTCGGCACCAACCGCGGATACATCTCGCGGGCGGTGAACTCCTTCGCCGGAGTCTCGTTCAACGCCTACGTCAATGCCTTCCGCATCAAGGCCGCCGTGGCCATCCTGTCCGACCGGACGAACACCACGCCGATCAAGGTGCTGGCCGATAGGCTCGGGTACAACAACCTCACGTCGTTCTACAACAACTTCTTCAAGGAGACGGGGGTCCCACCCTCGAAATTCCGGCAGGAGATCCGCAAACTCGATCCCGATGCGGCGGATCCCCACGCTGAGTAGCCCCCGACGGGTTTCAAAATCCGAAAAATGTACGGATCTTATAAAAAAAGAGGCCTCCGAAAGCGTTTTCGGAGGCTTTTTATGTGTAAATTTGTTTGAAGCATTTATCCGACTTCGATACTCTCAACTCCCTTTTTCGATCTATTCACCCTCAAAAATCCGAGATATGAAGAATCTTTACTATTTGGCTGTGTTCGCCCTGCTCGCGTTCGTCACGACCTCCTGCAAGGACGACAAGACGGATGAGCCCGAGGTGGCGAAGATTACCGTCGAATCGAATGCCCTGACGTGCGAAGCCGGGGAGTCGACTCTCGATTTTTCATTCAATTCGTCGCTCGAATGGACCATTCAATATGAACAGGGCGGATGGCTCTCCGTAGACCCCGTCGAGGGCGCTGCCGGTGACGTGACCGTGCGTGTCGCGGTTGCCGCAAACGATACGGAGGCTTCGCGTTCGGCCGTATTCAGCATCCTCAGCCGTTCGGAAAAGATCGATGTCACGGTCACCCAAGCCGGGCTTGATGGGCAGGTCTTCGACCCGTTGTTCAAGACCTATCTGGTTCAGAATTTCGATACCGACGGCGACGGCGAAATCAACCGCGCCGAAGCGGCTGCCATCACCGAAATCGATGCAGCGACTGGGAACTCACCTCGCTCGAAGGGGTCAAGAACCTCACCTCGCTCGCCAAGCTCAACTGCAGCTACAACAACATCGCCATCCTGGATGTCAGCGGCATGACCTCGCTCAAGGAGCTCGTCTGCGACCACAACCTCATCACCGAACTCAACGCCATGGACTGCTCGTCGCTCGTGCGGCTGAAGGCCAACGACATGTACGACGCTTCGACCGGCGGGTATCTGCTCCGCAGCCTGCTGCTCAACGGGTGCTCGGCCCTCGAGGCCCTCGAGTGTCACGACAACCAGGTCGAGGCGCTCGACGTATCGGACTGCGTCGCCCTGAAGGATATCAACTGCTGCTTCAACCAGATCAAGGAGATCGACTTCTCGAACTGCCCCAATCTGGTCAACGTCACCACCCGCAACAACCCCATGGACGGCGCCTCGCTCGACGTCTCCGGATGTCCGAAACTCAACAAGCTGATGGCCTCGTTCAACAAACTGACGGCGATCGATCTCAAGTCCTCGACTGCTCTCGACTATCTCGATATCTACAACAACTACATCAAGGAGGTCGACCTCTCGTCGAATACCAACCTTACCTATCTCTGGGTGGCCTGCAACGAGCTGACCGAACTCGACCTGTCGGCCAACAAGAAGCTCACCGAACTCAGCTGCTGGGGCAACCAGATCACGTCGCTCGACCTCGCGGGTTCGACGGCCATCGACAAGATCAACTGCGCGCTCAACCAGATCGCCACGCCCAACCTCACGGGCTGCTCGTCGCTGCGCGACCTGGAGTGCAACAACAATGCAATTGCGGAGCTGAACCTGGCCGACTGCCAGTCGACGCTGGCCGTGGTGACCTGCTATGAGAACAACCTCACGGAGCTCGACTTTACGGGATTCGAGAAGCTCTCGACGCTGAACTGCGACGACAACAAACTTCAGAAACTGCTCGTTGACGGCTGCTCGTCGCTCGTCTCGGTCGACTGCGCCAGCAACCAGCTCACGTCGCTCGACTTTACCGGCGCGGCCAACATCGGTGAGGTCTACTGCAGCAACAATCAGATCACGTCGGTGCTCTTCCCCGAAAATTCGCTCATGGGCACCTTCGAGTGCGGCGGCAACCAGCTCACGCGCATCGACCTGCGCAACTGCCCCCACCTCACGTCGCTGACCCTGGCCATGAACAAGCTCACCTCGCTGAGCGTCAACTATCTGGCGGATCTCGCGTTCCTCGACTGCACCTACAACTCGCTGCGAAGCCTCGATCTGACGAACCTTCCGAAACTGAACTTCGTACACTGCGAGAACACCGGCATGGAGGTGCTCTATCTGCGTGACGACATCAACTACGGCGAGGTGACCGTCGATGAGGAGACCCGCGTCGAGTACTGCCCGGCGGGACACGATTTCGACGATGTCAACTCCGGATGGGGCGACGCGGAGATCGACCCCTGGAATTAGTCCGACCGGCTGGTCGCAAGTGTATAACAAGCGTTGAATCTGGTAAAATACTCGCAAAATGAAGACTTTGGTAAACAAAATACTGGCTTGGGCCCCGGTACTGGCCCTGATGGTCTCGTGCAGCAAGGCCGACGATCAGGTGTTGTCGGCGGGCAAGGAGCGGGTGGTCCACGTTGTGGCCGAGAATGTCGATACCCGCACGATGATCGATTGCGAACGCTCGGACTACTCCCATCTGGTCTGGGAGGAGGCCGACCGGCTGGCCGTGCTGACGGATGTCTACGATGACGTCGCCTCGATCGTCGAGGTCAACCAGGGGGCTTTCGATGCCCGGATCCCGGCCGACTACAACCAGTCGTATAACAACCTCATCGCGATCTATCCCTCCGACGGCCTCGACGGGCAGAACATCGACAAGATCACGATGCCTATCCCCGCCGAGCAGCATCAGGATACGCTCGGTTCGAGCCGCGGGGTGCAGGTGCCGATGTTCACGGTCGTGAAGGTCCCCAACGGGGTGACGGAGCAGACGGTCAGCGCCCGCTACCAGTTCCCCGCCGCCACGCTCCGCTTTGCCATCCGGTCCGATGTCCACAAGCAGGAGAAGGTCCTCTCGGTGACGATGACCGCGCCGGATCCCATTGCCGGAAAGATGACCTTCAACCGTCCGTCGTACTCGGTGCGGCTGATCAAGGGTGAGAAGGAGGTGACGGTGACGGTCGACAAGCCCGCTGCCATCGAGAAGGGCGGTTACCTCTACATGAACGTCATGCGCGGCGTCTATGAAGGGGTGACGATCAAGGTGACGACCGATCAGAATACCTATCTCTTCGAGAACGGACGGTTCGATCTGACCGATCCCGAGGCTTCGCTCTTCAAGGTGAATCTGCCGCTCGACGTCAGCGTCGTGAAGCCCAAACCGTCCTACTATACCGAAATCTCCGAGGGTGAGGTGTTCAGTGCCGACGAGAAGTATCTGATCGCCTACAAGTATTCCGATACGGAGTATTACGTGGCTTCCGAATTCGTCGACTATTACCTCTACTATGAGTCCTTTGAGGTCGGCGAGAACGGTCTCGAAGCTACGGACAGGCTGACGCAGTATGCCTTTACGTTCACGCCGGTGGAGGGCACGGAGTATGTGACGCTCTACAGCGATGCGGTCAGCAATTCTTCGCCTTCGGCCATGTACGGGAAGGGGTTTGTCGGATCGCCGGCGACGACATACACGGATCCTGGCAAATTCGTACGCGGTTCGCAGGAGGATGTCGATAGTCCCGATACGCATCTGCGCTACTGCTGGAAGGTTACCTTCGAGGACGGTGCGCCGCAGATCAACAGCGTGCTGGTGGATGGATACCGCATTGCCTTCGAGCGTTGGGGGCAGTTGTTCACTCCGTGCAAACTCTCCAATACGGATTCCTATCCGATCGTAATCCTGAAACTGACGAAATAAGATAACAGCAGAATCGGTTGGGGTTGACCGATGCGGACGGCCGCCGGAATTATTTCCGACGTGCCGTCCGTTGCACTTTTTGGGGTGGGGGAGTCTGTCGTTGCGCGGATTTTGCGGCCCGTGTCGGACTCCGCGGCTGCTTTTTGAAATTATTTTCCGTTAAAAAATGTTTCCAATAGAAAATAATTTATATCTTTGTTGCGGAAAGTACGTCGAGGGCGAAGTCTGTCTGCCGGATCGGTGCGATCTTCACGGGGTTATGTCGGTTTGGTCAGAGCGTGTCAAAGTCCGGACGATGGCAGATCCCGTGCCTGCCGACAAGTGGGGAAGAGGCGAGGCGATCGGACGGAGGCCGAGCCGGGTGGCGGTCGGGTAAAGGTCGGGTGTCGAGCTGCGGTGAACGGATACGGGTCGCTGGACATCATGCTGGCAGCAGGTTGCGACAGCCGGGAGCGCCACCTGGCGTCGGGCAGTGGTGAATGGATACGGGTCTTCGGACGTCATGCTGGCAGCAGGTTGCAACAGCCGGGAGCGCCGCCGGGCGTCATGCCGCGTGACAGCGGGACGCAAAGCGATGCGACGGACTTTCCGCCAGCCCGGAGGCCGTGCCGGGACGATACGAACGCAGAAAACCAACAAAATATCATACCTTTCAGCAAGATGAAAATTCTCATAGTCGGAGGGGTGGCCGGAGGTGCCACCGTGGCGGCCCGCCTGCGCCGCCTGGACGAGCAGGCCCAGGTCATTCTGTTCGAACGCGGACCGCATGTCTCGTATGCCAACTGCGGATTGCCGTACTACATCGGCGGAACGATCGCCCAGCGTTCGAAACTCTTCGTGCAGACCGCCAAGGGGTTCACCGACCGTTTCCGCATCGACATCCGCACCGAACAGGAGGTCACGGCGATCGACCGTGTCAGCAAGGAGGTGACGGTGCGCCGCGTGGCCACGGGCGAAACCTACACCGAATCGTACGACCGGCTGGTCCTCTCGCCCGGAGCCGAGCCGCTGCGCCCGTCGATCGAGGGGATCGACAGCCCGCGGATCTTCACCCTGCGCAACGTTCCCGATACGGATGCCATCAAACAGTATGTCGATCGGCATTGTCCGCGGCGGGCCGTGGTCGTCGGCGGCGGGTTCATCGGGCTGGAGATGGCCGAGAATCTGCATCATCTCGGGTTGCGGGTCGATGTGGTGGAGATGGCCGATCAGGTGATGGCGCCGCTCGACTTCTCGATGGCCGCACTGGTCCACCGCCAGCTGACGGACCGCGGGATCGGCCTCTATCTGAAGGATGGGGTGGTGCGCTTTGAGGAGACGCCCGACGGGCGTGTGACGGTCCATCTGCAGAGCGGACGGCAGATCACGACCTATCTGGTGATTCTGAGCATTGGCGTACGGCCCGAGACGCGGCTCGCCCGGGAGGCCGGACTCGAGATCGGCGAGCGGCGCGGCATCGTCGTTAACGAATACATGCAGACCTCCGATCCGGAGATCTATGCCCTGGGCGATGCCGTCGAGGTGCGCCATCTGGTGACGGGGCGCCCGGCCCTCATCCCGCTGGCAGGTCCCGCCAACAAGCAGGGCCGCATCGTGGCCGACAACATCGTGCTGGGCAATACTCACGTCTACAAGGGGTCGATCGGCACGTCGGTGGCCAAGGTCTTCGACCTGACGGTGGCCGTGGCCGGCGCCAATGCCAAGCTGTTGAAGGCCAACGGAATTGAATACATCGAGTCGTTCACCCACGGCGCCTCGCACGCCGGGTACTATCCCGATGCGCTGCCGCTGGCGATCAAGATCCTCTTCGCCCCCGGGTCGGGACGGCTGCTCGGCGCGCAGGTCGTCGGGTGCGACGGCGCCGACAAACGCATCGAGATGTTCGAGCAGATCATCCGCACGGGCGGTACGGTCTACGACCTCACGGAGCTCGAACACGCCTATGCGCCGCCCTACTCCTCGGCCAAGGATCCGGTGAACATGGCCGGCTATGTGGCCGAAAATATCCTCGCGGGGCGTGTGCGGGTGATCCAGTGGCGGGAGGTCGCCGCGCTGGGCGACGAGACGCTGCGCATCGATGTCCGCACGCGCGACGAGTTCGCCATGGGGTCGATCCCCGGCTTCGTGAACATCCCGCTCGACGAACTGCGCGAACACCTCGACGAGCTGCCGCGCGAACGTCCCGTGGTGGTGAGCTGCGCCGTCGGGCTGCGGGGTTATCTCGCCAGTCGCATCCTCACGCAGCACGGATTCCGCGACGTGCGCAACCTCTCGGGCGGCTATACGACGTGGCGTGTGGCGACGGCTCCCGTCCCCGACCCTCAGGACGTGGGGAACGGTTCGTGCGGGTGCGAGGCGGCGGCCGATGCGCGGAGCGTGCGGCCCGAGCCGGCCTGTTGCGGCGGACTCCCGGCTGCCGGTGCGGAGACGACCTCCGATGAGGCGGCTCCGGTGCTGGAGGTCGATGCCTGCGGGTTGATGTGCCCGGGACCGGTCATGCAGCTCAAGAAGAGTTACGAGGGGCTGAAGCCGGGCGGACGGCTGCGCATTACGGCCACGGATCAGGCCTTCGGGCGCGACGTGGCCTCGTGGTGCCGCATGACCGGAGCCGCGCTGCTCGTGCTCGACACCTGCGGCGGAAAGGTCCGGGCCGAGATCGGTAAACCGGCATCGTGTGACGGGCGGGGCCCCGAAGCTGTCTCCGTTGCGACGCCGCGTGCGGGCGTTGAGGCGGCCGACAACAAGACGATCGTCGTCTTCAGCGACGATCTCGACCGGGCGCTGGCCTCGTTCGTCATCGCCAACGGCGCGGCGGCAACGGGCAAACGGGTGACGATGTTCTTCACCTTCTGGGGGCTCAACGTCATCAAGAAACGCCGCAAACCGGCCGTGCGCAAGGACTTCATGGGCCGCATGTTCGGGTGGATGCTCCCGGCCCACAGCGGGCAGCTGCACCTCTCGAAACTCAACATGTGGGGACTGGGCAGCCGGATGATGCGCGGCATCATGCGCCGCAAGAAGATCGACAGTCTCGAATCGTTGATGCGTCAGGCCCTCGACAGCGGCGTGGAGATGATCGCCTGCACGATGTCGATGGATGTCATGGGCGTGCGGCGCGAGGAGCTGCTCGATGAGGTCACGCTCGGCGGCGTCGCCTCCTATCTCGACCGAACCGAGGAGGCCAACCTCAACCTCTTCATCTGATTCATCCGAAGTGCGGCAACAAGCGGGCGGGCGCAACATCCTCTGAAGGAGTTGCGCCCGCCCGGTCGTTTGTCAGTTGTCCCAGCAGTTGAAATCGATCCATACGGTTTTCGACATCGAGACGTCCGTAACGGCGGATTCGTGTCCGTAGCGGATTCCGCAGTTGTAGTGCACCTTCGTCTTCTGCAGCTTCATCGCATCGGTCAGCGTAACGCCGACCAGCCCGGGTTGTGCATCGGCCTCGAGCGTGTAGATGCACTGCTGGCGGAAGAGCTTCATGCTGTTGTTGATGTGTTCGAGGTAGTTCTGCTTGAGCGTCCACCCTCCGGCGAAGACGTAGTTGGTGGTCATCGCCTGCTGTGCGTCGATCATCCGCCCGCCGTGGCTCTCGTAGACGAAGGCCTCGCCCCGATCGTAGAACTCCCCGGGCGTAAACTGCCAGCGTTTGCCGTAGAGCCCACTGCCGGCATTCCCCCGGCAGGTCACCGACATGCTCTCGGTCTTGTAGGAGACCGTCGTCGAGGACTCCTTGCCGAACGACGCCTTGAACGCCTGCCACGGCCTTTCGGCCAACTGCACGGGCGAAACCGCTACCGAAACCTTCCAGTAGGAGTTCTCCGTATAGCTCGCCCCGTGTACCACGGTCTGCGGCTGGTAGCTCACCTCGCGGAATACGCCGCCGTCGGCGTGTACGGTCACCTCGCTCGATGCCTCCTGCAGCAGATTCCACAGGTAGGCATACACGTTGATGCCCTTCGGGGTCGTATGGTCCCGGATCTGGGCGCTGAAACCTCCGCCCGTCGTGTTCGATATGCTCAGGATGCAGTTGTTGTTCTTGCTGTATATCTGGAAGTTATAGGCCGATATGGTCCAGGCGTTGTCGATCGTCACCGGAGCCGGAATGCCGTTCTTGGTGGCGTACGGGTGCTTCTCCATCTCGTAATTCATCTCGCCCTCGTCGTAGGCATACAGCCGGTTGTAGATCTCGATCTGCTTGAGGGCCTCCTTGTCGGCCATCTGGGCGTTGTATCCCGGATCGGGCACGAAATCCCCCGAATCGGCCCCGAGAACCGGCATCGTCTTCGCCCGCAGCTGCTGCGATGCGGCGGCCTTCCCGATCATGTTCTCCAGCGCGTGCGGATCCTCCTTCGGAAAGATCCGGTAGTGCTGCACGTTGTCGTAGTTGATGGCGTAGTAGCCCGGCTCCATGTAGACCCCCACCAGGGAGAGCACGGCCGCTTTCTGCTCGGTGGCATCGCCGTCGGCTATGATGTAGAAGTCTCGCTTGTAGTATTTCAGCAGCCGGAACTGCGCTGCGGTGTAGCGACCCTTCACCACATCGTCGATGTTCAGGATGACCGTCAGGTAGATGCCCGGATCGCGGACCGCCTCTTCGAACCGCTCCGGGGTCATCTCCCTGTCGTAGTGTTCGATCGTCTTGCGGCGGATCTCCCACGACACCGGAATGTTGTCGTAGAGCGTGGCGGCGATCTTCTCCACCTCGTCGTTCTCGCCCATGCAGAGCAAAACCACATCCTTCTTGACATCGACCGTTTCGTCGAGCGGTTCCTTCTTTTCGGGTATTTCGAGCTCGTCCCCGGAGCATGCCCCAAGGAGCGTGGCGGCCACAAGCAGCCATAAATAGATGCGGAGTTTCATAAGGACTGTCGTTTTCAGGGTTATTACCAGTTGTTGTAATCGATCCATACGGTACGCGTCGTATGGAGGTTGAGCAGGGCATCGGTGGCGATCCCCAGGCTGTTCGGAAGGGGATGGGGCGCGGGTTTCCCCCAGCTGTTGAACCATACGCCGCCGCGCTGCAGCGAAATGCCGTCTTCGATCTCCACGCCGATGACGCCGGCCGAGGCTCCGTTGGTCTTGGCCGTCACGGCGCACTCCTGCTGGTAGTTCAACAGGTTCTGGTTGAACTGCGGATCACCCTCGTAGTCGCAAAACAGATTCGGCTTCCCGGGGGTGGTCGTGTTGTAGAGCAGGTCGTACCACGCGGGCGAGATCATCGCCGAACCGTCCACCATGCCGTCGGCCTTCCGGGCCCGGCTCCCCTTGAACAGCGTCTCGGGATACCAGCGCCACGTATAGGGCAGCTCCGATTCGGTCTGTTGCTTGGTCACCTCGCGCGTCATCTCCTTGAGCTGGTAGGTGATGCTCTTTCCCCAGCGGTATTCGCCCTTGAGTTCGGGCTTGTTGCTCAGGTCGAAACCCACCGAACGGCTCTGCGAATGGCTGATCGTGGACTTCTCCTGCGGTAGTCCCGGGGCAAAATCGATCGGCGCAAGATTGAGCAGCGATCCCTCGGAGGTGTAGATGCGGATGCGGGTGTCGGCACTGTTGCGGAGTCCCCACAGCAGCCCCCAAACCTCGTTCTGCGGCGGATTCTGGACATAGACCGTCGCGTTGCGGATCTTGTCGGCAAAACCGTTGCCGCCGGCCGAGTAGACCGCCAGCAGGTTGTCGCCGTTGGTCGGGGCGTAGATGCGCAGGTTGTATGCGTCGATGGCCCATTCGCGGTCCACGACCGCATCCCAGAGCCGGTCGGTGCGCGGAGCGTACTGGCTGATCTCCCCCTCGTAGGGTTGAAGCGGTTCGTAGCCCGTCATCGCATAGTCATAGCCGTTGGTGTAGACGTAGAAGCGGTTCTCGATGTAGATCCGTTTCATGGCGCGCAGCGCCCGGTCGGTCACCGCGGGATCCGACGGATCGTCGGTATCGGGGTCCGATGCCGCCAGGGCCCGGCTTCCGCGCGGCAGACCGCTTGTCCCGCAGACCTTTTTCCGGGCGTCGGGATCCGCGGCGTCGTAGAAGTAGCAGCGCTGTTCGTGCGGGAAGCAGACCTTGTAGTAGCCCGGGGCGACGTAGATGCCCAGCAGCCGGAGCAGCCACGGTTTGAGCTGTTCGTCACCGCCCCCGGAGGCGATCAGAACGATACCCCGGCGCAGGTGGCGCAGTTCCTGGATCATGGCGGGGTTGTAGGTGCCCGAGATGAAGTCCCGCACGTCGCATACGAGTGTCAGGTCGCTCAGCGAATCGCGGGCGATGGTGTAGAGGCTTTCCAGCGGTTTCGGACCCGGAAGCTGCCGGAAGGAGAGCAGCGAGTCGTAGTGGTTCACCACCTGGATCTCTTCGGCAAGCCGGCGGGGTTCCGAACCGGTTCCGTCGAGCCAGATCAGGAAGCTGCCGTGCCGGGGGGCGGTCGCGTCCGCGAGCTCCATCTCCTGGCTTTCGACCCGAAGCATCTCCTGCGGTAGTGGCATTTCGTCGCGCTCGCAACTCGTCACGAAGGTCGGAAGGGCGACCAGAATGAGCCGGAAGAAGAATGCGTATTTCATAACTCTCTGTTTTTAAGGTGAAACTTCTCCGGATACCACCCGCTCTCCGTGCGGTGATTCAGCCGAGTCGGAACGTTGGGAAAGGGCGGGTTTTCCGGTAGTACAAAATTAGATGATTGAAATCATCTAAATGTTGCGATTCGAAAGCCCGGATTTAACACTTCTGAAATTAAACCACCGAGAATCAGTGTATTGCATCTTTGTTGGCGATTTTTATCTAACACGCTTCTGACGCGTGGCTTTCGTTTCGCTCTTTCCGCGTGGAAATGGCTCATTCCGGGGAGGGTAGCTCCGTTAGTCGGGGTGTATGGGAGGGAGTTCGGGCGGCGGGGTCGTGTCTGGAGAGTCGGGACCTCCGGTTGGCGCCGGCTTTTTCGCTCCCCTCGGCCCGTGCGGCAATCCCATTATATATAGGTATACCCGCCGAATCGGGTGGATGATGGTGTGTGTGGAGCGGGAACCGAGGCGGGCGATATCGGGGAGGGGGGCTGTCGCGGCCGAGGGGAGCGCGCGGCGGAATCGCCGCAGTTTTTCAAGGGGTTGTCGTTTCCATTCGACCCTCCGCAGAGCCGTTTGGAGCCGTATTTGGCGCGGATGTTAGGTCGATGTTAGATTTTAAGGGAGTATGGAAATATAATTTATTGACCAATAGTTTGATATAATCTCGCTTGTTAGATTTCGGCTGCTTGGTTGCAGGCCGGAGATGGCGGGACCGGCCTATCTTTGCATCGGAAAAACAACCCTGTTTTCCGAATCCCCATCCAATTAACCGATCTGTTTCCAAAATGAAAAACTTCGCCCCTTTCTCCTTTCTGCTGTCGAATCCGCTTCCGTTTCCGGCCCGCTGCCGTGGAATCGGAATGCAGCGAGTCACTCCTGTTTTCCTTGCGTGTGTCGCCGTCTGCGGCCGCGACGTGGCAAAACCGACCGAATTCCCTGTAAATCCATAACGCGAAAAGAGTTTGCGGAGCCGATCGATAACGGCGACAGCCGCCCGGCTGAGAATCCGCGGACGGTCGAATCTTCCGGGATTCCGATGCGCATCCGGTTCCGTTTCGTAATCGAAGCGGGTGTCGCTCGATGCCGCCGTCCGGCCAGCGGTCCATTCCCGTGGCGGAGTTCTCTCCGGGAACGGGTTGCGGCGATCCGTTCCGCAGGCTCGATCCCCCGCTGCGAACCGCGGTCCGGGCTGCCGACTGTCCGCCGTGTCGTCTGGCCGGAGCTCTTCCGGTGGCTTGCTCCCGTTGGGAGGGCCTCAGCGGATGCCGTGTCGTCAATGCCCGGTTATCCGCCGCGCAGCCCGATCCTTGAACGATTATCACCAATCCAAATAAACCAATGAGCAGAATTCTGACGTTTTTTTCCTGTTGGGGCTCTCCCCGTCGCTGGTCGTCGGGCAGGCTCCCCCGACTCCCGGGAACGACGCGGTCGACACGCTTACCCGTACGACCTGCCTCTTCCATTTCGTCCCGGGCCGTGATGCCTTCTATGTGCCGTGGCGAGGCAACCGGCTGGTGCTCGACTCGCTGATGTCGGTCGTGCGGACCCATCTCCCGCAACTGCGTGAGGGACGCCTGTTTATCCACGTTGCCGGGTATGCTCCGACGGGCTCCCCGTCCTGCGGACCGGTCCGCACGGGTTATCTGCGCAACTGCCGTGTGAAGTCGGAACTTATTACGCGCGTCGGTGCCACGGAGGAGATGTTCCTCACGGACCGCTACCATCCCGAGACCCGGGACGGCCGGCGCGACGTGGTGGTCGTGACCTTCCCCGTAAATGCCGCCGGAGAGGTGCTGCCCGCCGAGACGGTGACTCCCGCCGGGACGGTAACCCCCGTTGAGGCGGCGGCCGCGAATCCGGCCCCGTGCGACGAGTCGACGAAAGATATGAACAAGAGCGGAACGCGATCCCCGTACTCCGCTTTCGAAACGGATCCTGTCGCGGAATCGGATCGCCCTGATTTTGATCCGAGTCCCGTTCCTGATGCCGATTCCGCGACGGTTTCCGATTCCGGACAGATCCCTGCCTGCGGGACCTCGTGCCGGGAGGTGTCCGGCGCCCGCCGCGCCCGCTTCGCCCTCCACACGAACCTGCTGCGGTGGGCGACCCTGACGCCCGATGCCGGAATCGAATGGCGGTTCTCGCGCCGCGCCGGCATCGTCGTGAACGGCACCTATACCTCGTGGACGTGGCAGGGAAAGGAGCGCCGGTATGCCCTGTGGAAGGTGGCTCCCGAGCTGCGCTGGTATCTGGGTGCGGCCCGGCGCGGGTATCTCGGAGCCATGTTCCAGGCCGGGTCGTTCAACTACAAACTCTCGACGATGGGACGCCAGGGCGATTTCCTGGGCGGCGGTATCGTGGGCGGTTACCTGATCCCGATCGGGCACCGGCTTGCGCTGGACCTCGCGGCCGGGGCGGGTTGTACGCATGCCGACTACGAAAAGTACCGCGTCATCGACGGAATCCGGGTGCGGCAGGGGCGCGGAACGAAAAATTACTGGGGTGTGAACCATCTGTCCGTCGGACTGGTCTGGACGTTCGGCGGCAACGAATAGATTACGCATGAAAAGATACGCTTTTATCATCGCCCTTGCTTGCTGTTGGATGCTTGCCTCCTGTGTGAAGGACAGGCTCTACGATCTGCCGCCGCATGCCGGACCGGATGTCGTTATCGTTGCGGCCGACTGGACGAACCGTTCGCAATCCGCCTCCGTTCCGGCCGAATATACGCTCCGTCTCGCCTGCTGCGAGGAGCGGGAGTTTACCCTGGATGCTGCGGTTCCGTCGCTGTTCCCGGTGCCGCTCGAGGAGGGAAAGCACTCCTTCCTGGCCCGCAATACGGCCGACAAAATCGATGTGAACGGCCATCTGGCAACCGTCGCGGCGGCCGGCGAGGAGGGGATCGACCCCCTGCCGGGATATTTCTTCTCGGCGCGGCGGGAGTTTGAGGTCGGTCGGGGAGATACGACCCGGGTGACAATGCCGATGCGGCAGCGGGTCCGCGACCTCTCCTTCGAACTGACCTTGACGGACAGCAATCCGGAACGCGTCGCCGGGATCACGGGTTCGCTTGCGGGGGTGGCGGCACAATTCGACCTCGAGACGCAGCGCCCCACGGGCGGGGCCAAGCGGGTCGATCCCCGCTTCATCCGCGAAGGAGCCGTCGTGACGGCCCGTCTGAGACTGATGGGCATTGCCGGCCAGGAGCAGCTGCTCGCGCTGCGGATCGTCTTTACAGATGGATCCGTACAGCAGCTGCAGGCCGATCTGACGGCGCAGTTCATCGGTTTTGAAGACGACATGACACATCCGCTCACGATCCGGGGAAATCTGTCGATCCCCGCCGAACCGGGCCTCTCGGCCTCGATTTCCGACTGGACGGTCGGCGAAAACGACGAAATTGAGATTCATTAACCAACCTTTTATTGATTCAATTCCCGAAACATGAAACAACTCTGCATGACCCTGATGGGTGCTCTGGCGGCTCTGGCCGTCGCCTCCTGCAACAAAACCGACTCCGCGATGCCGAACGGCGGCGGAGGTGCTTCCGACGGCCGTGTGGCCGTACAATTCTCCGCCGGCAGTCTCGATGTGCGCCCCGACACCCCGACGCGCGGCGACTGGACCATCCGTGATGGCAAGATCGGAATCTACGTCCTGGACGCCACGGGGCCCACGATTGCCGACGGATATGCCAATGTCGGCTACCGGTTCGATGCCGAACGGCGGATCTTCGTGCCGCTTTCCGAAACGATCTACTTCCCGGTCGACGGCTCGAAGCGGCGCTTTGTGGCCTATTCTCCCTGCCGGGAGGTGGCGGACGGTCTCTTCAAGGTCGATCTGAGCGAGCAGCCGGCTCCCGAGGAGCAGGGGGCCCGCGAACTGCTCTGGACGGACGTAACGCCCGCCTACGACAAGACGACACCCGACGTGCGTCTCGAATTCAAACATCAGTATGCAAAGCTTACCGTCCGGGTGAAGAACGGTGCGGGGCTGACCGGTGAGGATTTGAAGGGACTTGTTGTGTCGATCTCCGACATGCGGCTCAAGGCCGATTTCCAGCTCCTGACGGGGAAGATGACCCCGACCGGGGATCCGGGTGTGCTGACCCTCCGCGGGGCGGCAGCCGACGGATCGGTGCATACGGCCCTCGTCCTGCCGACGGAGCCGGCCGAAAAGCGGACCATGAACTTCAAACTGGGTGACGATACCTTCTTCTGGAATATCGCCGACAAGCGCTTCGAAGCGGGCAAGACGTATGAATACACCGTGACGGCGAATCGCACGGCGCTGGGTCTTCTGGTGACTGTCGCCGACTGGGAAGAGGGCGAGACCGGAATCGGTGTGGCCGAATAGTGCAGAAACCATCAAAAACAAACGAATGATAACCGAAAAACCGAAAAACCGAATCATGAAACGTTTTGCATCCTAAGTTCATATGCAAATAAAAAGACAAAAAAATGAAGGCAGACATGAAA
>ENA-OPBO01000830-OPBO01000830.1-human-gut-metagenome-genome-assembly--contig:-NODE-830-length-24556-cov-3.182850_pt1 | contig 24556 bp, 36 predicted proteins | sample MGYA00241071_ERZ501458 | MGnify/ENA primary metagenome ERZ501458 (study PRJEB25962, sample SAMEA2042509) | human gut metagenome | biome: human gut; feature: human-associated habitat; material: faeces... | reverse complement strand
AAGCTAACGAGCCACTAAGCCCTAGACTTCAGTCTAGGGTAGTTGACTGGAGAACGTTGGATGAATTTCATCCGACGTTTTTTGTTTTTTTAAGCAAAAGAAATATGTTCTAGACCATTTTGGATTAAAATATAAGTAGTGGGAAGAGTCTATCAAAGGAGCAGATTGAAATTATGAATGACAATACTGTATATGTAATTGATGCACGAAGATATTCTCGTAATGGCGAAATAATAGAGCATAATGTCCACGTTTATAGTTCATATCAAAATGTCATTGCAGCGTTTGAGTCATTTTTTAAAGTGCCAAATAAAGAAGTGCACATGAATGGTAAAAATGAAATGTTGCAAGTGAGAATATTCGATCCGACGAATGAATTTGTGACGAAATATAAATTCGACATCTATGAAAAACAGATCGATAATTTCTTTCCAAAAACGACTGAACATATCTAGATTGAGGCGGCAGATAGATTCTGTCGCTCTTTTTTGATGAGGTGAAAAGATGGTTTTAGACGAAAATAAGAAAAAAGAAGCTTTGAAGAAGTTGACTAAGGAAGAATACGAGGTCACTCAGAATGCGGCGACGGAGTATCCTTTCACTGGTAAGTACGACAATTTTTATGAAAAAGGCATTTACGTTGATGTGGTGTCAGGTGAGCCGTTGTTTCTAGCAAGGATAAGTATGATGCGGGATGCGGCTGGCCTAGTTTTACTAAGCCGATTGAGAAACTGAAGTATCACCGCGATCAGTCACATGGCATGGAGCGTACCGAAGTGGTAAGTCCAGAGGCGCAGTCACATTTGGGTCATGTTTTTACTGATGGGCCTGTGGACCGTGGCGGTTTGCGCTATTGCATTAATTCTGCAGCATTGCGTTTTATTCCATATGAAAAGCTAGATGAAGCAGGTTATGGCGAGTATAAGAAGTTGTTTGAGTAAAAAAAGACTGCTAAGTTTTCGCTTAGTAGTCTTTTTTGATGATGTTTTGTTTAAATTCTATTTTTTATAAAACTTGATTTCAGTATTAGCCAAATCAACTGTGTAAGTTTCTTCCTCAAGTGGACGCTTAGTCATGCCTTCATCAGTTGAGTAAATGATCAAAGCTAACTTGCTGCCTGATGGAATAGTGTAGTAGGTAGGTTGAAGCAAGAAGTCCAAATCGTAGAACTTGTCAGCTTCAATTGCTTCAGGCTTCTTCATGTCCTTGTAGTTTTGCATGTTCATGTGGGCCTTAGTGATCAACTTAGCCTTGGTCTTCTTGTCTGGAACAAATTCTTGCAAAGTGTCAGTGCCAAATCTATAACCCAATTCTTGGCCACCACGCATCAAAAACTTAGGTGTTGCAGTCAAACGTTGTCTTTCGCCAAGTTCAACCAAAGCAACAGAAATTTGACCCTTAGGAAGAGAACCTTTGACTCTGACCTTAACTTCAGGACGACCTACGATTGTAGTTGGGTGGATAAATTCATCTGTGACAAAGCGTAAGCTTGGCTTAGCCCACTTTTCATCACCACAGATAAACTTGTATTGCCAGTCGCTTTCAGAAATGCCAGCCTTCTTGAATTCGATGCCACCTACGTCAGTGAATGACTTCTTAGCTTGACCATTGCCATCTGCGTAAAGATCGCCTTCGTCAGTAGGGTAGTAGCTCTTTTCTTGACCTAATTCGTCGTTCCAGTCCTTTTCTTCATGCCACTTGTCAGCTTGCAAGTTGTCTTGAATCATGACTGTTGGCCATTGGTTGTAGGCATTGTTTTCTACGCCAAGGAGTTCATGAACAAACCAGAGGTTCATCAAGTCAGTAAAGTCGATGGAAACGAAGTTGTTCATGTTATAGTGCGGACCTTGGTGCAAGAAGAGGTGGTGCTTCATTGGCATCTTAGAAACGAGTTGCCAAATCTTGTAGACGTTCTTTGGCTTAACGTTCCAGTCGTTTAAACCATGAACTGAAATCCATGAGCACTTGATGCCATCTGCGTGATGACGGTAATTTCTTGCTTCCCAGAAGTCAGAATATTGACCAGTTTTACGGTCTTCTTTTTCAAGTAATTCCTTTTGCATCTTGTCGTATTCTGGCTTGATCTTGAGGTAGGAACCGGCATCCCACAAGTTAGATTGACAAGTTTCAGCCAAAAGATCGAGGTCTTCACCTTGGCAAGCCTCAGGAGCAATAACCAAACCGTGTTCGCGGTAGTAGTCGTACCATGATGAAATAGCAGCTTCAGAAACAACAGTCTTCAGACCCTTGACGCCAGTAGTTGCAATAGCGATTTGCAAAGTACCCAAGTATGAACGACCAGTCATCCCGATGTTGCCGTTGCACCAATCGGCTTTGGTTTGAACAGTTCTGGTTCGGTCGGTGTAAGCAACACGGTCGCCGTGAAGCCATTCAATGACAGCTGCAGCTGATTCAGTTTCTTCAGGTGCACCGGTAATTCTGACACCGTCACTGCCGCGCGTACCGATGGCACCAGCAAAGACGCTAGCAAAACCACGAGCAAGCATATATTCGTTTAATGGGTAAGATGACTTGTGAACTGCTTCTTCAGTTGCTGGGTGGCTTGAGCCGTCTGGCTTTTCTGCCTTAACGATTGGAGAGTGTTCATATTGTGGGTCGTTCCAAGTACTTGCATCGGACAAGTTTTCATCAACGTTGTGGTTTCGTTTTTCGTTGGCGATGATGCCACCAAAGTATGGGGATGCAGTGTAAAGTGCTGGCACCTTGAGGCCTTTGTTAGTTTCGGCAGGACGGAAGACAGTAACTTGAATCAAGTCGCTCTTACCGTCGTGGTCGGTGTCAAGATCAGTTTCTACGTAAACGACTTCACGGATTACCTTGTTAGTGTCAAAAACAGGGATGGACTTGCCGTTGAAGAATTTGAATTCGTTTTGGCCCCAGAATTGAGTGAAGTAGCCTTTACCAGCCATCACATCGAGCAAGATTTGACCATTCTTACTACGAGTGTTGAGCAAACGGTAGAAGGCTGAGATCAATTTGTGATTGTCGCTGATGTCTTGAACAAATGGCAAAGCATTTTTTTGCATAAAGCGAGTTGGGTCATCAAATTGATAGTCGTAGTGAACGTGATAGCCGAGCAGTTGCAAAGCAACGTTGTAGAATTGTTCGGTGCTGATGGATTCAGACTTTTCTTTTAAGAAATCTGCTAAAGTTTCATGATCTGAAACAGCGAATTCGTTCAACTTGGCCGTTTTAGCAGCATCAGTCTTGGCTTCAGCGATTGCATTTTTAACGAGTTTTTCAAGCAGGTCGCTGAAAGACCAGTCTTCGTAGTTTCTAGGTAGGAAGTTGATGTCGATTAATTCTTTGACTTGTTGATCAAAGCTGGTTTCAACATAGGCATATTGATTGTATTTCATTGATTTCGCTCCTTTTTTTCTTATTAATTATAGTTTACCTGTTTAAGGTGACAGCGCAATCAAAAAAGATGAGATCAAGTTAATTTTAGAGTCCTCTTATATAAGTATCAGTGCAATTTTATTTTTAATTATAAAATAGAGTACTAATATTATGATTGGGAATTAATATAAGATTTGTCACGATTAATAAAAAGGGTAAGTTGGTGAAGAATTCACGCAAGGCTAAGCCAGGTGTTAAGTATCATGTAAATCGTGTGTTTAAGATGGCAAGCGTAGTTATGCGCAGATTAAATTAGGACGCAAGTATGTTAAGTTTATATAATGAAAAAGTCGGCGATTTTGCCGGCTTTTTTTTGTTAAAAAATAAAAATCTTAAATGGCGTATAAACGTAAAGCAATGCTAGAACAACGACTACGATTAATTCAATCGTGTTTCGCTTAGTTAGATGATCGTAATTTTCTTCCTTAATTTTATTTTGGTGAAATGCCTGGGTGAGCTGAATACGTCTGACCGCCAAAACGACTGCAATAATCAGATAAATGCTGATACCGATAATATTTAGAGTTCTCATTCTTATTCCTCTTAGTTGTATTTGTGCTAGTTTTTTATTAAAATTATATCAAACAAATGTTCAAACTTCGATATTTTTTAGAAAGGAAAACTGATGACAAATTATAACTCTAAACGTGAACATTATAGCAATGTGGCCCGCAAACATGAAGCGATGATCGAGCAAAAATATCAATCTCAAATTCGAGCTTCAATTAAAGGTACCAAGGTTTATAGTGTTGATGCTTTTGCCGATAAAGAAGTTGATGATTTTACTCAAAAAGCTAAGCAAATTGTCTGGCCCCTTGCTACTAATCAAGCCGTGATTAAGGCCTGCCAAGATTATCCGCAACAAAAAGTAGCTGCTTTGAATTTTGCTTCATATGTTAATCCTGGTGGTGGTTTTTTAAACGGTGCAATGGCGCAAGAAGAAGCGATTTGTACGCAGTCAGACCTTTATCCGGTTATTGCAAGTCAACGTGATTTTTATGCTTGGAATAAACAGCACAGAAATCGCGGCCTATATATGAACCGCGGACTTTATTCGCCTGATATTATCTGGGATGGGGATGTTCAAAGTGGTGTGCTCACATGTGCCGCACCTAATAAGACTGCTGGTCGTCGCACCTTGCGTGAGCCAGAAGAGCAGATGAAGTTCTACAGTGATGCTGACAGCGCAATGCTTAGTCGAATGAATTTTGTTAAAAAAATAGCTGAAGATCAAAAAGTTGATGTATTGATCCTTGGTGCATGGGGCGCCGGCGTCTTTGGCTTTAAGCCAGCCGAAGTTGCCAAGATGTGGCAGAGGACGTTCGAGCAGCCAACCAGTATTTCAAAGGTCGTTTATGCAGTGATCCCGGATGAGCGGCGACAAAATCGCGCAGTGAATGAATTTAAGAAAGTTTTCGAGTGAGTTAGATAGATGTTTTTTAGGTAAATTTAGTTCATAATATAAGTAAATATTTATGTATTAAGGAAAATATCTATGGGACTTTTTGATTTATTTAGTAAAAAACAAAGAAAAGCGAATCAAGCGTTTTTGGCCGACCAGCGCAGCCAACAAGTTATTGCTAAGATTAAAAAACTAGATTTGCCAGCTGAACTTAAACAACAACTGATTAACGCTAAAGTTTATGACATTTGGTTTAACAGTAAGGATTTAGCGCCGCTTAGTAATCTACTGAGTGATCATGAAAAAATCGAGTATGCAGCGCTCGGAATTACCGATCAGGGTGAAGATGTAATGCTGACATGTACTAATCAAAATTTGATTATTTTGAGTAAAAAACATCCTAGTGAAAATAGCCGTGTGATCCCGTTAACAGAGATTATGAGCGTGCTCTTACAGCAGCAAATTATATCTGAAGAATTAACGTTAATAGTGAATAATGAACAAGTTAACATTAACTTACTTAATAAGACAACTGCGGCACTTTTGACAGCAACGATTAAGAAATGGTCGCGAAATGATGATAACCTTGATGAGCAAGTAGAGCAGATTAAGAAGTTGAAAGATTTGCTTGATCAAGGGATTCTGACTGAAGAAGAATTTCAAGCTAAGAAAAAGCAAATTTTGAAAATTTAGAGTAAACGAAAAGCCATGTGTTTTTAGAGACACATGACTTTTTCTTTCTATTTTATTGCAATTCCATCTTCATGATGGCCTTGACAGAGATGATTGCAGGCTGACCTGTAGCGTGGTCTTTAACTTGCAGCATCTTGTTAACCATCGTTTTTTCAGCAGCCGCCATGATTTCAGCGATTGCCTTATTGGCATCAGCTGCAACATAGTCATATTTTTCATCGGCAAAGGTAGAAATAATAATGATAGAGCTTGTAGCTGCTGGAGTAGATTCTTCAACTTTAGGTTGAGGTTCCGTAATTTGTGGCTTTGGCTCAGCTCTCTTGCTGAACTTGATCGCTGGCTTCTTAGGTTCAGTTACTTCAGCTTTTTGCTTTTCTTTATTTTCAGCTTCAGCTTTTTCAATTACTTCATGCAGCGACTTATTAACCGGAATTTCACGCTTAGTGACCACACCAGTCTTATTTGGTAAAAGATCTTGCACAGTTTTACGTGTTTTAAATAAATCAAACACCTTTGGACCATAAATATTGATTGAGCAATGCAGTCCGTTTAGTGGGAAAAACTCTTCTTGCCGGATTCTCGTATCGACTTCGCTACGATCCACGCCAGTCTTTTTCACGATATCATCCGTAGTATAAATCGGATAAATCTGCTTTAAATGTTCAATCGTCGTACTATCTTGGGCACCGATAACCTGTCTAAGCAAGTTCCAGGCATTGCTATCGTAACGTCTGGTTAGTCCATTGCTGGTAACCGGTTTGATCAAGCCTTGCTTTCTTGCATTGGCAACCAATTTTTGATCGATACTTAAATTGTTGGCTAATTCAAGCTCAGTTAAATTGGAAGTAGGGCGAATTGAATCGATCTCATGATCGATCTCTTCAGTATGGATCTGCTTAGCCAAAGCCCAGTTTTGGTAGTTGGCGATGTAAGTCGATTCGCCTTCTTCTGGGTGGCGCCACATAATGTAGCCCAAAAAGGCATTTGGGTTAGATGGAAGCGGGATAAAATCATGCTCTGTAAGCAATTCAAAGTTGGTTACCATATTGAACGAATTGCTGCTATTTGGTGCAGCTTCGCTATAGAAGCTGATTTGATCATCAGTGCGCAATTCACCTAGCTTCTTAATGTCGCCCACATAAGGCAAGGAATATCTAGCAAAGACCAAGCGACCGCTATCAACGACCTTGACGTCTTTAACCTCTAATTGCGGCATCTTGTGGGCGATGTTTGGAATCTTTACTGCACGGCTACGAACAACCGTAGCAGTGTATTTTTGCTTATTTTTGTCAATTAGTGGCAAAACATCGTCAGATTCGCCTTGTTGCAGATTTTGCAGACGCTGCTGGAACTTTTCATACCGACTTGGTTGGAACTTAGCATCGACATGCGCACCTGTTGAAGCAAATTCAGCGAGATCTTTATTTATAAAGTTTTCACTATAATTCTTTTTCGTCAGATTATTGTTGCTTAGTTCAACCACCCAAGAATCTTGTCTATCATAGGTGCTGACCAATGTTTCGGCTCTATTGGTACCGATGAACATGCCGGCTTTTTTAATATAGGTGGCGGCTAAGCCATATTTACCCTGACCATATTGTTTAACCTGACTGATACCTTCAATGTAGTCGCCGATTGCCAGCTGTTGGTTATGATGTTCAATGTATTTGATATTTTCAATATTCAGCCAAGCATGGTAGTCGAGAATTTCCACCTTATCTGAGTAGCAGGAGATTTTATCGATCAACAATGAGCCATTGAGATTGGTTTTATTCGGCAAAGTTACATCCCCCAAGACACCGATCCATTTGATCCAAGTGCCAGAGTCAAAGTAAGGCTTTAAGCGAATGTGGATGGAGTTGGGATGCATATATTTATTGAGCTGTTCATCGATGACTTTATTGCGTTCGATATTAAAGGTCGATGCCTTATTTGCTGTTTTTAAATCATTTATTTTTACATAGCTAATATTTAATTGATCTTCTTTAACGTGATTCTTCGAAAGCTTATGTCTATTTTGGTGCAAGAGCTTTTTTAAATTTTCTGGTTTCATAAAAATGCCTTCAATCTACATCTATATTAATAATATTGTCTTTCATTGGTACAAGCTGATCGCCTTCTTTTCCCTTTAATTCCTATTATAGTTGAATAAAAAATGTATAGAAAAGATGACACCTTTTGGAAAATCTTAATTACGGTTTTACTAAAGTTTTAAAAATCTTGGACATAATAATCTCAAAAAAATGGAGGATATGTTATGGGCTTTTGGACATTTTACGTGTTGCCATTATGCATTTCATTTGTGTTGATGCTCATTGGCATTCATTTACTCAAAGAACGAGTAAAAATAGGAGCATATTTAGTGTATTTTTTAGCGGGACTTAATTGTGTAATTGCTGGTATTTTTGGCGTGTCTTATATTTATGCTCTTGTGCTTGAATTAGTGACGCCAAGCTCGCTGACTAAGTGGGGCTGGATGGCATTTTGGAACGATAATGTGATTTTTGCCATTGCGACAGTGATCTTGATTGCGATGAATGTACTAATTTGGCGTCGGAGCAGGAAAATGCAGTTGAAAATTAGATAAAATATTTGCCATGAGAGCGGCTTTAGATGATAAGATAAAACCTGTTGAAAAAATTTTTTGAGGTGAAGAGAATGACATTACCATTTAAAGCAGTCGCAGTTGACATGGACGGTACCTTTTTGGATGATCGTAAGCAATTTGATCATGAACAATTCGACCAACTTTTAACTGAATTTGAAAAGCGTGGAGTACACTTTATCGTTGCTTCAGGTAGACCTTACGTTAGATTAAAGCAAGACTTCAAGGGCTTTGCTGATAGAATGGACTTTGTAACTTTAAACGGTTCCCGCTTGATCATTAAGGGTAAGGATGCCGCAAGTTACCCAATGAATAGAGCAGACGTTTTAGAACTTCTCGATGACGTTCAAGCTAAATACGGCAAGATGGCAACTATGGTCTTTCAAAAGGATATTGCATACTTGCACAGAGAAATTGACAAGGATGAACGTGACTTCCTGGCATATTTTGCTGGTAATAGTGATGTGATTGATGACTGGAATGATTTGCCAGAAGATGATATTTATCAAATTACTTTTGGCATGGACAGTAAGCATGCAGCTGATGTTGAAGAAGCCTTTAATAAGAATCATGATAATAAGATTTCAGCATTTGCATCGGCTACTTTTGCCATTGACGTTAATGTAAAAGGCGTAAGTAAAGGTAGTGGTCTTGAGCGTCTGCTTGCTAAAATGGGCATGACTGGTGACGATTTAATTGCCTTTGGCGATGGTGGCAACGATATCCCAATGCTAGATTTTGCCAAGTATTCTTACGCTATGGCTAACGGTATGGACAAGGTTAAGAAACATGCCAAGTTTATTGCACCGGCCAATACTGAAAATGGTGTATTCAGCGTATTGCAAAAGTACTTGGATGAAGAAAAATAAAAATCATCTTGCAAAATTAAAAATAGATGATATAGTTTAATTAACTTATAGAAACAGAGGATAATTGCTTTATGATTCGCTTTTTGAATCTCTAATACTTGATTTGTTAATTAGAAAATGAACTTTGGCACTTTTTTAGTGCACCCATTTTTTGCAATCAGTATTAGCAGTAGGCGAATCTAAGGCGACTTTTTTATAAAATCGACCTTTATTTGTTGCACTGTTAATTCGAATGCGAATGACAGTGCTTTTTCTTTGCGACAAATCAGATTAGGGATATAAAACAGTTCGTCAATTAGTTGTAGATAATAACGAGGAAAAATAATGGGTCTAAAAGATTATCTTAAAACAAACTATCAGCGTGCATTTTTAGTACTGTTTTTAATCGCACTCACGCAAGCCACAACTACTTTTTATACTTACTTGACTAGTCCTGAACTTAATGCAATTTCGCAAAGAAAATTTGCCTTATTTATTGAATTAATTGCTGTGCAATTTGTGTTTGGTCAAATCTGCAATTCAAGTTTTAACATTGCAAATATTCAAAATACTAAGCAGACGCAGAATTTATTTCATCAGGTGCGTCAAAATATTGTTAAACATTATTATCGGAAACCAGAAAAAGTGGCTGATATGGAAAATCATCTGGGTAATGATTTGCAGATGATTCAGACAAGCTACTATGATGTTTATTTCTACTTTGCCTGTGATTTGATTTGATTTATATCGTTTTTACAATTGGAACTTTATTTACTTTTCACTGGATATTGGTGGCATATAGTCTGGTGATTTCGTTTTTCGCAATTGTAGTGCCTAAGTTATTAGAAAAATATACAAATAAGGCAACGGAAAAAGTATCTTCCAAGAATGCACAGTTTTTGAATTTAATCGAAAATTGGCTCAATGGACTTGAAGAACTTCGGAGATATAAAAATAAATCAATTTTGAAAAAGAAAATTGGTGAATCAAGTCATCAGCTTGAACAAAGCGAATATCAACGTGATAAGTCAATGATTTATGTAGGGATGGTTGCAGCCATTTTTGATGTTATGGGGCGTGTTGGTGTACCAGTAATTGCTGGAATTTTATTTTTCAATCATCAAGTGAGCTTAGGTGCAATTCTAACTGCTGGCTATTTTGCTAATGGGATCTTTTACAGTGTAAATAGTTGTGTAACTAAGTATATTCAGCTTAAATCAACTAAGACCTTGAGAGATCAGCTAGCCAAATTGCAAAAAATTGAAGCAGATAAGAAATATGATTCGATTGATGAAATTGCCTCAATTGAAGTAAAGAATTTGTCTGTTAAATATGAGCATGGTGAGAAGATTGCTTATCCTAATTTTGTCATTAACCGTGGTGAAAAAGTTCTGCTTGTAGGCGATAGCGGTACCGGTAAGTCTACTTTATTAAAAGTATTGTTAGGACAAATTAAGCTAAGCAGTGGTGAGGTAATTTTTAAGAATAAAAATGATGAGCTTATTCATCCAGATTTTAATCAAATAGGCTATCTAGCACAGGATTTAACGATGTTTGACGCATCGATTTTGGAGAATATCACAATGTTTAATTCAAAATTGAACGATCGTGTTAATTCTGCAGTTGAAGCAAATGCTTTTGTTCATGATGAAGAAAAACTAAAGGATGGATTAGCTACTGAAATTGAAGTAAAGCATAATTTGCTTTCAGGCGGACAGCAACAAAAAGTCGTCTTAATGCGGGCAATGGTTCATGAAAAGTCAATTTTATATTTAGATGAAGCAACTAGTGCGATTGATCAAAAGGGTGCGACGAAGATTTTACGTAATTTAACGCAGGGCAAAGAAACACTTTTGATGATTGCACACAACTTGAGTGAAGAGCAAAGGGCGTTGTTTGATCGTGAAATTCACTTGGAGGGTAAATAATGAGCTGGAAAGAATTGTTCAAATTAAATCCGTGGAGTTTTAGCATTGCACTTTTACTTCAAATGGCCGGTGCAGCAGGTGAAATTGGGGTAGCTTACTTTTTAACGCTGCAATTTAATGCAGTACGTAATCGCAACTTACAGATGTTCATCTTTTGGACCGTTTTGCAGATTGTCTGTTACGTTTTCGTCTATCTTTTTTATAATGTTGCGGGAATTATCTGGCAAAAGCACGTGCAAAGGTATCTTCATTTGATTAGGCAAGAATTGACGGATCATTATTTTGAAGATGGTAAGAGTCATCATGCGGGCAGCGTGCAGAACAGAATGACTAATGATTTAACGTTGCTACACAATGATTATCTAAACTCATTTCGTTATGTAGCAGGGATGCTCGTTAGCGTGTTTAGCGTAGCTCTTACACTGTTTACATTTCAATGGAGCTTACTTCTTGCGTGTTTAATTTTTGCGGCAGTGCAGATTTATTTACCTAAACTGATGGATAAGCAATTACAGAAGGTTACCAGTCTAGTATCTGAAGACATTGGGTGATTGGCTCATTGGTCTTTCAGAACTGCGCAGATATTTAGCAGGACAAAAGTTGTTCGACGTGATTGCTAAGAGTTCAGGTAAATTGGAAAATGCTAACGTTGAAAAACAAAAGGTAGATCAAAAACTGGACTATTTAAATCAATTAGCTTATTCAGTTGGGGATGCATTGATTTTCCTGTTAACTGGATTTTTGGTGGTTAATAATTGGGCTGCTTTTGGTTTAATTGCAAGTATTGGTAACTTTAGTTCAGCGATGTTTGCTTCGCTTCAAGGAATAGCTGATTATGGCGGTCGAATGAAGGCAACTAAGGATTTGCGTAAGCAAATTTTACAGGCCAGGAAAAAGATCATTGATGAAAAATCGGTTGATTTGAAACAGCCAGTGTCGTTTTCAACTAAAGGTTTAGCTATCAAATTTAAGAACGGTGAAGAAGTAGCTTTCCCTGATATTCAAGTTAATGCTGGTGAAAAGGTCTTACCTACTGGTGACTCTGGTTCTGGCAAGAGTACTTTATTTAAGTTTTAGGCGAAGAAAAAGCCACTCGTGGTGAAATTGAATACTTTGATGAGAGTGGGAAAGTAGTTAAGCCAGATTTAGCCGAAATTGGTTATTTGCCACAATTTCCAGTGCTGTTCCCAGCGACGATTGCCGAGAATATTACTATGTTTAATGATAAACTAGAACAATTTGTTTCTGGAGCAATTAACGATGTGCAGCTAGCTAGTGACGTATCGAAGTTTCCAGATGGAATTGAAACAGAAATTGATTTGAATAAATTAAACGTTTCAGGTGGTCAAAGGCAAAAAATAGTTTTAGCTCGTAGTAAGGTTCATGATAGTAAGCTAATCTTGATTGATGAAGGAACAAGTGCAATTGACCAAGCTGCAACAATGAGAATTTTGAAACGATTAGTTAAAACCGATACCACGATTGTGTTTATCGCACATAATTTTAATGATGAGATGCAGAAGATCTTTGATCATGAAATCTGTTTAACTAGATAAAAAAATGCCGACAATCAAAGCGTAAAGCAAAGATTATCGGCATTTTTCTTTGGCCTATTTTTTGCAACAAAAAAGCAACGCACACAAGCGTTGCTACTTTGGTGATCCGGGTGAGATTCAAGTTAGTTTTTGGTTGATTCTGGTTGATTTTGAACACTGAAATAATCGTTTTTTGGTTCTGGTTGATTTTGGTTAATTTTGAACTTGGCGAACATTTCAGCGAACATCTTTAGATGCCATCTAAAATTGTTTCAATTTGATCATCTGCTTTTTGTCTCAATTCGTCAAGCATATAAGCATAAACTTCAGCCGTAATCGACATATTAGCATGACCTAAACGTTTTGAAATTGAGTAAAGTGGAACGCCTTTAAACAGTAGCAAAGCCACGTGAGTATGTCTTAAGGAGTGAAAGTGAAAATGATCTTTTTTTATTTTCAATTTCTTTAGCTGCTTTTTAAGTGTTTTGTTTGCTGCACTAGTAGTGGGTATATTACCGGTTGCAGACATGAAAACAAATTTTTGATGATTTACTCTTAGTTGCTTTAATATATCTAGCAGCTTCTTTGATACCCTGATCACTCGTTTACTGGTTTCAGTTTTAGGGTCTTTGATTTTATCTTCAGTATAACTGTATGACTTGGTTATTTTGATCAAATGATTGTCAAAGTCAATATCAGACCATTCAAGAGCCATGATTTCACCAATTCTCATACCAGTATAAAGAGCGGTTATTATCATATATCGACTAATATAAGAGGGTTTAATACCATCTTCAAGTGAATCAAGCAGCTTTTTTATTTCATCATAGTTCAAATATTCAACTTTGTGGGTATTTTCATCGTTCCAGGTTAAATTGATCCTATCAGTAAAATTAGTTGTTATCAGCTTGTCAGCCATGCAGTCACGAGCAAATGCTTTAATATAGCGATTAATTAACCGCATGGTATTTTTGGAATGATCTTTACCATATTCATTGATAAAAGACTGATACATGTGGCGAGTAACCTTGCTTAATTTTACTTTACCAAAGTAATTTTCAATGACTTTGACAGAATAAAGATAGCGCCGTTCAGTTGTTTTTGCCTTGCCTTGTATTTTGTAAGTATTAACATAGTCACTGTATTCTTTAGCAAAAATAGGGTCTTTATCTACTATTTGATTGTCAGATTTAGCAACTTCCATTTCGTTGGCCCATTTTTGAGCTTGCCGTTTGGTTGCAAAACCGCTTTTGGTTTTATATCTACGTTCATTATTCAAGTCATACCAAGAAACTTGAGCTTGCCATGATTTGCCACGTTTTCTAATATAAGCCATGTAATCACCCCTTATTAAAAATAAGCTCACCACTCAATAGAGTAGTGGGCTTTTTTCATTAATCTTTTTCAGTTTCAGGCTTCCATTTTTCAATTAATAGTCCTAATCCTAAATCACTTAAAGAATAACTTGTCTGCCAGTAGCAAAGTATTCAGAGCCGACCGGTGAACCGCTATCATCTAAGAAAGTAATCTTAAATTGCTTATTAAAGTCATTTTGCGAAGGAACCCAGATTCCACCAAATAATATAATTTTCTTAGTCTTATACCCACCAGGGTGAATAATAGAGTCGAAATTGTCACGCCAAATCTCCCAATAACCAGCAGATTCGGTATTTGACCAGTTTTCTAATTCATCATTATTATGGAGGTAATTGGTTATTGGATATGTTTGCCCGCTATTGTCTTCAATGCGAACATGCTTTTGAAGATAGGCCTTGACATTAATAGGTTGCTTGGTGAAGTTCATTAATGTGGCTTTAAACATTATGTAGTGTTCTGTAAAGAAACCATCAAAAGCATTTTCATGGCCTCTAGTTATATTCACTCGTGAAACTGAATCCAAGCGAATACCATAGTTGTAAAACATACCTTGCTTATAGAACAAATTAGGATTTGAACCAAAAATTGATTCGTCAACTTTTGAGTTCATTTTTTTCTTTAGTTGTGTAGTAAACCAATTTGATGAGTGGTTTAAAGCAACCCAGAAGTAATGATTAGAGTTCTTCATACCATGCCCAGAAACTATCCAGTCCCAGCTTGCTCCACCTTTTCTAACTTTTATAATGGCACCTTTTTTTATCTTTTTGCTAGAAACAAATGTGTCATGTGCAGAGTCTTTGGCAACTTTTACCCTGTGAAATACCATATTTCTTTTAAGTTTTACACGTTGCGTCACAAAGTAAGGTGCTTTTCTTGAGTACCACGTAGTTGCCTGGACATGAGTACTATTAGTAATAAATGACATAGCTGATGCTATACCTAAAGATGCTATTGCTACTTTTAATAATTTATGCTTCATTTTATTCCACTCCATATTTCAACAATTCCTCTTGAACCAGGTAATAATTGTCAGTGCCAATATACTTAGCCAAGTTCAACCAGTTGGCACTTGCCACGTCATTACCTAGATCAACGTATTTCTTTATTTGTTCATGGACTACAAATGCTTTTGCACCACTCTCACATATCAAGCGAGTTGTGGCATTATCTTTGTAGTCCTTTTGCGTATCATCGTCAGCTTCAGCATGACCAAGCTCATGTAAGATAACTTTTTCAGTTTCTTCATCAGTTAAATTGTCTTGGACAATTATAAGATTGGGGTATCCATCAGGAGTGCGCACAATGTAACCTTCACCATGCGTAGGGCCGTATCTAATCACTAAATCATATTTCTTTAGTAAGTGTTTTAAATGGCTTTCCATATAATCACCTACTTTTGAGCGTCACGCTGACTAAAAAGGGCTTCTAAATATTGTTTAATTAATGCTCTGTCATGATCATCCATTGGTTTGCCATCATATGAGTGGGCATTATCTAGCATATCTTCTAAGTCAGTAGAAGATAAATTTGATGATTTAGGCTCTGGATTGTCAGTTTTACCCATCAGATAATCATTTGATGTATTAAATAAAGTAGAAATAGCACCAATAGTATTTATATCTGGCTCTCTATTGCCATATTCATAATTTGCATAAGTAGTTAATGGAAGATGCAGTCTATTTGCAACATATGTCTTAGTCCAGCCTGCATTTTCTCGCATCGCTTTTAATCTATTACTGAATACACTCATAATTACACCCCTTTGTTTTCTTCTCTCTACGAGTATATTGTAAAATCTTATTTGCTATTTGAAAATATTTCTTGTCAAAAAGTAAAGAAATATGTTGACTCTTCTCAAAACGGGTAGTATTATATAACTGTAATCGAGTTACACGAAATGAGAAGAAAGGAAATGGTCAAATGGCAAGTGTCTTGAAAGACAACGCAAGAAAATTGGCAAAACAATACTTGCGTGAACATGGCATTAAGCAAAGCTGGCTTGCTGATAAATTAGGAATCAGCGAGCCAACGCTCAGTGGAAGACTTAATGGAAGATATAAGTTCGATGCTGATTTTGCGGTAGCTTTTTCAAAAGCATTGGGTATTTCACCAGATATTTTTTTGAAATAAAGCTATTCATTTTGAGAAGAAAAAGGAGAAAGTAATGAACGAATTACAACTATTTAATTTTGAAGGAAACGAAGTAAGAACTTTAAAGATCAATAATGAACCTTACTTCGTAGGAAAAGATGTAGCAAACATTCTTGGATATTCCAATACAAGAAAAGCACTACAAGATCATGTTGATTTAGAAGATAAAAAAGATGGGGTAACGATTCGTGACTCCATCGGAAGAAACCAAAAGCCAACAGTCATCAATGAATCAGGATTATACAGTTTGATTCTTTCAAGCAAGATGCCAAATGCAAAAAGATTCAAGCATTGGGTAACGTCAGAAGTTTTACCTGCCATTCGTAAACATGGAGCTTATATGACAGATGAGAAAGCATTCAATGTTGTCCACAACAAGAACGGATTAGCAGATTTACTTCAACAAGCTGCAGATCAATTAAAACAAAAGGATATTCGAATTGAAGAAGTTGAAGCGGAAAACAAAAACCTAACCATTCAACTTGAAGAATCAAATAAGAAAGCAAGTTATCTTGATTTAATTCTTGGTGATCCAACTCCAATACTTATTACTCAAATTGCTAATGATTATGGCTATAGTGCCGTTGCTTTTAACAGATTACTTAAGAAATTCAAAGTTCAAAGACGTGTGAATGGTCAATGGATCTTGTACAAGGCTTACATGGGTAAAGGCTACACAAGCACTAAGAGTAAGACCTATCAAGACAAAAAAGGAAATCTTAGAACAAAGATCTACACAGTTTGGACTCAAAAAGGTCGCAGATTTATCTATGACATTTTGAAAGAAAACGATGTTTTGCCACTCATTGAACGTGAGGACGTTGCTTAGAGGTAATGATCATGAACACATTAATTAATGAACAAGCATTTGAAGGAATCTTCAAAGAAGAAGTTCAAAAATTCCTTCAAAAAAATAAGCCTTTACCAAGAACAGCAAAACTCACGAAAGAAACTCGTGAGGATCTGTTCCACGGTAAGGGTGTTGAGTGGATCAGGACATTTATTTTTGATGAATACCCTGAAACTAATGAGCTGCAGGGTGGCTGGGTGCTTAATCCTAGAAAAACGCCAAACGGTAAGACAACCACTATTTTAGTTAAGCCAGCGATTGAATGGCTTAACAAACATGAATATGAAATTGACTGGAATGCAAAGTTACCACAATAGGAGGAATCAAGATGTTTAAAATCTTTAGAAAGCCTAAAAATTACGGCAAAACAAAACTTGATCATGTGCTTACTTATATCAGTTATGCACTGCGTGACGCTTGTGTAGCTGTAGGCATCGTTGCTTTGATGTACATGTTTTTCTACTTCGTGAATCAATATGCAACGATGTTGATTTGGAACATATTTATCAAGTAGGAGGTGAGCGATGAAGTTATGGATCAAGTTTTTAAACACTATCTATCAAGTAGACGAGCTGATAGGTACAAAAGACGCAATCAAAATCTTTTTAGCTGTAGCAATGCTATTAGCGCTTATTGCGGTAACTTTGCTGGGCTATCAACCGATCAGCGTAGTTTTTTAGGCATAAAAATAACTCTTTAGCTCATGGGACAGCTAAAGAGTGAAGAACATAAAATGAAAAAATATTTATAGGTCAATTATGGCATAAAAGAGGGCATATAACAATGGATACTTACAAGTTAAATGATATTGACGCAACCGTTGGCATGTTTGGCAACTATCCCAATTTTACTGAAGCTATTAGTGACTTGGTAAAGATTGATCCAAGATTACACATTGATAACCTTGATGATCTAATTGTTGCACTTACCGGACATGACATTGACGAAGACAAGGCTAGAGATCTTTGCATGGAAGAACTTGACGGTGAAGATGCTGACGATGAAGACCCCGAAGCTGAATGGGGCGATGAAATGTATTGTCGAGCTGCAGGAAAGTAAAAGAACTATCTTGGGAAGGCTTTAATCATGAAAGAAAAACAATTAATTACATTAGATGAAAATGCAATAGCATTTCCAGTAAATTTTGCACCAGCTCAAATTGATTTTTCTGGATATAACCAGATGAAAGATCAAATTGATCAATTGCATGAAGGCTTAGAAAACTACGAAGGGAATCTTAAAGAGGCTAAGTCTACTAGAGCAAAGTTAAATAAGCTCAAAAAGGCAATTAAGGGCCGTAAAGTCGAAATCAAGAAAAAGGCTGAAGCTCCAATTAAAAATTTCAACGATAAAGTTGAATCGTTAATTGATGAAATTGATGATTCAAGTTCGAAGATTAGCGATGAAATCAAAGTCTTTGAAGATCAAGAAAAGCAAGCACGTCATGAAAAGAACTTAAAGCAGATTGCTGCAGTGTGTGAACTTGCTGAAATTGATCCAGCCAAGATCAAGTATCAATCAAGCTGGGACAACAAGTCCTACAGCAAAACTAAGTTTGAAACTGAAGTTGATCAGCAAATCGCCTTAATTCAACAGCAACAAGCTCAATATGTTGATAACGTAAAAATTGTTAGTGAGAAAGCTAACGAACTTGCTTTACCTGCTGATCATTGGATTAAAACACTAGATGGACATTCTTTATCTGAAGTGCTTGATGCAATGACTGACTATAAAAGCGACTTGGAAGCTGTATCTAAGGCTCAAAAAGAAGCTAAGTTAAATAGGCTTAATAATCTTAAAAAGCAAGGAAACAAGTATGTAGACCCTGAAACCGGAGAAATTAAGGACAAGATATTTTCTCTTAAGTTGAAAGTTAAGGGTACTTCCTGGCAATTAAAGCAACTTCAAAGTTTCTTAAAAGACAACGGTATTGAGTATGAAGGATTGGAGGGCTAACAATGGTGCAATTAATTGAAGGGCCTGCAGATTTAATAGGACAAGCCTTTTTTAAGACAATTTCAGGGCTAAGCCCTGAAGCAGCGGTAAAGGCAAAATTAGCTTTGCTAAGTGCATTTGTTAACGTTCAAAAGAAAATTGAGCAACCTAGCAAAGATAAGCAAGGATATGGCTATAAATATGCTGACTTAAACGGTGTTATCAAAAAGATACAAGAAGCTAGTGTTGATGAAGATATTGCCTATATTCAGCAACCAATAACTAACGGCGGTAAAACCGGTGTTCACAACTATTTGATTAACAGTCAAGGTGCGATTTTTGACTTTGGTGCCTACTTGCTAGATATAAGTAGTCCTAACCCACAAGATTACGGTAAAGCTCAAACTTACGCACGCAGATATTCAATAAGCGCTATTTACGGTATAGCTTCAGAAGATGATACTGACGCAAAGGAATTTAAATCTAAGCCTGATTACATGACCCCTAAAGAGCTTAAGGGTATGACTATCAATTACGACGGTAAGCGTAAAGACCTAACCGAAGTGTTTGCAATGGCTATGGCTGGCGATGAGTTAGCAAAGCAAGTAATTAAAGGAAAAGGTAATTCAGTTAATACCAAGATTGCTATTAAGAGTATTAGCGCTATTTATGACTTCTCAAAGAAATTAATGGACGATCGCAACAAAGAACAAGCTAAGCAAGATGCTGAAGATAAGAAGATTAAAGAACTTGTTGATGGTAAAAAGGATCCATTTAAGAAATTAGGTGAGAAAGATGCCTAGATTAGTTAAACGATCAAGAGGTAACTACACCAATACTGATAACACCTTAGTGAGAGATGATTCACTACATTGGGGCCCTCGTGGGCTATTCAATTACATGTGGAGCCAAGCAGACGGCTGGCAGTTTTACGTTAAAGAACTTGTTAAGCACTCACCAGGTGGCGAAACCGAACTAAGAAACTACCTAAACGAACTTGAAGAGCATGGATATTTAAAGAGAACACCACGCCACGACGACAAAGGTAAGTTTGGTGGTATGAACTGGATCCTTAGTGATACCGGCGGTCTCAACCGTCATGCGGAAAACCCCGATGACGGTGAAACGTCCCAGAATCCCGGAAAAGTGACACGTACACCGTCATGCGGTGAAACCGTCGAACGGTCAAACCGTCGGACGGTAAACCTAACACTAAGAAATAACAATAATAAGAATTATCAATATAAAGAAATAACAAATAAAAGAAAAGAAAAAAGTTCGGCTAAAGCCGAACCTGCTATTTCTGAAATTATTGATTATTTAAATAAAAAAGCTGGTACTAACTATAATCCAACTACTAAAGCTTATCAAGAACTTATTAAAACTAGACTTGCCGAAGGATATACAGTTGAAGACTTTAAAACTGTTATCAACAATCAGGCTTTTTCCTGGCAAAATACACCAGCATGGAAATACATGCGGCCGTCTACTCTTTTTAAAGACAAGTATTTTGATGAATATTTACATGCTAATGATTTAAGCAAACTTACAGGTAAACGTGTAGAAGCCGGTACTGACTGGAAACATAAAAAAATAGATACGCAAAGCGGTATTCCAACCGATACTTTACAAGATCTATTTAAAAATTTGGACGATAACTTAGACAGAGGTATTTCAATTGGACGTAATTTATCCTAAAAACACACCAAAAATCGTTAAAAGTGGTGAAGCACAGTTTGTTAATAAAGAGTTGCTAATTAAACTGATTAACGAAAATGGTATGAACGCCACATATGTAAGTAAGCATGTATTTTTTGACCGTGGTAAGCGCCACGCACCTAATAAAATTGGTGATTGGCTCAAATACCGCTATCCGGCAAAAATTGAAGACTTGAAGGCCGTTTGGCAGTATCTTGACTTAACCCACAAATATGACTGGAAAGATTTGTGCTTTACCGACTATCAAAGCGCCGAATATAGAAAAATCTTGTTTATTTATAGCAGTTACAAGGTGAGAAAAAAGGAAGAACGCAAAGATGCAAAGCTAAGAGCAGCACTAGGCAGAGGAAGCCAAGTGGCCGTTCAAGGAACATTATTTTAGGGGGCAATCATGAAGCATAAATATGATATTGATATGTACTTAGTAGCTATAGACTTGATGGCAGAAATGAAGCTGCTAACTGACTTAGATCCAAACTTACATGATCAAATGAAGGCACTTGAAGACGAAAACAACCTGTATTTTGGCTATGAGAATTTACAAGGGGGTAAGGAAGATGACACCTTATAAAGCTTGGGAAGTATTCATTATTCATCATGAAGATCTGGGAGCCGAAATTGCCTATGCTGATACTAGAAATGAAGCTAAGTACAAGGTATTAGATGATGAATGCAAAACTAGTGGTGACTTGTGTCATGATGACAGCTTAGAGTATTTAGAATTAAGCGCACGACGGCTAAAAGCTTGCGACGGACTAGGTGATGAACCTTTAAGTGTAGTGGCCGAAACCGCAGTTAAAGAAGCTGGCTGGAGCTGGAATGTTGATGGCGTTGAATACACCGCCGACGATATTTCAGACGAAGAAAGCCTGGAAGAGTTTAAAAGTTTATTTGATGAATAGGAGACCTACCACAATGAACACAATAAGTAAAAAGAGACCACAACCAAAGGCCGAACTTATGAAGCTGGTAAAAGATGAGATTCAACTAAGAAGCCCCAAATTTAATGCCGCAGTATTTGTTGAATTGATGAAAGACCGTGTTTGCGATTGGATTATTGCTCACAATGAAAGACCGGCAAAGCGTGAAAAAATATTAATCACACATATGACTTTTGAACCGGGCTGGGAAATGGAAGCAATAGCGGAATATCATGTTAACCCATGGAAGCAATATAGTTTTTACACCTATTACAACTTTGACAAAGAGCAGTATTTAACAACCGTTATTGATCCTTATGTATTTGCTAACAGTGGAGTTGTAACAAGAGGCTGGGACGGAATAACAAACCTATTATTTGACAGCAAAGGGTACAGCTATGAAGTTACTAGGGAAGAAAAGAAAATTATAGATAGTTACCAGCGTTTTAAGCACCCACAACTCAACGACAGGCTTTATGTTTGTAAAAAGTGCGGAACTAACTTTGCAGCTAATGATTTAGATATTTGGCTAGACAACGGCCTATTTTGTCCGGTCTGCAAATCAAAAGACATAGAATTCCTGGTGACCGAAAATGTCTAATCAAGGACATGAAGTAGAAATACGTGAGTTTAAAGAGGATGGCTTAGACGACACAACTCTTAAATTTAGCTCACTGAAGCAGTTAGATGATTATTTAGGCTGGTACCGCTATTATTCAGGATCAATCATTCAAAAGAGCAAGCACGATGTATTGAGATATAAATACATTATTCATGATACGAAAGAGCCCCGTGTTTACTACATAATTTGGAAAATCGACGGCAGAATTGTAGTAACCGATGAAGACATTAAACGCTTTTACACCGGCAAAATGTACAAAAAGAAAAAGACTTACATGCCGATTAAGATCCCGAAGCTATCACGAGAAGACATTTATGAGGCACAGGAGCGACAAAAACAACGTCGTAGGCTATTACTACTCATTGATGTTAAATACGGCGGTATAGAGAATGCTGAAGGCACACCGGAACTTGAAGAATTTCGTCAAATGATAGGAGCTTATGAAGATGAAAGAAAGAAGAAACGAAAGAATGACACCAAAAGAACTAGAAACAAGATTAAAGGAATATAACCCACACTTAATTGTTTCAACAACAAACGATGGAGCAGCTTATGATGTTGAATACGTTGCTGAAGATAAAAGCCGTATTGTTTTATATAACTTCAGAATAAACAAATATGGTAAAGCTTGGGGAGAACTAACCCCAAGTCAATTAATTAACGTGAGACTTTTAATTGACGACTATTTGAATGAAATTGGTGATCAAAATTATTCAGGAGACTTTGAAGTAGACATAAGTTTAGTTCCACCAATTACAATGCTTGACCCTAAAGATCTTAAAAATACTAATAAGCACAAAGCTAATTTGAAAGGACAACCAAAAATGAAGAGCAAAGAGCAAGTTAAGCGAGATTTTATTGATTATCTTTTAGATCAAGGAATTGGCTATAAAGTTCATACTAGTCTAGGCAGCATTGAACAAATTGAAATTGAAAATGAAGCTTACGATACAATTTGCTCCATTAATTTCTTTAATGACAAAGTTGATCAAGTTTGGCTTTATAAAGTGGGGCGAGTTGACAAAAAGCAACTTGAAACAATATTAGGACTATACGAGCAAATACTTGAAATGATGGAGGAATTAATGCGATTGAAAGAAGACGGCGATGGAAAATAAATTATTGTTTTTTGCTGTATGTTTCGTAGTGTCAATTATCTTTTTAGCGGTTTTATTCTTAGCAATATATGCGTGGGATCAACTTGATAATTGGCTAGAGAGATTTACACCTAACTGGCTATTAAGAGTATCTGATTTCTTAATTTTAGCGTTAATAATAGCAATTTATATGTTTAGTCAATGGGGAGATAAGTTTTGAGTTTTGATTTAGCAGCGTTAGCAAAAATTGTTTGGATATTTGTTTGCACTTTGATAGGTCTATGGGGCGCTGGCGATATTCTGCACGATAAAAAAATGGAAAAATCATTTGCTAGTCGATTCTTTGAAGCACTAGCTATGGTACTCATTTGGGTATTGATTGGCCTTGTAACCACGTATTTTGCTAAATTTATTTTGATTTTTATTGGAGTAGTCATAGTAATATTCATGGCAATTGTTCTGATTAACATGATTTGAAAGTAGGTAAGATGAAAGAATTTTTTATTAAAGGAAAACAAGTAAAACCAGGACTAACCATTACAACAGGCCGACGTACCTATGTAGTTACTAATGAATATAAATTGCACTACGTAGAAAGTGGAAACCATGCTGAAGTGCATGTAAGTGAAGAAAGAATACAGTCTATTAAGCATTATTGTGTGATGCGTCCATTCTATGCGTTAGCTGACGCTATAGAGAGAGCAGGCATAGTAATAGACCTAAAATTAAACGGTAAAGAGTAGGAGTTATACAAGTGATTAAGTGCGACGTAGAAACAACTGTTACAAATGTAAAAGACTTTTTTAAATACGATTTTTGGCACTACATGAATTTAGGTGGTATTCATGTAAATCAATTATCAAGCCCTCAAATGAGTTTAACTGGCACTAGCCACAGTAATACCAATGGAGTAGAAAAAAGCCTTATATCCGATTTGAGCGAAGCAGAACAAGCAACCTACAGAGCTGAAACAATTGCAATTGCACTTAATAACTGTAGTGACTTAGAAAATAGCAAACACCAAACCATTTTGCGAAGTACGTTTATCAATGAACTTACTGACTATCAAATTGAAATCAAGTTAAGTATGAGTGACTATCAATTAAGACGAAATAAGAAAAAAGCTTGCGTTGAGTTTGCTGAAAGACTGGAATTTTGGTGTAAACGCCGTAACATCAACGATTTACCGCTTTTATTATCCGAATAAAATAACAATTTCAACGAGAAATCAACGAGTTTCAACGAAAAAACAACAAGATTCAACGATTTTTCAACGTAATTCAACAACAAACCAACGAGACAAAGCCTTATATTGATAGTGTCGAAAATTTAGGAAGACGAGCAACTAAACTTTCGACAACCAATTTTAACTTTGTGTGGTGCAAGTTTATTCATTATGAAAACCTCCTTTCTTTAGATGATTAACTAGATACGAAGCAATGAAACCGGTAAAT
>ENA-OPBO01000827-OPBO01000827.1-human-gut-metagenome-genome-assembly--contig:-NODE-827-length-24601-cov-3.113338_pt1 | contig 24601 bp, 22 predicted proteins | sample MGYA00241071_ERZ501458 | MGnify/ENA primary metagenome ERZ501458 (study PRJEB25962, sample SAMEA2042509) | human gut metagenome | biome: human gut; feature: human-associated habitat; material: faeces... | reverse complement strand
CGGGCAGGTCGGTGTGCCCAGCCGCCGGGCCGAGGTGTGCCCGGGAGGGGGCGGTCAGATCCCTGGGTGTGCCTGGCAGAGACCGCGCCCCCCTCACGCGTGAATTTCCGACAAATTCGGGGGTGGGGGTATCGGCCCGCCCGGACATCAAAAAAGCCGCCCTGAAGGACGGCAGAAGGAGGAACCGTGAATACGAATCTGAACATGCAGACCATGCCCATTGACCGGCTGAAGCCTGCGAAATACAACCCCAGGAAAGACCTGAAACCGGGTGATTCCGCGTATGAGAAGATCAAGCGCAGCCTGCACGACTTCGGGTACGTCGATCCCATCGTCTGGAATGAGGTGACGGGCAACATCGTCGGCGGTCACCAGCGTTACAAGGTACTGAAGGCTGAGGGCGCGACCGAAGTGGACTGTGTTGTTGTGCACATCGAGAACCCTTCGGATGAGAAGGCGCTGAACATCGCGCTCAACAAAGCCACTGGCGACTGGGAGCCTACTGCCCTGGCTGACCTGCTGCAGGATCTGCAGAGCGCCGGATATGATCTCGGCGCGACAGGCTTTGACGCTGCCGAGGTGGACGATCTCTTCTCCAAGGTGCATGACAAGGATGTGCATGACGATGAATGTGAGATCGATCCGGAAACAGTCAATGCATATGTACAGCCCGGCGATATCTGGACGCTGGGCAGGCACCGCATGATGTGTGGAGACAGTACCTCGCCCGATGCGGTGGATGCGCTCATGGACGGCATCAGGGCCAACCTGGTCGTGACCGATCCACCCTATAATGTGGCGTATGAGTCCGCTGACGGAAAGAAGATCCAGAACGACAGCATGGCAGACGAGCAGTTCTTCGCCTTCCTGCTGGCCGCTTTCCAAAACATGGCGGCGCATATGGCCGAGGGCGGCAGCGCCTACATCTTCCATGCGGATACCGAAGGACTGAACTTTCGCCGGGCTTTCAAAGAGTCCGGCTTTCATATTTCCGGGGTATGCATCTGGGTGAAGAACAGCCTGGTGCTGGGCCGCAGTCCATATCAATGGCAGCACGAGCCCGTGCTTTACGGCTGGCTCCCCAACGGGAAGCATAAGTGGTTCGCCGACCGGAAACAGTCCACCATCTGGAATTTTGACAAGCCCAAGAAGAGCGCCGACCATCCGACCATGAAGCCGATCCCGCTGCTGGCGTATCCGATTAAGAACAGCAGCGCACCGAACGCCGTGGTGATGGATCTGTTCGGCGGCAGCGGTTCCACCCTCATCGCCTGTGAACAGACCGACCGGATCTGCCGGACGATGGAGCTTGACCCGAAGTACGCGACAGTTATAGTGGAGCGTTTTCACCTGGAGTACCCGGATCAGGAGATCACTGTGCTGCGGGACGGGCAGACAGTTCCCTATGACAGCATCGTCACAGGGAGTTAAGCACCCCTCAGAAACACACTTTCCTCAGACAGTATCCAGACACTGTCGCCATAGAAACACACTTTTCAAGAGAAACGGAGGTGAAACCAGATGGCCACCAGAGGAAGAAAGCCCCTGCCCACGGCCCTGAAAGAACTGGAGGGCGACCGTGGCAAGGGCAGACGACCGCTGAACAAGGATGAGCCGACGCCGCCCCAGGACAACGTGAAGTGTCCTGCCTGGCTGATGCCGGAAGCAAAGAAGGAATGGAAGCGTCTGGCTCCCTCCCTGATTGCCATGGGTGTTCTCACCGAACATGACATGGAAGCCTTCGCCGGATACTGCCAGGCTTATGCCCGGTGGCGGGAGGCTGAGGAGTTCCTGTCCCAGCACGGCACCATCTTCAAAACCCCAAGCGGTTATGTACAGCAGGTGCCGCAGGTCAGCATCGCCATGCAGAACCTGAAAATCATGCAGTCCTTCTGCGCGGAGTTCGGCCTGACGCCTGCCAGCCGGGCGCGGCTCTATGCCAACAGCGGCGAAAGCGCAGCCAGCGACGATCCGATGGAATCCGTCCTGAAGGGAGGCTGGCAGGATGTTCAGTGAAGCGAAAGCCCGCCGGGTGACGCAGTTCATTGAGTGCCTGAAGCATACCAAGGGAGAATTCCACGGGGAGCCGTTTAAGCTGCTGCCCTGGCAGGAGAAGATCATCCGGGATGTGTTCGGCACTGTCCGTGACGATGATCCTTCCATGCGGCAATACAATACGGCTTACATCGAGATCCCGAAGAAGAACGGGAAGAGTGAGCTCGGCGCTGCCATTGCCCTGAATATGCTCTGCAATGATGATGAGTGGCGGGCGGAGGTTTACTCCTGCGCCAGCGACCGTCAGCAGGCAGCTATCGTGTTCGATGTGGCCATTGATATGGTGAAGCAGTCCCCGGCACTCAGCAAGCGGATCAAGATCATTCCTTCTACAAAAAGAATGGTCTACCAGCCAACCGGAAGCATCTATCAGGTGCTGTCCAGTGAAGTGGCCACCAAGCACGGCCTGAACGTCAGCGCCTGCATCTTCGACGAGCTCCACACCCAGCCCACCCGCGCTCTGTATGATGTCATGACCCAGGGCAGCGGCGATGCCCGGAAGCAGCCACTGTGGTTCCTGCTGACGACGGCGGGCACCGACCGGAACAGCATCTGCTGGGAGGTTCATCAAAAAGCCCTGGATATCATCGAAGGCAGGAAGGATGATCCTCGCTTCTACCCTGTGCTCTACGGCCTGCCGGATGACGCCGACTGGACGGATGAGCGCAACTGGTACAAAGCCAACCCCTCTCTGGATCAGACGATCTCCATCGACAAGGTACGGGACGCATTCCGCAAGGCCCAGGAGACGCCCGCTGATGAGAACATGTTCCGTCAGCTGCGCCTGAACCAGTGGGTCAAGCAGAGTATCCGCTGGATGCCCATGGACAAATGGGATGAATGCGGCGGCGCTGTCAATGAGTATGAACTGGAAGGCCGCGCCTGCTACGCCGGGCTTGACCTTTCCAGTACCAGTGACCTTACGGCCATGGTGCTGGTGTTCCCGCCAAGGGATGATGAAGAGCAGTATATTGTGCTGCCGTACTTCTGGCTCCCCGAGGACACCATGCAGCTGCGCGTCCGGCGCGATCATGTGATGTACGACAAATGGGAACGCCAGGGCTTCATCCATACGACCGAGGGCAACGTGGTGCATTACGGCTTCATTGAGCAGTTCATCACGAAGCTGGGCGAACGGTTCAACATTCGGGAAATCGCCTATGACCGATGGAATGCCACCATGATGGTGCAGACTCTGGAGGACGACGGCTTCAACATGGTGCCGTTTGGACAGGGCTTCCGGGATATGAGCCCGCCGACCAAGGAACTGATGCGCATCGTGCTGGAACGAAAGCTGAATCACGGCGGGCATCCGGTGCTCCGGTGGAATATGGACAACGCCTTCGTGCGCACTGACCCTGCCGGGAACCTGAAAATCGACAAAGAAAAATCCACGGAGAAGGTGGACGGCGCGGTTGCGCTGGTCATGGCGCTGGACAGGGCCATGAAGAACCAGGGCGGCGAATCCGTCTACGATACCCGTGGACTTTTGATTATCTGATGGAGGTGCAGCATGCCTCAAAAACCAAGAAGACCCTGCCGCTATCCCGGATGTCCGGGCTTCTGCGAACAGGGTCAGGTGTTCTGTAAGGATCATATGGAATGGAGCGGCGACAGGCTGCGCGGCGGTGCGGATGCCCGTGGGTACGACAGCCGCTGGCGTAAGGCCCGCGCTCTCTTCCTGAAGCAGCATCCGCTGTGCGCCTTCTGCCAGGCGGAGGGCAAGGTCGTCCCTGCAACCGTTGTGGATCACATTATTCCGCACCGAGGTGACCAGCGCCTGTTCTGGGATCAGACGAACTGGGAACCGCTCTGCAAGGGATGCCATGACAAGAAAACGGGCTCCGGCCTATAAGATTGGAGGACAACATGAAGAATCCATTTTCCGGTCTCTTCCGTGCGCGGGACAAGCCCCGTGACAGTGTCAGCGCCGCTCCGGTGTTCTACTTCGGCACCAGCGGCGCGGGCAAATCCGTCACCGCCCAGACGGCCATTCAGCTTTCCACGGTGTACGCCTGTGTCCGGGTGATCTCGGAAACAGTCGCCAGCTTGCCGCTGGGTGTGTATGAGGCGACGGACGACGGCAACCTGAAAGCCGGAGACCATCCTCTGTACCATCTGCTCCATGATGAGCCGAATACAGAAATGACCTCCTTCGTTTTCAGGGAGGTCATGCTGGCGCACCTGCTTCTCTACGGAAACAGCTACAGCCAGATCATCCGCAGCGGAAAAAATACGGTGGTCGGCTTGTATCCGCTGCTCCCAGATCACATGGATGTGGATCGGGACAGCAAGGGCAATCTGACTTACACCTACACCACCAGCGACGGCAAGACCGTGGTTATCAAGCCGCAGGACATCCTGCACATCCCCGGTCTGGGTTTCGACGGCATTATTGGCTACAGTCCCATCGCGCTGGAGAAAAACGCCATCGGTCTCGGCATCGCGTCCGAGGAATATGGCAGCAAGTTCTTCTCCAACGGTGCCCGGCCTTCCGGCATCCTGACGCACCCGAACACAGTGAAGAATCCGAAGGCCGTCCGGGAAAGTTGGAATTCAGCCTATGGCGGCTCTTCCAATTCCAACCGTGTGGCGATCCTTGAGGAAGGCATGACATTCACACCTCTGAGCATTCCGAATAACGAGGCCCAGTTCCTCGAAACGCGGAAGTTCCAGGTGGATGAAATCTGCCGTATCTTCCGGGTGCCGCCTCATCTGGTTGGCAACCTTGAGCACGCTACTTTCTCGAACATCGAGCACCAGAGCATCGACTTTGCCGTGCACACCATCCGGCCCTGGCTCGTCCGAATTGAACAGTCCATGAACCGCGCTCTCTTCACCGATCAGGAGAAGGGGCGCTTTTATGTGCAGTTCAACATCGATGGTCTGATGCGCGGCGATTACAAATCCCGCATGGAGGGCTATGCCATTGCCCGCCAGAACGGCTGGATGAGCGCCAACGACATCCGGGCGCTGGAAAACCAGAACCCGATCCCAAAGGAAGAAGGCGGCGACGCCTACCTGGTCAACGGCAACATGATCCCCATTACAACCGCCATGAAGGCGCAGACCCCGGCTGAACCGACGCAGTCAGCCGAGCAGCGCTCCCGTGAAAGGAAGTGATCCCCATGCGTCATTTCTGGAACTGGGTCAAAAACGATGATGAGACCCGCACCCTTTATCTGGAAGGCGTGATCGCTGAAGAGAGCTGGTTTGCGGACGACGTGACCCCGGCCATGTTCAAGGAGGAGCTTTTCTCCGGGGACGGCCCGATCACGCTTCACATCAACAGCCCCGGCGGCGACTGCATCGCGGCCAGTCAGATCTACACCATGCTCATGGATTATCCCCATGATGTCACCGTGCAGATCGACGGCATGGCGGCGAGCGCTGCCAGCGTGATCGCCATGGCAGGCACTCATGTCCGCATGAGCCCAACCAGTATGATGATGATCCACAATCCCTTCACTGCAGCCATGGGCGATTCCGATGAAATGCGGAAAGCCATCCAGCTGCTGGACGAGGTGAAAGAGAGCATCATCAACGCCTACCAGATCAAGACTGGTCAGTCCCGTACCAAGCTGAGCCATCTGATGGACAGCGAAACGTGGATGAACGCCTGGAAAGCCAAGGAACTCGGTTTCTGTGACGAGGTCATGTTCGCCGAGGGCGATGCGCAGCCTGACACCCAAAATGTGTCGGGCTTTTCTTTTGCCCGGAAGACGGCTGCGGCCTGCCTCATGAACCGCGTGATGGCTTCCGTACCCAAGCCTGAGCCTGAAAAGGCTCCGGTTGATGAAAAACGTGTACCTGCTGCGGAAGCGGAAGCCCGCCTGCAGCGCACCAAGTACCTTTGAGGAGGATGATCATTATGAATGAACTCATGAACCTGCGCGACAAGCGCGTACAGACCTGGAACGCCGCCAAGGCTTTTCTGGAAAGTCATCGCGGCACGGAAGGCACCCTGTCCGCAGAGGACGATGCCATCTTCAACAAGATGATGGATGAAGTGGACAAGCTCGGCAAGGAGGTCATGCGACTGGAGAAGCTGGAAGCCCTCGATGTGGAGATGTCCAAGGCCACCAGCAAGCCGCTGGCTTCCGCGCCCGTCACCCGGCTGGAAGAGGAAGCTCCCGTCAGCAAGACCGGACGCGGCACCAAGGACTACACCAAGAACTTCTGGAACGTGATGCGCTCCAAGTCCGTGTCCCATGAAGTGCTGAACGCCCTGCAGGTCGGCACTGACACCGAGGGCGGCTATCTCGTTCCTGACGAGTACGAGCGCACCCTGATCGAAGCCCTGGAAGACCAGAACATCTTCCGTCAGCTGGCCCATGTGATCCACACCTCTTCCGGCGAACGGAAGATCCCCGTGGTCGCGTCCAAGGGCACCGCAAGCTGGATCGATGAAGAAGCCGCCTATCCGGAGAGCGACGACTCCTTCGGTCAGGTCTCCATCGGCGCGTATAAGCTGGCCACCATGATCAAGATCAGCGAGGAGCTCCTGAACGACTCCGTCTTCGACATGCCCAGCTATATCGCTAAGGAGTTTGCCCGCCGGATCGGCGCTGCCGAGGAGGAAGCCTTCTTCACCGGGAACGGCACTGGACGTCCTCTGGGCATCCTGGCCGCGACGGGTGGTGCCGGGGTTGGCGTGACCGCTGCGAAAGCGGATGCCGTGACCTTTGATGAGGTGATGGATCTGTTCTACAGCCTGCGTGCTCCTTACCGCCGCAACTCCGTGTTCATCATGAACGACAGCACCGTCAAGGCGCTGCGGAAGTTGAAGGACGGCCAGGGCCAGTACCTGTGGCAGCCCGCTGTCACCGCTGCGACTCCGGATACCATCCTGAACCGCCCGGTGTACACCTCCACCTTCATGCCCACCCTGGCGACCGGGAACAAGACCATCCTGTTCGGCGACCTGGGCTACTACTGGGTGGCTGATCGTGAAGGCCGCTCCTTCAAGCGCCTGAACGAGCTCTATGCTCCCACGGGCCAGGTTGGCTTCCTTGCTTCCCAGCGTGTCGACGGTAAGCTGATCCTGCCGGAGGCCGTGAAGGTGCTCCAGCAGGCGTAAGCCGTGATCCAGGGAGCCGTCTGATGCCAGGCGGCTCCCTTTGATAAGGAGGAATGACTTATGGCGAACACTTACAACACCAAGAACTACTTTGCTCATGGCGGCGAACAGCTGGTGATCGGCGGCAAGCTGACCTTTCTGGATGGCGCGGAGGTCGAGAATTCTCCCGGCAGTGCCAGCGGAAACGCGGCTTCCGGCACCGCTCCTTATGTGGCTGACAGCGAGGCGACCACCGTAGCCAACCTGAAGAATGACTTCAACGCCCTGCTGGCTGCGCTGCGCACCGCCGGAGTGCTGTCCGCGACAGCGCCTGCCGCTACGGAGCCTGAAACCACTGACCCTGAAACGCCTGCCGAGGGAACTGAGGGCGGTGGTTCCTGATGATCGTCACGGTCGATGAGGTCAAAACCCATCTGCGCATCCAGCACGATGAGGAGGATGACTACATCGAAAGCCTGATCAAGCAGGCGCAGACCGCCGCTGAGGATTACTGCCGGGTTTCCTTTGAGGAACCTGACGAGGATGGAAATGTGCCGGAAGCACCGGAACCCGTCCGGCTGGCGGTTATCCTCATGACCAGCTTCTATTATGAAAACCGGGATATCCCGGACATGACCACCTACAAGGCAACCCGGATGGCCTTTGACAGCCTGCTGTATCCATACCGCGATCCGGAAAAAATGTTCTGAGGAGGCGATGATCTGTGCGCGGTTATAAAAACTTCGACAGCGATCCGCATCCCGGAGACCTGCGTCACATGATCGAGATCGGATACACCGAGAACCAGATCAATGAAAATGGCTATCCGGAACCTACGGATGTGGTGGTTTGCCGCGTATGGGCCGCTGTGACGGACGCCGGAAACCAGCACTACCGCAGCGCCGACGTCATGAACACCGAGGCTGTCATCAACTTCACCATCCGGTACCGGGAGGACATCAAGCCCGGCATGTGGGTGCGCTTTCAGGGAGATAAATGGAACATCTCCACTCTGGGCGAGTATAGCTTCAAACGCACCTATCTGGGCCTGAAGGCTTCCATTGCCAAGGGGGTGAGCGGATGAAGCAGGTCAACGCGGCGCTCAAGGATATCGGCATTCCGGTTTACGCAGGCGTCTGGCGGGCCACTTCGCCCAACCAGAATCCGCCTGTGCAGTACTGCGTCTATTCCACGACCACCACGGAAGCCAGCCATCATGACGATCATGTGACCAGCCTGCGCACCTATGTGTACCTGAACCTGTGGAGCGACATTGATCCGACCGATATGGCGGATACGATCCGGCAGGCCATGTACGCCTATGGCTTCTTCATGGTGGAGGAATCCGACAAAGGATATAACCAGCCAGCCTACGACACGGCCACCCGGCAGTACACGGTACAGTGGACATGGTGCTGGAGGGAGGATGTGGACTATGGCAATTGAACTGAGGGGCTTTGATGATCTCCAGAATGACATGGTCAACATGGCCTATGCACTGGATCAGGGGCCGGGCGTGAACCGTGCCCTGAAGGCGGGTGCTGTGCCCATCGAGGAGCAGATGCTCCACAATGCCAGCACCGACCCGAAGATCATCACGGATGCCCTGCACTCGTCTATCCATACGGGCAAGGTCAAGCAAAAGCGCGGAGGCGGCAAGCAGATCACCATCGGTGTCCATCACTCTGAGAACGGCGCATACTACGCCAATCCTGTGGAGTTTGGGCACGGCGGGCCTGCTCCAGCCCCCGCGCATCCTTTTGTGCGGCCTGCCTTCGACACCCGGGCCGATGAGGCCTTTTCCGAAATCAAGCGCGTCCTGCGGGACGAGCTCAAGAACCGATGAATTGGAGGTAAATCATTATGGCTAATACTCCTGCCGCTTCTCCGACCGTATCTTCCACGGTCGGCCTGAAGAACATGGTGATCGCCCCGCTGACGGTCGACACCGAGGAAACCCTGACCTATGGCGATCTGCAGCTGGTGGCTGGCGCGATTGAAGCCAGCATCACCCCTGAGAACGCCGACCCGGACATCCAGTATGCCGACGACATCGAATTCGATGTGCTGTATCCCGATCCTGAGCTCACCTTCACCACGAAGATGGCGGATATTCCGCTGGCTATCCAGGAACAGATCTTCGGCAACAAGATCGATGACAACGGTGTCCTGATCCGCTCTTCCACGGACAAGCCCCCGTACTTCGCCGTGGGCTTCAAGAGCGAAAAGTCCAACCACAAGTTCCGCTATGTGTGGCTGTACAAGGTGCGGGCCAAGCCCCTGACCGAGAACTACGCCACCAAGGAAGGCACCACCATCACCCGCCAGACGGGCGATGTGGAATGGACTGCCATCAAGCGCACCAATGACGGGCGCTACCAGGCTGTTGCCGATGAGGGCGAGAACGGCTTCACGGCTGAGAAGGGTGAAACCTTCCTGCAGTCCGTGTATACGCCTGTGATCACACCGCCCAGCCCGTAAGCATCACCACACCTGCTGCCGCATGGCCATGACGCTGTGCGGCAGCTACTTTTGAAGTTTTGGAGGTATGAATATGATCACCTGTACGCTTGGTGAAAAGAAATACACTGTGGACTTCGTTTCCGGCAGGGCTCTGCGCGAAATGGAGCCCGCTTCCAAAATGTACGGCAGGCTGGTGCGCCTGTCTCAGGATGCGACTGAGGGCAAGGATGTCTCCCAGGAGCAGCTGACTGTGACCGATGCCCTGGACACCATGGTGAAATGGTTCTGCATCCTATTCAACAATCAGTTCACGCCGGATGAGGTCTACGACAACTATCCCGCTGACCGGTTGATGCATGACATTGCGCTGGCGCTGATGGCCACCCAGACCCAGACCACGGAGGTGCTGGACACTTTCCCTACGATTCCGGCGGTGCAGGAAGCGGAGCAGATTCTGGCGGAGGCGGAGAATCCGGAAGTGACGGTTCCGCAGGAAGCCTGACCCTGCCGGAATACATCTATGCCACCTACAACGAGCTGATGAAGAACGGCTGGCGCATGAAGGAAATCGACGAGATGGACATGCTGGGGTTCCTCCGCCTGCGGGCATGGGACGCCCGGCGGGAGCAGGAAAAGAAGAAACCCCGTCATGCTTACATTGACGAGGTATGGGGATCGGTGAAGCCGGGAGCTTAAACAGGGAATTCAAGCTCAAACTCATGTCTGAGCGGAATCCCGTCGATGCCCTTCTTCGGAATCTCCGGTTTCAGTTTTCTGGCCAGATCAAGCGCATTTCTGTGCAGGGCAACGATGTCAAACCTGCGTTTCTGGTAAAACCGGAGCGCACGCAGGTTGTCGTTTGTCGTAATCACCATGATGCGGCGGCATTTGAGCGCCTTCGCTTCAAAGATCGCCATATTCAGCAGGGACGTTCCTATGCCCTGATTCTCATGGATACTGTCGAGCGAGAGGATTTCCATTGTGCCGTCAAAAACGCGATAGGTCAGAAGCCCGGTGATCGCTCCATCATTCTCAACATAGAAGCCTTCCGCTTTGCCGAGATCGAAGCATTCCCCATGAACGACCATTTCACGGGTAAACCAATGCTCGACGATAAATGCATCGATTTGGCTCCGGTTTCCCTGATCAATCCTCTGAACGTCCATGGGTGCCTCCCGTAAGCAGATTTACCCTTCGCGGGCCATTCCATTATATGCCCGCCGCCCCAAAACCACAATGGAAAAGTAGGTGAAACTTTATGGCTGAAACCCTGCGCGAACTGGTGGTCGCGCTGTCGCTGGATTCCAGCAATTTCTCACGCAATATGCGCACCATCAACCAGCAGATCAAGGAAGCCGAGTCCACCTTCCGTCTGGCCGGGGCTGGCGTTGAGAACTACGAAAAGACCATCGCGGGCACGGAAGCCAAGCTGTCCAGGCTGGGACAGAAGCTCACCCAGCAGCAGCGGGCTGTGGAGCAGTACAGCCGGGCGCTGGTGGCCGCTAATGATAAGCTGAAGGAAAACTACGACCGCCATCAGGATTACACCCAGCGGCTGGAACAGGCCAAAGCCCGTCAGGAAGACCTGCGATTTGAGGTGGAAGCGGCTACCGTTGCCTATGAGAATTATCGTGATTCCCTGGGCGAAACGGACTCCGCCACCATCGCCGCCAAGCAGAACCTGGAAGCCTATCAGCAGGAATACGAAGAAGCGACTGCCGAGGTCACCAAGCTGGAGGGTCAGGTCAAAGCCCTGCAGAAGACCATGCAGAACAGCGCGGACGCTGTCAGCAAGGCCACCACTGATCTGAATAATGCCAAGGCCGCTGTGAAGGACACGGAAGCAGAGATCCGCAGGCTGACAGAACAGCTGTACCGGATGCAGTCCGCATGGACACAGGCGGGCGAATCTCTGACCGCCATCTCCAAGAAATGCGAGACAATCTCCAAGGCCATGACCAAGGCCGGGAAATCCCTCACGACCCATGTCACGGCCCCCATCACGGCGCTGGGCACCGCCGCTGTAAAGGCCAGCATCGATTATGAATATGCCTTTGCTGACGTCCGGAAGACCGTGGATGCCACTGAAGAAGAATATAACGCCCTGTCCGATTCCGTGAAGAAGATGAGCACGGAGGTTGCCGCGTCTGCGGAAGAGATCGCGGAGGTCATGTCCATTGCAGGCCAGCTGGGCATTGAGAATGAGCACCTGGCTGAGTTTACCCGCACCATGATCGACCTGGGCAACAGCACCAACCTGGTGGCTGCGGATGCCGCCAGCGAAGCGGCCCGGTTTGCCAACATCATGGGCATGAGCCAGGGCCAGTTCCAGAATCTCGGCTCCGCGCTGGTGGATCTGGGCAACAACTATGCCACCACAGAATCTGAAATCCTGTCCATGTCCATGCGCCTTGCTGGCGCGGGCAAGCAGGTCGGTTTGTCAGAAGCGCAGATTCTGGGCTTTGCTACAGCGCTTTCCTCTGTCGGCATTGAAGCCCAGATGGGCGGCTCCGCATTCTCCAAAGCGCTGGTGAAAATGGAAGTCGCGTCGGCGACTGGCGGCGATGCCCTGGAGGACTTTGCGAAGGTCTCCGGCATGACAGCTAAGCAGTTCAAAGCCCTGTGGGACAGCGATCCTGCTGCGGCCTTCCAGTCCTTCATCGTAGGCCTATCCAAAATGGATGAGGAAGGCGAAAGCGCCATCGCCACTTTGGAAGAAATCGGCATCAAGGAAGTCCGCCTGCGTGACACCCTGCTGCGCTCCACCAACGCGACGGAGCTTTTCTCCCGCGCACAGGAGACCGCCAACAGGGCATGGAGAGAGAATGCCGCCCTGACCAATGAAGCCAACAAGCGGTATGCCACCACCAAATCCCGCCTGACCAATCTGAAGAACACAGCGCTCATGTTCGCCCGTCAGATTGGCGATGACCTGAATCCGACGATCCAGCAGATCATCGATAAAGCCGGAGAGCTCCTGCAGAAGTTCCTTTCACTGGACAAGACCCAGCGGGAGTCCATCGTGAAATGGGCCGCGTTTGCCGCCGCTGTCGGCCCCGTCGTGCTGGTTTTGGGCAAGGTCGTGGGTGCGGTCGGTACCGTCACCGGAGCCCTGGGAAAGGCCTTCACGGCCATCGGCAAGTTCTCCGCTTCCGTCTCCATGGCAGGCGGCGGGATCGGAGGGCTGGTAAAGGTGCTGGCTTCCTCCAAAGTGGCCATGGTCGCTCTTGCCGCAGCGCTGGTGTACGGCGCGGTGAAGCTGGTAGACGTCGCGTCCGGAGCGAAAGCCGCCCGTGAAGCGCTGGAAGGCATGGCGAAGACCGCCAAGTCCTGGAAGGAAACCGCCGCTGAAACCTTCTACGGCAGCAGCCAGGGCCTGTCCTTCTTTGGCATGAGCAAGGATGACTTCAAGCGGGCCACCGGTAACAGCCGCGAATGGCTGAACGGCCTGCTGGACGTCTGGTCGGATGGTAAAAAGGAAACCAACGAGATCGTTTCGGAATGGACGGAATCCTTCAAGACCCTGACTGCCAGCACCCGTGAGGAGCTCACCAGCCTGAAGGAAACCGCCGACCAGGCGGGCTATTCTTCCGTTTCCGCGCAGCTGCAGGCCGACATCGACACCCTGGACTCCATGGACAAAGAGATCGCTCGGCTGCTGAAAAAGAAGCAGAACAGGAAGCTTTCGGAGCGAGATAAAGTCCGCCTGCAGGAGCTCATCGACACCCGCGAGGCCATTGAGGTCAAATACCACCTGTCCGCCGCTGATACGGACGGCTTCGATACCATCCGGAACAAGGTGGAAGCCGAGGTAGCCCGTGCGGAAGCCCGTGGACAGGAAGTCAGCGCTACCGTGTATGAAAATGCCATGGTTGCTGCCGCCGAGGGCATGTCCGCCGTCAACTCCTCTCTGGACGAGCAGTACGACAAGGAATATGCCCTGATCCAACTGATTGGGAACAGCGCGGAACGCCAGCAGGCGCTGGATGCCCTGAATGCAAAGTACAACAGTGACCGCCGGGCCGCTGCCATGGAATACGCCCAGCTGATGGCCGATGTCGTGATGCCCGTCTGGCAGCAGAACGATATCCAGGAGGCCAAGACCCAGGTGGGCGACCTGATGCAGCTGCTTCGGCAGTACAGCGCGGCTTCCACCGATGCCGAGAAGAAATCCTTCCTGCCGCAGCTGAACCAGCTGACCGCCAGCATGGACGAGGGAGCGTTGACGGAATATGTCGCGCTGCTGACCCAGATCCAGTCCCTGCTGGACAGCGGAATGTCGGAATCCGAGGTGCAAGCCATGTTCCCGGATATTGACTTCTCCTCCGCGCTGGAGCAGCTGGCCGCGATCCAGACCTACCTGAACCAGAACAAGTGGGACACCAACCTGACCAGCCTGAACGAGATGTTCGGCGAGGCTGTCGGCGAGGAAGTCCTGAAGATCACCACCGATCTGGACATGACCGGAGCGCAGGCCCGCTGGGACGAATGGGCCAGCAATCCCGGCGCGATCACCACGGATGCGGTCATTCAGGGATATACGGAAGCGGAGAACGCGACCAAACAGCAGCCGCTGGTGGATGCCTTTGTGGCGAAGTACACCGAGCAGCCGGAAGGTGCGGACAAGTCTTCGCTTACGCCTGCCGGGCTGGTGGCCTATGTGCAGACCTATGCCGAAGCCACCACGGGCACCGACGTGTCCGGGCTGAATCCCACCAACGTGACCGCCATGGTCAGCGCCTACAAGGAACTGGCATCCGGCACCGATGTCATACAGCTGAAGCCCAGCGAGATCACGGCCTATGTGTTCAAATACCTTGAGGACAACAAGGTCGATACCACCGGGCTGACGCCGGAAGCGGTGACGGCCTTCGTCATGGCCTATGAGGAGGTCACTGGCGGCGCTTCCACCGCTGCCCTGAAGCCCTCTGATGTCGTTGGCCTGATCACCAAATACGCTGAAGCCGAAAACGTGGATGTGTCGGCGCTGACCTCCGCCCAGGTGGAAGGCATCGTGACCAAGTTCGCCGAGGCGACGGGCTGTGACAAATCCGAGCTCCTCCGGGAGTTCACTGCCTACATCACGGAATACAAGGAAGCAGCAGGTGTGAAAAAGCCTACCCTGAACATGCAGGTGGGTCTGTCCGGCTATGATCTGCTGGCTTACCGCCGCTGGCTGAAGAACAATAAGGTCGAGGTGGAAGGCGTCGTCCGGCTGTCCGAAGTGTATGAAGATCCCAGCGGTGTGCTGGGCGAGTCCGGGGTGAAATACTGGAAGGACGGCGAAGAAATCCCTGTCACCGCTGTCACCTCCGATATGCTCCGGCCCGAGGATGTAGCCATCCTGGACAAGGACGGCACAATGCACATCCTACTGACCACAGAGATTACCGGTGCACCGGAAGCCATCGCGGAAATGCGGGAACAGGTCGCTGAGGTGGATCAGCTTGGCATGACCGCAATCGGCACCGCCCTGACAGGTATCATGCCCAAATCCCTGATGGATTATATTGACGCTGCCGAACAGCGGATCAAGAATGCCAAGGGCGATCTGGATCAGTGGTACAACTTCATCTACGGCGGCAACGAAGGTATCATGTGGACGCTGAACCAGTCCATGATCAACGACTTCGATCCGGAGAATGTGGCCCAGCTGGCTACATACGTTTCCGAGGTCGTTACCGCCATCCAGAACGGGCAGGAGGTTGGCCAGGAGGATGTCGACAACCTGAAGAAGATCCTGCAGTTCGTGCAGGACTTGGATTCCGTGGGTGTCGGCCAGAACGTGACCGAAGGCATCGCAGAAGGCATGACCGCCGCCGGATGGGATACGGACGCTGAGACGCTGGCTACCAATCTGGAGACGGCCATCAACTCTGCGCTGATCATCAACAGCCCGTCCGAACGCATGAAGCCCGCTGGCGAATATGTCGCGGCAGGCGTCGGCGCAGGCATGGGCGGCTACGACTTTTCCACGGATGCAGCGACCCTGGCGACCAATCTGGAGACTGCCATCAACGCAGCTTTGACCGATGAATCTCTTACCCCGTCCGGAACAGGAGCCATGGCTGGGCTGGCTGGCGCTCTGACGGCCTATGACATGAGTGGCGCTGGCACAACGGTATCTGCCAATGTAAAGAACGCCGTTTCTCGCAGCCTGACCGCCACCAGTCTGAAATCCATCGGCACCAATGCCATGGCGGGCCTGAAGGCAGGCATCAATGCCGGGCGATCCGGTGTGGTCAGCGCCATGCAGTCTGCCGCCCGCGCTGCCGTGAACGCCGCCAAGAAAGAACTGAAGATTGCTTCACCTTCGCGGGTGTTCCGGGATGAGATTGGCTCCATGACCATGAAGGGCTTTGGAGAAGGTGTCCTGCAGGAAAGCCGAGTGCAGGCGCGGACAATCCGCAACGCTGCCCGCTTCCTGACGGGTGAAGCCAAGGAAGGCGCGATTGCCTTCGGAAACAACGACAACCGGAAGACCTACAACCAGACGAGCTCCGTCAACCTGTCCGGCAACAATTTCTATGTGCGGGATGAGCAGGATATCCGCTCCCTTGCCATTGAGATTGCCACTCTGACCAAACGCCAGCAGCGTGGACGCGGGCTCCGGATGGCCTGATTTACTTGACTTTCAGGGCCAGCAGAGTGAGTAATACTGCTACCCCAACGGAAGGAGGAAACGCCATGGGATTCATGATGCAGATCAGGCCGGAAGTGCTGAAAAAGCTCCGGGAGGATTATCCGACCGGATGCCGTGTGGAGCTTGTCCAAATGTTTGAGGAACCGCGCAAGGACATGGTTCCCGGACTGACCGGAGAGGTCATGTTCGTAGATGACGCAGGCGGCATTCACGTTGCCTGGTCAAACGGCTCAACCCTTGCTGCGATCCACGGCATCGACGTCATCCGCAGAATCGACTGATCACACTCAACCGCCAAAGGGCCACCCGTCAAAAGGTGGCCTTTTGACGTCTTTGGAGGAATTCTCATGCAGGACTATTTTCTCTGGAATGGGGTGGACTGCCGCACCTACGGCATTCACGTGACGGAGCAGCCACCCATCACCATTCCGCTGGAGCGGAGCACCCAGACCAATGTGCCCGGCAGGCCGGGAAGCCTGACGCAGCTGGAAGGCGAAGACGTCTATGACGATATGATTCTCACCGCCACCTGCTTCATCTCTGACCCGGCGCAGATCCCCGCCATCGCCGCATGGCTGAAAGGCAGCGGCACAGTGACCTTTGCCAACCGGACGGGCGGCTACTACAAAGCACGGATCGCCAACCAGATCCCTTTTGAAAAAGTGCTCCGGGGCAATCCCCACTGTACCTTTGCAGTCAACTTCCGCTGCTATCCGTTTTTCTATGCCGATGCCGCAGCAGACATCACGGTTACCACATCCGGGACGATCATCACGAATCCGGGAAGCGTGTATTCCGAGCCAATCCTGACGGTTACAGGCTCCGGGAACATCACGCTCATGGTGGGCATGACCATCGTCGAACTGGAGAACATCTCCGGGAGCATCGTCATTGACTCCGTGCTGCAGGAAGCCTACCAGGGCACCACCCTGATGAACGATCACATGAACGGCGAGTTCCCGGTACTGAGGCCAGGCGCGAATGCCATCAGTTGGACGGGAACGGTGACGAAGGTGCTCGTAAGGCCGAATTGGCGATATCTGTAATTGGTGATTGGCAAAGACAAATACCTATCTTATTTATAAATGTCAAAACCGGAGTCAAAACGGCCGGGAAGAAATAACGCACACTATCTTCCGAAAGCATTCCAGATTTGGTATAATAGACATGTGTTTATATCCGTCGAATTCTCTTTTCCGGAGGTGAGCCGTATGTCTGACATTACAAAGAGGGCTTTAGAGGCCTCTCTGAAGAACCTTTTGCTCAAAAAGCCCGTCAACAAGATTACAATCAATGATATTGTTGAGGACTGCGGTGTCAATCGCGCCACCTTCTATTATCATTTCCAGGATATCTATGCGCTGATCGAATGGTCGTGCGAAGAGGATTCCAAAAAGGCGCTGGCCCGGCACACCACTTATGATACCTGGCAGCAGGGGTTTCTTGATATTTTCCGCGCAGTAGAGGAAAACAAGCCGTTCATTGTCAACGTATACCGTCATGTCAGCCAGGAACAGATCATTCAATATCTCTATCGAGTGGTCTACAAGCTGCTGATCGCCGTCGTGGACGAGTGCGCCGTTGGGATGAACGTCAGAGAAGATGACAAAAAGTTCATCGCTGATTTTTATAAGTATGCTTTTGTGGGCCTGATGCTCGAATGGATCAAAGACGATATGAAGACACCGCCTGAGCGGATCATATCCCGTCTGGCGGATCTGATTGACGGCGATGTCGTTAGAATGCTGAATAAGTGCCGTCTCGATCCTCCGGGCAGCACCGGCTGATGGTTTCGACATCCTGCGCGTTTTGTCGAAAAATCCAACAGTACGGCCTCCGCATTTGAAGTTTCGATAACCGGCAGATTCTGTTGATTGTGAAAAACGGGAGCGCATCCTATACTGAAACCGTACCGGAAAAACGGTACGGACAGAACAAAAAGGAGGTGCTCTCATGTATTATTCCAGCGGCAACTATGAAGCTTTCGCCAGGCCGAGGAAGCCCGAAGGCGTAGATCACAAATCAGCGTATATCATCGGTACCGGCCTGGCCGCTCTCAGCGCGGCGTGCTATCTTGTCAGGGACGGGCAAATGGCTGGCGAACACATCCACATCTTCGAAAAGGATCCGCTCCCCGGAGGCGCGTGTGACGGCTGGGAGTATCCCGGCGTAGGATATGTGATGCGCGGCGGACGCGAGATGGACAATCATTTCGAGGTCATGTGGGATCTCTTCCGCTCCATACCTTCCATCGAGACAGAAGGAGTCAGCGTCCTCGACGAGTACTATTGGCTGAACAAGGACGACCCGAACTACAGCCTGTGCCGCGCAACTGAAAAGCGAGGACAGGATGCGCATACAGACAAGAAATTCGCCGTTTCGGACAAGGCCCAGATGGAGATCATGCGTCTCTTCTTCACGCCGGATGAGGAGCTGTTCGACCGGCGCATCGACGAGTTCTTCGATGACGAGGTGTTCGACAGCAATTTCTGGCTCTACTGGCGCACCATGTTCGCCTTCGAGAACTGGCACAGTGCGCTGGAAATGAAGCGCTATATCAAGCGCTATATCCATCATATCGGCGGTCTTCCGGATTTCACTGCTCTCAGGTTCACCAAATACAACCAGTACGAATCGATGATCCTGCCGATGGTGAAGTATCTGGAAAGCCACAACGTACAGTTCCACTACAATACGAAGGTAGTTGATGTGAAGTTCGACGTACAGCCGGGCAGGAAACAGGCGACCCGGATCGAGCTGAACGTCGAAGGCGAGACCCGATATGTCGATCTGACCGAGGATGACCTGGTGTTCATTACCAACGGCGGCTGCGTGGAAGGTTCTGCGATGGGCAGCCAGAATGAGCCCGCGCCGTACAATACGGAAATCAAACCGGGCGGCGGCTGGGACATGTGGCGGAGGATCGCAGCGCAGAGCCCTGATTTCGGGAATCCGGACAAATTCTGCTACGATGCAGAAAAGACCAACTGGATGAGCGCCACGGTGGAAACGCTGGATCAGAAGATCATTCCCTATATCACCGCCATCTGTAAGCGCGATCCATTCACGGGGAAGGTGGTCACCGGCGGCATCGTCACCGTGAAGGATTCCTCCTGGCTGCTCAGCTGGACGATCAACCGCCAGCCGCAGTTCAGATCGCAGCCCAAGGATCACTGCCTGGTGTGGGTGTATTCCCTGTTCACGGACAAACCTGGTGATTATATCAAAAAGCCCATGCGGGAATGCACCGGAAAGGAAATCTGCATGGAGTGGCTGTACCACCTGGGCGTTCCGGCTGAAAAGATCGAGGAGCTGGCAGCGCACAGCGCCAATACAGTTCCGGTCATGATGCCCTATATCGATGCCTTCTTCATGCCCCGCAATGACACGGACCGTCCCAAGGTCGTCCCGGACGGCGCTGTGAATTTTGCCTTCATCGGCCAGTTCGCCGAAACGGCGCGCGACACCATTTTCACGACGGAATACTCCATGCGCACAGGAATGGAATCGGTATACACCCTGCTGAACGTGGATCGCGGTGTTCCGGAAGTCTGGGGCAGCACCTACGATGTGCGCGACCTGCTGAACGCTACGATCCGCCTGCGTGACGGGCATCCGCTCAGCGAGAAAAAGCTCACCCTGAAAGAAAAAATGGAGATCGCAAAGGTTCTTGAGAGAATCAAAGGGACTGACATTGAAAAACTTTTGCGTGAGTATCAGGTTCTTTAATGAAGAAAATCTCTGACAGGATTACAAACAGTAAATCATATCGGCGTCGTCTGCACGGGCGGCGCTTTCTTTTTACCCTTTTGGAGGTGATCCCATGATCTGCGTCTATCCGGCTGACTGCACCGACTTCTCCACCAACGGCAACGGAACCCTGGCTCCGCTGTCGGCGGAGGTCACGGAAACGCTGAACGGCGAATATGAACTGACGCTGGTGCATTCCATCGATGAAGCTGGGAAATGGCAGCGGCTGGGGGAGGGCTGCATCCTCCGCGCTCCGGTGCCCGCCGCCATGACGCCCCGCGTCAACTTCACCGCGCCGGGGGACGACAACCGGACGGAGGTCTGGCGGGTCAACACGGACTTCTCCGGCGCGGAGACCCGGAAAGGCACCCTGCGGCTTCGCTCCGGGCCGGGCACCAAGTACAAGGTGCTGGCGACCTATAAGAACGGTTCCTTCGTGCAGGTCATTGCCAAGACCAACAGCAGCTGGTATGAGGTGACCGCCCCTGACGGAAAGCACGGGTACATGTCCACCACCTACCTGGTACTGGATCATACGGAAGGTTCCGCGTCCGAAGCGACCTCCTCCGTGGTGGAATCCCGGCAGCTTCGGGATCAGCCCTTCCGCATTTACCGCGTGGTGCCGGAGCTCGACAAGATCACGGTGTACGCCCGGCATGTGTTCTATGATCTGCTCGACAATATGATCAAATCCTACAAGCCCTCATCCTCTGCGATGGGGGCTTCTGTTGTGCAGACGATCTCTTCCTCCTGCCTGTCGGAGCACGACTTCACCTTCTATTCTGACCTGGACAGCCAGGCCGAGGATGTGGAGTTCGAGAACTGCAATCCCGTGGATGCCCTGCTGGGCGAAGGCGGTGTGGTCGAAAAGTATACCGGGGAACTGACCCGCGACTGGTGGGATGTGTATGTGGTAAAGCGCGTCGGTCAGGACAGCAACGTGCAGATCCGGCAGGCCAAGAACCTGCTGGGCATCAGTTACGACATCGACCTGACGGATGTGGTCACCCGCATCATGCCCACGGGCGAGGATGCTGACGGTAACGTGCTGTACCTGCCGGAGCTCTTTCTGGACAGCCCGCTCATTGGCAGTTATACCCATCCGAAATGGATTCACCTGGCCGTGTCGGAAGCCAAGGAAAAGACTGACGGAGACGACAAGAAAACCAAGGAACAGTGCTATACAGAGATGCGTTCCCAGGCTCAGGCACAGTTTGACGGGGGATGCGATACGCCGACTGTCACGTTGAGCGTAGACTTCATAAACTGCGCGGACACCGAAGAGTACCGGGAATACGGCTTTCTGCAGAATATCTACCTGGGCGATGCCGTCCGGGTGATCGCTCCCCGCATCGGGGTTTGGGTGTCCATGCGGATGACGCAGTACACCTATGACTGCCTGACGAAGAAATACGCCCAGATGACGCTCGGCACCGTGGCGGATACGGTGGAAGGCAACGTAATCAGCGCCCGTCAGCTTCCCAGCGGCATCATCACCGGAAGCAAGCTGGCCATCAATTCCGTGGGCACTGGCGCTCTGCAGAGCGGTTCGGTCGGCTCCGTGCAGATCCAGATGGCGGCAATTGAAACAGCCCACATCCAGGACGCCGCTATCAGCAAAGCCAAAATCGGTGAAGCAGCCGTGGGAACGGCGCAGATCGAGGATGCCGCCATCATCCGGGCAAAGATCGCCCAGGGTGCCATCGGATCGGCCCAGATCGATGATGCTTCCATCACCCGTGCCAAGATCGGTGAAGCAGCCATCGGCGCAGCCCAGATTGAGGATGGCGTAATCACCTCCGCGAAGATCGGCGCGGGAGAAATCCAGACTGCCAACATCCATGACGCGGCGATTACCACGGTAAAGATCGTGGACGGCGCTGTCAAAAACGCGAAAATCGAAAATGGTGCGATTGACACCGTAAAGATCGCAGATGCTGCTATTACAAACGCGAAGATCGGCGGCGCAGCCATTGGCACGGCAAACATTCAGGATGGTGCCATTGTGCGGGCCAAAATCCTCGACGGCGAAATTGTCACCGCGAAGATCGCAGACCTGGCAGTAACCGGAGCAAAAATCGCTGATCTCGCTGTCACGACAGCCAAGATCGCGCAGGCGGCGATTACCAACGCTCAGATCGCAAACGCCGCCGTGGATACGGCACAGATTGCCCTCGGTGCGATTACCGCCGCCCTGATTGCCCAGGGCGCTGTGGGTACTGCCCAGATCGCGGATGCCAGCATCACGGATGCGAAGATCGTAGAGCTCACTGCCAATAAGATCAACGCGGGCACACTTTCCGTGGAGCGCCTGATCATCCGGGGAAACAACCAGTCCCTGATCTACGCCATCAACAACATGGGCCAGCTTGTTTCGGCGGAGGTCGATACCATTGACGGCTATGTGCTGACTCAAAGAACGATTACTGCGGACAAGATTGTGACGCACAGCATCACTGCCAACGAACTGGCCGCGCATACGATCACCGCGAATGAAATCCTGGCCGGGACGATCACGGGCAACGAGATCGCAGCCGCTACCATTGAAGGCAGCAACATCAAGGCCGGGACGCTGACCACATCCCATGTGGCGGCGGACTTTGGGCAGTCCCTGGATCTTTCCAGCAATCAGAGCGTGGCCATTAGCGTAGAACGGGCTATGGCTGGGATGGAAGTCGGCGGCAGGAACTATGTGCTGAACTCTGATTCTGAGAATACAGGCACCGCTGATCTCATCGCCCGATACTCTCTGGCTGAAGCTATGGAGGAAGATGAGAAATATACTATTTCCCTGTCCATCTCAATGGAGGATTTGTCGAGGATCACGGTACGCACATCCGACGGAGACAAGGTGCTTGCGACCATTTCACTGGATGATGTCGGAATCCAGACAGTCAAAACCACATTCACAGCGGAATATGCCAGCGGCAAATCACCGGAGGATAATCCCAGCTATGGCGATATTCTCATCTATCGGGAGCCGACAGGCGATACCGATCCCGGCATAACCACCGTTCACTGGGTCAAGCTGGAACGCGGGACACTGGCGACGGATTACACTGCTGCGCCGGAGGACGGCGAGGCATCCCTGGAGCAGAAACTGTCCTCTGTCCGGGCACAGATCAGCAATGAGGGTGACAGTATCAGGCAGGAAGTGCAGGCTACCTACGCCTTGGCCAGCGATATGTCGCAGGTAAAAACCCAGGTCGGCACCCTGTCCCAGCAGTCCGAGAGCAATTTCACATGGGCCGTGACGAGGATCAATCAGCTACAGGAAGACCTGACCAACGCCCATGAGGCGACTGAGGATGAACTGGCCATCTTCCGCACCTACATGTCCTTTGATGAAAACGGGCTGGTCATCGGCAAGACCGGAAACCCGTTCACCTTCCGTGTCGTGAACGACAGGCTGGCCTTCTACATGAACGACACCGAGGTGGCGTATCTGAGCAACAACAAGCTGTACGTCACACAGGCAGAAATCCTGTCCAAACTCATCATCGGGCACTTTGCCTTCGAGCCGCAGACAAACGGCAATCTCTCCCTGATCTATAACGGTTAAGAGGTGATCCCATGGCAACCACAGTATCCTATTCCGCATCCCTGTGCACAAGGCATACCAATTCTTCCTCCAACGCCAAGAACGGTTACGCCAGCCAGGAATTCTACGATTCCAGCTACAACAATGTCGGCATTATCAGCTTCGTCGGCATGAACCTTGCCAACAAGGTGATCACCAGCATCTGGCTTGACATTGACGCATCGAAGGCTGGATATGGCGCGGGCAGTACGAAAACCGTATTCATGCGGAAGGCCAATTACCAGAACGGCATCCAGTCGGGTGTAACAGGCTATGCATACGCGGGCGATGCACTGGGCACCTTTGACGGTTCCTTCTACGGGAATTACACCAGCTATTACATCACCGGTTCGCTGTTCACGGCTATGGCGAACTATATCGCCGCAGGCAACAACAGCTTTACGATTTATAACCCGTATCCCAGCGCGTCGTCCCAGGGGTATTCCTACAACTACCTGCAGTGGTCAAGCGTGATCATCACGATCACCTACGAGGAAGCTGTGTCCCAGCCGACTGTGTCTTCCTCCTCCGTGAACCTGGGCAGCGCCGTGACGATCTACACCAACCGGCAGAGCATCGCGACAACGCACACTTTACTCTACAGCTTCGGCAGCGCCAGCGGCACCATCGCCAGCAATGTCGGCGCGTCGGTCAGCTGGACGCCGCCTTTGTCACTGGCCAGTCAGATCCCGAGCGCCACCAGCGGCATCTGCACGATCACCTGCCAGAGTTATAACGGCGGTACGCTGACGGGTACCCGAACGTGTACGGTGACGCTGAATGTGCCGAGTACGGTTGTGCAGGGCATTTCTTCGGTCACAGTCGATGATACCAATACAACGGTCGTGTCCAGGATCGCCGCCTTCGTCAAGGGGCTGAGCACATTGTCCGTCGCCATCACGGCGGCGGGCGTGTACGGCAGCACGATCTCTTCCTACCGCACCTCGCTGGATGGCGTGAACTATACGGCAGCATCCTTCACGGCAACCAAGAAGCTGTCTGCCGCTGGAGATATGACGATGACGGTCACGGTTACGGACAGCCGTGGCCG
>ENA-OPBO01000825-OPBO01000825.1-human-gut-metagenome-genome-assembly--contig:-NODE-825-length-24606-cov-6.483809_pt1 | contig 24606 bp, 24 predicted proteins | sample MGYA00241071_ERZ501458 | MGnify/ENA primary metagenome ERZ501458 (study PRJEB25962, sample SAMEA2042509) | human gut metagenome | biome: human gut; feature: human-associated habitat; material: faeces... | reverse complement strand
AACATCAGCGAGGAGCACCTGCGTCTGCGGGATCACACGCCTGAGGAGCTGTGCTTCTACTCCAAGGGTACCACGGACTTCGAGTTCCTGTTCCCCTTCGGCTGGGGTGAGCTGTGGGGCGTGGCGGACCGCACCGACTACGACCTGACCCAGCATCAGAACACCTCCGGCAAGGACATGACCTACTTTGACCCCGAGACCAACGAGCGCTATATCCCCTACGTGGTGGAGCCCTCCCTGGGCGCCGACCGCGTGACGCTGGCTTTCCTCATTGAGGCCTACGACGAGGAAGTGGTGGGCAAGGACAAGAAGGGCAACGACGATGTCCGGGTGGTCATGCACTTCCATCCGGCTCTCGCGCCCTTTAAGGCGGCCGTGCTGCCCCTTTCCAAGAAGGAAGTTCTGGCGGGCCCCGCCCAGGAGCTGCGCAACGAGCTTTCCAAGTACTTCATGGTCGACTACGACGACACCGGCTCCATCGGCAAGCGCTATCGCCGCCAGGACGAGATCGGTACGCCCTACTGCATCACGCTGGACTTTGAGACCGTGGGCGACGAGAACACCCCCGCCGATCACTGTGTCACCATCCGGGACCGGGATACCATGGAGCAGGTGCGCATCCCCATGGACCAGGTGAAGAGCTGGCTGGAGAAAAAGCTGGCCTACTGATTTCATCATCTGTTTTTTCGCTGATCCAGCCTGTGGGCCGGCGGGTTTTTTCCCCGCCGGCCCTGTTTTTTTCAAATATTTAAAAAGAATTTGTGCGTCCCGCCAAAAAAAGCAATTCTTTTCTTACACACGGCCACTTGTATTTCCTTCCGGGATTTCCTATGATAATACCAGAGAGATACGCGAAGCCACTTGACTTGAATAGAGAAAGGAGCAAATTATGGAAAAGATCTTCCACCTACAGGAAAACGGTACCACAGTCCGCACGGAGATCCTGGCCGGTCTCACCACCTTTATGACCATGGCCTACATCATCGCCCTGAATCCCAATCTGCTCACCAACTTTGATACGGGTTCAGCCCTCTGGAACGGCGTGTTCCTGGCCACCTGCATCGCCTCTGCTCTGGCCATGTTCTGCATGGCGTTCCTGGCCAACAAGCCCTTTGCCCTGGCCCCCGGCATGGGCCTCAACAGTTTCTTCGCCGTGGTGGTGTCCAACATTGTCGGCCTCACCGGCATGAGCTATGTGGAGTCCTTCCAGTCTGCCCTGGTCATCATCCTGCTGGAGGGCATTGTCTTTTTGATTTTGTCCCTGCTCAACATCCGGGAAAAAATTGTGGACGCCATTCCCCTGGGCATCCGCCTTGGCATTTCCCCTGCCATCGGACTGATGCTTTTGAACATCGGCCTTGGCTCCAACGTGGGTGTCTACTCCGAGACCGGCGGCCCCTTCTATGTGATGCGGGACTTCTTCGGTGCCCTGACTCCCAGCGTGGCCAAGACCAACATGGGCAGCGGCTACTCCACCATGGTCCTCACCGTAGTGACTATGTTTGTGGGTCTTTTTGTCATCGTGATTCTCTCCAAGCATGGCGTCAAGGCCTCCGTGCTGCTGGGCATGCTGGTGGCCTCTATTGTCTACTGGATCGGTGATTTCGCCGTTCTGGGCGTGAACCCGTTCGAGTCCCTCTCCACTGCCTCCTTCGTGCCCCCCTTCAGCGACATGGTGGAGACCACTCTCTTCAAGTTCGATTTCCAGGGCTTCCTGCAGATCGGCTGGTTCACTGCCATCACCCTCATCATCACCTTCTGCATGATCGACATGTTCGATACCATCGGCACCCTGGTGGGCACTGCCTCCCGGGCAGGCATGGTGGATAAGGACGGCAACATGCCCAACATGAAGGAAGCCCTCCTCTCCGATGCCATCGGCACCGTGGCCGGCGCCTGCACCGGTACCTCCACCGTCACCACCTTCGTGGAGTCCGCCTCCGGTGTGGAGGCCGGCGGCCGCACGGGCCTCACCGCCCTCACCACAGGCATCCTCTTCCTGGCGTGTATCTTCATCGCCCCCATCGCCGCCATTATCCCCGCGGCGGCCACTTCCTCCGCGCTGATCTATGTGGGCGTGCTGATGGTCATGGGCCTCAAGAACGTCAACTTCGACGACATGGACCAGATGGTCCCCGTCTCTTTGATGCTCATTGCCATGCCCATCTCCGGCTCCATCGGCCACGCCATCGGCATTGGCCTCATCTCCTACACCGTCATCAAGGTCTTCACCGGCAAGGCCAAGGAAGTCTCCGCACTGACCTATGTGATCTCTGCGCTGTTCCTGGTGAAGTTCTTCCTGATCGTGTGACAAAATCTCCCGGAAACGGAAATACAGCGGAAATATAAAAAGAAAGCGGCACGGCTCTTTTGAGCCGTGCCGCTTTTGCTGATTCGGTGTCATATTCCTTGGGAGAGCAGCTGACGCGCCGGACGGGTATATGCCTCCCGTCGGAAGGGAAAGGCCGCCACCGCCGCCTGCCGGACAGGGGAGATGTGGCAATACCCCCGGGGATGCTTTTCCAGGTACTGTTGGTGATATTCCTCCGCCGGGAAAAAGGTTTCCAGAGGTTTCAGTTCCACCGCAAAGAAGGGAACTGCCGCTGCCTCCAGATCTGCCACGGTCCGCACCGTGCGCTCCTGGGCCGGAGAGGTCCAATAGATGCCGGTTTGATACTGGGTTCCGATGTCCGCACCCTGGCGGTTGGGCAGTTCCACGTCCACCACGGCAAAGAAGGCAAAGAGCAGCGCCTCCAGAGAGGTTTTTCCGGGGTCCCAGGTCACCAGCACCGCTTCCCGAAAACCGGTGATGCCGGTGCAGACATCCTCATAATTGGCGTGGGCGGCGCTGTCTCCGTTGGCATAGCCGCAGCGGACGTCCGTGATGCCGGGCAGGCGGCGATAGAGGGCCTCCATGCCCCAAAAACAGCCTCCCGCCAGGCAGATGGTCGTTTCATCGTACTTCATAAGGCCTCCCGGCGCTTCAGGCGCCTTTGTATGCCGGTTCAGGTGTAAGTGTTGCAGTCAGAAAAACATGCCCATAAAGCCGTCGGGGCGCTCCGCAGCCTGGTCCCAGACCTCCCGGAACACACCGGGGGCGATGGTGCGGGCAGATATCTCACCGGGGATGTTCAGCGTTCGTACGTCCTCCGGGAAGGGGTCGGGGGAGAGGGCCTCTTCCCGGCCGTGTTCGTCTCCGTAGGCGAACCACAGCCCGTTGGGATAGAGTTCCACCCGCCGGGTCTCCCGGTTTTCCCGGTCCAGCTCGGAGTAGACCTGCTTTGCCTCATCCTCCTGGGGATGATCGTATTCCAGTAAAAGATAGCGCATGATTTCCACCTTTCAAGAGGGATTGTTGAAAAACGTCCGAATCTCCGCCTCGGAGGCCTGGACACTGCCCTGGGCGAAACCGCCCCGGCCGCCGCCCCGTCCGTGGAGGGCATTATTGAGGGTCTTGACCAGCGGGGCTACATCTGTCCCGTCAGCGCGGACGAGCGCATAGCTGAACTGTCCGTCCCGGCCGGAAAACACGGCCGCCAGCCCGCCGCAGGTCTTTGCCACGGCATCCGCCAGCTTTCGGACGCCATCGGAGCGCATGGGGGATTCCACCAGCAGCACGTCCCCTTTTCCCCGAAGTTCCTGGGCTTTGTGGAAAAATACCGTCTCCTCCAGCTCCGTCATGCGTGCCTTGGCGGCGGTGAGTTCCGCCTCCAGCCGTTCCACGGCCGCCGCGGCGTCCAGGGGCTTGACGCTCAGCTGCTGGCCCACAGCCCGGGCCTGGTCGTAGGTGCCGGAGAGATACCGGTAGGCCCGCTCCCCGCAGAGAATCTCCATCCGGACGCCGGAGCGGAACTTCTGACAGGAGAGGATCTTGATGATCCCCACCTGACCGGACCGGAGGACGTGGGTGCCGCAGCAGGCGCAGCAGTCCGCCCCCGGGAAGGTGACGATGCGCACCTGACCCGTGAGGGCCTTTTTGCTGCGGTAGTCCAGCTGTTCCAGTTCCGCCGGGGAGGGATAGGTGATCTCCACCGGCGTGTCCGCCCAGATAACCCGGTTGGCCTCCTCCTCCGCAGCTAGGACTTGCTGCCAGGTGAGCTCCGCGTTGTAGTCGATGGTGACGGTGTCGGCGCCCATGTGGAAGCCCACGTTGTCGCAGTGGTAGTCCCGGCAGAGGATGCCGGAGAGGATGTGCTCGCCGGAGTGCTGCTGCATGTGGTCAAAGCGGCGGGCCCAGTTGATCTCCCCGGTGAGGTTTTCGCCAATTTCCACCGAGTTTTCGACAGTGTGGAGAATTACGCCGTTTTTTTCATGGACATCGGTGACGGCAAAGCCCCCCAGCGTGCCGTGGTCGGCGGGCTGTCCACCGCCTTCGGGGTAAAAGGCGGTCCGGTCCAGCGTCACCAGATACCCGCCTTTGCCCGCTTCACAGGAGAGAACGGTGGCGGTGAAGGTGCGCAGGAAGGGGTTCTGATAATAGAGCTTTTCCGTTTCCATGTGGAACATTCCTTTCATTTATGAGATGGAGACAATCCAGCGCCAGAGGGGTTCTACGGTCAAAAGACCCAGCAGGGCGGAGGAGAGGTTGGCGGTGATGCCGTAGGCAAAGGCCCGGCGGCGACTCTGTCCGGCAAGCAGGCGGGTGTACAGTCCACCCTCCACGAAGGCAATGACGATCTCCGCCGGAATCAGCAGGAAAAAGTACCAGAATCCTACGCCGCTTTGCACGGCGGTTATGGAAAAATACACCGCCAGCGCCCCCTGGGTGACGAGATTCACCAGCAAAAACGGCTTTCGGTTCCGTTTCCAGGAAAAGCCGAACAAAACCAGCACCACGCCCTCAATCACCAGCGTGGGCAGCAGGGTGCAGAGAAATTGCAGCACATAACCGATCCACGCCGGAGGGATTTCCACGGACTTTGTCTCCCAGTCCACAGTCACCGAGGATTGGAGCACCGTCCGGGTGCAGGGGGGAAAAACGTAGGTATCGCCGTCGGCGGTGGCAATGAGGATGCGGTAGGTGTCCGGCAAGCCAAAATAGCCAAAGGTGTGGAGCCGGACCCCCTGGCGGCCGCTGTCCTCGCCCTCCAGGTCGCCCCACATGGGAGCGCCGCCGGTTCCCTCTGCCGTGCAGGCTTGCCAGCCCTCCGGCACGGCGGCTCGCAGGGTGTCCAGCAATTCTGCGTCCAGGGCAGCGGCTTCCTCCGGGGTGTAGTTCCAGTCGATGCCGCTGTATTCGCTCTCACCGCTTCCGTAGGAGTGGCTTTCGTATTCCCCCTCTGCCAGCACATCCAGGTAATAGAGCTCCTGGGGGGCGTTTTTTACCCGCACCGTCAGCAGGGGCTTGGGGCCGGAGTCCGCCAGGGCGGAGACGGTCAGAAGACCGATGGTCAGGGCAATCAATACCAAAAACCGCAGCTGTTTTTTCATAAAAGGGCCTCCTTTTTATCCGATCTTCCACAGGGACTGCTCATAAAAAAGAACGGGAAAAGGGGGGCGTTCGTTTCACAAAAGCCCCAGGGTCTGCTTCCAGGTCAGGACCCGGCGGCAGGCGGTGTCGATGGTGTCTATGGACAGCGTGCCGGTTTCCACCGCCTCCAGGACCTTGGAGATCTGGGTGCGGTAGTCGGTGGTGAGGACCAGGTCATTGCCTGCCTGAAGTGCCATCACCGCCACGGCACCGCTTTCGGAGTAGGCCGCCACGGCGTCCATGGCCAGATCGTCGGTCATCACCACGCCGTCAAAGCCCAGCTCCTCCCGGAGAAGCTGATGCACCGCCGGAGAGAGGGAGGCAGGGAGCGTATCATCCACCGCCGTCATGATGTTGTGGGATACCAGCACGGCGGTCTTTCCGTCCCCTGCGTCCATTCCGGCGGAGAAGGGGAGGAAGTCGGCGGATTCAAACTGCTCCAGCGACCGCTGGTCCACGGCGATGTCGGTGTGGGTGTCCGCGTTGCTGCCGTAGCCGGGGAAGTGCTTCAGGACGCTGCCCATGTTGTCTGCGGACATCTGCTCCACCACGGCGGTGACGCAGTCGGAGGTCCCATCCGCATCCAGACCGAAGGTGCGGTCATAGATGAAGTCGCCGGGGTTGGTGGATACGTCCACCACCGGGGCAAGGTTCACGTTGATGCCAAGGCCGTGGAGCAGGGCGTCCTTCTCCGCCGCATTCTCCACCAGGGCCTCCGTGCCGCCTTGGGCAAGCAGCTTCTGGGGCGAGGGGTATTTTTCCCTGCGCAGATGGGGATTGGAGCTGACACGGACCACGGTGCCGCCCTCCTCATCCACGCCGATGAGCAGGGGGATACCGGTGTCGGCAGCGGCGGCGTTCTGATAGGAGCGGATGGTTTGAATCACATCGTCGGCGGTCTTGTCGGTAAAGTCCCGGCCGAAGAGAATGTAGCCCCCCAGATGGTAGGCGGACACATCGTCCGCAGCGCTGTCGGCGGGACAGCGGACAAAGAAGAGCTGGCCCACCTTTTCCTCTGTGGTCAGGGAGGCCAGCAGGTCCTCAATCTTCTGGGCTGCCAGCTCTTCTTCCGTAGGTTCGGGAGGCGGGGCGGGTTCCTCCGTCTCCTCAGTTATCGGCTCTTGTTCCGTGGTTTTCTGAGAGCCGCAGGCGGGGAGGGCAAGCAGCAGCAAAGCGGCCAGCGCCGCCGTCAAAAAGCGTTTCATAAGCACCTCCTGCGAAAAGGACGGATGGTTATGGTCAGTTTACCATACGCTGTGGAAAAAGAAAAGGCACGCCGGGAATGAACATCCGGAGAGGTAAAAAAAGACGGAGCCTCACGGTTCCGCCTTTGTGTTTATTTCGTTTTGGGATAGGGAGTAGGGTCATCTGTGAGCCCTGCCAGGTAATCCATGCTGGTGTCCAGAGCCAAAGCAATCCGCCGACACTGCTCAAAGGTCATGTTCCGCTTTCCGGTCTCAATTTTGGAGTAATCGCTCTGGTCGATGCCGGTGAGCATCTGCATCTTTACCTGGGAGTACTTCCGTTCCTTCCGGAGCTTACGCATGGGGGTCATACCATCACCTCATGAAAATTATGCCCCGGTGACCTATTGATAATAGGGTAAAATGGACCTATTATGGAGGGGGAGGTGATGAGATGCCGGACTATAAGGAACTGTATTTACAGCTGATGCGGGCAACGGAAAAGTCCATCCGCATTTTGGTGGAAGCGCAGCAAAGCTGTGAGGAACAGATTTTGCAGGAAGCAGACCAGGGACAAGAAGAGAGCCGGACGTGATGTCCGGCTCTCTTTGGCGTTTTGCTGTTTATTCCTCGGGCTTCACCAGGGCGATGTGCAGCTCGTCCAGCTGCTTCTGGGTCACCTCGCTGGGGGCGCCCATCATGAGGTCCTGTGCGTTCTTGTTCATGGGGAAGGGGATGATCTCCCGGATGGAGCTTTCGCCTGCCAGCAGCATCACCATGCGGTCCACGCCCGGGGCGATGCCGGCATGGGGAGGCGCGCCATAGCAGAAGGCGTTGTACATGGCGGGGAACTTCTTCTTCACATCCTCCTCGCCCAGACGCACCAGCTCAAAGGCCTTGACCATGATCTCGGGATCGTGGTTCCGGACGGCGCCGCTGGACAGCTCCACGCCGTTGCACACCAGGTCGTACTGGTCGGCGGTGATGGTCAGGGGGTCGATCTCACCCCGCTCGGCCTTCAGCAGCACCTCCAGGCCGCCGCTGGGCATGGAGAAGGGATTGTGGCAGAACTCCAGCTGGCCGGACTCGTCGCCGATCTCGTACATGGGGAAGTCCACGATCCAGCAGAACTCGTACCGCTCCTTGTCCATGTGTCCCTCGCAGGCCGCGCCGAAGGTCTTGATGAGCACGCCCACGGACTTGGTGGCGGCGGCCCCGGCGGCCACCAGCACCAGGGTGTTGGGCTTCAGGTCCAGGGTCTGGGTCAGCTGCTCCTGGATACCGGTGACGAACTTGGCGATGCCGCCGGCCAGCTGGCCGTTTTCGTCCATCTTGAACCAGTAGGCCTTGGAGCCGGACTGCACCTCGCAGTCGCCCAGCAGCTTGTCGATCTGCTTGCGGGTGAGCTTGCAGTCGGACACGGGGACCATCTTCACGGTCTGACCCCGCAGGGCCTCGAACTCGCTTTCGGCGAACAGGGAGGTGACGTTTTTGCAGGTCAGGTCGATGCGCAGGTCGGGCTTATCGGAGCCGTAGGTCTCCATGGCGTCCCGATAGGCAATGCGGCGGAAGGGGGCGGAGGAGGCCACGTTATAGGTGCCGAACTTGGCAAAGATGGGAGGCAGCACGTCCTCCAGCACGGCGAACACGTCCTCCTGGGTGGCGAAGGCCATTTCCATATCCAGCTGATAGAACTCGCCGGGGGAGCGGTCGCCCCGGGCGTCCTCATCCCGGAAGCAGGGAGCGATCTGGAAATAGCGGTCGAAGCCCGCGGTCATCAGCAGCTGCTTGAACTGCTGGGGAGCCTGGGGCAGGGCATAGAACTTGCCGGGGTGCTTCCGGGCGGGTACCAGATAATCCCGGGCGCCCTCCGGGGAGGAGGCGGTCAGGATGGGGGTGGTGATCTCCAGGAAGCCGTGCTGGGTCATGGCCGCCCGCAGGGCGGACACCACCTGGCACCGCAGGATGATGTTGCTCTTCACCGCCGGGTTCCGCAGGTCCAGATAACGATATTTCAGACGCTGGGTCTCGTCGGCCTCCCGGCTGCGGTTGATCTCAAAGGGCAGGCTGTTGTACCGGCAGCGGCCCAGGATCTCGATCTTCTCCGGCACCACTTCCACGTCGCCGGTGGCCTGCTTGGGGTTCTTGCTGGCCCGCTCCCGGACGGTGCCCTCCACGCTGATGGTGGACTCCTTGTTCAGGCCGTTGATGATGTCCATCATCTCCTGGTTTTCCACCACCACCTGGGTGGTGCCGTAGAAGTCCCGCAGCACCACAAAGGCGAAGTTCTGGCCCACGACCCGGACGTTTTCCATCCAGCCCACGATTTTCACGCGCTGACCCGCGTTGGCCAAGCGCAGCTCCCCACAGGTATGGGTTCGCATCTGCATCATATGAATCGCTCCTGTTCTGATAAAGATTTGTATAGATTGGTTAAGATATCACGATCTGTATTGAGTTGCTTGATTACAATCTGAAATAATTCATTCAGATATTTCGGCTTGTATTTATTTTTCCAGGATGACCTTGCCATGGTTCCGCTGGGACAGTCCCTCCTGAATGCGGGAAAGTGTGGCGTTGAAGGGGAGCTTGGTCTGTTCGCCGGAGGTCATATCCTTGCACGCCACCAGGCCCGCCGCAATCTCGTCGTCGCCCAGAAACACCACATAGGGGACCCCCAGCTTGTCGGCATAGTTCATCTTGGCTTTGAACTTTTTCTGCTCGGTATACAGCTGCGTGCGGACACCGGCGCCCCGCAGCCGGGTGGCCAGCCGGATGGCCGGCGTCAGGTCCTGGGTCATGGGCAGGATCAACACATCGGCGGGAGCCGTGGGCAGCTGGGGGTTCAGCAGACCTTGCTCGCCCAGCACATAAAACAGACGGGTCAGGCCGATGGAGATGCCCACGCCGGGGAGCTGACGTTCGGTATAATACGCAGCGAGGTTGTCGTAACGCCCTCCGGAACACACGGAACCGATCTCCGGATAGTCCAGCAGGGTGGTCTCATACACCGTGCCGGTGTAGTAGTCCAGGCCCCGGGCGATGGTCAGATCCACGGCGAAATTCTCCTCCGGAACGCCGAAAGCGGAGAGATAGCGGGTGACGGTGTTCAGCTCCTCCAGACCCTGGTCGAACAGCTCGTGCCGCCCCTGATACCCGGCCAGGGCGTCCAGTACCTGCCGGTTGCTGCCGGTGATGGAGATGAAACGCATGATCTCCTCCGCCTGCTCCGCCGTCAGTCCTACGTCGTCCATCAGGCAGGCGCGGACCTTATGGGGCCCGATCTTGTCCAGCTTGTCCACGGTACGCATGATGTCGCCGGACTGCTCCGTCAGGCCCAGCATGGCGTAAAAGCCGTTGAGGATCTTGCGGTTGTTGACCCGGATCTGGAACCGGGTCAGGCCCAGGGAGGTGAAGGTCTGATAGATGATGGAGGGGATCTCCGCCTCGTTGGTGATATCCAGCTTGCCGTCGCCGATGATGTCGATGTCCGCCTGATAGAACTCCCGGAAGCGGCCCCGCTGGGCCCGCTCGCCCCGGTACACCTTGCCGATCTGATACCGGCGGAAGGGGAAGGCCAGGTCGTTGTAGTGCAGGGCCACATACTTGGCCAGGGGCACCGTCAGGTCAAACCGCAGGGACAGATCGGCATCGCCCTTCTGGAAGCGATAGATCTGCTTCTCGGTTTCGCCGCCGCCCTTGGCCAGCAGCACCTCGCTGGCCTCGATGGCCGGGGTGTCCAGGGGAGTGAAGCCGTATCGGCTGTAGGTGGTGCGCAGGATCTCCATCATCCGCTCCATCTGCTGCTGCGGGGCAGGCAGCAGCTCCATGAAGCCGGAGAGAGTCCGGGGGGTCACAGTTGCCATGGTGAAATATTTCCTTTCTGTTGTGTATTTCGGTTTTGGTACGAAAAAATGCGCTCCCGTCCCGTGTTTGGGACGAGAGCGCATGAATACGCTTCGTGGTGCCACCCAAATTCAGCCCCAAGGGGCCCTCGTAGCTCCTGTTACGGGGAGCGGGCCGTGGATGTTTCCATCCCCGCTGGGGGACTGTCTTCGCTTCTCCTGCCGGGGCGCGCTTGCAGCCGGTGTCGCGCCTCTCTGGTGCCGGTGGGGGTGAAGGTACTCCTGTCTCCTTTATGGCGGTCGCTCTTCTTATTTTATGGCATTCCGCCCCGCTTGTCAAGCGGTAAAGGGCTTGGTTTTGGGATTGACAATGTCACGCCAGGCCAGGTCGCCCCGGGCCAGGCCCAGCACCAGCATCTCGGCGGTGGCCACATTGCTGGCATAGGGGATATTGTTCTGGTCGCACAGGCGGAAGATATTGGCCACGTCCTCGTCAGGGACTTTCTGGTTGGGGTCGCTGAAGCAGAGAACCATGTCCAGCTCATTATAGGCAATGCGGGCTGCAATCTGCTGGCCGCCGCCGTGGTCGAAGGACAGGAAGCGGTGGATGCGCAGGCCGGTGGCCTCCCCGATCTGGAGGCCGGTGGTGGCGGTGGCGCAAAGGGTGTGCTGGGCCAGAATGCCGCAGTATGCGGTGCAGAACTGGACCATCAGTTCCTTTTTGTTGTCGTGGGCGATCAGTGCGATATTCATGGAGGCACTTCCTTTCGTGTTTTCAGATTCGCATCAGGGGCACCTGGTGCCCGGTGATGCGCCGTGCGATGTTTTCATAGGCCCGGGCCGCGTAATAGTTGATATCCCGCAGGGGGATGCCCTGGTTCAGGGCATAGGGGACGTCGCTGTCCTCCGGCACCACTCCCAGCAGGGGCAGCCCGGCGGCGTCCATGGCGTCGTCGATGGTGCTGTGGAGGGCCCGGAGCAGCTTCTTCTGCACCCGCCCCACCACCAGGAACAGACTCTCTGTGGTGAAGCGCTTGTCCAGCAGCATCACCGTGTGCTGGGCGTCCCGCAGGGCGGAGGCGTCGGTGGTGGTGATGACCACCACGCAGTCGGCGCAGCCGGTGGCCAGCCGGAAGCCCTGACCCAGCCCTGCCGGGGCGTCGATCAGGCAATAGTCATACTCCTGGCGCACCTGGTCCAGCAGCTGCCGCATCTGGTCATCGGTCACCTCCAGCTGTCCCTGAGGGGACAGGGGAGCGGTCAGCAGGTGCAGCCCGGGATACTTGGGGTGATCGGCTGCCGCATCGGACAGGGAGCAGCGGCCGGCGATGACGTCGGAAAAATCCATCAGGGCCTTGTCCGTCAGCCCCAGGGCCAGGTCCAGGTTCCGCAGGGTGATGTCGCAGTCCAGGCACAGGGTATTTTTCCCAAGGGCGGCCAGCGCCAAACCCACGTTGGCGGTGAAGGAGGTCTTTCCGGTGCCGCCCTTGCCGGAGACCACTGCAATGATTTTTCCCATATCCAGGTACCTCGTATACAGTTGGGGACTCAGCCCAACGGCGCTTTTTTGATGCGGGCGAAGGGCCGGGGATAGGCTGCCGGGGTGGGACGCTCCTTCCGGATGATGACCACCCGGTGGCGAACCTCCGTTCCGGGAATGGTATAATCCCAGATTTTTCCAATTTTGCCCCCCAGCTGGGCAATGGCGCTTCTGGCGCGCTGAATCTCGTCGTCGGTGTCCACCGACTTCATGGCCAGGAACTGACCGCTCACCTTCACCAGGGGCAGGGCCAGCTCACACAGTACGTTCAGCTGGGCCACGGCCCGGGAGGCGGCTATGTCGTACTGCTCCCGGTGCTGCCGGGCGAACTCCTCCGCCCGGGCGTGGACGCACCGGACCCGCTGCAGGCCCATGGCGTCCACGGTCTCCTGCAAAAAGTCGATGCGCTTTCCCAGGCTGTCCAGCAGGGTCAGGTCAAAATCCGGCTCCAGCAGCCGCAGGGGCATTCCCGGGAATCCGGCCCCGGTGCCTACGTCCACCACCTGCTTGCCCCGGAAGTCCGCCGCCGTCAGCAGGCAGGCGCAGTCCAGCAGGTGCAGCCGCGCCACGTCTGCCGGTTCGGTGATGGCGGTCAGGTTCATGACCCGGTTTTTCTCCAGCAGCCGCCGGGAAAACTCCGTCAGCGCCGGGATGCTTCCTGTGTCCAGTCCCAGCTGGGTCAGGCCATCTTTCAGAATGGTTTCCAAATTACTTCTGCTCCTTCAGCAGGTCCCGGATCTCCGCCAGCAGCTCCTCGGTGGTGAGACCGGCAGGCTCCTCCGGCGCGGGCTCCTCATCCTTCTTCTTCAGGGCGGCCAGCTTGTTCATGGCTTTCACCAGCAGGAACATGGCAAAGGCCACGATGATGAAGTCCAGGATCACCGCCAGCAGATTGCCGATGCCCAGCATTACCGGCGCGGCATCGCCCGCTGCCACGGCGGCCTTGTTGAGAACGATGTTCCATTGGGTCAGGTCGATGCCGCCGGTGATGAGACCGATGAGAGGCATGATGATGTCGTTGACCAGGGAAGTGGTGATCTTGCCGAAGGCGGCGCCGATGACCACGCCGATGGCCATGTCCAGGACGTTGCCGCGCATGGCAAACTCCTTGAACTCATGAAAAAACTTCTTCATAAGTATCCTCCTTCCGTCCTCAGTGCTTGGGAACGATGCGGTCGTGGCCGCCCATATAGGGCCGCAGGGCCTGGGGGATCAGCACAGAGCCATCGGCCTGAAGGTTGTTCTCCAGGAAGGCGATCAGCATCCGGGGAGGGGCCACGCAGGTGTTGTTCAGGGTGTGGCACAGCTGCATCCTGCCGTTTTCGTCCTTATAGCGGATCTTCAGCCGCCGGGCCTGGGCATCGCCCAGGTTGGAGCAGGAGCAAACCTCGAAATACTTCTGCTGCCGGGGGGACCAGGCCTCAATGTCGCAGGACTTGCACTTCAGGTCTGCCAGGTCGCCGGAGCAGCACTCCAGCTGCCGCACCGGGATATCCAGGGACCGGAACAGCTCCACGCTGTAGCGCCACAGCTGTTCGTACCATTTCTTGGATTCCTCGGGCTTGCAGACCACGATCATCTCCTGTTTTTCAAACTGGTGAATGCGATAGATGCCCCGCTCCTCAATGCCGTGGGCGCCCTTCTCCTTCCGGAAGCAGGGGGAATAGGAGGTCAGCGTCTGGGGCAGGGACTCGGCGGGCACGATCTGGTCGATGAACTTGCCGATCATGGAGTGCTCGCTGGTGCCGATCAGATACAGGTCCTCGCCCTCAATTTTATACATCATGGCGTCCATGTCGGTCTGGCTCATGACGCCCTCCACCACGTTGCCGTGGATCATAAACGGGGGAATGCAATAGGTGAAGCCCTTGTCGATCATGAAATCCCGGCCATAGGCCAGCACGGCCTCGTGGAGCCGGGCGATATCGCCCATCAGATAGTAGAATCCGTTGCCGGAAACCCGCCCGGCGGCGTCCATGTCGATGCCGTCGAAGCGCTCCATGATCTCCGTGTGATAGGGAATATCGAACTCCGGCAGCTTGGCCTCGCCGAAGCGCTGGACCTCCACATTGTGGGAGTCATCGGGGCCGATGGGCACAGAGGGGTCGATCATCTGGGGGATGACCATCATGATCTTGGTGATCTGCTGGGTCAGACGGCCCTCCATCTCCTCCAGCTGGGCCAGCCGGTCGGCATTGGCCTTCACCTGGGCCTTGGCCTCCTCGGCCTCCGCCAGCTTACTGGGGTCCTTTTTGGCCTGGCCCATCAGCATACCCACCCGCTTGGACAGCTGGTTCCGCTGGGCCCGCAGGTCGTTGGCCTCGTTCATGGCGGCCCGCTTCTCGGCGTCCAGGGCAATGACCTCGTCCACCAGGGGGAGCTTGGCGTTCTGGAACTTCTTGCGGATGTTTTCCTTAACGGCTTCCGGATTGTCCCGGACAAATTTGATATCAAGCATGGCTTTTATCGCACCTTTCCGTGTTTCACGTGAAACATCATGGTTTTTTGATGGTGTGCAGGGCTTCCAAAAGCTCGTTCAGGTCGTCCACACCGTAAAATTCCAACTCAATGCGCCCTTTCTTCTTGCCGGAGACAATGCGGCATCCCCGGCCCAGGGTGTTCCCCAGATCCCGGGCGGCCTCCTGGGCATAGTCCACGATCAGACCGGCAGGGGAGGGCTTCTCCTTCTTTCCGGCGGTGAGTTTCTTCACCAGCTGCTCCGTCTGTCGGACGGACAGGTCATTTTTCAGGATGCTGGCCGCCGTGGTCTCCTGCAGGGCAGGGGACAGGGGCAGCAGGGCCCGGGCGTGGCCGTTGGTCAGCCGTCCGTCCTCCACCATGGCCCGCACCGGGGGACACAGGTTCAGCAGACGCAGGGCGTTGGCCACGGCGGACCGGGACTTGCCCACCCGCTGGGCGGTTTCCTCCTGGGTCATGCTGTACTGGCTCATCAGCACCTGATAGCCCTCGGCTTCCTCGATGGGGTTCAGGTCCTCCCGCTGGAGGTTTTCGATCATGGCCAGCTCCATGGCCTTGCGGTCGTCGGCCTCAATGACGATGGCCGGCACCTGGGTCAGTCCCGCTATGCGGGCGGCCCGCCAGCGGCGCTCACCGGCGATGATCTGGTAATAGCCGGACTGCAGCTTCCGCACCGTCAGCGGCTGGATGATGCCGTGCTCCCGGATGGAGTCGGCTAAGTCCGCCAGGGACTCCGGATCAAATTGCTTGCGGGGCTGGGATGCGCAGCTTTCCACCTGAGAAATCGGCAGAAACAGACTGCTCTTTTCCTCCTGGGAATCGATCACGTCGTCTCCCAACAGGGCGGCCAGGCCTTTGCCCAGCCCTTTTGGGTTGTTGGCCATTGCTGAAACGCTCCTTTCCGCACGGAATCAGGTATTTTTCTTGAGAAATTCGTTGGCCAGAGCCAGATAGGCCTCCGCGCCCCGGCAGCCCCGGTCATAGGCCGTGATGGGCTTTCCGTGGCTGGGCGCCTCGGACAAGCGGATGTTCCGGGGGATCACCGTGGCATACACCTTCCCGGGGAAGAACCGCTTGACCTCCTGGGCTACCTGAATGGCCAGGTTGGTGCGCCCGTCGAACATGGTCAGCAGCACGCCCTCGATCTGGAGCCGGGGATTCATGTTCCGCCGGACGATGCGCACGGTGTTCATCAGGTCGCTGAGGCCCTCCAGGGCATAATACTCCCCCTGAAGCGGTACCAGCAGGGAATCCGCCGCGCACAGGGCGTTCAGGGTCAGCAGCTCCAGGGAGGGGGGACAGTCCACAAAGATGTAGTCATAATCCTCCCGGACGGCGTCCAGGGCGCTGCGCAGCAGAAACTGCCGGTCCGCCATTTCGATCATCTCCACGCCGCCCCCGGCCAGGGCCTTGCTGCTGGGCAGCACGTCGCCATAGGGGGTGGTGACGATGGCCTTCCGGGTCTCCACGCCGTTGATGAGCACGTCATACACGCCGTTGGACACGGATTTGTCCACCCCCATGCCGGAGGTGGCGTTGGCCTGGGGGTCAAAGTCGCACAAAAGCACCCGCTTCCCCAGGTATTTCAGGGCCGCAGCCAGGTTGACACAGGTGGTGGTCTTCCCAACGCCGCCTTTTTGATTCACGATCGCCACGATTTTCGCCACTTTGTCCACACTCGCTTTCTGTCGGTCTTTATTTTAGTATATCACATTTTCGGTCGGTTTCAATAGAAAATCTGCAAAATGAGAAAAAACTTGAGAAAAATGTTTTACGTGAAACGGCGAAACCAACACGCAAAAAGGGTGGATGTTTCACGTGAAACATCCACCCCGTGGGTCATATCAGGATCATCCCCGAAACCGGCGGCAGCCGCAGCTTCCCGCCGGGGGCATAGAACTGCTGGAAGGTCAGGGCCTCCCGGGCCAGCTCCCGGGGCCAGGGGATGGCTACCTCTGCGGCGTCCTCGCCTGCGTTCAGGGCTGCCACGGTGATCTCGTCTCCCAGCTGCCGCCGCAGCACCAGAACGCCGCCCCGGGCGTGGAGATAAGTCAGGTCCCCCTCCTGCATGGACAGGCGCTCCCGGCGCAGCTGCCCCAGCTGCCGGAAGAAGGCCAGCAGCTCCTGGTCCTCCTGGCCCCAGGGATAGGTCCCCCGGTTCAGGGGGTCCTCAAAGCCCTCCATCCCGGCCTCGTCCCCATAGTACACCGTAGGGGAGCCGGGGAAGCAGTACAGCAGCATCTCGCCCACCCGCAGCCGGGCTTGGCCCTTCTGCCGCTGGGCAGGGGAGAGACGGTATGCCGCCCGGCCGTCCTTGGTATCCGGCACATCCTCCGCTCCCAGCAGGGTCAGGATCCGGGGCGTGTCGTGGGTGCCCAGAATGTTCAGGGCGCTGTAGAAGGCGGGCCGGGGATAGTGCTCCCGGATGACCTCCATGGTGTTCCGAAAGACGGCGGCATCGCCGCCCCGCAGCCAGTCCAGGGCCGCCGTCCGGAAGGGATAGTTCATCAGCCCGTGGGTTTCGCTGCCCAGCAGATACCGCCTGCGCTGGCTGTAGGCGATCTTGTTGCTGCCGTCCTCCCACACCTCGCCCAGCAGGAAACTGTCGGGTTTCTCCTGGTCCATGGCGCTGCGAATTTCGGCAATGAAGTCGTCCGGCAGCTCGTCGGCCACGTCCAGCCGCCAGCCGGAGGCCCCCTGCCGCAGCCAGTGCCGCACCACGGAGTCTCCGTCCCGGATGATGAACCGGCGATAGCTGTCCGCGGACTCCTGCACCGCCGGCAGGGTCTTGATGCCCCACCAGGCGTCGTAATCCTCCGGCCAGGGGTGGAAGGAGTACCAATTATAATACTGGGACTCCCGGCTCTGGGCCGCCCCCAGCTCCGGATAGAACCCCTGGGCGTTGAAATACCGGCTGTTGCTGCCGGTGTGGTTGAACACTCCGTCCAGCATCACCCGGATGCCCCGGCACCCGGCCTCCCGGCACAGGGTGCGGAAGTCCTCCTCGGTGCCCAGCATGGGGTCAATGCGCCGGTAGTCCGCCGTGTCGTACCGGTGGTTGCTGTCGGACTCAAAAATCGGGCACAGGTACAACGTACCTACTCCCATACTCTGTAGGTAGTCTAATCGGGAGGTGATCCCAGCCAGACTGCCGCCGAAGAAATCGTTGTTGCGGATGATCCCCTGGGCATCGGGCCGCCACACCGGGGTGTCGTCCCAGTCCTGGTGGACCACCCGGTCCCCCACCATCCCGGCGGGGTCCGGCACCCGGGTGCGGCAGAACCGGTCCGGGAAGATCTGATAGGTGATCCCCCGGCCAAACCAGGCGGGGGTAGGGCGGCTGTCGTCATAAACCGTCAGCTGCCACCGGGCCTGGTCGTCGAAGCCGTGAAGGCCGTATAGCCTTTGCCCCTCCGGATACGAAAACCGGAAGGCGTACCACACCAGCTCCGGCTCCTCCGGGGCGGTGTATACCCCCTGCCACCGGCCGTCATCGCCGGGGGACAGGGCCACCTCCTGCTCCGTACCCGCAAATTCCCGCCGCAGGAGCAGCGTCACGCCGGTAACGTTTTCATCCCCCGGTCGAACCGCGAAACGGACAGTGGCGCCGCACACGGCGGCGCCAAAGGGGGACTTATATTCCGTATCGCGGGAGTCAAAGATCTTGCTCATGGAATGCCTCATTTCAGCAGGGTATTTTCGCCGATGACCACGGCGCCGATCTCCTCCTGGGAGAAATAGGAGTTCACAATGTCCACGGCGGTGGAGGCCAGGGCCGCGCCGGAGCCGCCCTTCTCGATGACCACGGCCACGGCGATCTGGGGATCGTCATAGGGGGCGAAGCACACGAACACGCCGTTGTTGGTGTTGGCGATACCGGTTTCTGCGGTACCGGTCTTGGCGCCGGCGGACACCACGCAATTGGAGAAGTAGTAGGACAGGCTCCCAGTGGTCAGGTTGTGCATGCCCTCCTTCACCGCCTGCAAGGTGCTGTCGCTCATCTCCACGGTGTTCAGCGGCGCCTTGTCATAGGCGTAGATCACCGAGGAGTTGTCGTAGGATTTCACGTTTTTCAGCAGATGGGCCTCATAGTGCTGGCCGTTGCCCACCAGGGTGGCGATATAGTTGGCCAGCTGCAGGGGCGTGAACAGGTCATAGCTCTGGCCGATGGCGGCGGTCAGGGTCTGGCCGTCGGTCCACTCCAGACCGTTGCGCTCGGCAAACTCCGGGGTGGCCATGGAGCCCTTGGCCTCGGCGCTTCCCGCGCCGCCGATCTCAATGCCGGTATACTCGCCCAGACCGAACTGCTTGGCGTAGTCCGCCAGGGTCTTGATACCCGTCAACCGGCCCACCTCATAGAAGAAATAGTTGCAGGACACGGTGATGGCCTGGGACACGTTGACCCGTCCGTGGGTGCCGCCGTACTCGTTGTAGATCCAGCACCGGGGCTGGGGAGATTTGTAGTAGTCATACACGCCCCGGTCCACAATGGTGGAGGAGGGGGTGATGATCCCCGACTCCAGGGCCGCCACGGCGGTGCAGGGCTTGAAGGTGGAGCCCGGGGCGTATGCGCCGCCGATGGCCCGGTTCAGCAGGGGAGTGCCCACGGTGTCGCTGACCAGCTTGCTGTAATCCTGGTCAAAGGTGGACAGGTTATAGGTGGGATAGCTGGCCATGGCCAGCACCTCGCCGGAGCCAACCCCCACCACCACCGCCGCGCCGCCCCGGACGATGCCGTCCTTGGCGGTCATGGCCTCAATGGTCTGGGCCAGGGACTTCTCCGTGTCCTCCTGCACATCGATGTCCAGGGTCAGGGCCACGGTGCCGCCGGGCTGAGGCTCCTTGGTGTAAAGCTCGCCGGTGATCTTCCCCTCCTCGTTGGTGGTGATGATCCGGGTGCCCTTGGTGCCGTGGAGATAGGACTCAAAGGCCTTCTCCGCGCCCTCCCGGCCCACCAGGGAGTTCATGGAGTAGCCCTCCATGTCCCGATAGCCGGTGACGCCGTTTTCCGGGTCGCCCACCCAGTCCTCGTAGTAGATGGGGCTCAGCCGCCCCAGCACATGGGCGGCATATTCGGTGTTATACACCCGGGCGGAGGAGGTGCCGGTGGATACCCCCTGATACTGGCCGTCCGCCGTCTGGCTGATCAGCTCCACGGACACGTCGTCGGCAAAGACGTACTGTGCGTCCGTCAGACTCTTCACCGCCAGCTCATACCGCACCCCGGCGATGGTCCTGGCCTGGTCGTCGGTATAGCTGCTGTCGATTTTGAACAGCTCCCGCAGCTTGGCCATGAACCGGTCCGGCTGCAGGGTGGGGGTCACCTGGGACAGCTTGGAATAGGGGATGCTCTTGTTCTTCAGGAACAGGGCGAAGCCCTCGCTGTCCTGGGCGTCGGTATAGCTGTAGGGCGCGGTTTTGCTCAGGGGCAGGGTATCGTTCCAAACGGTGTCGTTCTCGGTGCATAGGTCCGTCAGCCGCAGGATGGCGGCGTTCAGGTCCTGGTCATTCTCAAAATCCTTGGCGGAGAAGATCAGGGTATAGGTCAGCCGGTTGGACACCAGCACCTTGCCGTTGCGGTCGGTGATGATCCCCCGGGAGGCCTCCACCGTCTCGTTGGCGGCGTTGCTGGCCAGGGACTTGGCCCGGTTTTCCTCCCCGTGAAGGATCTGGGTATAGTACATCACCCCGGCGAAGGCCAGCAGGCACAGGCCCATCAGCCCCGTCAGCGCCCAGATGCGGACCCGCACCGGGTCAAATGCGTTTTTCTTCATGGCACGCCTCCTATCTCAGGATCCGGTTGTGCACACTGCGCAGCAGCAGATACACCAGCGGCGACAGCACCACCGTCACGGCCAGCTCCCGCCCCGTCAGCGACAGGGCGGCGCTCAGCTCCACCCCCTGCCGGAAGGTCAGCAGCACCGTGTGCAGCAGGTCCGTGATCACCAGGGCCAGAGCCGCGCACAGAACGGCGCACAGGAATCCTTGGCTCAGAAGCCGCTTGGCGATCATCGCCGCCGGCAGCGCCGCCGCCAGAAACGCCAGGGTATAGAAGCACGGGATGACCCCCGGCATAGTCAGGTCGCACAGCAGGCCGAAGATGCCGCCGAACACGGCTCCCTCGGCGGGACCCTCCAGCATGGCCATGATCCCGGCGATCACCGGCGGCAGAAACGGGTGTACCGCCCACACGGAGATGCGGTTGAGCACCAGGGACTGCACCAGAACCAGCAGCAGCACCGCCCCGGCGTAGTACAGCCATTTGAAGAACATATCCCGTTGGTTCATGGATTGATTCATGGCCGCTCCTCTCAATCCACGATGGTGAAGTCCGTGATCACGAACACCTCCACCAGCTGGGTGATATCGGTTTTGGGGATGATGGTGGCATAGCGGGTCAGGCCGTTGTCATCGGTTTTGATCTCCTCCACGGAGCCGATGACCAGTCCCGAGGGATAGTAGCCTCCCAGGCCGGAGGTGACGATCATGTCGCCGTTGATGAGGCTGGATTCCCCCTCCAGGTACGACAGCTTCAGCTTTCCCTGCCCCATCAGGGCCAGGTCCCCCATGGCCACCGTCACCTCGCCGGTGCGGAACACCAGGGCCCCCAGCTGGGAATCCGTGTCCAGGATGGTGGTCACGGTGCACCAGTTGGCGCCCGCCTCGGTGACCACTCCCACCAGATAGCCGTATTGATCCACCACGCAGTCGCCGATGGCCACGCCCAGGCCGGTGCCCTTGTTCAGAGTCAGGGTCCTGGACCAGTTGGAGGTGCTGCGCTCGATGACCCGGGCTGCCTCAAAGGTGAAGTCCCGGCGCTGCTGCCGCAGACCGTTCAGGTCCCGCAGCCGCTGGTTCTCCTCGCTGTCGGTCTTGGCCTGGCGCGCATCCTCCTTCAGCTGGGCGTTTTCCTTGCGCAGCTCCTCGATCTCCTGGCGCAGGGATTCCACCGTCTCGAACCGCTGGCCGATGTCCTGGAACCATCCGGCCACGGCGGAGCCCGCCGCCCGGAAGGGATAGGTGACCACCCCGGCGGCGTTCTGTAAAAAGCCCGTCTGGTTGCTGACGGCGCTGGCGATACACAGCCCCACCGCCACCACCACCACAGCGGCCAGCATCATAATGCCGTTTTTCTGAAAAAATCGTTTCATAGCGTATTCCTTATCGTCGAGGTTGTCAAAAAAGCCTTTTTTGACAACCTTATCGTCGAGACTGTCGAAAAACTCGGAAATCTTCCACCATCGGAAAGGAAGATCGTTACGAAAGAAACCCATCAGGGGTGTCTTTCGTTTGCAATCACAGGTTTTTCAGAACTTAAAAAGCTCTGAAAAACCGCACGCAGCTTGTCAAAAAAGGCTTTTTTGACAAGCTGAGGGAGGGCGCCATGATCTTCTATACCGCCGACCTGCATTTTCACTATGAGCCCTTTCTGCCCTCCCGGCCCTTCGACACCGTGGAGGACATGGACCGCCAGCTCATCCACCGGTGGAACGAGGCCGTTTCGGAGGAGGACACCGTGTATGTGGTGGGGGATGTGGGCTATAACCGGGGCCTGGTGCCCGGGGACGCCCTATCCCGGCTCCGGGGCCATAAGCACCTGATCCGGGGCAACCACGACACCGGCTTTGAAAACGCCGGGGAGATGTACCGCTATTTTGAAACCGTCACCGACTTCAACGAGATCGACGACGGAGAGGTCCACATTATCCTCTGCCACTATCCCATTCTGTACCGCAAGCGGGGCTATATGGTCCACGGCCACCTGCACCAGGCCCGGGGCCCGGAGTACGGCATGCTGCGCCAAATGCCCCGGGTGCTCAACGCCGGGGTGGACGTGAATTTCTACCGCCCCGTGACCCTTCCCCAGCTCATTGAGAACAACCGCGCCTTTTACAGTGGGGCGCACGATGCCCTGATCCCCCCTCCCCCGCCGCCCCAGCGGCGGGTCGGTGACGGCTGGCTGCCGGGCCGGCCGGATTTCCGCCCCCTTCCGTCCCGGCCTGATTCTGATAAGGAGTGACCTATGAAACAGCGTATTCTCGCCCTGTTCCTGGCCCTGTGCCTGTGTCTGCCCCTGGCGGCCTGCGGCAAAAAGCAGGGCTATGACCCCCTGGAGGGGGTGGAGACCCGGGTCGTCACCGACTCCGCCGGACGGCAGGTGGAGATCCCCGCCGATATCCAGCGGGTGGCACCCAGCGGCTCCACGGCCCAGATGATCCTGATGCCCATTGCCTATGACCTGCTGGCGGGGCTTTCCAGCAGTCCCAGCACGGCCCAGATGCCCTATTTCCCGGAGAAGGTCCGGTATCTGCCCACCTTCGGCCAGTTTTATGGCAGCAAGGCCAACCTGAATATGGAGTCCCTCATCGACGCCCGGCCCCAGATCATCATCGACCTGGGCGACGCCAAGGACACTATCGCCGACGATATGGACCGTATACAAAAGCAGACCGGCATTCCCACGGTGTTCATCGAGGCGGACCTGGATGATATGGCCGCCGCCTATCGGATGCTGGGGGATATCCTGAACCGGGCCGGCACGGCGGAGCCTCTGGCCCAATTCATTGAGAAAAGCGTGGCCATGGCCCAGGAAAATTCTGCAAAAATTCCGGAGAGCCAGCGGCTTTCCGTGCTGTTCGGCACCGGCTCCACGGGCCTTGCCTGCAACGCCGCCGGGTCCGTCCAGGCGGACGTCATCGACCTGGTGGGGGCCGTCAACGCCATCATCCCGGAGGAGGTCAGCAACCGGGGCGGCGGCACCACCGTCAGTCTGGAGGAGGTATACGCCGTGGAGCCGGACGTGATTCTGCTGTCCACCGGCGGCCCCTACGACACCCTGACCCAGGGGGAATGGGCGGGCCTCACCGCCGTTCAGAACGGGCGGTATTACGAGATTCCCGGCCTGCCCTATGACTGGATGAGCTCCCCGCCGTCTGTGAACCGGGTGCTGGGCATCTGGTGGCTGGGGAACCTGCTGTATCCGGAGCTGTACGACTATGACATGGTGCAGGTGGCCCAGGAGTATTACCGGCTGTTCTGGCACTATGACCTGACGGAGGAGGAGGCGCGGCAGATGCTCAGCCGCTCCACCCTGAAATGAGGAACGCTATGAGGAAAATCTGCTGCGCCCTGGTTCTGTGTATGCTGCTGCTGGCGGCCTTTGACACCACCATCGCCGGACTGATCGCCGCGGCGGATAAGGACCACGCCGAGACCGGCACCTATTACATCGTCCGGGACAGCCGGAGCAGCGGGGGCAGCAGATGACCGCGGCGGATAAGCGCTATGCCCGGCGGTTCGCGGTGCTGGGGGCTGTTTTCCTGGCGGTGCTGCTGGGATCGCTGCTATTAGGACGGTATGCCCTGTCCCCGGGGCAGCTGCTGCATATGCTGTGGACAAAGGTCACCGGCGGCGCGGCGGACTGGCCCCTCAGCGACGATAAAGTGGTGTTCGCCGTGCGGCTGCCCCGGGTGGCGGCGGCTGCCCTGGTGGGAGCGGCGCTGGCGGTGTCCGGCGCGGCGTATCAGGGGATGTTCCGCAACCCCATGGTGTCGCCGGACATTCTGGGGGCCTCCACCGGCGCAGGCTTCGGCGCGGCGGTGGCCTACACTGTGGATGGCGGCGAGCTGGGCGAGCTGGAGTACGAGAACTTCAACGCCGCCTCCGCCACGGTTACGGTCCACGGTCTCAACATCCACCCCGGCTCGGCCAAGAACAAGATGAAGAACGCCGCCCTGATGGCCGTGGAGCTGGTAAACATGCTGCCGCCGGCGGAGACTCCCGCCCACACCGAGGGGTACGAGGGCTTCTATCACCTCAACCACATGGAGGGCAACGAGACCCAGGCCCGGCTCTCCTTCATCATCCGGGACCACGACCGGGCTGGCTTTGAGCGGCGGAAGGAGCGCATGGGGCTTATCTGCTCCTACCTCAACGGCAAGTATGGCCCCCACACCTTCCAGTTGGAGCTGAAGGACTCTTATTATAATATGCGGCAGGCCGTGGAGCCCCATATGTACCTGATCCACCGGGCCCGGGCCGCCTTTGAGAAGGCGGGAGTGGCGGCCCGGGAGGTGCCCATCCGGGGCG
>ENA-OPBO01000824-OPBO01000824.1-human-gut-metagenome-genome-assembly--contig:-NODE-824-length-24612-cov-3.905322_pt1 | contig 24612 bp, 22 predicted proteins | sample MGYA00241071_ERZ501458 | MGnify/ENA primary metagenome ERZ501458 (study PRJEB25962, sample SAMEA2042509) | human gut metagenome | biome: human gut; feature: human-associated habitat; material: faeces... | reverse complement strand
AACAGCCGCACATGCCGGTGCCGTCGATCATAATGGGGTTCATGCTGACGGTAGTGGGGATCTGATACTTCTCTGTGGTCTTGCAGGCAAACTTCATCATCATCAGGGGGCCGATGGCGAACACGTGGTCGAACTTCACCCCGCTCTGGATGAGTTCCTCCAGCTTGCCGGTGCCGAAGCCGTGATAGCCGTAGGTGCCGTCGTCGGTGCATATGTAGAGGTTGTCGCAGGCGGCGCGGAACTCGTCCTCCATGATGACGATGTCCTTGCTGCGGAAGCCGCAGATCATGTCCACGCCGATGCCGAGGCGCTTGAGCTCCTTGGCGACGGGGTAGTTGATGGCGCAGCCGGTGCCGCCGCCGACGACGCAGACGCGCTTGGCCGCGGGGTCTATCTCCGCGGGGCGGCCCAGGGGGCCGACTATGTCCGCGATATAGTCGCCCGGCTCCATGAGCGAGAACATCTGCGTGCTCTTGCCCGCGGGCTGGAAATTGAAGGAGACCGTACCGACCTCGGGGTCGTAATCCGCGATGGTGAGCGGGAAGCGCTCGCCGTATTCGTCGAGCCTGAAGATGGCGAACTGCCCGGGCTGGGCGCTGCGCGCCACTAGCGGGGCCTCGATGCTGACCCTGAAGATGGTCTTCGAGGTGTTGAGGGGGTATTTCTCAGCTATTTTGAACATGCTTTCCAATTCCGCCTTTCAATGGACAAACTACCCTCAAAGGGCTCCAATTCATCTTACTATACCACTTTTTCGCGCTCTAAGTCAATGAAACGCCTGTAAACAAGGCTACAAAAAAAGCCCCCCGTTTTTGGCGGGGGGCAAAAAGACTATCGCTCTTCGCGGAAGTAGGCCAGGCCGAGGCTGGCGGGCGGGTCGTTCTCGCGCTTCTTGCGCAGGGACGAAATTATGAGCACGGCTATGGTCACGAGGTAGGGCAGCATCTTGTAGAGCTCCTTCGCCGCGAGGTTCATGCCGGAGGGGATGTAGAGGTAGAGGATGTACAGCCCGCCGAAGAGGATGGAGGCCAGCACGCTCAGCGCCGGGCGCCAGATGGTGAAGATGACGAGGGCGATGGCCAGCCAGCCGCGGTCGCCAAAGGCGTCGTTGGACCAGACGCCGCTGGCGTAGTCCATGACGTAGTAGAGGCCGCCGAGCCCGGCGATCATGCTGCCGATGCAGGTGGCGCCGTACTTGTACCTGGTGACGTTGATGCCCGCGGCGTCCGCTGTGGCGGGGCTCTCGCCCACGGCGCGGAGGTTCAGGCCCGGGCGCGTGCGGTTCAGGTAGTAGGAGGCGCAGAGCGCGATGATTATGGCGATGTAGGCCAGCATGCCGTAGGAGAGGAAGAGCTGGCCGAACCAGCCGAGGTCCCCGGCAAAGGGCAGGCTCGTCTTGAAGAAGGAGCTGGTGGCGGAGAGGGCGATGTTCGGCACCTCGCTGCCCGTGAGCTTGATGAGCGAGCCGCCGAAGAAGTTGCCGAAGCCGACGCCGAAGGTGGTCATGGCGAGGCCGGTGACGTTCTGGTTGGCCCGGAGCGTGACGGTCAGGAAGCAGTAGAGAAGCCCCATGAGCAGACTGCCGAGGAGGCAGCAGGCGAGGGGTATGCCTATGGCCAGGAAGGCGTTCATTTGCGCGGCGGCGACGTTCTGCTCGTACATGAAGGAGCCGATGACGCCGGAGATCGCGCCGACGTACATGATGCCGGGCAGGCCGAGGTTCAGGTTGCCGGATTTCTCGGTCAGCGTCTCGCCCGTGCTGCCGTAGAGCAGGGGTATGCCCTGGGCCACGGCCCGGGGGAAGAAGGATACAAAGTCAAACACCGGCCTTGGCCTCCTTTCCCTCCGCCCGCGCGGGCTTTCTGAAGTTCAGCTTGTAGCTGATGAAGAACTCGGAGCCTATGATGAAGAAGAGTATGATGCCGGTCAGTATGTCGCCGAAGGAGCTGTTCAGGCCGAAATCCGTGGAGATCTCGCTGGCGCCCTCGCTGAGGAAGACCAGCAGCAGGCTCGTGAACACCATGAAGACGGGGCTGAACTTCGCAAGCCAGGAGACCATGACCGCCGTGAAGCCCCGGCCTCCGGCCAGGGTGGTGGTGATGGTGTGGTCCGTCCCCGCCACGAGCAGCAGACCCGCGACGCCGCAGATGGCGCCCGAGAGCAGCAGCGTGCGCATGATGACGCGCTCGACCTTTATGCCGACGTAGCGGGCCGTCCGCTCGCTCTCGCCGACGACGCTTATCTCGTAGCCGTGCTTGCTGTACCTGAGGTAGACGTACATGAGCACGGTGATAACGGCGACAATGAGGATGTTCAGCAGGTACTTGTTGGAGCCTATCTGGGGCAGCCAGCCGGCCATGGTGCTCTGGTTTATGATGCCGACCTTGCCCGCGCCCTTGGGCACCTCCCAGATGATGATGAAGTAGGCCACGAGCTGGGTGGCAACGTAGTTCATCATCAGGGTGAAGAGCGTCTCGTTAGTGTTCCACTTGGCCTTGAAGAAGGCGGGGATGAAGGCCCAGACGGCGCCCGCGGCGATGCCCGCGACGGCCATGATGACTATAAGCAGCCAATTCGGCACGCTGTCGCCTATGAGGATCATGCAGGCGGCGACGGCCAGCGCCCCGGCCAGGACCTGGCCCTCCGCGCCGATGTTCCAGAAGCGCATCTTGAAGGCGGGCGTGACGGCCAGGGAGATGCACAGCAGTATGGCGAGGTTCTGCAGCAGCACCCAGGTGCGGCGCGCCGTGCCGAAGGCGCCCTCGAACATGGCGGCGTAGACCGCGATGGGGTCCTCGCCCGTGAAAACCGTCGTCACGACGGAGCAGACTACGAGCGCCAGGACTATGGCCGCCGCCCGGATGCCCCAGGCCCCGTACCAGGGCAGGGCCGCGCGCTTGGAGATGTGCACCAGGGGCGCGTGGTTCTTGTTATTCATCCTCCTGCGCACCTCCCAGCTTTGTCATCATGAGCCCGACCTTCCGCTTCGTGGCGCCGCGCCCGTCTATGAGGCCGCTGACCCTGCCGCCGCAGAGCACGAGTATCCTGTCGCACAGCTCCAGCAGCACGTCCAGATCCTCGCCCACGTAGACGACGGCGACGCCGCGCTCCTTCTGCTTGTTTATGAGGTCGTAAATGGTGTAGGACGAGTTTATGTCCAGGCCGCGCACGGCGTAGGCCGTGAGCAGCACGGTGGGCGCGGAGGCTATCTCGCGGCCGACCAGCACCTTCTGGACGTTGCCGCCCGAGAGGCGGCGCACAGGCGTCGAGACGCTGGGCGTGTTGACCTCCAGCTCCGCCACGACGCGCTCGGCCAGGTCGTGCGGGGCCTTGCGGTTGGTGAAGAGGCCGCGGCCGCGGCGGAAGGAGCGGAGCATCATGTTGTCCGTGAGGTCCATGTTCCCCACGAGGCCCATGCCCAGCCTGTCCTCCGGTACGAAGGAGAGCGCCACGCCCATGTCGCTGATATCCGCGGGGTCCTTGCCTATGAGCTCCTCCTCGCGGCCTGTCTCGGGCTCTATGTAGCGGATGGAGCCGCCCTCGGCGCGGTGCAGGCCCGCGATGGCCTCCAGCAGCTCCTTCTGCCCGCTGCCGGAGATGCCGGCAATGCCCAAAATTTCCCCGCCGTAAGCCTCAAAGGACACATCGTCCAGGGCCTTGACCCCCTCGTCGGACAGGACGGTGACGTGCCGGACCTCCAGGCGGAGGTTCCGCTTCTCCACTACCGGCCGCTCGATGTTCAGGGTGACCGCCCGGCCCACCATCATGTCGGTGAGCTTCTGGGGATCGGTGTCCTGGGTGGCCACATCGCCGATGTACTCCCCCTTGCGGAGGATGGCCACCCGGTCGCTCACCTCCAGCACCTCGTTGAGCTTGTGGGTGATGATGATGATGGAATGCCCCTGATCGCGCATGTTGCGCAGCACCTGGAACAACCGGTCCGTCTCCTGGGGGGTGAGCACGGCGGTAGGCTCGTCCAGAATCAGGATGTTCGCGCCGCGGTAGAGCATTTTGACGATTTCCACCGTCTGCTTCTGCGACACGCTCATTTCATAGATCTTTTCATGCGGATCAATCTCAAATCCGTACTTTTCGGTCAGGGCGCGAATCTCGCGCTCCACCTCCCGCATGTCCAGCCGCAGCTTTCCCGGAAGGCCCAGAATGATGTTTTCGGCTGCGGTGAGCACATCCACCAGCTTAAAATGCTGGTGAATCATGCCGATACCCAGGGCGAAGGCGTCCTTGGGCGAGCGGATGACCACCTCGCGGCCCTCCACATAGATATGGCCCGCGTCCGGAAAGTAAATGCCGGCCAGCATGTTCATCAGCGACGTCTTGCCGCTGCCGTTCTCGCCCAGCACACTTAAGATTTCGCCGCGGCGCACGGTCAGATCCACGTTCTCATTGGCGACCACCGAGCCGAAATGCTTGGTGATGCCGCGCATCTCGATCATTGCATTGGATTGCAAAGCTGTTCCCTCCGGGCTGTTGTATAGAAATGAAAGAACGCCCTGCCGCCCTGACGGGCGGCAGGGCAGAGCCGTAAACGCGTCGCTTACTCCTCGACGACCGCGTTGATGCCGTCGATGATGATATCGAAGTAGGGAGCGCTGCGCACCTCAGACTCGTGGAAGTAGCCGTCGGAAACCATCTCGGTGCCTTCCAGGCCATAGGCGGTGGTGTAGGTGGTCAGTTCCTCGCCGCCCACGGTGAAGGTGGAGCAGTCAAACACATGCAGCGTGCCGTCCTTGAGCGCGGCCTCAACCTCGGCCACCTTCTCAGCGGTACCGGGGGCCACGGCAGCCTCGTTGAGCTCCGTGATGTGCACTGCGCCGTCGGAATAGCCATGGCACCAGTCCTTGGGAATCTCGGTGCCGTCGATCACGCACTGGATGGCGTAGGTCACATAGGCGCCCCAGTTGCAGGCAGCGGAGGTCAGGGCCTGGGTGGGAGCGGTGGGGATCATGGAGATGTTGTAGCCCACGATCGGCACGCCGGCAGCCTCACAGGCGGTGGCGGGGCCCACGGTATCGGAATGCTGGGAAATGAGCACGCAGCCATCGGCGATCAGGGCCTCGGCGGTCTCCTTTTCCAGGGCCATGTCGGACCAGCTGTTGGTGTAGCGTACCTCCATGGTCGCGGAGGGGCACACGCTGCGGGCGCCCAGGAAGAAGCTGGTGTAGCCGGAGATAACCTCAGCGAAGGGGAACGCGCCCACATAGCCGATCTTGGCGGCCTCGGCGGTGATGGTGCCGTCCTCGATCATCTGATTGAGCTTCATGCCGGCCACAACGCCGCTGACATAGCGGGCCTCATAGATGGCGGTGAAGTAGTTGTGGACGTTGGTCAGCTCGCTGGTGCTGGCGGCGGTGCCGGTCGCGTGGCAGAACTGAATGTCGGGATATTCGGCAGCGGCCTGGAACACATAGCTCTCCTGGCCAAAGCTGGTGGCGAAGATGATGTCGCAGCCGTTTTCGGCCAGGTCAACCGCGGCTTCGTAAGCGGCTTCGGTCTCGGGAATGTTGTACTTGATCATCACCTGGTCGTCGCTGATGCCCAGGGCTTCCTGCGCGGCCTTGAGGCCATTGATGTGGTTGGCGGAATAGCCTTCGTTTTCGTCACCGATGCAGATGTAGCCCACCTTGATTTCTTCCGCGGGGACCGCGGCGCTCGCTGCGGTTACACCCAGAACCAGGCACAGCGCCAGCAGCATGCTTACCAGCTTCTTCATTGCGTTCCATCCTCCTGTAATCGACATAAAAACCTAAGGGACCTGCTTATGATACACCAGCTTTGGCGCTTTGTAAAGAAAAAAGGCGAACATTTTTTTATAAAAATTTTTATGCGTTCGGAAATCGAGGAGTGCTCTCAACAGCTGCTTCCCTTTAGCCGCTCATTCAAATAAGGCCAAAAAAATTTTGGCGGCATGTATTGCAATTTCGTTTTTCTTCTGCTATAATAACTAGGCTGGTTTGAGAGAGCATGTTGCTCTTTCAGCGAAGCATGTGGGCTCGTAGCTCAGCTGGATAGAGTGTTTGACTACGAATCAAAAGGTCGTGGGTTCGAATCCCGCCGGGCTCACCAGAGAAGCAGTTGCAAAGCTGCTTCTTTTTTTGCGTTTTTGGGCAGAAAACAGTGGTATTTGACCGAATATATGACCAAATATTGCATTTTTAGGCGTTGCCTTCCGCTGCTCTCGAACTTCCTTGGTCTCCTCAAAAATGCCCTTGGGGGCGATTTGCAACCCTTTGCAACGCAATTTTACGGCCTGCAAGTAGTCAAATGGTAGTCATATAGCACCGCCGTCAGCTCCTTATTTTGCAAGGGATTCCACGTTTATTTCCTTTCCTGTTTCCTGTTCTTTCACACCCCTCCGGCTGAGAAAATTGTTCAGTCGCAACGCGTCCGCCTGTTCCTTTTCTACAGTCAGCTTGGTATAGACATCCATCACGAGCTTCGTGTCCGCATGGCCCATCCAGATCTGGGTGGTCTTGGGCGGAATGCCCGCGTTGTAGCAGGTGGTACAGAAGGTCACGCGGAAATCATGGCAGCGAATGTCGATTTCCCTGAAGGGCGGCAGCGGCTTACCCTCCGCCAGCAAAGCCTTGTGCGCCCGGGTACGCCCGTACTGGCATCTGGGATAGCCGTTGCGTTTGCGCTCCAGAAAAGTGATATAGGACTGATATTTCCGCTCAAAGGCGGCTTGCGACATCATGCCGCCGTTCTCCTTGGTCAACAGCAGCCCATGGTGGCCCCGCAAGGCCTCCGCCAGCGGATCAGCCATGGGGATGGTCCGGCGTGCATTGACTGTTTTACCTTCGGTAACCATGCCACAGTTTCCCTTGCAGAAGGACACCGCGCCGCGCACAGTGATTGTTTTCTTCTGAAAGTCCGCATCCCGGTCCACATCCAGATACAGCACTTCACCCCGGCGAAGGCCGGTATACAGCATCACCATGGCGGCCGGACCGAAGTCGTGCTCCGCATAGGTTGTCTCAATCAACTCCCGCTCCCAGATTTCAAGGGCTCTGTGGCTTCCAGCCTCTCCCTTCGGTGGCTGCGCCATCTCCGCAGGGCTGCGAATCACGACACCATCCTGCAAAGCTGCTCGGAAGATACTGCGGATCGCGGAAGCAAACTTGTTGATGTGGCTCTGAGAATAGCCTGCCAGCGTGTTGTAAAGTCGCTGAACATCGGTGGCCGTGATACTTCTTAGCATCTTTTTACCAAAATGCTCAGAAGCATAGTCGATGAAGCTCTGATACTGTCGATGCTGCATGGGATTGCATTTGGTCCGATAGGTGTCAAGCCAGGTCTCCCCATACTCCGCAAAGGATGTGTCGATCAGGCCCATGTTATATCCTCGTTCCTGCATGCGGACGTAATCATCACGCTTGCGAAACGCCTCATTGGCTGTTTTACCATAAAAGAAACGGCCTTCATATTTGCAGGCGTAGCGCCCGTCGGCGCGTTTGGTCAGTGTCTGCCGGGGCATCTGTTTTCCTCCTTGTAAAAGTAATGCCCCTGCGATTCTTTCCGGTTCAGTTGTCAAGGTGCAGGACGGTATCCGCCCTCCCTTATGATACCAGATCAAAGACTCAGGGGCAATGCATATTTGGGGTTTCAGGTCATTGTGCTGGCGGAACGCCTGCGCATCCAGTCCTCCAGCTCCTTGCGGTCAATGCGGATGGAGCGTCCCACCCGGTAGGCCGGGAAACCCTCCTGATGCACCAGCGTATAGGCCGTCCGGCGGCAGATGTGCAAATATACCTGCAATTCCGGGATGGTCATAAACGGCGACAGCTGAGCCAGCCCCTTCACGAACGGCTGCCCCGCTTCCGTGAACTTTGTAGAATATTTTCTGCGATACATGAATCGACCTCTCTTTCTTTTGGATATGGCATAGACAGAAGCTGTGGCAACGTGACAACGCGGCAACAGTGGTTTTTACTCTTTTGTTGCGAAGCTCCCACAGCTTTTGTCTTGTTTCTTTATTCACCATTTCTCTGTTGTCAAGTGGGTCAAAAGGCCGGAAACCCTTGCAACATCAAGGTTTGACCCGTCAACGAAGGCGTCAACGCTCCGGCAACGACTGTTGCCCTTCGGGTTCATCCTTCCAGGGCAGGTCTGGTTCGTCCAACACCATGAAAGCCATCTGCTGCGGTTCCGACACTTTTTCCGGGATCATGCGCTCCCAGCCCCGCTGACGGCCGTACTTGGCAAAGCGCCGGTTGTTCTCATACCTGCGCCAGCCCTTGATCTCGCCCCGGCGGATTCCCTCGTCCACGATCTCCCGAATCTCCCGGGTCTCATAGGCTTTCGGCTCATCGAACATATGGTCCAGCCCTTCCTTGAAAATCTGCATGGTGCAGAGCTTGTCTCCCTGGAACTGATCCATATAGTGATAGATCCGCCCGGCCAGGGTGTCCTCCTGGGCAAAGGCCTCCTGCTCATGCAGGAGCGTTGCTTCCTCCGCCTTGGACAAATAGGTGGTGTACGCCCCGGAATCATACTGCGCCATGATTTCCGCCCACATTTGCTCAAAATACGCCCTGGACTCCTCCGGGTCATCCAGGATGTGGCAGTCGGCCTTGCTGGCGTCCACCTGCACGGGGAGGAAACGTCGGTTTCCGCTGCGATCCATGGGCAAGAAGTCCATGCGGTTGGTGGTGCCCGCGAACACGCACTGCCGGGGATGGTCCGCGCCGAAGCGGTCGTAGGCCAGACGGCAGAAGTCCCGTTCCCGGGAGAGAAAGGCCTTGATCTCCTCAATGCTCCGGGCGTTGGCGGTGGCCACCATTTCGGACATTTCAATGATCCACCGCCCGTTCAACCTGTGAAACACGTCCTTGTCGCTGAGGTTGCGCAGGTCGTCCGAGAACCAGTCCGGCTCCATGGCCAGGGTGCGCAGGAAGGTGGACTTGCCCGCGCCTTGGCCGCCCACCAGCACCAGCATCAGTTCAAACTTGCACCCCGGCTGGAACACCCGTTTCACCGCTCCCAGCATGAAGGTGCGCAGGCAGCGCTCGTGGTAGTCGTTCACCTCCGTGCCGAGGAAATGGTGCAGGGCGTTCCGCACCCGGGGCACGCCATTCCAGCGCAGGGCGCGCAGTCGGTCCCGCACGGGGTGGAAGGCGTTGTCCGTGGCGGCGATTTTCAGCGCCCCCGGCAGGCAGCGCTCCGCCTTGAGCCCGTAGTGCCGCTCCAGATGCAGCTGGAGAAAGGCCAGGTCCGTGTCGCTGATCACGGACGATTCCCGCACCCAGGGCAGAGGGCAGTCGATGGTCAGGCGTTCGTTGAACAGGTTCCGGCGGATGTGTCCGCCCAGCAGGGGGTCGTGGGTCAGCGCCAGGACGCAGTTTTGAAGCGAGTTGACCACGTTGCCCCGATTGTTTTTCTCCAGCGCTTCCCGGATGACCGCATAGGATTCATCCAGCCCTTTCTCGCTCATGGGCGGTTCCCAGTTGGTCACGGGTGATTCGTTCCGCAATGGCATCCACCTCCTTCTTGCAGGCGTCATAGAGAAAGTCCCGCTCTAGGGGATCGTCGCTCTGAGCCAGCAGCTCCTCCACCCATGCCTCCCGCTGGCACGCCTCCTGAAACAGCGGATGCCAGACATCCTCCCCAGGGCGAGGGGCACAGCGCTCCTTCCACGTCCGGAGCAGCCTCAGATACGTGGTCAGCACCTTCTGTGCATGCCTGAGCCATGCATCCCGCTCCCGGGCGGTGTCCTTTTCGCGGATGGCGGCCAGCTGATGGGCCAGGGCAACCGTATCCGGCTGGTAGTGCTGCCTCCTTCGCTCCTTTCCCCGGCCCTGGCAGGCGCTGATGTCCACGTGGAAGGCCTGCGCCAACTCTGCTGCCGCGCTTCCCGGCGGCAGGTGCAGCAGCTGTGCGGTCAGGGCGATCACGTCCCCATGAGCCTTGCATCCGAAGCAATAGTAATAGGCTTCGTTGAGCTTCATGGACGGGGTCTTGTCCGCGTGAAAGGGGCAACAGCACATGCCGTTTTTTCCAACGGTCAGCCCGTAGCGCTTAGCTGCCTGCCCTACGGAAATGGCAGTCTTAACGGTTTCAAACAGGTTCATAAACACCTTCTTTCTGAAAACAGGAATGTGCATGGTGATCCATCAGCGTTCCATGTCGTAATGGCGGGTTTTCGTTTCTTTGAACTGCGCCTTGTAGCTTTGCAGCACCTCACGGATCAAGGGCCGGGCCTGTTCCCGGATGCGCCTCACGCCGGCGGCGCGGTCTTCCGGCTTTCGAAGCACTGTCATTACCCTTTTCAGCACCGACTTGGCGGAAAGCTCGATGGCCTTCCTGGCGTTTTCCAGCCATTGGAGAATCAGCCTGCGGGTATGCGGGAGCATAAAACCATCCTGCGCGTAAACCTGCTCCATCTGTGCTGTGATGACCGCTTTGTCTGCTTTCTGCGTTTCCCGGATGGTCATATCCGCCACAACGGATAAAGCCTGATTGTACGCCGTCTCTGACACGGTCTCCAGCAGCGTATCCACATGATGCAGCGAATCCAGCTTGTGGTCCAGTTCGGCGGCTTTTTGCGCAAGCTGTCGGGCCTGCTGGGTGTTTTCCGACGTCAGCTGCGCGTTGCGCTTCTCCAGTTCTGCGATTTTTTTGCGCTGGGCCTCGATGATGTAGTCATTCTTCTCCCGGCTGGCCCTGCCGCCATAGATGGCTTCGGTCTCCACCTCCAGCCCGTGTTCACGGCAGATTGCCAGCAGAAGATCACGGCACAGATGATCGAAGGTCACCTTTCGGTTATTGGTTCTGCTGGGCTTCTTCGCCGGGTCAGGCAGCGGAATGCCCAGGGCTTCCAGCGCCTTTTCCTGCTTGGGTTCCCGCTCACCGTAGCGGTTTTCGATATCGAACACCTGCCGGGCATGGATATGGGGACTGGTCTCGTCCAGATGCAGCGCCCAGTCCAGCACATGGACGTTGGTGCCGAAGCGTTCTTCCATGGTTGCAAAAAATTCCAGCACCACGGCAGTCAACACCTCGGGCGGCGGGCAGTTGCCTTCTTTGCCAATCTGGTAGATGGTTTCTTCCGGGCAGATGCGCGCATCCCCCAGCAGATCGTCAATGGTTCGATTGCGCTTGGCATGACCGGCTTTGGTGTTGCGCTGGTTCTGCCCCGCAACAAACGCCCCGTACCGGCGCTCATATTCGATCCGCTCGTGCTGGGTGAAGGTCGGGAAGCGGCTGTTCTCCTCATGGGTACGAAGGCCGTTTGCGCAGTCCCAGTACAGGTTCAGCCGGGTTCGCTCCCCGGCGATGTTCTCCGCATTCTCCACGTCGAAGCTGCGATCGTTGTGCCTGGGGTTATAGACGCCGTGTTTTCCCGCGCGGCCATTGTGACGGGATACCCGCTGCTTTTGATTGGCGATGGGCGGTCACCTCCTTCTCTTTCGTTGGGTTCCTTATTTCCTTGACGGAGTTGCTTTCGTTCCCCCGAAGGGCTCCTGTTTCGACAGGTAATACCCAGTACAAAGTGTCGAACCCCTTCGGGGCGCTTCGCTTTCAACACTTCACTGGGCCACGGGCGCTGCCCTTTGGATTCCCGACAGGCGCTGCCGCCCTGTACCCGGCCAATGGGCGTTGCCCCTTGACCCCAGCAGTGCGCTGCCGCCCCTGCACCCCGGCACAAAGGGCTGGCTGCCCTCTGCACACCCGCACCGGCAAAGCCGGCGTCCATCGCCCATGCAATTTCCGCCGCTTTCACCGGCTCCGCATCCACGCATTTGCATCTGACGGCGGAAGTTGGATGCGGAATGCACCCGTAGGGATTACCGATCAAGGCGCTGGATGCAGACCCGGTGTTTTTTCAGAAATAGCACCCATTTCAGACGTTTTTTTACCGTCTGAAAACCATGTTCCTTTGCGTACGCTCTGGCTGCGGCCAGCCGTTCTTCGCTGTACGGCGGCACCAGCCGAATGGACAGTCTGGCCTTGTCGAGCACATAGGTCACGCCGCCTTCCGGCGTATTTAGCTCCAAACGGCACAGCATGGGATACCTCCGGCTGAAATCCGCCAGCCTGCGCTTCAACCCAGCGTTGAAGGTATAGATGCTGGCAAGTTTCTCCGCTTCGTTCCAGTTGATGACGGTTTCTTTTTCATACTTGGACAGTTTCGTCACGCCACCCCTCCTCATCGTTTTCATTAGCTTTAAGCGCATGCAAACTGCGCTTGAGACGGTGGTATTCGTCCATCTCTCTGCGCAGCCGGTGGTAAAAGGCCTCGTGCCTGCTTTCATCTACCTCCGTCTCCATCTTCCGGGCCAGCTCCAGCATCCGGCGTTTTGCCTCCGGATCAACCGTCAGGGCCGTCAGCCATTTCAGCCGTGCCACCGTGTTATCATGGCTGGGACAGGCGAAAGCGTAAAGAATCTTCTTTTCCTTCATGCTCAGTTTCATGGTAAATTTCCTCCCTTTCTTTTTTTACCGCAGAGCCAAGCCTCCCGATTGATAAACCTGTTTCAAGGTTCATGTCCCGGCGACAAGAACCAGTTTACAAAAAAAAGAGGCCCGTTCCCGTATATCCAAAACGTCGGAAAAGCGCTCAAAATCCGTATATTTCCACGCTTATGGAATCGTGTTATAATGAAGATAATGGAAAAAGCAATATCGGGAGGGGACTTTGGATGTATGTAAAGCTGACGATCCCGGAAAGGCTTCAGGACCTGCGCAAGGAGCGCCACCTGACGCTGGAACAGCTGGCGGAGCAGACCGGTCTGTCCAAATCGGCACTGGGAAAATATGAAACCGATGACTACAAGGATATCAGCCCGTTTGCGATCGCGACGCTGGCGAATTTCTATGGCGTATCCACGGACTATCTGCTGGGGTTGTCCGAAAATAAAAATCACCCAAACGCAGAACTTCAGGCTCTGCATCTGAGTGACGATATGGTAACCCTTTTAAGCAGCGGCAAAATCAACAACCGGCTGCTCTGCGAACTTGCCACGCATTCCAACTTCCAACGGCTGATGGTGGATATGGAAATCTTCATCGACCGGATCGCGGATATGCGGGTGGACCAGATGAACCTTATTCTGGAAGCTACCCGGCAGACCATCCTAGGCAAATACGCGCCTGGAGAAAACGACCTCTATGTGCGGACGTTAGAACTGGGGCAGGTGCAGGAGAGCGACTTTTTCAGCCACATCCTGCATGACGATCTGGACAACATCCTCCGGGACATCCGGGAAGCGCATCGAAAAGACAAGACTACCGCCGACCCGCAGCCCACGCTGGAGGATATCAAGGATAAATTCCAGCGGGATATTCAGCAGGGCAGTTCTACGGAAACGATGATCCACGTATTCTGCGACAAGATGCAGATCCCCTTTGAAAAGATTTCCCCAGAGGATTTCTCGGCGTTTCTGCGAATTCTGAGCCTGTCCAAAATGATCAAAAATCCCAACAACATGAGAGGAAAGGCGAAAGCCTATCCGGTGCATCCGCAACGATACAGGAAAAAGTGAAAAACGGAGTGCAACAAGGGAGCTCCGAAAGTCAAAAGCCCCTTGCGCTTAGCTTCAATTCCACTCCTGCATCAAAAGGAAATCGCAAAGATTCCGGTGCTTGATTCCGTTCCTGCTCATATCAAAGGCATCCAGCGAAACCACATATTTGGGGAAGTTGTCCCGGATGCCGTCATATGCCCCAAACTCTCGCGCCACGTTCTCCTCCGAAGCGAGCAAATACGCAACCTGCACGTAGAGCTTTTCTCCCCGCTTGTCGCACACAAAGTCGATCTCCTTATTCCCTGCTCTTCCCACGGTGATGGCATAGCCTCTGCGCAGCAGTTCCAGATACACGATATAATAATCGATCTGCGCTGAGCAGAGGTTTCCCGCCTCATGCGTCTAGCCATTTACAGCCAGAATGCGGCGTTTTGGTCCAGAATGGACTTGCGCTCCCGCCAATCGGGCATCAGCGTTGTGAGGAAGGTGTAAAAGCGCTTTGAGTGATCGGGATGAAGGAAGTGGCAAAGCTCATGCATCACGACATATTCGATGCAGTGCCGAGGCGCCTCCAGTAGGCGTTTATTTAGCGTAATGATGCCCTTTTGGGCCAGGCAGGAGCCCCAGCGGGTTTCCATGTTGCGGATGCGCAAGGCAGGCATGGAAATTCCATATTTTTGAAATATCGGATAGATTTCTGAAAGAATTTCGCTGAAAACAGCGTGACACTGCTCGTCCAGATAGGCTGTGACAAGCCTTTGCTTCTTGGAAAAATCATCCGGGTCTTTTGTTTGAAGGTATAGATAGACGCCATCGTTCCAAATAGTATCCCGCACATTCTTTTCAACGCTCAGACGGACGCCTCTGCCGAGCAGGTAAAAGGTTTCTCCGCTGACGTACTGCTTGGGCTGTGGCGCATACTGAGCCATCTCCCGGTATTTTTTCTGTGCTGAGCGAATATAGCCGCCTTTGCCTGCCACAAAGGCGTCGACCCTTTCAACCGAAATGGCAGGATGGGCGGCAACGAATACGCTGCCGTCCCTGTGAATGCGCAAGTTTAGGTTTTTCACCGGCTTTTGCTCCAGCAGATAGCGAAGGGGGGCACCGGCGTATAATATGGTCCTTTCCTGTGGCATCTTGGTTAAAACCTCCGAAGCGCAACGGTTTTTACGTTTTCAATGATTTTGTCGATGGTTTCAAAGGATAGCTTCAGGCCGCGCTGCTTTTCATACGCATAGAACAGATCGTCGATATCCTGCGAGATACGGTCATGGATAGTCTTGCTGCTGGTCCAGTCCACCTGACTGTGTTTCGCAATGATTTTCGTGATTTCCTCCGCGATCTCCGCCGCGAAATCAGGGGAGACTTCCGCTTCGTCGGCCGCATCAAACACCGCTGATATTACGCCGTAAAATGCCTGCGCGTGGACGTTGTTCCGAATAGCTTCCGGGTAGGTTACAGTCGTTCTTCCGGCGTGATAGTCCTCCATGATGGCACGCATCTTTGCAAGATACTCTGCCTCGGAGATCACTTTTTCCTTGTATTGCTCCAGAGCTTCCTTAATCCGCTTGGAGAAGCTGTCATAATAGGCGGGGTTTTCATCATGCTTTTCGCTGATGCTGCGGTTGAGCTTGCTGGTAATGGCGTCCGCTTTTGCCCGAAGGGTGCCCAGCTGCTCCAACTCGTGCTCGAAGTCATCCTTGTTGAGAATGTTGATGGGACTGGTGATTTTCTTGAGCCCAGCTACCGAGAGGTGCGTGTCCAGCAGGTTTTGCATCAGGGGTTCATATTCCCGGTTATCGATCGCGTCGCAATACCGGACTTTTACACTGCGGCGTACCTTGGAAAAGAACACGAAAGCGTTTTGATACTGCTTTAATTCATCTTGGGGAAACGCGGCATAGGCCTGCTCTGCGTTCAGCACCAGACTCAATGCTTTGCCAAACGCGCAAAGCAGCTGGTAAAAGCTCTCCCGTATCTTGTCGTCGGCAAGAAACACCTCGACTTCTTCGATATCGCGTGGATTTTTCAGCCCGGCAAACAGCTCGGCCAGTCGGGTGTAGGCGTCCCGAAGGCCACCCACGCAGGACATGACATCCACCACAACCCCTTTAAGGTCTCTGCCGTCAAAGTTCTCCAGTCCCGCGCCGCTGTACAGGTCCATGGCGGCATCCAGCTTTTCGATCAGTCCGCGGTAGTCGACAATCAGGCCGTAGTCCTTGCCCTCATAGAGCCGGTTGGTGCGGGCGATGGCCTGCAAAAGCCCGTGTTCCTTGAGCTCCTTGTCGATGTAGAGCACCTGGCAGATGGGCGCGTCAAAGCCAGTGAGGAGTTTGCTGCACACGATGAGGATGTCGATATCCCCAGCGCAAAACTGGTTTTTGATCGCTTCTTCATAGGTGTCTGCATCGCCGTAGCGGTTCATCATCTTGTTCCAGTAGGCGATGACCTTATCGTCGGAGCCCTCGTCCATGTCGTCCACGCTTTCCCGAAGATCGGGAGGCGAGATCACCACCGCGCACTCCAGGTCGCCCAGCTGTTCAAAGCATTCGAGATACCGCACGGCGTCCCGCTTGTAATTGGTAGCCAGCATAGCCTTGAAACCGGTGCGTTTATATCCCTCCATGAAGTGCTCGTTGATATCCAGCGCAATGCGCCTGATGCGGGCGTCGGTGGAGGTCAGGCGGCGGATGCTGCTCCATTTGCGGGACAGGTCCTCCCGCTGCGCTTCCGTGAGCCGCTTGGTGGTCTGCTTGAACCACAGGTCAATGTTGGCCTCATCCACGTTCTGCTCCACAAACCGCCCTTCATAGATCAGCGGGACAATGGCCCCGTCGTCCACGCCGTCCTTGATGGTGTATTTGTGGATCAGCCTGCCAAACCTGGCCATGGTGTTTTTCTCGCTCTTCATCAGCGGGGTGCCGGTAAAGCCGATATAGCAAGCATTGGGGAACACCGCGCGCATTTTGGCGGCAAGCAGGCCATAATTGGAGCGGTGGCTTTCATCCACCAGCAGGAACACATCCCGCGAAAGGTTTCTGTGCTCCAGCTTTTCGGCGGTGTTGAACTTGTTGATAATGGTGGTGACCACATCCGCCTTGCCGCTGCCCAGCAGCTCTACCAGATGCCGCCCGCTGGCGGCCCGTGCCGGACTGAGGCGGGTATGGGCAAATGTGGCTGTGATTTGCCGGTCCAAATCTTTACGGTCGGTGACAATAACCACCTTCGGGTTGCAATCCGACAGCTCCATCAGGATATATTTCGCCAGCATCACCATGGTCAGGCTTTTGCCGCTGCCCTGCGTGTGCCAGACAACGCCGCTTTGCCGGTTGCCCTTTTCATCAGGCTGCGCAATGGTCCTGACGATCTCCTTGATGGCGAAATACTGCTGATACCGGCAGATTTTTTTCACGTTGGCGTCAAAGAGCACAAAGTAGCGGATCAGCTCCATGGCCCGTTCCCTGCTGAGCAGGGAGATCAGGTTTCGGTCCTGCTCGGTGGGCATGCGGCCGGTTACGTGCCGGGCCAACGCATCCTCCAGAAAGGCGGTGTCCTGCTCCTTCCACACGTTCCAGAACTTTTTGGCGGTGCCTGCGGTGGCATATTTGACGGCGTTTTTGTTGGCTGCCAAGACAATCTGTGCGAATTGAAAGAGCTGTGGAATGTACTCCTTCTGCTGGTTGCGCACGGTTTGCTCCACGGCCTGCTCGACGCTCACCTGCGGGGCTTTGCATTCGATGACCGCAAAGGGGATGCCGTTGATAAACAGCACGATATCCGGCACGGCTTTATGGAGCTTGTCCCGGCTGTCCACGGCGAACTCCTGCGTCACATGGAACAAATTGTTTTCCGGATGCTCCCAGTCAATGTATCGGAGGTTAAAGCTGAGGGTCATCCCCTCGCCCACGGTTTCGGGATAGCTTTTACCCAGCAGCAGCGCGTCATAGATCTTTTCACTGGCGCGTACCAGTCCTTCGGCGGCTGGCTCCTGCTCCAGATCCTCCATGGCGCGCTCGATGTTGGCGGCGGAAAACTCATTCTCCGCGCCGGCAAAGGCATAGCGGTTGATGCGCCGCAGCTGGCCGCGCAGAATGTCCTTAAGCAGCACATGGTACCGGCTGCCCCGTTGAGCCTCGCAGTCCTGCGGGGAAATGTAGGTATAGCCCATGGACTGGAGCAGTTCGATGGCCGGCTGCTGGCTGCTGTATTTTTCAAGATAGGCATCAGCTACATAAATATTGCACATTACGTTCACAACCTCAGTCAATATTCCCATCTATGGAATTTTTGATTTGTTCCAAATCCTTTTCCATCTGTTTCTTTTGCTTGCTAGGAACATTTACCTCATCAAGTATTTCTCGAAGCTGTGTATAGGCTTTGAACTTTCGGGCTGGAATCTCCAGCGATTGTTGGGTGGATCTTATCTGCTCATGTGCTGCAATTTCGTCGATAATTTTCCTCATACACTTTGACAAACTACTACGAGAAGAATAGTCCGCCGGCGCATAGAAGTTAATTCTTTTGTCATTATAAAGTTGATATACCCTTTTGCGATTGTTCTTTTCTGGGTCAAATACTCCTATTGCATAGCCCCCTTTGCTTTTTACTAGACGCATGCATGGAATATCCGTTTCACTATCTCCAATATAGACGATATTTTCATAAGGAATATACAGTTGAGACTCTTCCATACTATCATTTACACGCTCGTCGTATTCTTCAAAAAAGCCTTTAGCAATTCGAAAAATATATTGTGTTTTGTTTGTATAGTTAATGGCTTGTGTAGGCCATATTGCTATACCATCTGTATTGTACAAGTAAGAGGATGCATAAATACGATTAAACTTGCTGGCTATCGAACTTCCTTCAATAATTTCTTTAAGTCCAGAAGAAATAATATAGTGCTGCAATTCGATTCCTTTACTAGCAGCATATTTATTCATCCGATCAAACCAGGTCTCTACTCCTCTATACAAGGGAATTCGGGTTCCAACTTCCTGAAAATACTCTTTCTTAAGCGATTTGTTTTTGAAATTAGAATATCGCGTCAACTCATACATCCATGCCAAATTCTTGTCCATCAGCTTGTCCTGAGCCAGTTTATTTGACTCGGTCCAGAATTCTGCTTTGTCGATTCCAAATGACGGAATGAGTGTGAAAGCCTGCATGTCGTCAGGAGAAAGCGTTTTATCAAAATCGTAGCAGATGGCCATTCTTGCTTTTTCTGAGGTGGTGGTTTGGTGTTTACTCATTATAAAGTCCTCCTTTTTAAGCTATACAGTAGTACGAACAATCCCCGTCAGCAACAGCTGCATCAGGGCTTTTTTCTTTTGTTTTTCCTGCTCAATGTCCTGTCGGAGCAGGCTGATTTCGCGGTCGGCGGTGGAGAGAACTTGAGCAATGGCATATTGTTCATCAATCTGAGGAAGTAAGATTTCAAACTTTAAGAAATCTTCTGGTTTTACGGCCATACGTTCATATACTGTTCCCTCTTCGTATTTTCTTACAGCATTGATAAAGTCCCAGCGCATGAGATAATTAGCCAGGTATTCCTTGCATACATTTTGGTTCACTTCAAATGTCACATAAATTGGAGAGAAAATTGCATCTCCAAAGGTGTTTTCACAAATTACACCGAATTTTAAATTTGCCGGGTTGTAACAAATGTCTCCTTTATGTGTAATCTTATATTCCTTGTATTCATTTCTTACAAGATGATCCCTGTCATAACGATTGCTTTTGGGGAAAATGCCTTCTGTTGATAATGTAACATGTGGATATTCCAATCCTTTTGGGGAATATGTTTTTCTTTCATGCAGTATATTTTTTAATTTTGTTTTTTTCCATGCTAGATTAAACCCCGTCAGGCGCTTCCTCCCGGTCAAAAGCTGCTGCATGAGATACTTTTTCTGCCGCAGCTTTTCAGCCAGTCGCTTTTCTTTCAGCTCAATCACCTTGTCCTGGGTGGTAAGGATGGCAGCAATTTTTTTCTGTTCTGCAATAGGAGGCATTGCTAACTGCCTCTTCATCCAATCCTGTGTCTTAAATAGTAACTTTTCAATATGTACACCATCACTCATTAAATAGAAGAGCCTTGTATAGTGCGGCAATTGCATCATCAAATTAAACATTTCTATATCTGTTCCTGGCTTCGGAACAAACACATTGTATTCATTTGATACCACGGCACCATCTAAGAACTTGGTTACAATTCCACAAGCGCCATGCGCAATTTGTCTTTTTGAAATAAGGAAGTCCCTATGAAAAACCCTAAAATAGTTTTTCACTAAAATATCCTTGCCAAGGCTCTCTCCACGGAGATCTATGCCTCCAAAGCCACGACGGACTGTTACCAGACGATATTTCTTATCATTTTCAAGGGTAATTGGGCGTTCCGCTAACGCAATCCACCGATTTATTTTCTGAATATGCCAATCGGCTGGGAATATACCGTCCCTAGTTTTCTGATACCCTTCCGGCACCTCGCCTCGACGAATCTGAGCAATTCGCTGCTTAGTTTCTGGCTTCATAGTATCACCCATTCAAATTCTTGTGGTGTCAATTTTATATCCCTGTCGACTCAATTCTCGAATTAGGCTAAGGGCGACCTCGTCCACCTTATTCTGGAAGGGGATGTAAACTAGTCCTTGAATATCCGAAGGTTTTTCAAAGTTGGCGGCTTCTTTCAACAGAATCGCAACCCGCTCCCTTCCTAATTTGGAGAGGAACATCCCTAGTTCCAATACGACATTTTGTCGGACTCTGGATTTATATGCTGTTTCCGATTTTGCCTTTCCGTCATCGTCGGGTGTTGCCAAAACAATCGCATATTCGACATCAGAGCCATATTCTTCAAGCTTTTCAATAATTGTTTGGCCGCTAGATGCCTGCTGATCCAGAATAATTGGCTCCAGATCCCACCGGCGCAACAGTGCCTCTAACTGTGTACGAGCAATTTCATCATGCCCATAAACAACAAAGATTTTACGGTTATTCGGCACAGCCGAACCTTCCAGAATGGCTCTAACCTGATCCTGTGCCTTTCCCTGCACATTATATTTTCCTGTGTTAAAACAGTTAATTATTCCGCCATTGCTAAGGCAAATGCATTTTCCATACTGAATTTCTTTGATTGCAGTAATCGACATCGATGTACACGCTTCAATCTTTGCTTTGATTTCTTCAAATGTCATTTCATACACACCATCCTTTAATTTGTATTATTTTAACCGCTTCACATCCGCCGCCAGCTCGTCCACATCGTCCGCCGCTTCCAGCGCCCGGCGGTGGGCATCATACTGCTCGTACTGCTCCAGCGCCAGCTTTTCCGCCACTTCCCGCTTCACGGTCCCGAAGTTTCCCAAAACCTCCCGGCCGTTGAAGCGTAGGAAATCCCCCAGCTTGTTTTCCCAGTCCGCCATGTGCATGGGGTGGTGTCCCTTGGCCTGCAGCTCCGCATAGTCCAGGTACATGTTTACGATCAGATTCAGCGTGCTGATCTCCTCATGCGTCATGTAGTTTTTCGCCACCGTCACATCGCCCCGCCGCACTTTGGCTCCCTTGAAAGCGGTCAGGCCCATGTTGTCCTTGGAAGCGTCCGCCCGAGTGGCGATGATCTCCGGCGCGGTATGACCCGTGGCGGCATATTCCAGCTTGTTCTGCACCGACTTGAAGAAATTCTGCGCGATCCGGCTTTGACTGTCGTAGTCCACAGAAAGGGCGAAAATCTCCTTGACCTTTTGATAGACCCGCTTTTCGCTGGCCCGAATGTCCCGGATGCGTTCCAGCAACTCATCAAAGTAGTCGGCGCCGAATTCCCGGGGATTGCGCAGCCGCTCGTCATTGAGGACAAAGCCCTTCTTCATATACTCGGTCAGCACATTGCTGGCCCACCGGCGGAAGTGCATGCCCACGTTGCTCCGTACCCGGTAGCCCACGGCCAGAATCATATCGAGATTGTAGAATTTTATGTCGCGGCGAATTTGACGGGTTCCTTCCATCTGAACTTGTAAGCAACTCTTACAGGTTGGTTCCTGCTCCAGCTCACCATCCTCATAAATGTGCTTAATATGTGTGGTGATATTTTGCGGGGTTACTTGATAGAGTTCCGCCATAGAGCGCTGCGCCATCCAGATGGTGTCGTCCTCAAAGTAGACGTCAATCTTGGTATCGCCCTTCTCATTCTGATAGATCAGGATTTTGCCCGTATTCGCCAGCTCGCCGCTCATAGACCCAGTTCCTCCAGATAGCGTTTCATCTGTGCCTGCACCTGGGCCAGTTCGGCCTCGATGCTGGCAATGTTGTGCTTCACCTCGTCGATATCCACCAGTTCCTCCTCCTCGAAGGTATCCACATACCGGGGGATGTTGAGGTTGAAGTCATTTTCCCTGATTTCCTCATAAGACGCTACATGGCTGAACTTGTCCACATTCTCCCGTGCCTTGTAGGCGTTGACGATGCGGGCAATATCGCTGTCGCGCAAAATGTTTTGGTTCTTGCCCTTCTCAAAGTTGCCTTCGCCGGAAGCGTCGATGAACAGCACATCGTCGCGAATGCGGTTCTTCTTGAACACCAGAATGCAGGCCGGAATGCCAGTGCCATAGAACAGGTTGGCAGGCAGGCCGATCACGGCATCCAACAGCCGCATTTCCACCAGCCGGCGGCGGATTTGCCCTTCGCTGGCGCCGCGAAACAGCACGCCATGGGGCAGCACCACCGCCATACGACCGTTTTGGTCGTCCAGACTGGACAGCATATGCAGCACAAAGGCGTAATCGCCCTTGGAGGTAGGAGGTACGCCACAGTTGAAGCGGTGATACGGGTCCAGCTCCGCGGACATCTTTTTCTTGCCCTTGCTGTCTGCCTCCGCATCTGCAAGAAAGCCACTGTCCCACTTGTCCAGGCTGAACGGTGGATTGGCCACCACCACCTGAAATGTCATGAGGCCGTCATTTTCGATGTTCTGCGGATTGGAGAGGGTATCGCCCTGCCAGATCCGGGCGTCATCCACGCCATGGAGGAACATGTTCATGGTGCAAAGCGCCCAGGTCTGCGCATTGAGTTCCTGACCGTAGAGGGCTGCCTTGCCACCGGGCACCTTCTTATATGCCTTGAGCAGCAAGCCGCCGCTGCCACAGGTGGGGTCATAGATGCGGTCGTTTTCCCTCGGCTCCACCAGAGAGGCCACCAGTTCGGAAACCTGGCTGGGCGTGAAGAATTCTCCGCCCTTCTTCCCGGCATCGGAGGCAAACATGGCAATCATGTATTCGTAGGCATCGCCGATGATATCAGAAGAGCCCAGCTGGCTGGGGCGCAGATCGAGATCGTGAAAGTCCTCCAGCAGGTTTCGGAGTGTCGCGTTCTTCTCCCGTGGTTCGCCAAAATCCACTTGAGAATTGAAGTCGATGGCGCGAAACACGTTTCGCAGTTTTCCGCTGTTATGATCCTCGATCTGCCTCAGCGCCACGTTGATCTTCTGACCAATCTCCGCATCGTTGCGGTTTTCATAGAGGTAATCAAACGTGGAATGTTCGTCGATGGCGAAGCGTTCGCGGCTCATGGCGCGCTCCACGCGGCGCATGTCGCCGTCATACTGTTTGATGTACTCCTCGCGCTTTTCCTTGGAAACGTCACTCAGATATTTCACGAACAGCATGGAGAGAATATAATCTTTGTAACGGGAACTGTCGATCTTTCCTCGGAAGCTGTCGCAGGCGTTCCACAGGACTTGCTCGATATCTTTTCTGGTGGTCATGTTCATTTTCCTTTCTTTGCGTTCTTGTAGGCCTGGTTAAGGAGGATGTCATACAGTTTCTCTTTTTCGTCCGCCAGTTCTTTGAGCAACCGTTCTTCCTTCTTTGCCAGCAGATTCAACCGGGCGATTCTGCGCTGGTGTTCCAGAGGAAGGACGGTCAGCTCAAGGTCCATCAGGAAGGTCGCTTTGACGGAACCGAGCATGTTGCTGGTGGCGTTTTCATAGATTTTCCGTTTCATGTTTTGAGTGTTCAGCAGCCAGAAAAGGTATTCCGGCAAAAGAAGCCCTCTTTCGGTTCGAATCACCACAAAGTTTGAGGAGATGACCATTCCGGCCGTGGTTTCATCGATCAAAACGGCGGTATATGGCGCGGTGAGCCGCATGATAATGTCGCCGCTTTGCGTGAGATATTCATCCTTCAACGGCTCTTTTGCCTCGTAGACGTCAGCCTCTCCCAAATCAACCGATCCTTCCTGCCGGATACATCGCAGGTTCAGCAGAGGATAACGGTCACCTCCCCGTTCCTTGGACTGTTTTCTTGATAAAACCAGCCCGCTACGAACGCTTGCAAGGTCTCGTAGTTTCATCTCTAACCTTCTTTCGTCATGAACGAAAAATAACAATCCCGCTTCAAAAATGAAGCTCTCTCGAGCCGATTCCATTATATACAAGGTACGGGCCTTTGTCAACATTGAAATGTCATGTTGAAATAATGACATTTTCTCATAGATCATCTCTCGCAGAATGATTTCTTCGTCCTGGCTGCGAATGTTGCCCATCGCCCCCACTCACGCTATCGGGTCGCGGGCCTTCAGCTCCTCGGTTACGCCCTCCGCTGCCTTCATCCGGGCAATGATAAATTCCAGTCGCTTCCGCGCCTGCTCGTTTAGGTCCGCCAGATATGTCCAAAGCCTACCGGACAAGAGCAAGTAGCTGTATCGAGCCGCATGATACTGCTCCAGATACTCTTTGTGTATCCTGCCCCATCTTCCTATCGGGCGCGTTTCCTCCGGCAGCCGCAGGGCGGGGAAGTAATAGTCGCCAATCCGTACATAATCGAGTCCATTCTTTTCATCGGAAATATGTTTCTTGAGCGCTTTCATGTTGACGATCTCCTTTTACAGCAATTTTCGGCAAGGCCCTCTTGGGGCCTGTCCTATCCTTCCGTAACAGCGAACCGGAAAGAAGCCGCAGGGAGTCGTTCATGGGGTTTAGGTAGTCAATCGGTAGTCAAAATGGTTTTTTTGAGATTTTCAGATCCGCAAACCCTTGTAAATCAATGCTTCCAGCTGCCTGGCTGAATTGGCTACGAATCAAAAGGTCGTGGGTTCGAATCCCGCCGGGCTCACCAAACCAATATAATCCGAACTTGTT
>ENA-OPBO01000820-OPBO01000820.1-human-gut-metagenome-genome-assembly--contig:-NODE-820-length-24633-cov-3.066523_pt1 | contig 24633 bp, 10 predicted proteins | sample MGYA00241071_ERZ501458 | MGnify/ENA primary metagenome ERZ501458 (study PRJEB25962, sample SAMEA2042509) | human gut metagenome | biome: human gut; feature: human-associated habitat; material: faeces... | reverse complement strand
AAGCCGATGTTCATCTGCGAATACGCCCACGCCATGGGTAATGCCATCGGTAACTTGAAGGAATACTGGCAGAGCATCGAAAGCAGTTCGTCCACCATCGGCGGTGCCATTTGGGACTGGGTGGACCAGGCTATCTACGAGCCTCACGAAATAAAGAAAGGTATCTACCGCCTGCACACGGGTTATGACTTCCCCGGCCCCCATCAGGGTAACTTCTGCTCCAACGGCATCATTCCCGCCACGCGCGACGAGTCGCCGAAGCTGAAGGAGGTGAAGGCCGTGTACCAATATGTGCATTTCGGCTTCCTGGGTATGGATGTGAAGAAAGATGAGGCCAGCGTACTGTTGAAGAATACCTACGACTTCCTGCCGCTCGACGGTTTCTACCTGCGCTGGCAGGCCGTAAAAGACGGTGTGGCTTTGGCAGCTGACAGCATGATGCTGGACCGCGTAATGCCCGACGACTCTTTGGCCGTAACACTGAAACTGAATACCCTCAAGCTGCGCCAGGCACAGAAGGCAGGCGAGGAAGTGATGCTCAACCTCCAGGTATGCAAGAAGGAAGCTGCTCCCTGGGCTCAGGCAGGCCATGTGGTAGCACAGCAGCAATACACGTTGCTGGAGCGCGGCCCGCTGCCCGAACTCTCGACCAAGGGCGGCCGCAAGCTGGCCTTGCAGGTGGAAGAGACGGAAAGCACCGTTCGCGTGAAGAACGCCAACGTAGAAGCCGTGTTCAACCGCAAGAACGGCCAGATGATGTCGCTGGTGATGAACGGCCAGGCCGTTGTCAGCGAAGGTCAGGGTTTTGTCTACGACAACCATCGCTGGATAGAGAACGACAAGTTTACCCGTACAGAGAACGGACTTGAGGCCGAAGGCGAGTGTACAGTGACGAAAGACGGCGCGAAAGTCGTAGTGAAGACCGTCCGTAAGGGTTCGCTCTGCGACACGCAGATTACCTACACCTTTGCCCCCGACGGTACGATGGATATGGACGCCGTATTCCAGCCTCATACGGCCGACCTGCGCCGTTGCGGCCTGGTGTGTGGTATCAACCCCTCGCTGAGCCAGGTTGACTACTACGCCTACGGTCCGTGGGAGAATTACAACGACCGCAAGGACGGCTGCATGGTGGGCCGTTATACGACGACCGTGGACGATATGGCTGAGAAGTATGTCAAGCCGCAGTCTATGGGCAACCGTGAAGGCCTGCGCGAACTGAAGCTGACCGACGCTTCGGGCAAGGGTATCTGCATCCGTACGGAAGGCAACGTTTCCTTCTCCGCTCTGCGCTACACCGACGAGGACCTGATGAAGGGACAGCACATGTGGGAACTGACAGCCCGTCCGTACATCGTGCTCCATCTGGATGCCGTTATGCGGGGTGTGGGCAACGCCAGCTGTGGCAGCGATGTCGACACGCTCCCCATCTATCGCGTATCTCAGGAGGAACATTCCTACAAGCTGAGATTTACTCCTTGTCTGTAAGGATATAATAGACGTTCAGGCACGGACTGCATGGCCCTTTGAGGCTGTGCACTCCGTGCCTGAATGTTGTATACAACCTGTGTTCAGGACTTCAACAAGCTGCCTACAGCTTGTTGATAAGCTTCCAGGCGCGTCGCCTTGTGGATGGCTTTGCGGGCCTTGCGGTCGGCGTCGGGCAGCAGATATTCCCAGAAACTCTTCATCTTCATCAGCAGTTGCTGGTCGCCGCCTTCCAGCTGGTCGGCGTAGCGGCAGAACACGTCGGTGTGCATCTGTCTGATCCGTTCCCTTTTCTCTTCTTCCGTCAGGGGCTTTCCCTGCGTATATTCCAGTGCCAGTGCCGGATTGGCCAGCAGTCCGCGGCCGATGACTGCGCCTGCCAGCCGCGGAAACTCGTGGCGGATGCGGTCGATGTCGTCCGTCGTCAGCAGGTCGCCGTTGTAGAAGAGCGGCTTCTCACAGCCTTCGTAGAACGTTCGGAATCCTTCCATATCCACCATACCCTTGTATTGTTGCTTGCCCAAGCGGGGATGCAGGATGATGTCTGCCAGCGGCAGGCGGTTGAGCAGCGGAAGCAGGGCCAGACATTCGTCGGGCCGTTCCCAACCCAGGCGCAGCTTGACGGACAGACGTATCTGCGGAAACTTCTCGCAGAGGGCCGTCAGCAGCCGCTCCACTTCGTCGGGATGGGGCAGCATGCCCGCTCCGTTGTGCCGTTTGGCCAGCATGGGGAAGGGGCAGCCCAGGTTGACGTCGGCCTCCTGCCAGCCCTTTTCGGCGAAGAGCGACAGGATGCGTTCCCCTTTTTCTGCGTCGGAGGCAATGAGCTGGGGGACGAGCCGCAGGCCCCGGTTGTTGTCTGGCTCCACGTCGCGCACGTCTTTCCGTCGGATTTCGCCGTGCTCCACCCGCACGAAGGGGGAGTAGTAGCATTCCACGCCGCCGAAGCAGCGGGCGTGCGCCTGGCGGTAGGCGGCGTCGGTATACCCCTGAAGGGGGGAGAAGCGGAGGTTGAATGAGTCTTGCATACGTTCTTGTTTTCTGCAAATGTAGCGATATTATCGGGGTTTTGCAAACAGGATGGCAGAAGCATCCTCGCCTCTCCGTATCCCATCAAGCGTTTGCCCAGCTTAAAGCAGTCGTTTAAGCTGGGTAAAGCGACGGTTTAAGCTGGGCAAATCATTCGTTTAAGCCGGGCAAATCGGGAGCCGGGTAGGGGCCACTGAAAAGGCGGCTATGTTTTCCTCCGGAAGAAGCAATGTTTTCCCTCAAAGAAAGCAATGTTTTGCATCGGAAGCGGCAATGCTTTCGGATGGTTCCGAGGGGGCTATCTTATTCTTCTTCGCAGCGGAACGTATAGACTTCGTTGGCTTGCGTGCCGAAGGATGCGATGTTACCCTCCTCCAGCCGGTATGCGACTTCGTGCCGCTTGGAATCAGTCAGTTGCAGAGTGCCTCCGTCCGGCAGCTTGATTCTGCAAGGCATTCCCTTTCTGGAGCGGATTTGCAGTTGGGTGATCCGCTTGTCTTTCCATTGGACGGAGACTTCAAAATTGCCCCGTGCCACGAGCCCTTCATAGCTTCCCGTCTGCCAGTTGTCGGGAAGAGCCGGTAGCGGACTGATATACGCTTCATGGCTTTGCAGAAGCATTTCGGCAATGCCTGCGGTCGTTCCGAAGTTTGCATCAATCTGGAAAGGCGAGCGGAGGACGGCGATGCAGTTGGTCCATAAGTTATCTGCTACGGCCGTTTTCAGCAGCGTTTCGAGCACCTGATGGGCCCGTTCTCCGTTTCCGGTTCTGGCCCACAGATTCAGCTTGTGTGCCATGGACCATCCTGTCGAAGCGTCTCCGCGCAGGTTGAGCGTGGTTTGGGCGGCATCAATCCATTGCGGTGACTGGTGGTTGATGAGGGTACCCGGATATAGGCCTATCAGGTTGGAGATGTGACGGTGGTTGGTCTCCAGCACAATGTCGTCGTAGTATTCTTCTTCGCGATATTCCTTGACCTGGCCGGACTTGCCGACGATTACGGGGTCGAGCTGTGGCATAAGCTTCTTGATTCTTCGGGTCAGGGCATTGCTCCGATGAAGGATTCGGGAAGTCTTCAGGACGTCGTTGAAGGTCTCGTAAATCATTTGCTGGTCGAAGGCACATCCGACGGTGGGATAGGGTTTCCCCGTCAGCTTGCTGAACTGTTCGGGCGACGATGAGGGATAGGCCAGCATGTGGCCGAGTGTGTCGGTCAGCGTTTTGCAGAAGAACTGCGCCATGCCCGCAATGGCCGGATAGCTTATTTCCTTGAGGATGTCGTCATCGGCCGTAAAGTAGTAATAGTCGGCAAAGAGTTTGGCAGTCATTCCTCCGGTACCCGGGCCTGAGTGTCCTCCTGGCTGTCCGATGAAGAAAGGCCCTGCACCAGCTCCGATGACCCATCCGTTGTCGCCGGGTTTGGAAGAGTAGGCATCGGGATGGTGCTTTCGGATATATGCCGAGGCTATCTGTTCCGCTTTCGGGCGGTAGGCCTTGTAGTAGTCCACATAGCTTTCGAAGAGCTCTGCCAGATTCGTACTGAAAACGGGCCAGTAGTTCATCTGTATGTTGATGTTGTGGGTATAGTTGTTGTTCCACGGAGCCAGTTCGTACTGGTTCCACACGCCTTGCAGCAATGGGGGCAGGGTTCCCTTGCGCGAACTGCAGATCAGCAGATAGCGCCCGTACTGGAACATCAGTTCTTCCAGATAGTTGCTGTTTTTCCCTTCCTTATAGTTTTTCAGCAGCTTGTCGGTGGGCAGCGCGGGCAGAGCTTCGCCCAAATCGATTTTCACGCGGTCGAAAAACTGGCGGTAGTCGGCCGAATGCCTTTCCAGCAGCTGTTCGTAACCCAGGGCAGAGGCTTTTTCAATGGTCCTGACTACCTCGTCGTGCGGGTCGGCCTGATTCTTCAGCCTGCCGGCAGGCGCTCCTTCGAAGACGGAGGTCTGCAGTTTGTAGTTGGTACCTGTCGTCAGGAGTATGACCGCCGAATCGGCTTTCTCTACGTGCAGCCAGTCGTTCCCGTCGTCCGTGTGGTTGGCATGGATGCTTCCTCCGTAAGGGATGACTTTGATTCTTCCCTCATAGATCATTTTCAGGTATTCCGTTTCGCCACGCATGGAAAGGATGTTGTCGCTTTCGGCCACAACCCTTCCTGTACGTCCGTTACCGCTGAATCGGGTTTGTGTAGGCCCGCTCAGATACCCTTTGGTGATGGAATCGGGGCGTTGTAGGGCTCCGAACGGTACCAGATAGGGAATCTGTATCCGCACGTTGAACGTGATGCTGGCCGCCTGATCTGCCGTCAGCTTGATGGCGATAATCTTGTCCGGATAGCTGGCAAAATAGGTACGCTTGTAGGTTGTTCCCTGATAGCTGTATTGCACCCGCTGGATGCCGTCGTTCAGTGTCAGGCTCCGTTCATAGTCCTTGCGGTTGTTGTGGAAGAAGTCGAGATAAACATTGGCAAAGGCCGTATTGGTCTCGGTTCCCCATAGTCCGCGGATATGCAGGGTCTTGTCGGACAGAAGGATGCGTTCGGAGTCGGTCCGCCCGAAAACCGATGCGCCCATATTGCCGTTGCCGATGGGCAGGGAGTATCGTTCCCAGTCGGCGTCGGTGGGGCGGTCGCTCCAGTCTTTTTCAAACACCCCTCCATCGTTGGCTGCGGGAGCGGTGTACCACAATTTGTAGATCTTTTCTGTGCCGTTTGCCGGTTGCGCCACAACAGCCAGAAACAATGAATAGGCCAGAATCTTGATATATTTTGTCATAACATGGATTTTATATGAGTATATGCGGGTTATTGAACTGACAGAATCTTGTCTTTGATGAGTTTGACGAATTTGTTTTCATACCAAAACATCCAATCGGAGTTTGTTGTCTGGATGGCCAGATGTGAATGATAGTTCATCGGCAACAGATAACCTTCCGGCTGTCCCAGGACGCGTATCTGCGAATAGACGCTTTCCATGTTCTGCCGGACCGTGTCGAACTTGTTTACACAAAGTTTCAGGTTGTTCAGGCTTGGAAAGTCCCGTTTCTGGTCATACTCGGCCAATGCATACAACAGTTCGGCCGTATAGCCCGTCAGGTCATTGATACATTCGAAGACCTGTATGGAATATTCGTTTCGTACAGCCTCGTTCCGATACACAGACAGAAGCTCACGCAACTGCTGATGTTTGGCCAGTCCAGCTCGGGCTTCTTCCAGCCGTTGCTGGTATTTCCGGCTCCATTCGCCTTTGTTCGGTGTAGGCAGGCTCATCAGCTTGAATTTGCCGCCAGTACGATACAGTGCACGTCTCACTCCTTCGTCCAATAGGCCGGTTTCCCAAAGGGCGAATGTACTTTCCAGCAGCGGACGGAAGTTGGGCAGCTGGGCTGCTTCATATCCGAATTCATTGATGCGATAACGCTTGTCGAATTCGTCCTTTGGCATCTCCTGCTGTATGTTCCAGCTGTATTGTGCATGGGCTATAAAGCCTTGCCAGAACGTATCGCTGAGCGGAGACGCATCGTCCCATGCAGTACAGAGTACGCCTTCGATAGGAATATCCTTTCTTGCAAGCTGAAAGCTTTTGATATTGTCGACAAAACCTCCCAGGGGCATCATGGCAAAGGTGGTCTGGGCTGCGGTGGCTCCCATTGTTTTCAGCTTGTGGTCGTGATACCACTTCAGTGCTTTCTTGTTGCCCGGCTGGTTGGCATTCCCATACTGCCAGCGCATGTAGATAACCTCTTTGGGAAACGATTGGATATGTTTGTCCAATTCGGGAAGTTGCCTGTTCCACACCGAATCTACTTGCTGAGGTGGAATCTGGTCCAATATGGCAGGATAAAGTCCGGCTTGTTTGAACACCATGTCATCCCAGAAAATGGGGGTTCTGTCGTGCTTTACGGCATAGTCGCTTACACGTTTCAGCCATTTCATTTGCAGTTCGAGTGCGTTCTTGTGCTGCTTCTTGCATAAAGGGCAGGTTCCCAACGTTCCGACTTCGTCGCCGCCTACATGCAGGTATTTCCCATGTGGAGTAGCCTTTATGGCATCGGCATAAAGACTGAATTGGACTTTATAGTAGTCTTCGTTCGACGGGCAGCATACCCAGTCGGAAGCGGGGTTTTCGCGCAAATGTTTCATCTCTTCATGCTTCAGGATGTAATCTGCGTGTCCGATGCCTTGAATCAGCGGACTGACTTCGATATTGAGCCGGTGGGCATATTCGCACCATTTTTTCCATTCGTCTATGCTCCATGCATTGGGAGCACCGATGACAGGGTATGTCTCATATTTTATTTTGTCTTCGAACTCAACGATAGCTGCATTCAGCTTATACGAGGCCATTTTGTCCAGGATGTGGTACATATATTCCTTTTTGTCTATATGGTGTTTCAAGTCCAGATGAATGGCCCGATACTTGCTGTAAGGTTTGTCCTTTATTTGGAGGGCAGGTATTTCAGCCTGAATCTCACGTGCCACTCTGGCCAGCTGTTCCAGTGTCATTAAGCCGTATAGCAGCCCTTTGGATGTTCGGGCGCATATTCTGATCTGTTTATCCTGGATGGTCAGTTCGTATTCTTCTTCATCTTGTATCTTTCTGTCTGTTTCAAGCAGGATGCTCCCTTCTTCCGTGTCCCTCATGACGTAGGGGAAACTCTTGATACTCTTGATGCTATCCGGTAGCTGAACTTTTTTCGCAGCATATAAGCCTTTGATGTCCATTGGGCTGACACCTTCCTCGTCGTAAGTTACGACAGATTGCGGTGCAGGCAGTAATGCGTGGATAATGGCCGAATTCTGTTCATCGGAATTTTGGGCCTCCATATGGGTGCAAACGGAGACGAATGCACACAATGTAATAAGGATGAGCTTGTTCATGTTATTAATCATTTAAGTTTCGTTCTCATAGTTACACAATTTCCACAGTCTTTACCTTGAGGTAATGGGATACTGTAACTTTTGTTGTTGAAGATGATTTCTATTTCCTTCAGGTTGGGATTCATGGTTGCGTCTGTAACTGACAGAATCATTTCGCCTTCCTGTTGCTGTATCATAACAGCACAAGGTGACGATACTTTTAAGTTCAGTTTTGATGCTTTCAGGCCATTATTACCAGGATAGAATACAGCTTGTATGGTCTGCTTGTCCAGGCTTCTTATGGCTTGTACCAAGGTATCGTTTCGCAAAACTTCAAACGGCAATTTCCCGGTTGGAACCCCCTGGCCGGTATATACTACGTAGCCATAGGTTTCATTTTGGGGAGTTTGTCCATGATCAGCCCAAATACGCAGTACACGTACTTCAGCAGGAAGATTTTTAATGTTCTTGTTGGTGGGATTCATCTTGACCCAGTCGGCAGTTTTCGTTTCACGACTGATATACAGCTGGGAGGTGTATTGAGGAAGGCGGCAATAAGAGAATTTATTGTTCTGTGTAATCCATACCGGTTCTTTCTCTTTACCGCTCAGAATGGTGTCCGGAGCAGTCAGCAGATACTTCTTTCCTTTATGGGTTACGTAGACTTCATCGGTCCATGCCGTTTGGTCTACAGTCGTCCGTATATGTCCTTCCCTTTCAGGAGCCAGATTGGTTACTCCTGCTCCCAAGCCGACGAAATAGTCCCCCAGGATGAAATAACCTTTGTAGGCCTGGAAGTTGTACAAAATGTCGTTGGCTATATCTCTGTCACCCCTATCATTAACATCCTTTTTGTCGGACCCGTTCATTTTCTCGAAAATGTATCCAGCCACTCCATTTTCTTTGGAGTCTGTAGCTCCGGCCGCATAGTTGTATTTGCTGCAATAACCGCGCCAGTTGGTCACGGCCGTAAGTTTGTCCATGCCTTCGCGTGCTGTTACACCCGGCATGGCCGTTACGTCCCATCCTCCCATAATCTGGAAGTATTCGTTGCCGTCCCGTTGAAACAAGGTAGCCCCGTCAGTAGGGTAGAAGTTGTAATTGTCGGCGAAAGCTGCGCTCTCCAGGCCATCTGTACGTACAGAAGACATATTGATACAAAGATGGTATTGAGGAGTCTTCTTCATCAAATCATCGTTATTGAAGAACCAGCGTACTCCACTGTATGCACCTGCTGGATACCCTTCCATGAGGATGTTGTTTTGTTTGACTTCTGCTTGTAACTTTTTCAGTTCGCTTTGTTCTTCGAGGGTAAAGGAAGAAAGCCAGTTTTCCATCACATTGTTCAGCATCTTGGTATAAGGAATGGACCTTGGGGTCGGATTATAGGCGTAAGACCCTCTGTCGAGTCCCGGCAGGCGGAACCCTTTGTAGTAATACCAGTTACCGCCGCGGAAGAAGTTCATGAGTGCTTCTTTGTTCTCTGTGGAGAGCTGTTTGGACCAAGGAGTTCCCCGTAACATGTTGAGCAGATTCAGTGCGTTTGACGCACCGTCGATGGGGTATCCCCATACCAGGCATTGCATACCGTGTCCCCATCCGGCACCATCGGCTGTAAAGCCTTCTGTCCAGAAAGAATCGTGGTAAGTGGTTTGCGAGGTCGTGCTGATACCTTTCTGACTGACTTGCGCCAAAAGGTCAACCATCGGGATAGAGTGGTACATCACGGCGACAGGCAGTAGAGAACGGTATCCTAGCGCATTTCCGCCCACCCACCAGACGTGGTTGCGGAAACGTTCAAGCGATACCACATTTTTGTCGGTTTCATCGTTACGTAAGGGTTGTGTCCAAGCTTCCAGACCTACTGTTTTCAACATGTCACAGGCTCCTTTCATTAGCGGACTTCCTTCATTTCTTTCTGCTTCCTCCATTTGGGGGAGAAGAGCAAAATATACGTTGACCGCTGCTGTCGGGATGGCAAAGCAGGAGGCATGGAAACGGGGCTTATCATTCGGACGTCGGATTTCTATTTCACCGTAATGAATGATGGCTTTCCAAAAAGCATCCCAGGAGAACAGGCCTTTATCCAATAAGTCCAACCGATGAGCCGTCGCAATATGGAAAAGGCGTTCGTAAGCTTGGGCTATGAAGATACCTACTTCATCTGTCGTTGTATTGCCATATCCTTTTTGATAGGTATTTTTTCTTTCGAACCTTTCTTCTGTTGGGTTCATATCTTCGAATGTTCCGTCTGCCTTCAGCAACTTAAGAAACTCGAGTGCTTTTTTACCAGAGTTATCTGCTTTCAGACGGTAAGGGTGGGTGTGAAAGTAGGTACGCAGTTGCACAATGGCCTGTTGTTTCTCCTTGTCTGTTACCTGCTTTGCTTCCTGATAGTAACGGTGATAATTGTCGATAGCCCATTGGCGCTCGGCCTGTTGGGCATAACTGTAAACAGATAGTGTTATACAAAATCCTGTTATAATTTGTTTCAGTTTCATGGTTATCATTTTGTCTTTAGAGTTTGTGACCTTTATAACAACTCTTATTCTTACATTTATTTTAGAGTCAATACGGTTTGATGTGTCTTTCCTTTGGATACACCATCACCGGCAAATTGGTCGAAAGTATATTGTCCTTTCTTACCATTTACTTCTATGGTGATTGTCAGTTGGTTTAACCGTTGGGATGGATCCGCGAAAAACAGTTTGTAGCTTTTCCCATCCATTTCTTGGATCATCAGTGCGCAAGGTTTGTCCACTGTGACTTTCAATTCGTCTGTGCTGATCGAACCGGCTTGATAGAATAGGGCTTGTAGAAGTTTCTTTTTGCCATCTGTTACAGCCTGGACATCGGAACTGTTGGCTACGATGCGATAGTCCTGCACGTTGAATCGGGACATGTCGTTTCGTGCGATTTTAGGTACAATAATATAGCTGTAAGTTGAGTTAGAGGGCGTTGTACCGTGATTCAGCCACAATGTACATACATCTTGATTAATTATTTCATCACTCTTCCCTTTGTTGATGTCTTTCCAGGAACCGCTTCTGTTTTCAAGTTTGAACGAGACTTGTTGTTTTTCCGGGAAGAAATAGCCGATGTCTCCATGCCAGAACCACTCTATGGGTACGTCGGTAACTGAACTACCGTTGGATACAGTGGCAATATTACCTGATGAAGAATAGACCGCATCGCTACGAAGCAGACATTGGTCCACGGTTGTATTGACCGGTTGAGACATGGGGGAGGAAATTCCACTACCCAGGCAGATGATGGCTCCATCCATAAAGAACCACGATTTGTATCCTGAAATCTGTACGCCATATTTGGTAATTAGCATTTTGAATCCACTTAAACCGTTTTTCCCATCGGAGAGACCACCACAGAAATCACTCTCACCAGGTTCTCCCCATCCTTTACACAGAGGTATCTGATTCTCCATTTGTGGATTGGTAACACCCGGTACCCGGTTCCAGTCCCAAACAGGAAAGATGTTAAGATATTCTCCACCTTTGACCCCAACGTCGATTGAACCGTCACTCATAAAGAATGATTTGATGTTTTCGTTATTTCCGTGTTCAATTTTTCTTGTACGGTTGGAAGCCAGACGTAGGCATGCAGAATAATTTTCTCCTTGAAAGAGTGTCCAGTCACCAATGTTATAATGAGTCAATGTTTCCTTTATACCGGCGTAGTTTCCTTTTTGGATGTAGCTGATGTGCCGGTCATAGTCCTCGGCATGGTTTGGATCTATTTTTTTCATACGTTCAAAGAGATTGGCAAGTCCACTGCTTTTTAAAGAATTAGGTCGGCTCACACTACGTCCTACGATATTGAAGAATTGTATATTGCTGCGAAAACTACGTGCATAGGTTTCGTTGACAAAACGATAGAGTATCTCTTGTTGTTCTGCTGACATCCGATATTCTGTACCTGCTGTATATTCAGCTACGCGCATTACTCCGCTGAGCATGACCGGTCCATAACCACCGATATAGGTTTGTGGCCCATGTTGGAAATACCCTAAGTCATATTGTATGCCTTCTTCCTGGCTGTTTACGTAACTCAATGGCATGAATGTGTGGGTCACGGCTGTTTTTATCACATCTCTATCCTGTTGTAGGAGTCCCCGATACAACCAGTGTAGGGCCACATCTGTCTTATTGGCACCGGTATGTTTGGCAGGGTCACTGGCTGTTTCAATCATGTAGTCAAAAATCTTGTTTTCCAGTTCAGGCGAGAGCGGTTCGGCTCCGTATCGTGAAAGAATCAGAATGACTCCCATTTTTTGCGGAACAGAAATTTGATTGTTCCACCAATTATCGCATGTAGGTTTTTCTGTAATCCAAAATGAGAGTCCTTTAGCAATGGCTTTCTGTAGTTCTGCTTTACCGAAAACATCGCATTCTTTGAATATATAAGCCTGTACCATTTGTGTGAGACGGTCTATATGTGCTTCTGGCTTGAAGCCTAAAGAACGGTCTTTGTAGTCGATGTCAGGGAAAGCTCCTTGTTCGTTTATAACAGACAACCATTTGACTGCGTTTTCGTTGAGATATTGCGCATTCGTTCCCATGTTGGCTGTCTTGATTCGTCCTAATATAACATCACATGTCTTTTGAAAATCTGAATCATCGGGTTCGGGAGTCATAGGTGTATCGGCCGAATGTCCGATACCGTTGTCACTGCATGCAGCGAATAGCATGGGTGTTGACGAACATGCATAATAGAAACAACAAAGCGAGACTATATATTTTAGTTTTATCATTTTAATAGGTTTTATTTGTTAGACTTGTGTGAAGTTGGTTATTCAAGAACAAATCTATGGATATTTGTTGATTTTGCATAACAGGATACGATAAAAAGTATGTTCTCTGGATGTTTTAGCTGTTAACGTCCTACTGGAGTGAGCTGAATATAGCAGGGGAGACCATCTTTCAGTTCAACGGTGAGTTTTGTATATTCTCCATCAGGCGAGCAAGATAAAATACTCTTGTCCAGACACCGTTTGACATGCCAGCACCCTTTGAAAATTAGGGTTGAATGGGTTGGGCTCGATTTCCAGGTTTTCTTTTCTTTGTCGTTCTGAGGTCTTAGGTCCGGACTGCATATAGCCAGATCCAGTAAATTCTCTTTTTTAGAGAAACGTTCCATCAGTAACAGTGGTGTATCACTTGCCTGTAAAAAACCATCCTGTAAAGACTTGGCAGGTGCAAACAATGCGTAAGCCAATGTTTTTGAAGGTTTGTGCTTTATGATGTGCAAAGAATCTGCTTGTTGGCATATTTCGAATATACCTTTTTTCTTGTGGAATAGTTTTCGATTGTATGCTGATAGTTCCTGGGGTGTAGTGCCAGGGATTACTACGAAACAATATTTCTTATTGGAAGGTTTTACACCATGATTGATGTAAGCTTTCGAAACTTCAAGACTATTGAACGATGATTCAGTAATACCTTCCGGTCCAGGTGTGGATTGGGTATTGTTGACAACAACCAATGGGTCATTACCTGCCGGAATAATATATCCGGTTGAATAAGGGGTTATCAACCAATTATTTTTATTTGTTTCTAGAATGATGTTTTTATCTTTTCTGATTTTCTCCCCATTAAGAATCATACAATCATTGTTGGGATTGTTGATGGCCTGGAATAAGTTGGTAGCAGTAATCTGGTCATTGCCATAATTTCCCTTTGAACTGATTCCACTTCCTAGACTTAATAAGAAGCCGTCAAAAACAAATACAGATTTGCAGAATGAAAGATTGGTTGGCTCAAATCTTCTTCCTCCCCAATGATCGCCCTGATTGAAAGAGGCTGCAAATATTCCACAGTCTTTCCATGATAATGCACCTGAAAAATTCGTTGTCTTTGCCCATTGGTCAAAACGATCGGTATTATTCCCGTTAGGCATCATTTCTTTCCAATCAGTATAATGTACGGTGGTGGTTCCTGGCACGACATTCCAGTCCCATCCTCCCCGTTTTCCGCTGAAGCGTTCCCAGTTGTCAGGGTATCCAGACTCTTTCAGCGGACCATTGTATATGATTTCCAAACTTCCGTGACTTTGGTAACGACCGAATCTATTTGTTTTGCTATAGATTTCACCTCCCCAAAAACGGGTTGTCGGGCATCTCATGGTTGCTACCCAGTTTTTATAACGATAGATACCTACAGGACTATAATTGAATTGATAAAATCCGTCCAGTTTATGCGGAGTGATGTCCTTATAGACGTTTGTTTGGAAAAAAGCATTGTAATAAGCAGCCAGGTCTTTATCAATAGTTTCTCCTTGGATGTCTCCTCCTATTTCTACTAATTTTTGAAACAACTCGGAGCCGAAGTCTACTTGTAATCCGGCAAAAGGATGTCGTCCAGCCAGGCTATTGGCAAAATAATGTTGTTCGCCAGATATTGGCAGATTGGCCATTAAATATTCACTGACAACAGCTCTCTTGATTCTTTCATAGGCGTTCTTGTCTATTCGGAAATCTGTCCCTTTTAAACGATATATATATTCAACCCATGTTTTATAAGCATACATATAACCATTATAATGTGTCCTGTGATGAAATCCTGTCCCATCAATTTTTAGGCCATCCATATCGCCTTGACTATATTCTGTACACGATGACAAATAGTGGGAAAAAGCTTTTAGATCTGCAATGGCTTGAGTCTCGTCAGGTTGTTGTAATGCGCAAACGAACAGGTGAGGCAATACGTTATAAATATAATCGGTGTTGATGTTTTGTTTAATGATATCGGTACTTGCATAGAGCTTGTTGAATTCAATCAAAACTTTTACAGCCTTTATCAGGTCCTTTTTCTGCTGTATATTACATGCTGGTAAAGCTGATAACAGATGAAAAGGTATTTCTCTGACATTTCCATAACTGCTATAAATCAATTTAGGAATACGGGCTATGATTTTGTTATCTAATGTTTTTTGAATAAAATCATTGAAAATAGTTTGTTGGTTTACATTCGATAATGCTGCGTAGGCTAAGCTATGAATTGCCTTTGAAAAGTTTAAGGCTTCATTCCAATCCATGCTTTCTTTTGCTTCGTAAGGGAAAGCTTGTGCCAGTTTAATAGCGTCTTTAATCTCTTCATCTTCTACTTTATTACATGTCCAAGGATATTTTTCTTTTAATCTTAGCAAATCTTGTTTTTGCTGTAGACTGTACTTGCAATCTTGAGCATAAATTATAGGGAATATAAGAAAGAGAAAAATAAAGATTAAAAATGAATGGATTGTATTTGACAGGTAATAAGTTCTCATAAGCATTCTTGTTTTAGGAAGAAATTTTGGACTGGAATTTGATATCATGGCTTCGACGGTCTTCTTTGGGTATAAGCTTAAACTGCTGAGATAGATATGATTTCTATCCCAGCAGTTCGTTTTGAGGTTAGAAGAATATCCAATATATCTATATTGGTGTGGCGTTATGTCATTCCGATTTTACCATCCAGGATTCTGGGTTAAATTCGGATTCACAAAAATCTCATTTTGGGGAATCGGATAAAGATACATCTTGTTGTCCCAAACACGTTCCTGAACTTTAACTTTCTCGTATGACAATGTTCCGTTATTATTCAGAATCTTCACTCCGTAGATATCTTTTACAAGTTCGCCTTGCTGCCAGCGACGAATATCCCAGAATCTGTGGTCTTCAAATGCCAACTCTATGCGACGTTCTTTGTGAACCTTTTCACGGAATTCGTCTTGTCCGTTAGCTACAACCGGTGGCATATTGGCAGCACTGCGTACCTGGTTCAGAGCTTCCCGTGCAGACAAGGGGTGCTCATTGTCTGTATAATCAGGGTTCTTCCATTCGTTCATAGCTTCTGCATAGTTCAGTAGAATTTCTGCATATCGGAATGCGGGATAGTGATGAGGTTTCTTTACAGGCTTAATAGGATCGATCGATACACTTTCATCAATCATTTTCTTTAGATAGTATCCTGTTGTGGTGGCTCCTTCAAGTGGATATCCGTTTTTACCTCCTTCAAAAGTTTCCAGCTTGATTTTTTTGAAGGTATAGCCGTTGCACAGAATAGTTTTGTAGAAACGAGGATCTCTGGTCGGTTTTCCATCCTGATCATAATACATGTTTGCGACATGTTCAGGGTTGTTCCAATCGAAGGAACTACCATCTTTCATCTCGTATTCGTCTACAAGATTCTGGGTTGGAACATTTCTTCCCAATGATACTTCTCCGAAACCTCCAACAGGGAAATTATTCATTTCAAATGAATTGTTTTCAGAAGTTCTGGTCTCAAAAATCAATTGCTTGGAAGTCAAGACGTCATTTCCACTTTTGTTCCATAATGGATCCTTGTCTATCTTTTCCAGTGAATAAACTCCCAAATTTATTACATCGTATGCAGCGTCAGCAGCCTTTTCCCAAAGGGCAGGATCATTGTTTTTGTTGAACAATGGACTGGCTGCATATAGTAAAGCGCGAGAACGGATGGCATAAGCAGCACCACGGTTTACACGTCCTACTTCCTGTCCGATAAAATCTACAAACGATAAGGGCAGTTCTGGAGCTAACGTTACACATTCTTTGTCGATGTAGTCTATGACATCTTTGAAAGAGGATTTCTCAATAGAGTTAATCTCATTTAATGAATATGTCTGGAGCACCAGCGGAATATCTCCATAGCGTTTGGCCAATTCGAAGTGGTATAGAGCACGTAATACTTTTACTTCTTTCAAAGACATGCGGGCCTTCTTAAGTTCATCTTCATAGTTCTTGTCCCATTTGAATATTTCAAGGGCTTCTTCAGAATAGTCTTCCAAGAACATATTGGCATCATGAATGAGTTCATAATATCCCCCCCATTGATTGTCAATCTGGTTGATGGGACTCCATTTATCATTATAGATATCATAAACAGCATTGCTGTTCAGTGTATACATGGCGTTGTCTGTAGCCGATTCGCGCAATGCGCTGCCAATACTTCCAAAATCAGATGGAAGTTTCCGATAGATTGCTGTAGACAACGATTTTATATTGTCAAAAGCAGCATAAGCATCTTCTTGAGTGATTCCCTGTGATTCATCAAAATCCAGGAAGTTGCAGCTGCTGAGTGTTGCAGCTGCGAGTATGCCAATATAATATTTCTTTATTTTCATAATGTGTTTCTTTAGAAGTTTACGTTTACACCGAAGTAGACGGACATCAAATCCGGGTAGTTGACAGACAAATCTTCGCAATTTGAGTAGGCAATGTGGTCTAATGAGAATAAGTTGTTTCCCCTAACATAAACTTGGCAATTGTTAACTCTCATTGCGTTAGTTATTTTTTTAGGCAAATTATAATAAACATTCAGGTTGCGTAATTTGAAATACGATCCGTCAGCCAACCATTGGGTACTGCTACGGAAATTGTTTGCATTATCCAATGTTGTCAATCTTGGCAGATTGGCTGTAGCTTTTGTTTCTTCTGTCCAACGGATATTATCCTCAGTGTACCATGTAGACAAGTTGGATGTTCCATTACGCATAGGCCAGTAAACGCTGGCTGTATTTAACATTCTGCTTACTTGTCCTATGCCTTGGAATACCATGTCTACTCCAAAACCTTTGTATTCAAATCCTAAATTGAGGCCATAGTAAAAACCTGGTGTTGTGGAATGTCCTATTGCAACTACATCCCATTCGTCAATCTTCTTGTCACCATTCTGATCTTTATATTTGATATCACCAGGACGTACATCCGAGAACATTTGTTTGGGGCTGTTTTCGATTTCATCCCAATCGTTGAAATATCCGATAGCTTCGAGACCGTAGTTCTGTCCCAGACGGTCACCTTTCTTGTATAGCCATTCATACGGTTGATATCCCTCGCCATTTTCTATAATTTCTGTTCTCATTTTTGAGAAATTGCCTCCCACATAGTAGGTAAAATCGTTACCTATCTTGTCTTTCCATGACAAGGACAACTCAAGTCCTTTGGTATCTATAGCTCCAATACATTGCTGAGGAATTCCGGTTCCTATAACATCAGAATAAAGTGATGTCGCGTTTACAAGCATGTTTCTACGTTTGTCCATATAGAAGTCTGCTGCCATTGACAAACGTTTGTCCAGCATTTGCAAGTCCAAGCCTACATTGTATTTATCTGCCATCTCAATGTCCAAATCTTCAATAGCAAGTGCTCCTGCGATCAAACCCGGGGTACCTTGGGGAGTAATACCAAATTGGTAACCTCCTCCACCTACCCAGAATCGTTTGTCGAGGTCGTAACCGATGTTGTCATTACCCGAACGTCCCCATGAAGCACGTAATTTCAAGAAATCAACAATATCTTGATTTTTCATGAAAGCTTCTTCGGAAACAGTCCATGAAGCAGAAACAGCAGGATATGTTCTATATTTGTCATTTTTTGACAGTACACTTGTACCCATCCGGTTCACAAGTATGTCAATTCCATATCTGTCTGCATAATTATAGCCTGCTGCAAACATATAGGATTGACGGTATTTGGAGGCATTTCTCCCTTTGGGAACGTATGATTGCTGCCAATATTGTGCCAAACCACTGATCGAATGCTTTCCGAATGAACGATTATAGGCTACATTACCTTCAATAACAGTACGCATGTATTGGCTGTTAAGCCCTCCATTGCTGATAGACAACGCTTCATCTTCACCTTTCACCTCTGTTACAACTTCATAGTTTCCGGTTTCAGGATTCAAGACCAGATAGTTTTGTTCATATTCATATTTTTGTGTACCTGTTTCTTGGAATACTGCATCATTGTCGTATGCAATCGAGAGACTGGCACTCAAACCTTTGGTGAGCATAGACAAATCTTGATTGATACGCAAATTGGATTGAAGCAGACGTCGGTCTGTTCTGAAGTATCCTATATCTGCAATTTCTGCAATGGGGTTGTGAGGAAATAATGTACTTCCTCCCCATTTACCCGATGTGGTTTTTACAGGATATACAGCAGCTGGAGTATTGTATAAATAACCAAATATGTCACCTTCACCGGTTCTTGGACGGTTCTCTTCTCGGAGTAAACCAAACATAGATAAGGTGGCCGTTGTTGTATTGGTTATGTCAATATCCAAATTGATGCGTGCGTTCAAATCGTATTTCTTCATTTGTGCATCGTATCGATCGGACATGCTTGTGAGCTGTTTGTCCAAAATACCTTGGTCGTTTTTATAATTAATCAAGGCATAATAACGAACAGACTTGCTACCTCCCCGGAAAGATAAATTCAGCTGATGGTTGGTTGTATGATTGCGTAACGCTTCACCCAACCAATCGGTATTGGCATATAAATCGGGTTGGCTTCCATTTTTGAAAGCCTCCAGTGCCTTGTCATCATATTGAAGAGGAAGTCCATCGTAATACAATGCTTCATTCTTCATTTGAGCGTAAGTATATCCGTCAACGAACTCGGGCTGGTTGATAGGCATTCCCATACCGAAGGTATAGTTGACGTTGAATTCCCTTGAATTGTATTGTCCACGTTTGGTTTTGACGTTAATGACTCCATTAGAACCGCGTAACCCCCAAAGAGCTGTTGCAGCTCCGTCTTTTAATATGGTGATGCTTTCAATTTCCTCCATATTGACATATTGCAAATCACGGGGAACGCCGTCAACCAATACCAAAGGTTCTGTTCCACTGAAGGCTCCTCCACCACGGATGGTCAGAGAAGCATTGTCTGTCCATCCAGTATTTTGCTTTACAAGAAGTCCTGGGAACATTGCGTTCAAGGCATTGGTAAGGTTGTGGGTCGAATTCTTTCTCAGTTCATCTCCTGAAATTGTTGTGAAGGATTGACTCTTGTTACGTTCTGTATAGGACGTTCCTTGGTTTTCAGTTACAAAATCCATATCAGTCAAACTGATTTTCATGGAGTTGTCAGAAATCCACAAACGTCTTGATTTACCATCGGCGTAATTCACCTCGATATAGTCACCCTTTTCTGCTTTGAGGGTAAATACACCGTTTTCATCAGTAATGGCCTTATTGTTGGGTGTGTCTACTGTACAAACGGCTACGCCTTTGACAGGGGTACCATTAGCATCTTGAATAATGCCTGTAATTGTTTGTTGTGCTTGTGCTACTGCAGAACATGAAAGTAACCAAGCCAAACTGAACATGAATATATTTTTCCTTTTCATCGTTCTAAATTAATTTGATTAAGAATTGATTATTCCCATCCAGGATTCTGTACCAAACCATATTTTTTATTAATCTCTTCCAATGGTAGCGGTACTAAGTAATACTTGTCATCCCAACGTTCTACCCATACACGTTTGTTGGGGAAGAATTGTGTCGGTTCATGTCGGAATGATCCGTCATCTTCTTTCCAGGTGTCGAGTGTATATAGTTCGACATCCAGATAGTCTTTATGTTTCCATCTGTTGATATCGAAATATCGTACTTCTTCGAATCCAAATTCCAATGCGCGTTCGCGAAGAATCGTTTCACGTAAGTCAACGCCCGGAGCGACCATCTCAGGAGTATACCCCCACATTTCAACTCTGTCACGAACCAGATTAATATAATCGTATGCATTTCTTCCGAATTCGTCCTTTTGCTCGGCTATCCCTAATTCATTCATTGCTTCGGCAATGCTCAAATATACTTCCGGCAGTCTTAATAATGGGCATTCATAGAATTTATTCTGAACATCCTGTCGTAAGTCTTGGGTATGTTTACGGACTGCATATCCTGTAATGGCATAATTTTTCCAGATCCAGTCTCCATTTCCTTTACCGCCCATACGGTTCGGCGCATCGCGTCCACCCCAATAGATTTCTGCTTTTCGGCCTAACATTTTGTCTTGGTTTACTATGACAGTTTCATATAAGCGCGGGTCACGAACCATGTTACCGTCTTGATCAAAGAACGGATACTTTTTGTGAACTGGATTGTCCCAGCTGAATTCAGATCCATCCTTCATTTGGAACATATTGATATAATTCAATGTCGGTTGTCCGGCTCCATATCTGATTTGTGATACAGCTTTTCCGTTGACATTCCATTTCGTGAATCGATGACTGCAAATCAGAATCTCCCGATTGGCGCGTGTGAAATATCCATCCCAAAAGTCCTGACGGGGATTTCCTGTATCTACTAATTTATAGAAATCACCATTCTTTTGATTTTCGCGCAGGAAAGCAAGTCCGGCATCCAGTGCTGCTTGCCAACGTTGCTTATCGTAATTTCCCCACCAGGTGTAGTGAAGATCGCTAGCTTCGCCTGCTCTGAAAGGTTTGTCGCTATTGAAGAGAGGACTGGCTGCAAACAAAAGAAAACGTACCTTCAATGCCATCATACCAGCTTTGGTCATACGGCCGTCTTCCAGTTCATCTACGCTCCAGGGGAGCATTTCTGCAGCTTCGTCAATCAAGGCACATACTTTGTTGACCATTTCTTCAACAGTCAAGCGTGTGAATTTCATTTCTTCTTCAGGAGTATATGCTTTGTCAATCCATGGCATACCTCCCAGATAACGGAACATTTGTGCGTAATGAAAGGCAATGATTGCTTTGGCTTCACCCTTGCGGATACGTTTTTCTTCTTCTGTCATATCCGGAACCCGGTCTACATTCTCTAAAAACAAGTAGGCCTTACGAATACCCCATGTTGCAGAAAAGGCACCGTCTGTTGTATTGTACAGCAACTGATAAGGGCCTCCGCCTGGATCGGCTGCAGAAATCGTTCCTTTGTGATATCCGTTTCCACCACCTTTGGTCATATCTGCCAAATCGGTCAAAGACTCCAATATACCCCAAGACAATCTGTTCTCATGGGGTTGGAAGTCTGGTAAAGTGTGGTAAACTTGTGCTAATGCTTGTTCGGCATATACTTTATGGGCATATACGCTATCAATGTTCATTTCATCACTCAGAGGCTTTTCGAGAAAAGCATTTCCGAACTTGAAATCGTCGCATCCGGCTATCAGTAATGACGAACACAGAAATAGGCTACTGATATATTTTTTCATAAAAGTTTCTTTTAGTAATTTGTTGTACTGATTTTAGAAAGTGATGTCCAAACCTATATTGTAGATTTTTACAACAGGATAGCGGTCGTTGTACCAGTCTGGATTGGACTCGGGGTCCATAATCTTCAAATGGTCGAAAGTTAATAAATTGTATCCTGTAAACTTGATACCCAGCTGGCTGATACCAATCTTTTTGAGGGCCGGCTTGTTGGTAAAGTTATATCCAACTGTCAAGTTTTTCAATTTTAGGTAAGAACCGTTTCTTACCCACAAGTCGGATTGACTATAGTTATAGTTAGCATGGTCTTTGGAGAGACGTGGAGCTGTGGCTGTTTCAGCAGTTTCTGGTCTCCAAATTCCTTCGGTCTGATATTGCATCAAGGTTCCATTGAAAGGATCGCTAAATTGCTGAGAAAGGATAACGGAACGTTCGGCTGTGCCTGTCCAGTTCATGGAGAAATACAATCCTTTATAGTCCAGTCCATAATTCAGACCGAATGTGTAGTTCGGACGTGATGAGAATCCGATTTCACATTGGTCATCGGTATCGACCCGACCATCATTATTCAAATCTTTGAATTTGACATCACCGGGGAGTGGGTTGAGCTGAGGAACAGGCATACCTTCTTTTAAGTTATAGACCTTGTTTCCTTTACTGTCGGTAGTGATATCAAAATCTTCATCATTATAGAAGCCGTCACTTACGTATCCGAATACGGCTCCCACTTGTTTTCCAGTACGCCATAAGTAAGGTTCGTTGGGCTCTACTTCATCCTGATAGATGATTTTATTTTTGGCGTATGACACGTTTGCATTGATGTAGTAATGCAGGTTCTCACCGATACGGTCGTTCCACCCGATTTCAACTTCATAACCTTTATTTTCTACCTCACCCATGTTGACAACAGGCAATAGTGATGACGTAAAGGCTGTAATTGCCGGTATTGTCTTGCGGGCAATCAGAATATCTTTTCGGTTTTCAATGAAGTAATCGAATGTAACCTTCATGCGGTTGTTCAGGAACTTTAAATCGATACCATAATTTTGCTTTAATGATGTTTCCCATGTAACGTTGCGGTTACCAAGTCTGTTTTCCAGAGCTCCAGGAATAATGGTCGTATTGTCTTTTCCAAAATTATAGCCCCATTGGTTGTTTCCCCATGTTTTATCCAATCCAGTTTTGTCTACATCATATGTATCGGGCAAATAAAGGAAACGGTTGCTACTCATGTTGTCGTTACCAACCAGGCCTAATGTTGCTCTGAATTTTAAGAAATCGAGGAACTTTATGTTTTTCATAAACTTCTCTTCGGAAAGGATATAACCTAATGAAACGGCCGGGAAGGTTCCGAAACGTTTTTCAGGAGAGAAGTTCTCGGATCCGTTATAGCCAATATTGAATTCAGCCAAATAACGGGACTTGTAATCGTATGTAATACGGCCTACCAAACCAACATAAGCTGTCGGTATGAAACTGTCTTGGCTGGGATAGTATTTTTTACTTTGATTATACAGTAATAATCCTGTTACATTATGGTCTCCAAACTTACGGGCATATCGGAGGCTGGCCTCAAAATACCAGTCACGGCTTCGGCCTGTACTTTCGCTATATGTAGGTTTTTCTTCATCGCCGGTTACAAGGTATACAATCTCTTTGTTATAATTAGGATCAGTGGGAAGCATTTCAGGGTTCTCCATCTCTGATTGGTAGTAGGCATGGTAGGTTCTTAATTGGCTAGCCTGTTTTACCATACCCTTGTTGAAATTATAGCTGGTATTATAAGCACCCTTTACTTCTGCAGAAAGTCCTTTGGTAAGAAAATCCAATTTTTGAACCAGATGCAAATCCATGTTTAGTGTATTTGTGATGTAACTCATGTGGCCTCTATTGTATATGGCACCTACAGGGTTATTATTCACAATATCACCATATCGATTGTCAATAACTACATATTTCCCATCTATGACACCGGGACTACTAAATGGTTGGCTGTTGTTGATTGTTCTCCAAATGTCTTGTTCACTTACAGCAGATTGCTTTCTATCTCCTACAACACCACCTATTCCAACCTTTAAAGTAGTACTCTTGCTTAAATCAATGTCGAGATTGCTTCGGTAATTGAAACGGTTATAGTTATAACCTTCAGAACCATTGCCGAAATCCTTGAACAAGCCGTCTTGGAAGAGATATCCTGCTGAGATAAAATAGCGGATATTGTCTGTTCCTCCTGAAATGTTCAAGTTATGCTGTGTCTGTACAGCGGAATTCTTCAGCATGTATTCACGCCAGTCCATACTTGGGTACATCTGCGGTTCGTCACCTAAACGGAAACGCTCCAAGTCGTATTCGGTGAAGTAACGGTCAGGATCTCGTCCATCATTCTTCTCACGTTCTCTGAATAAGGTGGCATAAGTATAACTGTCTGCATTATGTAACATACGTGTGGGAGTCTGGATACCGACTGAAGAAGATAAAGAAACTTTAGTCTTGCCTTTTTCACCACGGCGAGTCGTTACAAGAATTACGCCGTTGGCACCTCGAACACCAAATACGGCAGTAGCAGAAGCGTCTTTCAATACGGTTACGTCTGCTATTTCATTGGGGTCCATCTGGAAGAAACTACGTTCTACACCATCCACAAGAATTAAAGGAGCTGAACCGGATTCAGTCAGAGCTCCGGCACCACGGATAAAGATTTTGGGGTCTTCGGCTCCAGGCTGTCCGCTGGATTGTACTGAAGCGAGTCCTGGAATCTTACCGGACAAGGAGTTGGCAACACTTGCATTCGGTGACGCCAGCAAAGCATCAGTTTTCACAGAAGAGATGGCACCTGTTAATGTCTCTTTCTTTTGCACACCGTACGCAACAACCGTGACTTCTCCCAGCATGTTGCTGTCTTCACTCATTTTGACGGTAATGAATGTCTTTCCTTTAACAGGGATTTCTTCGGTAGCATAACCGATAAATGAAATCTGTAAAACACTCGTTTCTTTGTCTGGGACAGTGATGGTGAAATTACCATCTAAGTCGGTAATTACACCAATGGTCGTTCCTTTTACCAGAACGTTGGCACCGATAATAGGTCCCATTTCATCTGAAACTTGCCCTTTTATAGTTTGTTGTTGGGCAGAAACTGTTCCTGTTATCACAGAGAATAACGTGAACAATAGCCAAAAGGCCATTTTCTTTTTAAAATAAAATCGTCTCATAATATTAAAATAGCTTCCATGTTTAATAACGTTTTGTTCAAGTGAATATAAAACTGG
>ENA-OPBO01000815-OPBO01000815.1-human-gut-metagenome-genome-assembly--contig:-NODE-815-length-24769-cov-2.740592_pt1 | contig 24769 bp, 13 predicted proteins | sample MGYA00241071_ERZ501458 | MGnify/ENA primary metagenome ERZ501458 (study PRJEB25962, sample SAMEA2042509) | human gut metagenome | biome: human gut; feature: human-associated habitat; material: faeces... | reverse complement strand
GGGCGGCCTACAGCGACGTCATCGCCGCCCTGGGCATCAGCTACACCGCCCTGCAGGACCTCACGGGCACCACGCTCCGCAACCGCCTGCTGGGGCTGCGCACCGCCTTCCCCGCCCCCTGCCGGGTGACCGTCTACGACTACGCGCCCACCCGCGGACCCGTCTACCGCAACGATCCGAACGGAAACGTCACCACCTGGAGCTACGACGGATTCGGGCGCATGACGGAGGCGCGCGACGCCGAAGGGGCCGTGATGCAGTACAACGAGTACGGGGAGTACTAGGGAAATAAAAAAATGAAGAATGAGGAATGAAGAATGAGGAATGAAGAATGAAGAATTTAATCCGGAACTTAAAACAATGAAACGATGAAAACGATACAGAAACGAATGATTGCCCTGGCGCTGCTCTCTCTGTGCGGCGCATGGGGCGCGTGGGGGCAGAGCGCCTCCCGCAAGGTGACCACCGCACAGCGGCACTGCGTGCTGACGGTCAACCCGCTGGAAAAATACACCGGTACGGCTTCGGCCCTGAACGGAAACGCCACGCCCGCCCTGCGCGCCGTGGACTACGGCGACGGCTTCGGAGGCCTGGGGCAGCGCGTCCGGCTGGGCGTGACGCCCTCGGGCAGGGACCTGGTGGAACGCTACAGCTACGACGCGCTGGGGCGGGAATCGACCGTCATGCTACCCGTGCCGGGCGAGGGGACGGACAACCTCATCCCTCGCCTGGATCTGCTGGGGCAGGCACGCACGTACTACGGCCAGCAGCGTGTGGAGCGCACGCAGACCTACGAGCCTTCGCTGCGCAACCTGCCGCTGGACGGCCATGCCGCGGGCGATGCCTGGGCCGACAAGCCCGTCAGCCTGACCTACGCCGTGAACCGGAACGACGCGCCGGAACTGGCCGCCGTCCGCTACGCGGTGAAGGCGGACGGGACGCTGGAGAACAAGGGGAACTATCCTGCCGGCAACCTGAAAGTGACCTGCACCACGGACGAGGACGGCAAACGGCGCTGGGAGTTCACGGACGGGAAGGACCGGACGGTGCTGCTCCGCACCCAAAGCGCGTTGGGCGTGTTCGAGGACACCTACTACGTGTACGACCTCTTCGACAACCTGCACTTCGTGCTCACCCCGGAATACCAGCGGAGCGGCGACCTGCAGAAGCATGCCTATGAGTACCAGTTCGACGACCGCGACCGCATGACGGCCTCCCGGCGTCCCGGAGAGGACTTCACCCGCTACTACCGCGACCGGAGCGACCGCGTGGTCTTCTCGCAGACGGGCGTGCAGCAGGCCGCAGGGCGCTATACGTTCTACCTCTATGACCCGTTCGGCAGGCTTTGCGTGCAGGGCGAATGTACGGAGGCCAATACCGTAGCGGCGGCGCAGACCGTGGTGACGACCTCCTTCAGCGGGAGCGGCGACGGCGTGGGCGGCACGGGCTATGCCTGTGCCCTGACGCTGGGCACGCCCGAAGTGCAGCTGGCGCACTATTACGACACCTATGCCTTCACTTCCCTGGCCGGTTTCTCCGCCCTGCCCGCCCTTTCGGGACAGGCCGACGCGACGGGTTACCTCACGGGCACACGGATGAAGGCCGAGGAGGGTGACAGTTACATCTGCCTGGTGAACGGCTACGACGTGAAGGGCCGCCTGACGCAGGCCGTGCAGGGCAACCTGCTGGGCGGTCACGACGTGACCACCACCGTCTATACCTTCACGGGCAAGCCCGCCGTGGTGAGCCATACGCACACGGCCAGCGGGAAGCCCACACTCACGGAGGTAACTGAGTACACCTATGATCACGCCGAACGGCTGACGAAGGTGGAGCATACATTGGGCGGCGTAACCGTGACTTTAGTCGACAATGTGTACGACGAACTGGGCAGGCTGCAGAGCAAGACTCCGCACGGCAATACGGCTCTTGCGCAGAGTTATACCTACAACATCCGCGACTGGCTGACGGGCATCGGAGGGAAGTTCACGCAGACCTTGCAGTACAACGACGGCGCAACTCCCTGTTATAACGGGAACATCAGCGGCATGACGTGGAAGGCGAATACTGAAACCACCACGCACGGGTATCAGTTCAGCTACGATAACCTGAACCGCATGCTGACCGCAGCCTACAGCGACGGCACGAATGCCGACCGCTTCACGGAGAAAGTGACAGGGTATGACAGGAACGGGAACATCCTCAGCCTGCAACGCTACGGGCAGACGGGAGCTTCGTCATACGGCTTGATAGACAACCTGACTTTCACACTCAACGGCAACCAGTTGAGCCGTGTGGACGACGCGGCAGGTACTGCGGCCTACAACAACGGCTTCGAGTTCAAAGATGCTGTAAAGCAGGAAAATGAGTACGCCTACGACGCCAACGGAAACCTGACGAAAGATTTGAACCGGAACATTTCCGGAATTCAATATAATTTCTTAAATTTGCCAGGCAAGGTCACGTTCGGTGACGGGAGTACCATTGAATACGTCTATGCGGCTGACGGAACCAAACTCCGTACGAAGCATGTCATCAACGGTGCCACCACCACAACGGACTATTGCGGAAACGTGGTCTATGAGAACGGTGTGCAGAAGCTGCTCCTGACGGAAGAAGGTTACGTCACCCTGGCCGACAAGCAGTACCATTACTTCCTGAAGGACCATCAGGGAAACAACCGGATGGTGGTGAACGCTTCCGGAACGGTAGAGGAAACAAATCACTACTACCCCTTCGGCGGTCTGTTCGCAAGTTCCGGAAACGCCCAGCCCTACAAGTACAACGGCAAGGAACTGGACACGGAGAACGGGCTGAACTGGTACGATTACGGGGCTCGCATGTATGACCCGGCGTTGGGAAGGTTTACGACGATGGACCGATTTGCTGACAAGTATTCGTCCATGTCGCCTTATCAGTACGGGGCGAATAATCCGGCGGTGAATATTGATATCAATGGAGACAGCATTATCGTACGACCTAATCCGAATGGGTTAATTGATGAAATCAAATCGTGGCTTGGATTTGATACTAAATATCAAAGTCAAGTGAAGGCTGATTTGAAACAGTTAAAACAGGATGACTCTGTTGTCGGCAAAATGATTACCGAATTGGAAAAAAGTGAAAATATCCATGAGATTACAATGCCTGACGAACGTTCTAGGAATGAAAATGCAACATCAATAAATAAAGAAAAAGCTCAAAAAGGAGAATCCCAAGGGAGTACTATTTATTATGATCCATTCAAATCAAAGACCAGTAGAGGTGATTCACGAACTCCAAGGGTTGGTTTATCCCACGAACTTCAACATTCCTCTGATGTGGACAAAGGGATATTCACATATGATAAGATTGAGAATGGAGTAAAAAAATCCGAGATAAGGGCTGTTAATACAGAAAATAGAATTAGGAAAGCAACAGGTGAACCTAAAAGAGTGAAATATGGAAATTATGTTATACCGAAAAAGTATTTGCATTAATATCGTATTATTATTGTTACTTGCATGTTGCTTGGCTAACTGTAAGGATAGTCAAAAACATTCCTGCTTTGAAAATAGAAACATTGTGACAGACCTCATTCACTGTCCCTTTATCGCTATGAATATTATTCACAAGGATAGCATTTATAAGATAGTGACAGAGGAAAGTGACATTCCTATATTCACAACTGAAAAAAGAAGGAGTAAACTTTATCCTATCTTTAGGAATGATACAATTCAAATAGATGACTATACTTTCAATTTATTACAAGAAAGATGCCAGTTCGTTGTTCCTCAAACACGGATAGACTTTATTTGCAGTGGAAATGGAAAGGATTTGTTAAAAACACTTTTCACAAAGTATGGGGATGAATATGTTTTGGAAGAATCATTTTCCCAAGCAGAACTCGCTTATTTGATTTATGTGTTATTTCAACATCAGATTTATTTAATGACAGACTGCGAAACCGGCGATTTATTTGTTGTAAATCACTAATCTTTTAATGAAGAAAGGGTACCCCTAAGATAAAAAACTCAAAGGGATACCCTTGTCTTTTAAACTTCATCGGAAAACCTGCCGTGGTGAGCCATGCACACACGACTATCTTATCTGCTAACCAATTTGTGAAATCAATTATGCTATAGATATACAAATTCGTCAAGGCTTTACATTCTTTCGCGATTGTAAAACAGAGTAAATATTACTATATAATCAATCCTTGTTCCAGATACTTCTGCTTCAAGGATTGATTGTTTATTCTCATAGCCATATCTTAAATAATCTCAATCCCCTGTTCCTTGCACAGCTGCAGCCCCAGGTCTTTCAGTTTGAACTTCTGTATCTTGCCGCTGCCCGTCATGGGAAATTCCTTGACGAAAAAGATGTATTTCGGAATCTTGTAACGCGAAATCTTGCCGATGCAGAAGTCGCGCACGTCGCTCTCGTGCATGTCCACGCCTTCGTGCAGGATGATGAAGGCACCCACAGCCTCACCGTACTTCTTCGAGGGAATGCCGGCCACCTGCACGTCCTTCACGCCGGGCAGCTGGTAGAGGAATTCTTCGATTTCACGCGGATAGATGTTCTCGCCGCCGCGGATAATCATGTCCTTGATGCGGCCTGTGATGCGGTAGTTGCCCTGTTCGTCCTTCACGCCCAGGTCGCCGGAGTGGAGGAAGCCGTCCTTGTCGATGACCTCGGCCGTAGCTTCAGGATTCTTGTAGTAACCCTTCATGGTGTTATAGCCGCGGTTGCACATCTCGCCCTGCACACCGACGGGGCATTCAAGGCCCGTCTCGGGGTCAATGACACGCACTTCGGTGTGCTCGAAGTCGCGGCCCACGGTGGTGTAGCGCACCTCGGCAGGGGCGTCAATACGGGTGTGCGTCATACCCGGCGAAGCCTCGGTCAGGCCGTAGACGCTGGTCACTTTCATGAACATCTTCTCTTCTACCTGCTTCATCAGCTCGATGGGGCAGAGCGAACCGGCCATGATACCGGTGCGGAGGCTGGACATGTCGAACATGTCGAACATGGGATGGTTCAGCTCGGCAATGAACATGGTAGGAACCCCGTACAAGGCCGTGCAGCGTTCCTTGTGGACGGAGGCAAGTACCAGCAGCGGGTCAAAACGTTCCACCATCACCTGCGTGCATCCGTGTGTAAGGCAGTTCATGGTGGCTAATACCACTCCGAAGCAATGGAACAGGGGTACACAGACACATAGTTTGTCATCGGAAGTGAATTTCATGTGCTCACCCGTCAGGAAACCGTTGTTGCTGATGTTGTAATGGGTGAGCATGACTCCTTTGGGGAAACCGGTTGTGCCCGAAGTGTACTGCATGTTCACCGTGTCGTGGCAGTTCACCTTCGCTTTTGCTTCCAGCAGCTCGTCATCGTCTATGTTGCATCCCAGAAGCAGAATTTCGGCGGTGTTGTACATACCCCGGTATTTTTCGGGGCCGATGTAAATCACGTTCTTCATGCAGGGGAAACGTTTGCTCTTCAGATATCCGCGCTGGCTGGTCTTTAGTTCGGGCAGCATGGCGTAGACCATATTTACATAGTCGTCATTGCCACGGTCTCCGTTTACGATACACAGCGTGTGCATGTCCGAGTTCTGGCAGAGGTATTCCAGTTCTGCCTGTTTGTAGTTGGTATTTACTGTTACGGCCACGGCGCCGATTTTGGCGCAAGCGTACAGAAAGGTCAGCCAGTCGGGCACATTACCCGCCCAGATTCCTACATGGGTTCCCCGTTTCACGCCGATGGCGAGCAGTCCTTTGGCCATGTGGTCTACACGCTCGTTAAATTGTTTCCAGGTGAAGCGCAGATTGCGGTCGGAATATACGATATATTCTTTATCGGGAGTGGTGAGGGCCCAATGTTCAAGCCAGTCACCCAAGGTTCTCGTGCTTAATTCCATCATAAATCAAATAGGAGTATAGATAACAGCCAATATTTTGGCGGCTTGTCCTTGATATCCGTGTACGTGGTGCGGAACGATAGAATCATAATAAATACTGTCTCCGGCTTTAATCAGATGGCATTTTTTACCGTGGCATACTTCGACGGCGCCTTCCATGACATAGATAAACTCTTCACCTTCATGCGAGGAGAGTGAGAAGTGGCTTTCCTCCGTCGGTTCCACGTCTACGATGAATGGTTCCATATGCCTGTCCGCTTTTGATTTTGACAGTGAGTGGTAGCGCATATGTGTACGCAGGTCCATTGCATTGTTCGAGAAACTGATAGTATCCTCACTCTCTTGTTTCCGGCAGATTACTGCTCCTTGTTCTTCCTGGTCGTCCAGAAAAGTGCCCAGACGTACCCCTAACGCGCGGGCTATCTTGATGAGGGGAGCCAATGAAGGAAGATCTACATTATTCTCTATTCGTTCTATTTGTTCTTCGGCAAGGCCAGAGCGTACGGCCAGTTCGGCCACACTGATTTCTTTTGTTTCACGTAGTGATTTTATTTTTTCACCAACAATCTTTGTGCTGTCCATGGTTTGTTTTTAATAAGTTTGCAAAGTATAAAGTGCAAATATATAATAAAAAAGAATTGGACAGTCTATTTTTGTTCTGAATATGTAAAAAAGGCAGGTTAGCGACGAATTGCCGGTCATTTGTCATTAACCGTCGGTAAGTTTCGAATATTTGTGTTTTTTGTTCTATCTTTGTTCTCGAAACTTAATTAAAGACTAAAACTTATGTTCTCAGGGATTGTAGAAGAATATGCGGAGGTGGTGCGTATTGTAAAGGAGCAGGAAAATCTGCACCTCACCTTGAAATGTTCGTTTGTGGACGAACTGAAAATAGACCAGAGTATCTCTCATAACGGTGTGTGCCTGACTGTAGTCAGTTTACAGGATGGAACGTACACGGTTACCGCCATGAAAGAAACGATAGAGCGTTCCAACATCGGCTTGCTGAAAGTGGGAGATAAAGTGAATGTGGAACGCAGCATGATGATGAACGGGCGGCTGGACGGTCATATTGTGCAAGGACATGTGGATCAGACTGCCGAATGTATGGATATAAAGGATGCTGAAGGGAGCTGGTATTTTACTTTCAGATATGCGTTTGACAAGGAAATGGCAAAGCGCGGCTACATCACGGTGGACAAAGGCTCGGTTACGGTGAATGGTGTGAGTCTGACCGTTTGTAACCCTACGGAGGATACTTTTCAGGTTGCCATCATTCCTTATACTTACGAACATACCAATTTCCATACTTTTAAAGTGGGAAGCATTGTGAATATAGAGTTTGATATCATCGGCAAATATTTAAGCCGCATGATGCAGTTCTCCTGATTCTTTTACCGCAGGTTGCACAGATGATTGTTGAAGATGAAAGAAACTTCTTTGTGGAAATCCGGAATTATCCGCATCGGCTTTTGAGCAAAAAAGAATCTGTGCAATCTGTGGTAAAATCGAATATCAGAATTATAAATCTTTCAGCAATATCTTGCTGGTGCTTTTATAATATTCTTCACGGGCATTTGCCAGCGCCTCCCAAGAACTGCTGTATCGCTTTTTGTCTATTTTGAAGGCTTCCGTTCCGGCTATGTCCAGTCTGTTCAGCAGCATAGCCACGTTCATCCGGTTGATATCTACTGACGGCAAATAGCCTATGCTTTCATCGTCACCGTCCATAGCAGTTTCATAAATCATGTGCATGTCCTGTAGTTCATACAGGATTTTCTTGGTGAGCCTTATCGGGATTTTATGTTCGTCGCTGAGTGTCTCGGCGGTATAAGGAGCCTCTTCCGTCTCAAAGCGCTTGCATATCAGAGACATGATGAGGATACACAGAAAGTCGTGATAACGGCGGCTGATATTTGCCGTTTCTTTGCTGAAACTGTAGTTGCGAAGATTCTGTGCCACATAGCAAAGTTCTGCGCCATACAGGCAGATTCCCCATGAAATCTGCGCCCATAACAAGAACATAGGAATGGCGGCGAAGCTACCATAGATTGCATTGTACCTTGATACCCATATCTGACTGCCGATATACAAGTATTGAAAAGCCTGAAAGGCTGTGCCTGCGATGATACCCGGAATGATGGCATACTTCAGTTTCACTTTAGTATTGGGCATAAAGACGAACAGTCCCGTAAACATGGCCCAAGTCAGGATGAAAGGGATCAGGCGTACCAGAAATTTCATCAGGGGTGCCAGTAATACGAAGTCCTCCATGTTTTTCACCATGGTGGACATAAAGATGGTAAGACCGCTGGAAAGTACGATAAGTAGGGGCAGTAAGAGCAGGATGGAGAAATAATCCGTCATTTTGCGATACAGTGTACGGGGCTTCTTCACTTGCCATATATAATTGAAGGTACGTTCTATGTTATAGGTCAGGCTCAGAATGGTCCAGAACAACATCACCAGACCCACTCCGATAAAAATTCCGCTTTTGGCGTGCACCAGATAGGAGTCAATCAGGCCAAGAATGGTTTCGGCAGCCGCACTCTGTCCTTCAAGACCGCTACGGAACTGGGTTTCCAGCAGGTTGGAGAAGCCGAAACCGCGTGCGATGGCGAATAAAATGGCCAGAATGGGAATGATAGAAAGCAGGGTGCTGTATGTCAGTGCGGATGCTTTATTCAAAATACGTCCCTGAGTGAATTCACGAACAGAAAGAGTAGCGATTTTTATTGCATTATAGAGTATTCCTCGGGATTTGCTAACCTCGTCTTCTGTCACCCGCCATATATCATCTTTGAGAAACGATTGCAGACCTTTCAGTTTTTCCTTGTTCATGGTACTCATAAGCTCTTCATTAGGATATATGAAAAAAAAGCAGCCGGCCTGTAAGCCGGGTTCTGTTCCTCGCCTTGCGGCGAAGTGCCTGCCATTTATCTACGCCTGTTGTCACCAACAGGCTCTAGCGGTCTACCCTCCGACGTGGGGCGAGCAACCCTCATAATGTCGGTTTACATGACCTTACAACTCCTAAGACGTACAGCCCGTCATGTCACCATGCGGCTGGTGGGCTCTTACCCCACCTTCTCACCCTTACCCCGTTTCCCGTAGGAATTGTGGCGGTTGTTTTCTTCTACGTTACTCCACCTTTGCAGATAGCTTTCTGTTAGGAAGTAGGATGCTCTGCGTTGCCCGGACTTTCCTCTTTCGCCTTACGGCGTCAGCGGCAGACCGGCCGGCTGCTTTTAAGTCTACAAAGATAGTGATTTTAGGTTAAACGTAGGATAATAAAGCGGAAAAAAGTAAGAAAATAAATGAAAAAACAAAGAAAGAGCGGAACAGCCCATTACTTTTTCTTGGTATATATAATAATGAGAAGAGAATCGGTGATGATCGGTTCGGCACTCCTGCTTATCGTATAGAAACAACGGTAAAAACAGAAATATAAAAGTAAATGAACAGTGCCGGAAAGAGAAGTGGGTGCAGTTTTCGCTTTCCCTCTCCGGACACGGATTTTAGCGGTAGAATTCCAGTTCGTTTCTCAATGAACGCACTTCCTGTTGCAGAAGTTCTATACGTTCCAGCATGTGGTGGATGGCGTCGATTCCTGCAATATTGATGGACAAGTCATAATATAAATGCGTGTAACGCTCCAGTTCCGCTAGTTGGGATGTGGGGAGGTAGCGTTCCTCGTCAATCACCCGGACTTCGATCAGTCCGTCTTCTTCCAGTTCCATAATGAACGACGGGTCCACATGGCAACGGTCGCAAAAATCGTTGATAATAATTAAATCGGTCTGCATAATCCTTCTCTTTTTTTAATTGCTACTATCTTTTAATTGGCGGAACAGCTCTTTCTGATGTTCGGTCAGGTTGCTAGGAATGGTGACATTATAAGTTACTATCAGATCGCCAAATTTGCCTTCTTCCTTGTAAACAGGAAAGCCTTTGCCTTTCAAACGGACTTTGGTTCCGTTCTGGGTTTCAGGTTTTACTTTCAGTTTTACCTTGCCGTTCAGTGTGTCCACGGTTTCTTCACCACCCAGTACGGCGGTGTAGAGGCTAAGCGGAGCATGGATATATAAATCATTTCCCAAACGTTTGAATACAGGATCGTCTGGAATGACAAAGGTGATGTACAGATCGCCTGCAGGACCACCGTTTACCCCCGGTGCACCATGACCACGCAATTTGATAGTCTGTCCGTTGGCTATACCTGCCGGAACAGTGATACGTATGTTCTTTCCGTTTACATTAAGCACTTGTTTGTGTGTTTCGGCGGCTTCACGCAATGAAAGTTGTAATTCAGCATTATAGTCCTGTCCACGGAATCCGGCGCTTCGTCCGCCGTTTGCACCGCCACGATGCCCGAACAGTTCTTCAAAGAAATCAGAGAAACCACCTGCGCTGCCACCGAAATGTGCACCGGTGAATTCTTCTCCTCCATTGCCGGAATACCAGTAACTGCCGTTACCGTCCGTACCGAATCCGCTTCCGGCTCCGCCAAACCCTCCGAATCCACCAGCACCTCCATATTGTTGCTTTTGTTTTTCAAATTCGTCGGCATGTTTCCAGTGTTCCCCGTATTCGTCGTATTTCTTACGTTTTTCCGGGTCACTCAGTACTTCGTTGGCTTCATTTATCTCCTGAAACTTATCTTTGGCTCCAGGATCATTCGGATTCAAGTCAGGATGGTATTTGCGGGCCAGCTTACGGAAAGCCTTCTTGATATCATCTTGGGTGGCGCTTTTGTCCACTCCCAATACTTTGTAATAGTCTATGTAAGCCATATTATATATTTGTTAAATTTCATCTGCTTTAAGAGAAACAAAATACATGCCAATTGGTTGTGTTCTGTTTTTATTTTATTATCTTTGCAGCGAATTTTTAGAAATTATTCTAAAGGAAATGAGGGGATTGGCAATCATATTCAGGTTTTTTATGCTATTAGTCCTGCTGCTTCCTGTGGTTGCTCTGTGTCCTGTGAAGGCGGAAACGACCTCGGAAGGGCCTATCCTTATTGTCACTTCTTATAATCCCGAAACGCGTAGTATTTCTGACAACCTGTCTGCTTTTATGGATGAATACAGACAGCGTGGCGGCAAGTATACTCCGATCATAGAGAGTATGAACTGCAAGAATTTGTCCGAGGCCTATCTGTGGAAATCGCGTATGGCCTCCATCCTTGGTAAGTATAAGGGGAAAAACCGTCCGTCACTGGTTATATTGTTGGGGCAGGAGGCATGGTCGGCTTATATCTCACAAGACACAGAGATAGCTAAAAAGACTCCGTCTATCTGTGGCATGGTCAGTGTCAACGGACTGGTATTGCCCGATGATAGTATCGACACGCGGGTATGGGAACCTGAAAGTAAGAATATTTATACGGATTTCAGTGATTATAATATTGTTGCCGGTTATGTATATGAATATGATGTCGATAAAAACATAAAGCTGATGCGTCGTTTTTATCCTGATATGCGCCGTGTGGCATTTATATCGGATAATACCTATGGCGGGTTGTCTATGCAAGCCTTGGTTAAAAAGGAGATGAAGAAGTACCCCGATTTAGAAACAATTTGGCTGGACGGCCGTACAGAAACCTTTATGGAAGTGAGTGAAAGGATGCGCAGGTTGCCTCAAAATACGTGTGTGTTATTGGGAACATGGCGTGTAGACTGTACGGAGAGTTATGTTATTGGTAATACGACTTATATGCTGCGCGATGCGAATCCCACCCTGCCTGTGTTTACTATTGCATCTGTGGGGCTGGGACATTGGGAGGATATACTCCCGAGTACCATGCGGTAGGAAAGAATATAGGCGCGGTTACTTATGATTTTTTGGATAAAGGGGATAGAGAAGGGGTGGACTTGTTGACTATTCCCGGAAACTATACTTTTGATATAAAGCGTTTGCATGAATTCAAATTGGATTCATTGAATCTTCCTCAGGGAGCGGTGTTGGTGAACAAGACTCCTTCGTTTTATGAGCAGTATAAATATTGGGTCATAGGGGTTGTTTCGGCGTTCATGTTCCTGATAGCCTGTTTCTTGATAGCCATATATTATATTATCCGTATCAACCACTTGAAACATAATCTGGAAGTATCCGGCGAGGAACTGCTGGTAGCCAAGGAGAAAGCGGAGGAATCCAACAGGTTGAAGACGGCTTTTCTGGCCAATATGAGTCACGAAATACGCACTCCCTTGAATGCCATTGTGGGATTTTCCAGCGTGTTGGTCAGTGATGATTCCTCTCCTGCCGAGAAAGAGCAGTATTGTGATATCATTCAGAAGAATTCCGATTTGTTGTTGCACCTCATAAATGATATTCTGGACATCTCGCGCATGGAATCCGGAAGGATAAAATTCGTATGGGAAGAATGTGATGTGGTAGAGTTGTGTCAGACGGCTTTGTCTACAGTGGAGTATGGACGCAAGACCAGTGCTTTGTTTCTGTTTGAAACTCCTGTGCCTTCGCTGGTTGTCAAGACGGATGCCCAGCGTCTGAAGCAGGTGTTGATTAATTTGCTGTCCAATGCCGCAAAATTTACTCCGTCCGGTTCTATCAAACTGACGGTTGCCATAGACAAACAGCATCAGCAGTTGGAATTGTCAGTGTCGGATACCGGTTGCGGTATTCCGCCCGATAAGAGTGAAAAGGTATTTGAACGTTTCGAGAAATTGAATGAATATTCCCAAGGTACGGGGCTGGGATTGGCCATTAGCAGGCTGATAATCGAGAATCTGGGAGGTAAGATATGGGTGGACAAGGATTATACCGAAGGCGCCCGGTTTGTATTCACGCATCCTTTGACTAAAAAAGAATAAAGAATAGAGAAATGAAATATAGAATATGTATCAGTGCCCTGCTGTTGTGGGCAGGTATGCAGTTGTCTGCATCCAATAATCAGGAAGAAGTGGTTATCAAGATTATAGAAACCAGTGATGTGCACGGGAATTTCTTTCCGTATAACTTTATCGAACGGAAAGAATGGAGTGGAAGTCTTGCCCGTGTTCATTCCTTTGTGAAAGAACAGCGTGAGAAATATGGGGATAATTGCCTGTTGATGGATAATGGGGATATCCTGCAAGGTCAGCCTACAGCTTACTATTATAATTTTATGGATACCGTGTCTACTCATGTTGCGGCGGATATGATGAATTATATGGGATATGTGGTAGGTAATATGGGTAACCATGATGTAGAGACGGGGCATGCGGTGTACGACCGTTGGATAAGACAGTGCGATTTTCCGGTACTGGGGGCTAATATAATAGACAATGCCACTGGAAAACCTTATCTGAAACCCTACGAGGTGTTGGAGCGCGACGGAGTGAGGATAGCGGTTCTGGGTATGATTACTCCGGCCATTCCTTCATGGTTGCCGGAGAAATTATGGAGTGGTCTGCATTTTGAGGAAATGGAGCCCTGCGCACGCAAATGGGTGAAGATTATAAAGGAAAAAGAGAATCCTGATGTCATTGTGGGATTGTTTCATGCCGGAAAGTCGGGCAACGTGTTGGGACAGGTGGTGGAAGATGCCTCTATGGATGTAGCCAAACGGGTTCCGGGCTTTGATGTGGTGCTGATGGGGCACGACCATACTAGGGAATGTGTAAAGGTGCAGAATGTGGCAGGAGACAGTGTGCTGGTCATTGACCCGGCAAACAATGCCAATGTAGTTTCGGATGTGACCCTGACCGTAACAAAGAAAGACGGGAAAGTAGTGGAGAAGTCGGTGGAAGGTAGATTGGCGGATATGAACAAGTATCCTGTCAGCCGGGAGTTTATGGATAAGTTTGCCCCTCAATACAAGGCTGTAAATGACTTTGTATCCCGTAAAATCGGTACAATTTCACGTACCATCACAGCGAAGGATGCTTATTTCGGTTCTTCTCCTTTCATAGACCTGATTCATCAGTTGCAATTGGAAATTTCGGGTGCTGAAGTGTCTTTCTGTGCTCCGTTGTCCTTCCGGGCAGAGATTAAAGAAGGAGACATCTATGTGAGTGATATGTTCAATTTGTACAAGTACGAGAACATGCTGTATGTGATGGAACTTTCGGGCAAGGAAATTAAAGATTTTCTGGAAATGGCATACGCCATCTGGACTAATCAGATGAAGAGTTCCGAGGACCACCTGATGCTTTTCAAGGAGCCGGTAGAGAAGGGGAAGCGTGCTAATTTCAAGAATTTCAGCTTTAACTTTGACTCTGCCGCAGGCATTAATTATACGGTGGACGTGACCAAGCCGGCAGGAGAGAAAATCACGATTCAGAGCATGTCGGACGGGACTCCTTTCAGTATGGATAAGGTTTATAAAGTGGCTTTGAATTCTTACCGTGGGAACGGTGGCGGAGATTTACTGACTCTTGGAGCTGGAATTTCCAAGGAAGATTTGGCAAAACGTATTATTTTTGCAACCGATAAGGATTTGCGTTATTATCTGATGCAATATATTGAGCAGGAAAAAGTGCTGCATCCTCATGCTATGCACCAGTGGAAGTTTATTCCGGAGGAATGGACTGTGCCTGCCGCGAAAAAAGACTATCAATTGTTGTTTGGCGAGGAAAAGAAATAAATAGTTGAGCAAGAGAAGGTACATAGTAGCCCCGTTATTACTGCTGGCGCTGTTTTTAACGTATCAGGTAAGCATCACTTTGTTTACCCACGTTCATATTGTGAACGGGGTGATGATTGTGCACTCTCATCCTTCGTCCGAAAAACACCATACGCATACCACAGGACAGGTAATCTCAATTGCTCATCTGAGCACTATCCAGACTCTGGAGCCCGGGGGGCAGACAGAGATGACTGTATTCCGTCCTGTGTTGTATGTTTTGGAATACAAGACAAATACTTTCCGCGCGAAAGTGCTTTGTGCGCAATGTATCCATTTGCGCGCTCCTCCTTTTTATTGCTGAAACATAAGGTATATCTGTTGACGGGATACATTCGGATAATCCGTTCAACAGATGCGGATGTGCTTTTGCCGTAGAGCTGCACACATTCTTTAATTGAATAAACCGAAACATTTTAGTAATAGAAAAAATAGATGAAACAATATATTCTGTTACTCGTGCTCATGGTGATGGGTGCGGGTATCCATGCGTATGCAGAAGATGTAAATCCTGTGAAGGAAGGAAATGTGATTTCAGGTCATGTAGTGGAAAAAGGCACGGAGAACAGCCTTCCGTATGCTACCATATTGATTGTGGAAACCGGGCAAGGTACGGTGAGTAACGAGGACGGGGAGTTCCGTTTCAAGAAGGTTCCGGCAGGAAAGTACACATTGAGAGTTCAGCTACTGGGCTATGAGACACAGGAAAAGAAAGTGACCGTCAGTAACGACTTCACGGTAGATGTTCATTTTTTGATGAGTGACGAAAGTATTATGACGGACGAGGTAGTCGTATCGGCCAATCGCAATGAAACAAGTCGCAAGGTGGCTCCGGTGGTAGTCAATGTGATGAATGCCAGGCTTTTCGAATCGGTGAATTCTACCGATTTGGCTAAATCCTTGAATTACCAGTCGGGGTTGCGTGTGGAGAACAACTGCCAGAACTGCGGCTTCCCTCAAGTGCGTATCAATGGGCTGGAAGGGCCTTATTCTCAGATTCTTATCAATAGCCGTCCGGTAGTCAGTGCTCTGTCCGGTGTGTATGGCTTGGAGCAGATTCCGGTGAATATGATAGAGCGTGTAGAGGTTGTCCGCGGAGGAGGGTCGGCCTTGTTTGGTGCTAATGCAGTGGGCGGAACCATCAATATCATCACGAAAGACCCCATCAACAATTCATTTCAGGTTTCTTCAACAATGTCCAATATGAACGGCAAGGTGTGGGAACAGTATATGGGAGCCAATGCCTCTTTGGTGTCAAAAGACAATACGTATGGCATCGCTTTGTATCAGTCTTATCGGAACCGTAATCCGTATGATGCGGACGGGGACGGTTTCTCGGAGTTGGGAAAGCTGAATATGAATACATTCGGGCTGCGCACCTATTACCGTCCTACGCAGTTCAGCCGTATCAGTCTGGAATATCATACCACGAATGAGTTCCGCCGCGGAGGGAATAAATTTGATTTGCAGCCGCACGAAACGGATATCACCGAACAGACCAAGCACGTTATCAATAGTGGCGGATTGAGTTATGATCTGTTTTGGAAAGAATACAAGCATAAGCTTTCTTTCTATTCTTCCATCCAGCATACCGACCGTAACAGTTATTATGGTGCGCAACAGGATGCGAATGCATACGGAAAGACAAAAGATCTGACTTGGGTGGCAGGCGGCATGTATGTGGGTAATTTTGAGAAAGTTTTATTCTCTCCTGCTACTTTTACCGCCGGGCTGGAGTATCAGAACAACTCCCTGCACGATGTTATGACCGGTTATCACCGTGATATGAAACAGGATGTGCGCATTGCCAGCGCTTTTGTGCAGAACGAATGGAAAATGAATCAGTTTGTATTCCTGGCCGGCTTCCGTCTGGATGACCATAACCTGATTGACAATCCCATCTTCAGCCCCCGTCTGAACCTGCTCTATAAGCCCAGTGACAAACTACAGGCGCGCATCACTTGGTCCACCGGTTTCCGTGCGCCGCAGGCTTATGATGAAGACTTGCACGTTACGGCAGTAGGAGGTGAGGGCGTGCTTATCAAGTTGGCGGAAGGGCTGAAGCCTGAGCATTCTAACAGCATCAGCGGCTCCATTGACTGGACGGCGAATATCGGTCATTTCCAGACCAATTTGTTATTGGAAGGATTCTATACCGGATTGGATGACGTGTTTGTACTGGAGGATATGGGCCATGACCAGAATGGTAACAAGGTGAAGGAGCGTCGTAACGGTAACGGGGCACGTGTGTATGGCGTGAATCTGGACGGAAAGATTGCACATGGACGTGATGCGGCTTTACAGGTGGGCTTCACGGTGCAGCGCAGCGAATATACTGAGCTGGAGGCATGGAGTGAGAATCCTGAGGTAGCGCCGGTGAAGCGGATGCCCCGTACTCCTGACTATTACGGTTATTTCACATTGACATCTGCTCCGTTCAAGAATTTCGACTGCTCCTTGTCCGGTGTGTACACAGGCCGGATGCATGTGCCGCATTTCGCACCGACAGAGTTGCCCGAGGAATATATAGGACAATATATCGCTAAAGATGAAATGGTGCATACTCCTGATTTCTTTGATTTGAATGTGAAACTGAATTATACGTTTGTATTGAATGACCATATCAAGTTGCAATTGAACGGTGGAGTGCAGAATATCTTTAATGCTTTCCAAAAGGATTTGGACAAAGGTGGTTATCGTGACTCGGGTTATTTCTATGGGCCTACACAGCCTAGAACGTATTTTGTGGGGATCAAGATTACGAATTGAATAATCTGCTGATTGGTCAATGTGCTAATATGTCAATGGGTTACGCTTTGTTCCACATGGCACATTAGCACATTGTCACATTGACAAATTAGCAGATTGATTTATTATCAACTACTGACAAGTGACTATACTTTTCTGTAATCCGGAATCCCGGATCGGGATAATTATATAAGGGGAAGCGGTGTTCTGTTTCTCCTTCCATATATTTCCACAGACTGGCATATTCTTCTTTCTTCTCGCCCATTTCCTGCAATTGCAGCATATATTGCCAGATAGACTTGTTTTCCTTGATGTATATTTTTTTCATCTGATGAATAATCGGACTATGCTGGCGGGTTGGGTCATGGTCAAATTCCAGTATCCGTTTTCCCTCTTTTGTCATACCGATAGTTACGAAAGTCATGCTCTTGCCTATACCCGGCAGGTTCAGTACGTTGCGGTCTGTTGCTACGAAAGGAATCTGATGGAAGGTGCAGAAACGCTGTACGGCTGCCGCACGGTCTTTACTGTTTCTCAACAGGTTCAAAAACTCCTTTTCTTGCTCTGCGGAGAGTTTTCCCCATACCTTTTCCTCTTCTTTTTCCTGCAAGGAGCGGCTGTTCGGTGTGAATACGGCATAATTCTCCTCAAATCCTTTTACCGAGAAGGTGTAATAGCATAGTACACCCAGCCCATTCAATACTTTGCGCAGCTTGGCGGTGTGTCCGCGACGGGAAGCCGCCACATTATATACTAACTGGTTGGTGATAGTCCACCCGGCTGCCAGTATCTTGCGGATAGCTTCACGCGCTTCGGGTGTTACTTCCAGCGGAGTCTGGAAATGCGTTTGAATCAGAAATTGGCTGACTCCTACGGCAGATGCCTTTTCTTTGAACTCGCGTAAGATTTCCAATAGCTCGTCATTGATTCGCATGGGCAGATATACCGGGAGCCGGCTGCCCAAGCGTACTCGTTGCAGTTCCGCATATTTCTCTCCTTCGGCGCGGTGCAGGTTTGCGTTCCGTTTGCGGACAGCCATTTTGTAGACGGCTTTCAGTATATTGCGCAGGGTCTTGTTCTGGCTCATCAATGCATCGCCTCCTGTAATCAGGATATCCCTGAACTGAGTGTCGTTCTCGAAATATTCCATCAGTTTTCTCAACCTCTTGTCCCAGCTCTCTTTCGGCTTCAATTCCTCGAAGTTGAAGTTTAGACGTTCACTTTGGAAGTCGTACATGCGCTGGCAGGATGCACATAGGCCGCCGCAGGCACGTCCCATCGAGTCGGGGATAAGAATGGCCACATCGGGATAACGGCGGTGAATGTTGTGTCCGTCCGGCAGCAGCCATCCGGCAGCGTTGGGCTTTCCGTCCTCTACTGCATCTTCTTTTTCCCATGCGTGGATGTTACCGTAAGTTTCTACCAATTGGGAAGAGTACAAGATATAGCTGCGTATGGCTTCGTCATCATATCCTTTTCCGGTAGGATTCAATAATGACAAATAATAAGGGGTGATGAAGACAGGCATTCCTTTCTTGCGTGCTTTGTGATAAAGCTGCAAGGTTTCTTCGGACAGGGAGTTGCCTAGCATCCGGTTCAGTTCGGTAGGGTTTTTTACGGCCATTGCCAGATGAAAACGGGCTTCGTTCCACCATTGGCAGACCAGCCGGCGTTTGTCCTCTTCCGTGCTTCCTTCGGGAAAAAGGTAGCGGCTGGAGGGTGCGTGTCTGTTTTCTATTTTCTGGATAAGAAGGGAGATGATACGTTCTTTGTTTTGTCGGCGGATAGCCCGGACATCCTCATTCAGTCCGCTGGGCCAGCGTTTCATCCACTGTTGCACTTGTTTTTCATCAGGTAGCTCCTCTTCTTCGTGATAAAGCCGGTCGAACTGGTGATACAGGTCAATCCATAAATCAACGGAAATCTCTTCATTGATGATACGATTCGTTAAAAACTTCCAAAGCAGTGAGATGGTTTCTATTTTAATCTCCTGTTCTGTAGAGGCTTCGTAAATGGTTTTTCCATCGTTATCTATCAGTCTTTTAATTTGCCTTGCGGCAGCAGGATTGTAAATAGGACCGGATAATAGATAATCGTTCAGCTTGTTTTTGAAAGCTGTTTCATCCTGGCTTTCTGAAGCCAATGAAGTGAGTTGGGTTAATCGGGTTTCGAATAGTGTTTTAATGCCATGGGTGGATAACATCTTATTCTTTTGTTTCATAAGCAAACGGTTGTTAAGAAAGTGAATACTATAAATAACATATTTCTCGTAGAAAAGTTATCAAACTGTTAACTTCATGCTGCTAATATAGTAAAAAAGCTTCTTTTATGCAAATTCATTAACAAAAAGACTCTTTTTATAAATAGCATTATTTTATAGAGTACATTTGCTTTGTGCTTTCGTCTTTTTTTAAAGCCCGGAGCTTTTATCGGGAAACGAAGAAATTCGTAGTTTTGTAGAGCTTTGCTTGTTTGCAGGTCAATCAAGCTGAAGAGAAACCTCATTTTAATAAATGGAAAAACAACATAGAAGTAAATAAATGGAACTGAAACAACTTTTTACCTTTGCAGCAGCCTGTTCGCTGGCACTTTCGGTGTCGGCTCAAGATAGAGTACACTATACAGGCACGGAGCTGTCTAACCCTACCTGTCATGACGGGCAATTGTCACCCGTGGTAGGGGTACACAATATTCAGGTGATGCGTGCCAACCGGGAACATCCTGCACCCGATAACGGCAATGGATGGACATACAATCATCAGTCCATGTTGGCTTATTGGAACGGACAATTCTATATGCATTATCTTTCCGATCCTTCGGACGAGCATATTCCTCCCTCACAAACTTTCCTGATGACCTCGAAAGACGGTTATCACTGGACAAACCCGGTGACCCTTTTCCCTATCTACCGGGTTCCCGATGGCTATACCAAGCCCGGACGCACAGACAAGGCAAAAGATCTGGATGCCATCATGCATCAGCGTGTAGGCTTTTATGTGTCAAAGAGCGGCCGACTGATAGCCATGGGAAACTATGGCGTGGCGCTGGACAAGAAAGATGATCCGAATGACGGGAACGGAATAGGCCGTGTAGTTCGCGAAATTAAAAAGGACGGTTCCTTCGGCCCCATTTATTTCATTTATTATAACCATGCGTTCAATGAAAAGAATACCTCTTATCCTTATTTTAAACGGAGTAAAGACAAGGAGTTTGTAAAAGCCTGTCAGGAGATTCTGGATAATCCCCGCTACCGTATGCAGTGGGTGGAGGAAGCCGACCGCAATGACCCGTTGATTCCTTTACACAAAGAATACAAAGCGTATTGTGACTATACTTTGCCCGACGGTCGTTTGGTAAGCTTGTGGAAACATGCCCTGACTTCCATCAGCGAGGATGGTGGGAATACGTGGGCGCAACCGGTGGAACGTGCGAAAGGTTTCGTAAACAGTAATGCGAAGATATGGGGGCAACGTTTGAGTGACGGTACATACGCCACGGTGTATAATCCTTCCGAGTTCCGCTGGCCACTGGCTATTTCGCTGAGTAAGGACGGCCTGGAATATACCACTTTGAACCTGGTGCACGGCGAGATTACGCCGATGCGTTACGGAGGTAATTATAAATCATTCGGTCCTCAGTATGTACGGGGTATTCAGGAAGGTAACGGGACTCCTCCCGATGGTGATTTATGGGTGACTTACAGTATGAATAAAGAGGATATGTGGGTGTCTCATATTCCTGTGCCTGTCCGCGCACATGCCAGCGAGCATGCTGACGACGATTTTGCCGGCTACAAAGATTTGAGCGAACTGACCGACTGGAATTTGTATTCCTTGCAGTGGGCTCCCGTATCACTGGATGGAAAATGGCTGGTGCTGCAAGACAAGGACTTATTCGATTATGCCCGTGTGGAGCGTAAGATACCTGCTACAAAAGAACTGAAAGTATCTTTCGAACTGATGGCGGAACAGAACGATAAAGGACTTTTGCAGATAGAATTTCTGGATGAAAACGGCATTGCCTGTTCCCGTCTGGAACTGACTCCCGATGGACTTTTCCGTGCCAAAGGAGGTGCGCGGTTTGGTAATTTGTTGAAGTATGAACCGGGCAAGACGTATAAGGTAGAAGTGGAGCTTTCTGTTGCCAACCGCATGGTAATTGTCTATGTGGATGGAAAGAAAGTGGGGCAACGTATGTTCTTTGCGCCCGTTCCGGCCATCGAGAGAGTGATGTTCCGGACCGGAGCGCAACGGACTTATCCTACGGTGGATACCCCGGCGGACTGGTATGGCATTCTGCCGGATGCGGGTGAGCAGGAACCCTTGTGCACCTATCGTATAGCCAACTTTAAGACGGCTTCTGCTGATAAGGATGCCGGTGCGGCTTTCTTGAAATATAAGGATTTCAAGCCCTATGTGGATTATTTCAACAGCATGGAGGATGAGAATATAGCCCAGGCTATTCCCAATGCCCGTGCATCTCAATGGATGGAAGAAAACATTCCTCTTTTCGAGTGCTCTCAAAAGAACTTCGAGGAAATGTATTATTATCGTTGGTGGACGCTGCGCAAGCACATCAAGGAAACTCCGGTGGGCTATGGTATGACCGAATTTCTGGTAAACCGTTCGTATGCCGATAAATACAATCTGATAGCTTGTGCCATCGGTCATCATATTTATGAGAGCCGCTGGTTGCGTAATCCGGAATACTTGAATCAGATTATCCATACTTGGTATCGGGGTAACGAAGGAGGCCCGATGGCCAAAATGACCAAGTTCAGCTCGTGGAATGCGGATGCGGTACTGGGACGTTACATGGTCGATGGAAACAAGGAGTTTTTGTTGGATATGGTAAAGGATTTGGAAGCGGAATATGCCCGTTGGGAAAAGACAAACCGCCTGCCCAATGGACTTTATTGGCAGGGAGATGTGCAGGATGGTATGGAAGAATCCATCAGCGGAGGCCGTCGTAAGCAATATGCCCGTCCCACTATCAACAGTTATATGTATGGCAATGCCAAAGCACTCTCTCTTATCGGCATCATGACAGGAGATGAGGGCATGGCCATGAAATATGGATTGAAAGCCGATTCCATTAAAACATTGGTACAGGATAAGTTGTGGAACACAGACCATCATTTCTTTGAAACGATGCGTGGAGATGCGTCCGCCGAGGTACGCGAGGCTATCGGCTATATCCCTTGGTATTTCAATTTGCCGGATGCTTCTTCCAAATACACTGTGGCATGGAAGGAAGTGATGGACGAGAAAGGTTTTTCCGCACCTTACGGACTTACCACTGCCGAGCGCCGTCATCCTGAGTTCCGCACGCATGGCGTAGGTAAGTGTGAATGGGATGGGGCTATCTGGCCGTTTGCATCTGCACAGACTTTGACCGCAATGGCCAATTTCATGAATAATTATCCTCAGACTGTATTGACAGATAGCGTGTATTTCCATCAAATGGAACGCTATGTGGAGTCGCAGCATCACCGTGGCCGCCCCTACATAGGCGAGTATCTGGATGAAGTGACCGGTTATTGGTTGAAAGGAGATCAGGAACGCAGCCGTTATTACAATCATTCTACTTTTAATGATTTGATGATTACCGGTTTGATAGGGCTCCGTCCGCGCATGGATAACACAGTGGAGGTGAATCCGTTGATTCCCGAAGGAAAGTGGGATTATTTCTGTTTGGATAATGTGTTGTATCATGGCCGTAACCTCACTATTTTGTGGGATAAGGACGGCAGCCGTTACCAGCGTGGAAAAGGTCTGCATATCTATGTGGATGGAAAGGAAGTGGGACACGCCGATACATTGACCCGTGTCCTTTGTGAGAATGTGCTATAAATTTGAATAAAGGGGATGTCTTAAGATAATAAACAGACTGTTGAAAGAAAAATGAATTACAGAAAATTCTTAATAGCCGCTTTGTTAGTTATGTCTTTCGCCGTGCAGGCGAAAGACATAACTGTTACCCGCCTGACGTGTGAGATGCGCGACGGAAGAGTGACCACCTCTGATACCCCTCGTTTGGGATGGCAGATGAGTTCGCCGGAAAATGGCACGCGGCAGACCGCTTATGAGATAGAGATTCGGGATGTATGGGCAGGAAAAGTAGTCTGGAACAGCGGCAAAGTAAAATCCGCTCAAAGCCAGTTGGTTTCCTGTGCGGATGCGGTCTTGGAGAAGGACAGGCATTATACTTGGCGTGTCCGTGTCTGGGATGAGGCTGATACGCCTTCGGCATGGAGTGCCCCCTCTGATTTCAGTATCCTGACTTCCGAAGCGGCTTTCGCCGGCAGTGAATGGATTGGGGCTATTACCCGTAAGGATGCCCGCATACCCGAAGGTCGGAAATATCATGGCAGTGAACTGAAAAAGCCTGAGGCAAAGGCCGCCTGGGCTGCTGTGGATACTTTGGCAAAGAAAAGTATTTATCTGCGCCGTGAGTTCTATGTGGCAAAGAAAGTGAAAGACGCCACGGCGTATGTATGTGGCTTGGGCTTTTATGAATTTTCGCTGAATGGAGAAAAAGTGGGAGACAGCGAATTTGCCCCTCTTTGGAGCGACTATGACAAAAGTGTCTATTATAATACTTATGATGTCACCTCGCAAGTGAAGAAAGGCGGTAACGCTATCGGAGTCCTGTTGGGAAATGGATTTTACAATGTGCAAGGCGGCCGCTATCGTAAACTGCAAATCAGTTTCGGCGCTCCCACGCTTCGTTTCCGGATGGTGGTGAATTATGAAGACGGAACCTGTGAAACGATTGTTTCCGGAAAGGACTGGAAGTACGATTTCAGTCCCGTACTGTTCAATTGCATCTATGGCGGAGAAGATTATGACGCCCGCCGTGAGCAGAAAGGCTGGAACATGTTCGGTTTTAAAGAGCAGGATTGGCGTCCTGTCGTGATTCAGGAAGCCCCCAAAGGGGTGCTTCGTCCGCAGATAGCGCAACCGGTGAAGATCATGGAGCGTTATGATATCCGGAAAGTGACCAAGCTCACCGCTGAACAGATAACAGCCGCCTGCAAGTCAACCAAACGGACGGTGGACCCCTCTGCCTTTGTGCTGGATATGGGACAGAACCTGGCCGGTTTCCCCGAAATTACCGTCCGTGGAAAGAAAGGGCAGAAAATAACTTTGCTTGTATCCGAATCCCTGACGGACGAAGGAGCTTGCAATCAGCGTCAGACCGGCAGACAACATTATTATGAATATACCCTGAAAGGGGAAGGAGTGGAAACTTGGCACCCTCGTTTTCTTACTATGGCTTCCGGTATATTCAGGTGGAAGGCGCTGTGCTGAAAGGGCAGAAGAATCCCTTCCGTCTTCCGGTGATCCAGAAGATACAGTCGTGCTTTGTTTATAACTCGGCTCCTAAGGTATCCACATTCCAATGTTCCAATCGTATATTCAATGAGGCCCATCGGCTGATAGAGAAGGCGGTGCGAAGTAATATGCAGTCCGTGTTTACCGATT
>ENA-OPBO01000802-OPBO01000802.1-human-gut-metagenome-genome-assembly--contig:-NODE-802-length-25039-cov-6.857189_pt1 | contig 25039 bp, 15 predicted proteins | sample MGYA00241071_ERZ501458 | MGnify/ENA primary metagenome ERZ501458 (study PRJEB25962, sample SAMEA2042509) | human gut metagenome | biome: human gut; feature: human-associated habitat; material: faeces... | reverse complement strand
GAGGGCGAGTCGCCGGTGGGCCGCGCGCGAAGGGGACACCGCCGCTCCCTTCTCTCCGCGCTCGCGGGCGCCGCCCGCGAGTGGGCGCGCGATCGGCAGGGATAGCGAGCGGAAAGACGGTCGGGCGCGACGCCCCGACCCCTAGTTGCCGCTCAGAATCTGGACCGGCGTGAAGGACGTCGTGATCTTGTCGCGCAGCTCGCCCTGGATGGACTCGTCGAGGCCCGTGATGTGGAGCGAGAGCTGGACGCCATCCGCAGACTGCGTCTTGGTCCACACGTAGGTGATGTACGACGTCACGTCCCCCGTAGGCTTGAGGAAGCCGAAGAGCGCGGACTGCTGAATCTCCCCATCCTCGCTCATGTGCACGTTGACGTGGTACACGACGGTATTGATGTTGGGGTTGAGCAGGCAGTTGACCGCAAAGGCCTGGGCCTGGACGCCAGAGCCCGCAAAGCACTCAAGCGCGTTCTCGGAGCTCGTGTCGGTAACAGTGACCTCGACGCGCCCGGTGTTCTCATCCGCCTCCTGGACGGAGAAGTCCTCCGGGAACTGCGTGAAGCCGTTGCCCCACTCCACGCCGCCGCGCAGCGCCGAGGCCACGGTGCGCACGGTGACGCTCTCCGTGAGGTTGGACGTGTTGGCACGACGGATGAAGCCAAAGGCAACCTGGCCCACCACCACGATCGCCAGGAAGATCACCACGAAGGACACGGCGGTCTTGGTGATGACCTTGCCCACGTTGGAGCCGGAAGGGTCCTCTTCGGACAGGGGGTCGATGTCGAGCGAAACGCCCTTCTCCTTGCGGTGCGCGCGCTGGCGACGGGCGCGCTCCTCGTCGGAGTGACCGGTGTGGTCGACGGTCGCAAACAGCGCCTCGGCCTCGTCAGGCGAAAGCGCACCCTTCTGGATGCGCGCAATCTCGCGTTTCTTTGCCATCTCTCTCTTCCCCGTCGCAGGACCAGGCAGCCAAGAAGGCAGCGCGCGGTCACAACAGCCCTTGCATCAGTATACGCATTCGGCCCTGCAACCCGCAGAACTTGACAGTTTGCTCAGGTGCGCGGCCAAGTCGGCCGCGCGGGCGAGAAGAGATGCTGCGGCCCGGTCCGCGAAGAGTGCGTCATACCAAAGGCATCAAGCGACGCATGGGTCTTACAGCTCGAGGATTTCTCCCCTGACGAGGCGGGCCTTCTTGCCGTCCGAGATGATGAGACGTTACCGCCCCGACGGTCGGCGAAGGAGCACATTATCTCGTACACATCACGCTCGGGCTTTCCGTCACGGCACTTGAGCTCGGTCACGAGTCCCTCTCCGGAGCGAATGTGACTGAGAAGGTCGCTGGCATCCATGTCAGAACGTCCTGGTGCGACAGTGTCGCCCCCGATGTCGCGACATTGTCGCGCGCGGCACGGGTGTCGCCCCATGTTGGCGGGAGCGGGCTACGCACCCAAGGTTGCAGAGGAAGCGTGCCGCAGGACGAGAAGGACCTCGCCCGTGCCCTGGACACGGGGCAAGCTTTGGCCACGGATGCCTTGCCAGCCGCCGTCACAATTCGGCCGCACAATTACATCGTTTGAATCGATGATTGTCTCGTTGAATCGGCACGTCGTATCGGAATCATTTGACATCTCACGTTCTGAAAAGAACGGGCGCGGCCGGCCAAGCTGGCCTCAGTCAAAGTGCGCCCCACCTGGACCACGACGGGACCCCCGGCGAGCCATGCTCACCAGCACCCAGACGCCCAGCCCCAGCACGATGAGAAGGCCGGCGAGGCGCAGGACGTTCTCCAGATTGAGGAGCGGGGAGCCTTCCGACCAGCCCGGCCATATGGCGTGGGTCACCGTGGCGGCAACCGCCTCAGCGGGCGAGGGAGCAAGTTCGGCCGCATCGTCAGAACGCTCGCAGCGTACGAGGTAGCGCTGATAGTTATGTCCATAGGGGTGGCACGTGAGCAGCGTCACCATGTCGCGCCCCGGCTCCACCGCAAGCGCCCCGGTGTCGTTGGGGTCAATCACGTCAAATCCGACGACCTGGTACGTGAGCGTGTCCCATGGCGTCTCAATGACCACCGCGTCACCAATCTCGAGCGTCTCTATGTCGCGGAACATGCTCAGTCCCACGCGCGGCCCACGATGGGCGGCTATGACGCACTGCGTTCCGTCCCCTCCCGTAGGCATGGAGGTCCCTGCCAGAACCGCGGCGCCACGGTCGAGATTCTGCTGCGAGGCGCCAAGATAGAGCGGGATGGTCTCCCCGAGCCGGGCAATGGTCACGCTCCCGACGATCCCGTCGGGCAGCCCAAGGGCCGCCAGGTCGTCGCTCGCAAACGCAAAGGGGTCGTTCACGGCATCGCCCGTACCGTTGCGAACCTCATCGTTGTAGGCAAGAAGCTGCTCGTAGGTGTCATCGCCCTCCTTGGGGCGATAGTCGGCCGTCTCGTCCGTCATCTCGCCCTGAGCGCGGTCTTCCACCACAACCTCGGAGCGCCACGCTGCCAGCGCCTCGCTCGTCTCCTCCTGTGCCCGCGCTGACGAGAAGATGGGATACAAGACAAACCCCACGCCAACAAGCAGCATGATGACGCCCGCCAACAGCGAGACGACCCTGCGCGCACGGCGAGAAGGACGCGCCTGACCACTGGCCCTACTCACGGAAGTGCTTTCCGCCGCGACGAACATCCGATTCGTGCCCGTTGCGGTCGGGGCCCCTCTTGCCCCGGTGCATTGCGCGGTCCGCGGCGGCACGACGGGCGGCTCCCGAGCCTCGAAGGACGGGCAGGACGCCCACGGGACGACCGGGGCTCGATGAGGCCTCGGAACGCGCCAATCCGCCCGGCACCTCCGCGACGGAGCGGCGTCTCTTAACGGCACGAAGAGCGAGCGTAACCACGGCGATAAGCACGACCGCCACCAAGAGCCCTATTCCCACCGCAGTGAGCCAGGAGCGGTCCGCCACGGGGGCGTACCCATCCGGGAACGTCTGGGCGGCGTCCTTGTTGATCCACTCGTCCGGCACATCGCAGCGCTCCGCGTGAACCAGAAGGCGATGCGTGTTCACACCATAGGGCGTGCAGGTGACGAGCGTACAGAGGTCGCGCCCCTGCTGGATGACCAGACTCTGGGTCTCCTCGGGGAGCACCGTCTCTATGTCGTAGACGCGGTAGGCGTGGTCCTCGCCGAGCACCTGGATGATGAAGTAGTCCCCCACCTCAAGCTGATCGAGGTCGTCGAAGATCTTCCCAGAGGGCAGGCCCGTGTGACCGGAGAGCACGCAATGGCTCGACTCACCACCGATGGGAAGGGACGTCTCCTCGAGGTGCCCCACGCCCTTCTCGAGCACCTCGTTGTCAACGGTGTGATAGATGGGCTCCTCGACCTGGATGCGCGGGATGTAGAGCGTTCCCATCACGCCGTCCCCCGCGATGTTGAGAGCCGCGTCGTACGCCCCGTCCTGCGGCCGAAGCGCTGCAGGGTCAAAGGGGTCCGTGACCACCGTGCGGCTGCCGAGCAGGTCGGCGTTGTACGCGAGAGCCGCCTCGCGCTCCGCGGAGAGGTCCTCCTCGGCGACCTCCTCCACGGCGCTCTGCTGGAAATCGATGACGTTGCCCTGCGCCTGTTCAAGCAGATAGTTGCTCACAAAGGGATACGCCAGAAACCCGATGCCCACCAGGAGGATGAGCACCGCGGCAACGACGATGAGTCGTGTCTGTGCCTTTCGGCTGAGAGCCATGTCACCACGTTCCTCGTATCAGACCGTTCTCCCTTGCGACGAAACCCGTTCGCCGAAGAGGCTCAGCCGCATGGTGAGCCCCTTCGGCGAACGGCACCCGGCTCGAACCGGGTGCCGTCGTCACGTGTCTGCGACGTACGCGCTAGACGCTAGTTGTTGTGCTGCCTGCGGGCACGAACGATCAGCGCCGCGGCGCCGGCGATAAGAACGACGCCAGTAGCGGTGATGGCGATGGTGCCCTCGCCGCCCGTCACCGGAAGGGACGGGGTCTTGGTGTTGGAAACCTTAGTGTCGACAACATACTCGGCAGTTGTGCCATCAGTCTCTGGGCCCACTTCCACTGAATGAATGGACTGATCAAGCTGATAGCCATCAGGAGCAGCGGTCTCCTTCAAATAGTACGTACCAGCACCAAGATCCTCGATGTACGCCTCACCAAGGACGGTCCCGTTCGCACCATCACCGGTTGTAATGGTGCCGACCAAAACGCCGTACACTTCGTCTCCAAGGTCTACAGCGGACGGCGTTCCCTGCTCAACAGACTTATAGACATTAAATGTGGCGCCAGCAAGTTTAGTCGTCTCGTTATCGGCATCTACCTTGATAAGACGAAGACCATAGGTATAGACAAGAACTTCATCGCTAGTTTCAGACGTCGAGGGACCATTGGAATATTCCAGCGTGGCCGTGTTGGTCTCAGGGTTCCTGACCGTTGCATTCTCATTAATAGTTGCCTCATAGGTAACAACTACCTTTTGCCCGGCAAACTGTGTAATTTTATCATAAACAAAGGTCAGAGTAAAGCCATTGCTGTCTGCACCATAGGTATACGTACTAGCGTCAAGCTCGGATCCATCTTCCAGAGCAACCGTAACAGTATCCTCGCCTTCAAAGGTAAGACCATCGCTCATTACATCGAAAAAAGTCAAAGTCTTATCGGTGAAGTCACTTGGATATACAGGGATTTCAAACGAAGCGGTGAACTTAAGCGTATCACCGACCATATTTCCAAAATCATCCGTTATCGCGGCCTGGGTCCCGTCTGCATTTTCTACCGTCTTGGTGACTTCAATTTTGCTCTGCTTCATCTCAAGCGCGCTCGGGTTGGCAACAAGCGACCAAGTTCCACCGCTATACTGAGGCTCCACATTGATGAGAGCATTCTGATAGACAGCTGAGGTATTGTTATCGCCGGGTGTTACCAGAACAAGATACTGTCCTATTCCCAAGGTAGCGGTATGCGAGTTGCCTGAAACTGTAATGGGGTAGTCCGTTACAAGATTCGGGTTTTCGCTCTGATCGAGAGTGCGCATATAAGTTGCCATCTGATCCGCAACACTCTTCGCAGCGTCGTTATCCATGTCGTTGTACTGAGCGATGGTGAGAGGGGAAAGCGCTTCAGCCAGACCGTCTACAAAACTCATCGAATAAGTGTCGGTCTCTTGATGATAAGCATAGGTAACAACTTTATAGATTGAAACTTTGTCACCTGGCTGTAACTGACTAATTTCAATTTCGCGATTACCGGTTGCCTCGCCAGCCAGCGCCGTCGCAGGGAGGGCGGCGAGGGCAATCAGAACCGCAGCGAACGCGGCGAGAAACCCCCTCAGACCCCAACTCTTCTTTCTAGCCATGTTCTTCTCCTTCCGCCGCTCAGCGGCATTAATGGCTATAACTTCCGTTACGTATGCAAGCGGTCATAGACCGCGAATTGCTATGGCTACTGATCAAACGCCCGACGCCTGCTCCAGAGCGCGTACGCGCCCAGCGTCACCGCGGCAATGCCCGTGGCTGCGAGGATCGTGCGTCCATTGCTTCCCGTGGCAGGAAGACTGGGAATTGCCTTATCGGAGACCGTCAACTTGACGGTTGCCACCTGATAGTCGGCACCACCTTCAGGCCCCGTTGCAGCACCCGAATAAACCGTCTCGGGCGATTCCGCTCCTGGGAAGGTGATGTCCGCCATGAAAGGATACGTTTCCTCTGGATATCGCTGGTCTGCACCATTGTTCTCTTTGAAGACGATCTTCACGGCGCCGTCCATGAGCTGATAGCCGTCGGGCGCCTGCGTCTCAACGAGGAAGTAGGTCATGCCGAGCTTAAATGTGTAGTCCTTGGGAGCGAACGAGACGGTACCTTCGGTAACTGTCATCAGTTCGTCTGCCTTAGTGGGATCCTCCTCGTCGGCAACCACAGGCCCGTCGCCCTCATCGAACTTGCCGCTGTTGTTGTTGTCCACGTACAGAGCAAACCCTGCATCCTTAAGAGGCTTCGACTCGTCATCCGCATCGTTCTTGGTCACCCGCAGCGCAGGAAGGACGTCGGGAGCAGAGTTCAGAGTCAGAGAGCCGTTGTTGCCTAGATAGACGATGAACTCGCCGGTCTTAGGGTCGCCGCTGAACGTTGGATAGTACGGGTGATCGGCGGTATTCGTAAGATTCTCATAGTCGGTAGTAACCGAATCAACCACATCGAGCAGGTTCCCTAGACGAGGAGATCCGGGCTTGATGTAAAGGCCTTCTTCGTCGTTGTCAACCCAGTCATCAAGCAGACTACCCGAGCGGCTAATCCAAATCGTCTTTACTGCGTCCTCCCCGATTCCCTCATAGTAGGTGACGGGGAACCAATACGTTTCGTCCAAAGAGAATCTGTCGGCCCGATTGCCGTTTTCGGAAGTGTAAAGCGGCGTTGCTTCTTGGATGAAATAGAACGGATTGTCCGCTGCGGGCCTAAACGACACCGTTGCATCGCCAACCGTTAACGCATCTCCGCCTTCTCCCTGAGTAGCTCCTGAATACTTATTGCTGTAGAGCGTTATTGTCCCGCCGGTGGCATCTGTCTCACTGACACCGTCGAACACTCCGCCGCTATAAGCGCCCGAGCCGACCTTCAGGTCTCCGCTCTCTTCATCAACAACACCGTCTGCGACGCCGACCTCGTATACCAAACGCAGGGGGTAGACGTTGTTGTCTGTGTTAGTTTCCACCGTCTCGTTATCGTGCAAAATAGTCACATAATTGATGTGTAGAGGAATAAGTGACGCGGGAATCCTCACGGTCAGCGTCTGCTGGCCATCGTTAGTTGTAGTAACGACTATTTCAATATTGTCGATACTTTGATTGCTATAGAGACCGCTGTCGACCGTTGTCTCCCCGCCCTCGTCCTCTCCATTGGAATCGAGGTAGTAACGGATTGTCTGATTACCTTCTTTATCCTGTCTAGGCACAGTGCCTTGCACATAGAATTGCGTGTTGCCAAAGAGGAGCCCGGAAATGCCCTTGACCTCCATGTACTTTCCTATTGGATCGGTGTACGTAATGTACCCATCCGCCGCCAAGTTACCCCCGCTGACAGCAGTGGGAACGCGCGGGCTGTCGGTAATCGCACTGGTAATCTGTTGGAAAGCCTCCTGCAGCTGCTCTGAGCTATCTGCGGGATAGTACTCGTCAACGTAGCTCGGCGGCGTCGTTGCAAGCCCATCAAGACCACCAGCCACCGTTCCAGTTGGATGACTAACCGTTATTTCGATGGGGTCATTTCGGTCGCCGCGTCCCTCTCGGGTATAACCGAGCACAGCATCTTCATCATTAACGTATTTATTCCACTCTTCGATAATATTGATCACTTTACTTAAGCCCCGTTCATCACTCGGGGCCGGATCCCCATCAAACGTCGGAGTCTGGTTTCCTTGACTCCAATTTCTTATTTTATTTGTATCCCAATTCTCAGAAGGGTTTAGAACGAGGTTGGCAAGAGCCACCATGCTCTTGTTTTGGTTGGTGATGCTAAAGCCGATGGTATACATAGACGTCTCAAGCTCGTCTATGTTAAGCACGCCTGCTGCCTGCGCATTACTTTGGTAATTGCTAGCTATCTTGTTCTTCATATACTCTGCAGTGAGCATAGCCATGAAACCGTTCGCGCTCTGCGCCTCATAGTTATCGCCCCAGCCTGCAGACTCCCCATTTTGCTCCGCAAGACTCTGCCACCATTCACCAATTTTGTTCTGACCGCCACCTGCTCCCAATGAAATCGTCGTAGGAGCTCCATCTGACATGAGAACAACGTTGGGAATCCGTGTATATGTGCCGCCATATTCACTACTGCCAAAGGTCGTGTCATTAGCATCTGCAAGGATACTCATGCCTTCAAACAGGCCAGACTGAATATTGGTCTTGGAGTCCGTATTAAGCGTTAGACCACCCGATATATTGCATGCGACTGAGGCGTGGCCGTTGTCGTAGCCACCCTTTTCAAAAACCTCTGGAACCCTCTCGCCACTTTCGAAGTCACCCTGCTGGTCACCCGGAATCTCTTCCTTAATGTAAGCATCGTTAAACGTTAGCCAGAAATCTTCCATTGAAACGTATTCGAATATCCCGTCTTGATTCTCATCGCTAACATTCCTCAGGTTATTGTCTTCAAGCGAAGTAAGCTCCAACATGGTGTGGCCAACACGGTTGAACGTCACGATAGCAATTCTGTTTTGAGGGTTATCCTCTCTGAGGGCATGAATCGTCTCATTCAGAGCGTCCACCATTGCTTTAATTCTCGAGTCTGAACCGTCCGGATCGCCAACAACAACACCGTTGGTGGCCCACGTCATGGACGCCGAGAAGTCCAGTACAAATACCACGTCAACGGGTATCTTCGGGAGCTTGGTTATCTGCTGCGAGGTTGCCATGGCAGAGTAGGTAACAAGAAAATCGCCATTCTGCTTATTGAAAGTAAAGGTCTTCTCGTCAGCCCCGGAGTCGCCTGTTCCGGCAAAGCTCACCGTATCGTCAGCCGTTACGCTCTTGTCGGTCCATACTCGGCCGGCATAGCGCGTCGAATTGACCTCATCCCCATTTTCATCAGTCGTCCCGAGAATGGTCTCGTATGCATCCGCCGTCGAGGTATCCGCCAAGTAGTCAGTTGCCCTGTTTGTGTTAGCCAGCGCCATCTCTGCGCCGGCAAACACGCAGACTGCAAGGACGGAGAGGAGCGCCATGAGCGCACCCATCGCCTTGAAGGTACCTCCGGCCCTCTTGATCGCTCTCAGACTACGTGCCATATGCCCACTCCCAACCATTCTGCTGCGTCTTAGCTTCGGCTTAGCGCCGCGATAGAGTTATTCAGCTAATTGTTTGGAACTCTATCAGTAGGGGGGTACAAAAAACAATACCCCCTACGTCTTTTTTTCAATCTATTTTATTATCATTTGTTAATGATCATACTACTCATATTTACTTTATACTTAGTTTATTTAGTTTATAGACATATTTTTTTCTATTAGTTTATGTGTCTCTATCTCAGATTGTTAAAACTAAATAGTGTGGTAGGGGGTATTTTGTTGCCCATCCGCCCTTTCATTTTTCTGAAAGATAACAATCTCGGATTATGTGATGTATTCTGGAGTTCTGTGGGTCCCCTCAGATGTCTTTGCTCCCGTCGGGCAGTTGCCGAGAAGAGCGTTGGAGCCCCTACGTCCCCTCCCCGGTCTGACCATGCCAGACGGATCCGCCGCTGCAACGTAACGTGGAGACACACTCTGTGCGCACGGTCGACTACCCCACATCGGATACAACATCCGAATCTCTATATATTGAGTCGAGAAGGCCATAGGCGTTCATTGAGTCAGTCTTCTGATCCGGGACGACGCACCCCACCCTCATCCTCTTGACCAGCGCCGCACAGAGGCCCATGCGTGCACGGGGCCGGGACGGGGGTCGCTGACGGTCCCACGTGCGTAGCCCGGCATCGCTTATGCGCAGAGGCATTACCGCGAGGCTGTTTCCTCGGAAGTCCTCCAGTCTATCGACATCGCCATGCAAAAGGGAAACAGCAGGTCAGGACTCTTCCTTAACTGAATAGGAAAAATTAGGAAAAAAAGGAAAGGGGAAACATGGTCCACGATGAGGTCTTCTCTCCGTCATTTGGAAACCGGCCGTCATATCTTGTGGGACGCCAGAACATCATGACCTCTCTCTCATAGAGGGCCTAAGCAGCGCGCCCGGAAGCAAGGACCGGGCCGTCGTGCTCCTCGGACAGCGGGGCAGTGGAAAGACCGTCCCCCTCTGGGAGCTTGCGGAGCGGGCGGCAAAAGACGGGCTTGTGGTTGCCTCGCCCACGATTGCCTCGGAAGCAATGCTCACCCGCATCGTCGAAAAGATTCAGGAGAGCGGGGCTCAGTACGTCGAAGGCACGCGTTCCGCATCGCTTTCTGGTGGCAGCCTCGGCGCACTGGAGTTCTCCTTTGGACTTGAGTTCACGCGCGAGGTGGAGGAGACGAAGTCCACGCAGTACAAACTTGTTCGACTTGCCCGCGAGGTAACGTCAGCCGGCCACGGAACGCTCATTCTTGTGGACGAGCTGCAGGCAAACTCCCCTGAGGTGCGGCAGCTCGTAACCGTGTATCAGGAGATGGTCGGAGAAGGGCTTGACGTCTCCCTTGTCATGGCGGGACTGCCTGGGGCGGTCGCAGCCACGCTCAACGACCGCGTTCTGACGTTCCTCAACCGGGCACGAAAGATCAAGCTTCCCAGCCTTTCCGTCAGCGACATCGATGCGTTTTACGCAGATGCGTTCGCGCGGCTTGGAATCTCGATCGACGCTTCCTTGCGAAGGGAGGCCGCGCAGTTCACGCAGGGCTCTCCGTACATGCTGCAGCTCGTTGGCCACGCCATCACGCAGAGAGCCGACGGCGCGATTCCCCTCAGCGAGGGCGCGCTGAGGGACGCGCTGGCCTGCGCTCGCGAGGACTTCGAGAACGACGTGTGCTCAACGACCCTCTCCGCACTCTCGGACGTGGACGTTGAGTTCTTGGGCGCGATGGCCGCAGACGATGGGCCAAGCAGGGTCTCAGGCGTGGCCGAGCGCATGGGCGTCACGGTCGACTACGCTCAGAAGTACCGAAGGAGGCTCATAGACGCCGGCGTCATCGAGCCCGCGCGGCGTGGGTACGTGAGGTTTGCGGTACCCTACCTCGCCAATCATCTGCGCAGGGCCCATCTGGACTGACGGCGCCACAGCGTATTGCCCGGAGAGGAAAACGCCCCGGACTTCCGTACGCTGCGACGCCCTCAAATGGGACGTCCTTCTCGCAAGGCCCTGAACGGGCGTGGCGTGAGACATCGCCGTCGCTCTGCGAGACAACGCACGGAAGCCGGGGTGTTTGGGAGGGGCACCCCGAGCGCTGCGCTACCCGGCGAACTGCATGGCGTAGTAGCGCGCGTAGGTCCCGCCGCGGGCGAGGAGCTCCTCGTGCGTCCCGCGCTCGGAGACGTGGCCGCCCTCCATGGTGACGATCTCGTCGGCGTTCTTGATGGTGGAGAGGCGGTGGGCAATCACCAGCGTGGTTCGTCCGCGAGAGAGCTCGGCCAGAGACTCCTGAACCGCCTGCTCCGACTCGTTGTCCAGTGCGGACGTGGCCTCGTCGAAGATAAGGATGGGAGGGTTCTTGAGGAAGACGCGCGCGATAGCAATGCGCTGCTTCTGCCCGCCGGAAAGATGGCTCCCGCGCTCGCCCACCTCGGTCTCGTAGCCCTCGGGCAGGCCCTCCACAAAGTCGGCGATGTTGGCCTTTCGCGCGGCGTCGCGAATCTCCTCCATGGTGGCGTCCGGGCTTCCGTAGGCTATGTTCTCCGCGATGGTCCCGTCAAAGAGGTAGACGTCCTGCTGGACAAGGCCGATGGACTCACGCAGGCTCCTCTGCGTGACGTCGCGCACGTCCTGTCCGTCGATGGAGATGGAGCCGGAATCAACATCGTAGAATCGCGGCAGCAGCGAGCAGGTGGTGGACTTTCCCCCGCCGGACGGCCCCACGAGCGCGATGGTCTCGCCGGGAGCGATGTCCAGGCTGAGGTGGCGAATCACGACGTCGTCCTTCTCGCCCGCCGCGCCGGGGTATGCAAAGCAGACGTCGCGGTAGCTGACGGCCCCCTCGGTCACGCGCAGGTCGGGGGCGCCGGACTTGTCCTGAATGTCGGGCTGGGTCTCAATGACCTCGTGGAACCTCTTGAAGCCCGCGATGGCCTTCTGGAAGGTCTCGGTGAAGTCCAGGATGCTCGTGATCGGCGCGGTGAAGAGCGAGATGTAGAGCGCGTAGGTGGCGAGGTCCATCGCCTGCATCTGCCCGTTTGCTATCAGCCAGCCGCCAAACACCACCACGGCGGTGTTGAGCGCACCCATCATGACCGCGATGGCGGCCTGATAGCGGCCCATCGCCCGATACATGCGCGTCTTTGAATCAAGATAGGCGTCGTTGCTGCGGCGGAACTTGGCGCGCTCCACGTCCTCGGCGGCAAAGCTCTTGACCACGCGAACTCCGGCGAGAGAGTCCTCGAGGCGGCTGTTCACGCCGGAGATGCGAACGCGGTTCTCGGTGTAGACGGCGCGCATCTGCCAGTTAGCGTACACGTTGTAGACCACGAGCAGGCACGCGATGAGCGCGAGGACGCCCGTGAGGGGGAGGTTGATCGTGGAGAGGATCACGAACGAGCCCGCAACCTCCACGACGCCTATGAGTATGAACTCGGGACCGTGGTGCGCCGCCTCGGAGATGTCAAAGAGGTCGGATACCAGGCGGCTCATGAGGTCGCCGGACTTGTGGTGGTCAAAGTAGGAGAAGCTCATGCGCTCGTAGGCGTCGAAGAGGTCCTCGCGCATGCGGCTCTCCATGCGGGCGCCCATGACGTGCCCCCAGAAGATGACGAAGTAGCGGCAGACGAAGCGCAGCGCATACATGCACACGAGGCCCACCGCCAGATAGGCGAGGGCGCCCATGATGGCATCGGGCCCCTCGGTGAAGAGACCACCGGTAAGGGAGCGCAGGATCTGGGGGAACGCGAGGTCTATCGCGGCCACGGTGACGGCGGCGATGATGTCAATGACAAAGAGGTGCAACTGTCCGTGATAGTACGAGAGGAACGAGCGGAAGAGCGAGCGGTGCTGAGCGGGCATGGAACTCCCTTGGCAATTGGGTCGAATCGTGCGCAGACAAGGGTATCACCGCAGATGGGCATAGACGGCGCGGAAGCGCGAATCACAGACGAACCGCTCGCGGCACAGCTCCGGCAGGTTGGCAGCACATGCCGAGCCCCGTCACCGGCGCCTCCCCATAGGGGCGCGCCCGCTCTAGGGCGAGCGGGCGCGGGGAGGGAAGATGTGTCCCCACTGTACGCGCCGCCGCGCAGGTTGCGGTAACCAGCCGGTAAGGCCTCAGTAAGACACGGCGCGCACGTGGGCCAGAAGGCGCCGCCGAAGGCACCAGGCAGGCCGCTCGCATAAAAGCCTCTGGTAGACGACCTTGCGTCAGCAGATACGCTGGCGAGACCCATAGACCTTCAGAAAGGAATGCGATGAAATCACAGGTCAAACGAAGAAGAGGTGCACGGGGGATTGGCCCCCTCATCGCCGTCGCATTTGTCGTCGTGGCAACCCTGATTGCGGGAGTGCGACCGGCGGGGGCGGCCGAGGTGGGGTCTGCAGACGCCCTCTCCGGCGTGTCCGCTCGCGGCGGGAACTATGACGACCTTCTGTCAGCAGACAGCGGGTACACTCCGGAGTCCGGCGGGTTCTCGTCGAACATCGGCCTCTCCGCCACCCTCACCCTGGCGTATGACCCCGAGTCTCCCCTGAAGGCCGGCGATACCTTCAGCTTTGGCCTCGTCCCCGATGACGAGTTTGCCGCCAAGTTTTGGTACGTCTACAACAGCGATCAGATGAAGTTTCGCTCCGTTCTTGATGAGAGCACCGACGAGGAGATCGCCACCATCAGCTGGTCGAGCAACAACACCCTTACGCTGACCTTCACGGAAGCCGCCGAGGGGAAGTCAGAGGTTCGCTGCAGCTTCTCTTCCATTCCCTTTACGTACACCCCGCGCGACATCTACAACTGGTTCTCTGCCAACAAGGACTCCGAGCGCATTCACCAGACGCCCGAGGGTCGCCGGTACGTAGACGTGACCTACCACCTTACCGTGAACGGTCAGAGGACTGACAGGACCATGACGCTCCGGGTGCTCGAGCCGAAGGGCTCGCAGCCAACGAGCGCGAGCATCGAGAAGCGCCGCGGCGGCCTTCAGCCGGACGGCACGCTCTATTACGAGATCGCCGTCAGCACGCTGCTCGCCCCGGTGAACGAGCTTGTCATGTTTGACACCCCTGACGTCAATCTGCGCTGGGACCACAAGCTCACGATCTACAACATGCTGGGCACCACCATCTATGGTGACAAGGCGCTCTCCCTTGACTCCGCCACGCCCTACTACAACATCACCAAGCGATCCTCTGACCCCTCGACCGCCGAGGTGGGCGACTTCCAGATCTGGATGTACGACGTCTACTTCCTCGCAGACCGCGAGGGACAGGAGCAGACCAGGCAGGCTACATACGAAGAGGTCGCGCACCCCATCACGCACCCCGACCCGCGCTTCCCAGGAGAGCGGCGCGAGCTTCCCGAGGAGTTCCAGACCTCCATCAGCCCCGTTGCCACCCCTAAGAGCATCCTCGTCACCGTTCCCGCGGGGCAGCAGCTAAGCGCCGAGCAGAAGAGGCTCATCGACGAGACGTCGGCAGGCGGCAGCAAGGGGCTCTCCTCCAAGGACAACGCGGGCGTGGTCGGCGTTGGGTTCAAAATCGTCATCCACAACCTTCCCAACAACGTTCAGGACGGGGTCGGCGGGCGCTACAACTTCTCGTATTTCATGAAGCCCGTCAGGGACTCCAAGTTCACCGACAACGAGAACAGCCCGCTCTACTGGAACTCCTCCTCTTACTACATTCAGGAGATCCCAACCTGCACGAGCGAGGACGTCGAGGGGGGCAAGCAGTGCGTCCCCATCTCCTACGAGAAGAGCTCGGCCTCGGACGCCAACTCCCGGGAGACCTCCTCGACCAACGTCTCTACGAGCGTCCCCAGCGGAAAGGTGACAGGTTCGACCAAGGGGAGCCGCGTCGTCGTGCGCTATCGCGAGAAGGGGACCGATAACTACCTCGCCGACCCCGAGGTACTCGTGGGGGCCACGGGAGACGCCTACGATGCCCTGGCGCTCAAAAAGGACTTCCCGGGCTATGCGTTTGACTCCGCCTCCCCCGACTTTGCTCCCGCCCAGGGGGCCTTTGCCAACGAGCCCCAGACGGTTGTGCTCGAGTACGTCCCCGTCACGTACGGAAGCCTCGTCGTGAGACACATCGACCACGAGACGGGTGAGCGCCTCACCGACGACGTCACCTCACAGCACGCCGTCGGAGAGCAATACGCAACGCAGGGGCGCGCTTTTGACGGGTACGAGCTCCTCGTCACCCCAGAAAACGCCCGCGGAGCAATTGTCGAGGGGACGACGACGGTCACCTACGAGTACGCAAGGAAGAAGCAGCCTGAGACCAAGCCAGAGCCCAAGCCCCAGCCGGACGGCAACCAGGGCTCGGGCAAGGGAGGGGATGCTACCACGCAGGCCTCCAAGAGGAGCGCCAGAAGGAGCGCCCTACCCAACACGGGCGAGCCGGGCACCTTCCTCGTGGCAGCGGCGCTCGCGGGCGGCGCGGCGCTGCTTCTCTCCCGTCATCTCCGCAGGGAGTAGGTCGCCTCACTGATAACGGGGGCTCGCCCCGCATCCGAGGCGCGCCCCCCGTTCCTGACAAAAGTGACAGGGTCGTTTGTCAGATTATCGCCCAGCCGCACGGCTCCGTTGGCCCTTCTTCCTCCGGCGCCGTCAGGGCAAGCTGGTTTCTGACAAAAGACCCTGTCCCCATTGTCAGGAGACTAGCTGATGCTCTGGGCGACGAGCGGAGAGCCAGATGCGGCGAGCCGGTAGCAGTTGGCAAGCTGCGCGCCATTCTCGTCATAGGTCGGCTCCGAGAGAAGCAGTCCATCAGCACGAAGCCGAGAAATCGACTTGCTCACGGTCACCTTGCTCCGCCCGAGGGCCATGGCAAGCGCCTCCTTGGAGCAGGGGCTCCCCTCGTGGTCGGCAACGTACGAGAGAATCTGCCGCTCGGTCGGCGTCAGCCTACGTGGGGAATAGATAATGACCCTGCTCTCTGACATCCTCGCGCGCCCCTCTCGTTACCCATTCCTACGACGTACGGCCAGCCCCACCTTCATGGGGCTGGCCGCCCTAGAAATCCTGTAGATACGGTTACCTGCGCAGCTTCCGCACCACGAGCGCAGCCCCGACAATCGCCACGCCGCACACCGCCACCGCGGCAATCGGGAGCTCGGGTTCGCCGGTTTCCGGCGTGTCCTCGTCCGTAGGGGGCGGCGTAGGCTTCTTCTCGAGCTCCAGCTTGGGGCTGGCATCAATGTCGTAGATATAGGATCCGTCCTCGGTCAGTGGCATACCGATGAGAAACGGGTCGATGGCGTAGTATCCCGTCGCAGGGTCATACTGCACCATGACGTAGAGGCCGAGCGCGACGTCGGTGAACGTGGCCACGCCGTCATCGCCCACCGGCACGGTGACGCCTCTCAGGCCGTGGGACACGGCCCAGTCGGCCAGCGCCTGCGCGGCCTCGGGTGACTCGAGGTCGTCAAGGGAGACGCCGCTCGCCGCGCACTCAGAGGTGAGCGTGAAGATGTAGTTGCCGTCGTCGGAGACAACGTCGCCCACTCGGTAGAGGGTCACGGAGCCCCCCGGGACCCTCGCGCCGTCATACGCCATGGTGACGGAGATCGTCCCCCTGCGCGACGCGTCCGGCACCTCGTGGGCGTATGCGGGAACGCTCGTGAGGCAAAGCGCCACCACCATCACCACGAGCATCGGCAGTCTCTTGAGCCACTTCATGCGTTGTTCCTCCTAGCCTCTCCTGCGAGACGCCACTCGCAGGGCGATTCCAGCTGCGACCAGCGCCACGCCGGCACCTGCCATGAGCAGGGCGGGGCTGGTCGTGTCGTGAGTTACCGTATCCTCGGTCACGCGGTTGGCGACCCGGTGCCCGCGCACCAGGAGCCTATGCGTGTTGATGCCATAGGGCGTGCACGTGACGAGCGTGCAGTAGTCCTGCTCCGGGTCGATGGCAAGCGGCTCCATGTCGTACGGGTCGACGGTGAGGATCTGGTCGACCTCGTACGTCAGGGTGCGGTCGAGCACGTTGAGGACGAAGGTGTCCCCCACCTCGAGCTTGTCGATGTCCGTGAACAGCTTGGAGCTCGGCAGGCCGCGGTGGCCCGAGAGCGCGCAGTGCGTGCCCTTGCCGCCCGTGGGAAGCGAGCTGCCCTCGATGTGGCCCGCGCCGACCTGCAGGACGGACTCCTCCGTGCCGTGATAGATCGGCATGGAGACGCCGAGGCTGGGGATGTCGATGGAGCCCATGATGCCGGTGTCGGACACCCTGAGCTGGCTCTCATAGTCGGCGCGCTCGGAGTTGTTCATCTCAAAGCGGTCCGGGTCCTGCGCAAGCTCCTGGTTGTAGCGCTCGGCGCGCTCCCAGAACGCGACGTACTGCTCCGCGTCCAACTCCGACACCTCCTCCGAGTAATCGACGATCGCCTTCGACATGTTCATCGAGTTCCAAAGGTTGCTTACCGTTGGGTACAGCAGCAGGGAGAAACCGGCGACGAGAAGGACGATAAGGACGACGTTTGACGCTCTTCTCTTGGTGGTGCTCTTTCTCACGCTGGCCTCTCCTTGCCACTGTAGCCGTAGGGCTATCGTGGTTCCCGCGTCTGCCGGGGAGGCGCTGCGCCTCCCCGGCTGGCGGGTTCTGCCCGACGTGCGGGCGTCAGATCCTACTTAGCGGTTGTTCTCCATGCGCTTGCGGTACACGAGCGTCGCAGCAGCGGCAACGACGATGGCGGCACCGGCCACGTAGAAGATCGTGGTGCCCATGCCACCAGTGGTGGGCAGGAGGGAACCGGCCTTGTTGACGACGTGGACGCCGCCGTGATCCCAAATACCGCCATCGACAGTTGCCTCGTTGTTGGCATCCTTAATAGTGATCTCAACGCGCTCGGCAAGCTTGTTGTATCCGTCGGGAGCCTTGGTCTCCTCGAGCCAGTAGGTGTCGGAATCAAAGCCATAAATCCTGAGCTGGCCGTTGACGGTGGTGATGTACTCGACACCCTCCTCGCCGTCCTTGGCGAGGCGATACACGCCGTCGGACACCTTGATGAGGGCGATCTCGTTGCCACCGGTCTTGGCGTTGAAGAGCTTGAACTGGGCACCGTCGAGGACCACGTTGCTACCGTCGGTCTTCACGACGTCGACCTTATAGGTGTAGGTCTTGGTCTCGTCCCACTCGGTGTAAATCCCGTCACCGTACTCGAGTCGGGTCTTGTTGGGGTTGTCCTCGTCAGCGATCAAGGCGTTCTCGTTCAGCACGGCGGTATAGGTGACCTCGATCTTGGTCTCATCCGTGATGGAATCGAGGTAATCCTGGGAGAACGTGACGTGGAAGTCACAGCCGTCGCCGAGACCATCAGTGGTGACGGTATAGTGCTCGCCCGCGGTCAGGCCGGTCACCTTGATGGAATCCTTGTTGAGCGTAAGGCCGGCGGACAGATCGTCGTGTAGGACATAGTTCTGCGCGCCTGCGTCAGCGGTGATGGTCGTCGCGAACTGAATCGTGTCACCGATCTCAGCGGTGCTGCTGTCGCCCCAATTACCGGTGGAGTCCTCCTGGACCTTCTTGTCCACAGGCGGAACCTTGTTCTTCTCCTTCATCTCGACGTTCGGGGTCGTGGTGTCGAGCGAGCAGAGGGAGCCGACCGTGGTGTCCACGAGGTAGTAACCGAGGTTCAGACCAGAGAACTCGACCGTAGTGCCATCAGCGGTCTTGGTGGCAGCGGGCTGGATCTGCGCCTCCTCAGCGTGCGCAAGCGCGGCCTTAGCAAAGGCGGCGGCGTCGGCGTTCTGGACCCACGTCACATAGCCCTGGTCGTCGATTTTGACGTACTGGGTCTGCTTGCCGAGCCAATCAGCCCAATTGGTGTTCGCCTTGTAGGAGTAGGCCTTAGCATCGGTGTTGTAGCTCTCGAGCACGAGCACCTGGTAGGCCTTGTAGGTGTGGCCGTCCTCAGCGTTGGTGATGGTGATCGCGCCGCTGTTGTCATTGGTGCCCTGTACCGCGAAAGCGGAGGTCGCCGTCATGGCAAAGACCATGACTGTGGCCATGACCAGGCCAAGCAGCTTCTTCAAATGCCTCATGGGTTACATCCTCTCGTTCGTTCCCATTTGGTACTTGCTTACAGATACAGACGATTCAAAATCAGCGTGATGTGCTCTTACGCCGATGGAATCCGAAGTAGCCGGCAGTGGCTATGAGAGCGCCTCCTGCCAAAACGAAGGTGGCCGTACCCGGCCCGCCGGTGTCGGGCAGCTTGGGTCGTGCCGTGTTGGTGAACAACACGAAGTTGCTAATGCCCGGAGCTATCGTGCCGACTACCGTCTCAGACTTGTTTGTGTTGCCGTAATCAATCTGGTTGCTGACCTCAAAGCCTTCAGCGCCCGTTTCCTTAATTGTGTACTTGGTCCCATGCTGCAGGTAGTCGATGATCACGTACTCGTTGGCCTTGAGCTTGAAGGAGCCCTTACCGCCGGTTAGCAACGAGCTTTCAACGCGGTTACCCTCTGCGTCGTAGCGGACGATTGAATAATCAGAACCTTCAACTACCTCGTTCTCATGCTCGATGCTGATATCAAAACTGAACTCAGTATTGGGATCCGCGCTGCCTACGACTTCCTTCTGAACCTTAAGCTGGCTGTTCTGGTAAGTCGGTGTGTTAGAGGAAACCGACGGTAGGGTGAACTGCATGTAGCACGTGGAGCCAGAGAGACCGCGCTCGGTATAGTAGAACTTGAGCGTGTGCTCACCCTTGTCTCCCTGCTTGATGTAGTCCCACAGGTTGACGTACATACCAACAGAGCTGTGCACGCCGCCGATATCGCAGATCAGCTTGCCATCGAGGAATACCCACATGTCATCGTCGCCGAAGAAGTAGTACTCCAGTGGTCCGACATAGTCCTCTGTCAGCTTAAAGTTAACGCTGTACACCATGCCGAACAGGTTATTGTGAGCCTTGCTGTCGTCACTTGGCGGATACATATCATTGCCGCCATACCCGACGAAATCGCCTCGGTTATAGTATTCGCCGGTTAGGCCATCAGTGCCTCGGTTTCCGTCCATCGGCCAGAAGTTATTTGTATAAATAACCCTGTTCTGCCAGAACATCTCACCGTTGACATATCGATCAAGTTTCGTAAAGTTCTCAAGATTGTCGAGCCCTGCGCCACTTACCGCGGAGAGCGTATATGTGTCCCCAGCTCGATTAAAGTCGAGAGAATAATTGGTTATTTCCCTCTTTCCAATTGCCGAACCGTCGTCGAAGAGCTTGGGAGCGCTTATGCCGTCGGCATATACAATATGCCCCTGGTCATCCAAACCCTTCACCAATCCGAACGTACAGCCTTCGATGCTCGCGTTGTTATATTTGTTGAGCGCGTTACCGTTCCAAGACTGAGTGTCCAGGCCCGTGCCCGTATTGGCATTGCCAAAAGCGAGCTTAGCTCCAGTACCCTGGTAATTACTATTGCTGTTGATTCCATGGGCACCGTTCGTCCCATCCCAAGTAGTTCTACCGTCGTTTGTGATGTCGTAATCATAGAACGTAGCAGCATTGTTGTAATTGCTCTCCGTCTGATCTGCGACCAGGCGAATGACCATTCCATCCTCAATATAGATGGTGTCCGGATCGTCCTTCTTATCGGGATTATTCGTAAAGTGAAGCTCAGTCGCCTGTCCGATGGGTCCGTAGGTCTCCCAGTCATCAGGGTTCGTGCTCGACGCCGACTTGCCGTCCTTCAGCACCCAGACCTCTTTAGCAGTGTAGTTTCCATTATCACGGAAGATGTTCACATACGGCAGGCCCGGAGCATCAAAGTAGTTAAAGCTCTTCTCCTTGTATAGCTGCATAAGAGTCGTCGTGGACTCGAGGGAGCCATCGTCCTCGACATAAAGGCCTGTTTGCGGCAAGCTTCCGCCGTTCGTCGGAAGCTTGCCTCCCGTACCATCGCCATTCCCGCTTGTGTCAAGAATCCTCAGATACCCGTCGTTGTTTCGAACAAGCGTAGTAAGGTGCGCGTAGTACTGCACCGTAAACGTGGGGTTGAGCGAAGAGCGCGCAACCAGCTGCATCGTGGGCGCAGCGGCGTTGAGCGCGAAGGTCATCGTCGGGCGCTCGGTCGCGTCCTTCTCGACCAGCACGGTATCGAGTTCCTCGGCCTCGCTGCCCTCAGCGCTCTGGAGCGCGGTCAGGGCAACGCCGACCTCGGCCTCGTCGGACGTGTCCTCATCGGTCTCGATGGCGTTGGCCGCCTCCTGGAGCTTGTCGCTCGGCGTGACCTCGGCGGTCACCTCGCAGTCGGAGACGTCGAGGGCCTGGCCGTTGTAGACAAACTCGAACTCGAGGGCGGAGACGCTGATCACGCTCTCGGGGTCGCTGTCCTCGACATAGGCCTCGGCAGCCTGGTACGCGGGAGCGCTCGCGTCGAGGGCGGTCGTGTTCATGGTGAGGCCGTCGGACTCGGGAGCGGGCTCGGAGCCGTCGGCGACCGTGGCCTCGCCGGAGACCTTCACGGCGACGGTGTAGTCCTCAGCCTCATAGGAGAGGGTGTTATCGAGTGATACTACGGTCTCGCCCTGGGCAGAGACGGCCCCGTCATCCACAGGCTGCTCGGGAAGAAGCCCGTAACCGAGTATCCGCGCATCATCGAGCTCGTAGACGACCTCGCTCACAGCGCCCTCGACGTCACCTTCAATGACCTTGATGCTGGTGGGATTGCCTCCCTCGTCAACAACCAGCTCGGTTACGATGGCCACCCGCTCGGCCTGGGATGCCTCGGCAGCCGAGCCTCGAAGGAAGACGAGCTCGCCCGCGGCGGGATCGTGACCCTCGGGGGTAGCATAGAGAGACGGGTCTGCTTCCTGGAGCTTCTCTATCCATGTCTGAGCGTTGGCATCGTGCGGCATCCCCTCAACGCCTGCGTTCTCGACGCAGAACGACGCAAAGAGGGCGTTCCACTCCGCGGATGCGTCTCCGGCCCACTCCCCGTATCGGGAAGTAGTCAGCGCAGCGGCGACATCCGTCTCAGAGGAAGGCTCAACGAGCTCCGTGTAGCCTACCTGGCTTTGTGCGACGGCAACGACTGCGTCATGCCAGCCCGATGGGAGGTTCTCGGGAAGGGGGAGTTCAAAAGCTGAGGCTTCGCTCGTATCAACCGTTGTTTCCTCAGCAAGAGTCTGGGAGGGAAGGGCGAGGGCGTTACCTGCACTCAGCGCTGCCGCGAGGCAGATAGCAGCGAGAACCCCCCCCCGCTCAACAATTTGCTTCGTTTGACTTCCACGATGGCGCTCCCTTGAAACCCGGCACCTTGCGGCACCGCCCTACATACGTTTTTGTGATGATGGGCCGACCACATTTTTTTATGGCCCCTCCCACAATATTCTGTGTTGCTTATATTAGCGTTCGGGTAGCCAAAATGTTTTGAGAAGTTTGAGATGTTTCCAATACCCTGATGTAAACGCTGTTCTCTTGGATTTAATTGTCCTTGCGCGGAACAAATACCAAGCCAATTCAAACAACGGATGATGTCTCCCCCCTGATAATTGGGCAGACTCGTTTGTCAGACTTTGCGCGGACGTTGCGCCCGTAAGCTGCAAGAACCGGAGGCGCGTCACAGGGTGCGCCCCTGTCCTGACAATGGGGACAGGGTCGTTTGTCAATAACCCGCACTATCGCTCACCGCAACGGTTGACAAAGGTGACCGGGCAAACTGTCATAAAACCCCTGCGGCTCATGGGTGTGCGTCCCATGGCGAGGGGTAGCGTCTTAGCGGTAGGCGCCTTTTCTTCAGTACTCCCACGCCTCACCGTCTGGATCAAGCCTCGTCGTGATAAGTGAGTGATAAGTAGAAGGCAAGTAAGAGGCAAGTAGGGTCATTCGAAGAGCCGCAGGTAGAGAGTCTGCGGCCTCTCCAGGGACACCTGATTTGTTCCTGAGTGATTAATAGAATCGGCGCGGGGCTGCCTTGACGGCCCCGCGCCGATTAAGGATGGCGCTGCCACGGAACGCCGGCTGACTACTCCTCTGACAGGCGACGTGAGATGGCGTCGCACAGCAGCGCGCCCACGACGGTCTTGGCATCCTCGATGCGCCCGTCAAGAACGGCGTCGATGAGCTCGCCCACCTCGACGAGGTCGACGTTGATGAACTCGTCCGCGTCTGGGCTGGACTTCGAGAAGCTCAGGCCCGTTGCCATGTATATGTGAATGAGCTCGTCCGTGAAGCCGTCCGAGGTTGCGATAGTGGTGAGGTACGCGATCTTCTCGGCCTCCATGCCGGTCTCCTCGAGGAGCTCTCGGCTGGCGCACTCGAGCGGGTCCTCGCCCGGATCGAGCTTGCCGGCGGGGATCTCAACCGTGACGCGGCCGAGCGCGGTGCGATACTGGCGAACTAGGCAGATCCGCCCCTCCTCCGTCAGCGCGACGACGGCGACGGCGCCGGGATGGCGCACCACGTCACGAATTGAGTTGCGCCCGTCGGGAAGCTGCACCTGAAGCCGATCGACGTTGAAGATCCTGCCCGTCCATACCACGTCCTCAGTGATGGGCCGCTCGGCGAGCGCGGCGTCGCGCGGATCATCGTCTCCGAGGACCAGGTCGCGCGCGACGGGGGCACCTGAGAAATGGCCCTGACTCAGGCGGTCGCCATCGTAGGTGAATGCGGCAACGGAGTCCTTGATGTCGTCAATCGCGGAGCTGACGTCGTTCTTCTCCGTCACATCATCGATCTCTGCCATGAGAAACCTCCTGGGCACATCAACGGGTCCGAATGACCCGATTACCCTACTCTACGTCATCCTTCGGGCACGTTCCCCCTCCTCCCGCACTTTCCTGACAAAGGTGACAGGGTCGTTTGTCAGGTTTTCCGCTGCCGTCCCCGGGTTCAGTTTCTGACAAACGACCCTGTCACCTTTGTCAGGACGAACAAATTGTCGACTAGATTGCACATCTCTGTTGGATATTGGTCGATAAGACCGGTTGATTTGCATTGGTCGACCGTATAATCGATATTCAATCGAACACGCTCATTCGGCAACGGGCGGAGGGGGATGCTTTCATGGGGGTAACCAAGAGAGAGGTCGCGGAGCAGCTTGGGGTGGCCAAGCAGACCGTGGTCAACTACATCGACAAGCTTGGTCTTGCCCCCGAGCACGTGACGCGCGTGGGAAAGACCGACGTTCTCGATGACTTTGCCGTCTCCGCCCTGGCCGACGCGCTGGGGAAGAACGTCCCCCCAAGGCCAGCGCCAGAGGATGAGCCCGATCAGCGTGACTCGGTGATCTCTGCGCTCAACGCCCGAATACTGGACCTCAAAGAGCAGAACGACCGGCTCGTCTCCGAGATCGCAGAGCTGCGCGCCTCTCGCGAGCGGGAGCTTGGCGACCTGAGAAACCAGCTCGCCGAGGCCAACGACCGTGCCGCGCGACTGGCCGATCGCGTTGCCGGCATAGCCGAGCGGCAGCAGGCCATCTCCGCGCTTCCCTGGTGGCGACGCAGCTACTTTGCGACCAAGCTCCTGACCTCAGGCTCCGAATAGTCGTTTTCAATCGAACATGTTTCTTGGTCGAACATCGACTAAAGGTAAGAAGAGATGGACAGCCGCTTTGTTCGGCTGGGTCTCAAGTAGACGAAAAGCCGCCCGGGGCACATCACATCCCCGAGCGGCTTATCTCAATCGAGAACGCTCCCTCGTACCCCGGCGTGTCCAGGGCACACAGCAGCGCGCCGTATCTGGCCAGAAGCCTGTCACGTAGCCGAACGAACTCGGGAATGCAGGCTTGGATAACCATCTGGACAAACGAGAAGACCGACCGGGCGTCAAAGACGTGCGCCGTGTTGTTTCGATCACTCGGCATGCAATGCCAGACCTTCTCGTCCATGAAGTCATAGTGGACGTTTGCCGCCTTGATGATGTCACGCGGGGACCTGGTGACGCAGGCCGTATCTCCCTCGTAGGCATGAAGTGCCCTGAGTAGCCTCCAACCCAGCTCAAACTGGAGGGAGAACTTGTAGATGTCGCAACCTTGGACGAACTCGTTCTCGAGGTCCCGGTCGGTTGACGCGGAGAAGAAACGCGCTATCCTGCGGCTGGTTGGCGCCTCGTGCCCTTGAGTAAAGAGCACCGCTCGACGGGCACCGTCGGCATCGTGGGCCTCCTTAGCAGCACATCTACCGATAGGCCCTCTCGATGGGAGCCATGACGCCCCCCTGAATAGACGTGCCAGGGGGACGGAGCGGTGACAACTCCTCCGTCCCCCTGGCGCGTCTG
>ENA-OPBO01000795-OPBO01000795.1-human-gut-metagenome-genome-assembly--contig:-NODE-795-length-25163-cov-16.334714_pt1 | contig 25163 bp, 18 predicted proteins | sample MGYA00241071_ERZ501458 | MGnify/ENA primary metagenome ERZ501458 (study PRJEB25962, sample SAMEA2042509) | human gut metagenome | biome: human gut; feature: human-associated habitat; material: faeces... | reverse complement strand
GAAGAGGGTATTCCCGGAAAATTTTTGAGAAAAATGAAGTTGATTTTATTTCTTTGTTGGGCCGGTATGATGCAGGTATCGGCTATGTCTTACGCACAAACCGGCACGGTAAGTATCCGGGTGAAAGAGACGGCTTTGCATGAGATCTTTCAACTTATAGAAGCTCAGTGTGGTTATACTTTCGTTTATAATAACGAACAGTTGAATGGCTTGAAACCGGTGTCCATCGAGATGACCGATGCAAAAATCTCCAAGGTCTTGGATGAATGCTTGAAGGGGACGGATTTGCGCTATGAACTGCTGGACCAGATCATCGTCATCAACCGCCGTAGCGCTCTCCCTCAGACTGCCCTTGATTTGCAGGGAACCGTTAAAGACAAGGAAGGCAATCCGCTGCCGGGTGTTTCCGTTTTTATTAAAGGTACTACCATCGGGGTGGCGACCGATGTAGACGGTAAGTTTAAAATGCAGTTGCCTGAGATGGAAAATATGGTTCTGGTGTTCTCATTTACCGGAATGAAAAAACAGGAGGTAAAATATACGAAACAGCCTGTACTGAATATTGTGATGGAGGAAGATGTGGCTGAAATGGAAGAAGTGGTGGTTACCGGTTATCAGACGATCCGGAAGGAACGAATGACCGGTACGACGGCGACGATTACCGCCAATCAGATTGCAGGCCGGGGATTACAGTCGATCGACGAAATTCTGAATAGTACGATCTCGGGGTTGAATATGATCAGTAGTGGCCGGCCCGGACAGGACGCACAGATCCAGATTCGTGGGGTAAATTCGTTGACGGGGAGTACCGAGCCGATGTGGATTGTCGACGGTATGCCGTTACAAGGAGAGATTCCCAACATCCAAAGCGGTTCTACCGATTTGCAGGCGACTATTTTTACGACCGGAATCGGTAATATTGCACCGGACGATATCAAATCGATCACCGTATTGAAAGATGCTGCCGCTACAGCGATTTACGGTGCCAGGGCTGCGAACGGGGTGATCGTCGTCGAAACGAAAAGCGGACTTTCCGGGAAAACCCGGTTTAATGCTTCGGTGAATGTGGGGATTACCGAACGACCCCGGAATAACATCGACATGATGAATACTGCGGAGAAAATCCAGTTCGAACGCGAGATCTTTTACGATCAGCAAGGATATATCTATACCCCCGGGCGGGTGACTAAATTATTGCAGCAAGCAGCCTATGGAGAAATTTCTTCTGATGAGGCCGAACGGCGAATCGGCGAATTAGCTAAAATCAATACCGATTGGTTTAAAGAAATTTATCGCACGGCGATCAGTCAGCAATACAATTTCAGCATGTCGGGAGGTAACGAGAAAACACAACATTACGTTTCCTTGAACTACCTGAAAGAGGTCGGTACCGAACCCAATAATAAGTACGATCGGTTGGGGATGAACATTAAATTAACCCATAATCCTTCCGAAAAAATCCGGATTACCGGCGGGTTGGGAGCCACTATGAAAAACGACAGAGTGACGGCCAGTAGCGTAAATTCCCTGGAATATGCAATGTATGCCAACCCTTATGAACGATTGAAAAATGAGGATGGTACAAAGGCTTACGATATCAGCTACAATGCAAAGGAAAGTAGTATCCGGGACGGGCTGGATTGGGATACCTTCAATATTCTCGACGATCTGAACCGAAATACCAATACCAACCGTTATCTGGATGCCGAGCTTTCATTGAAGGTGGAATGGGAAATCGTCAAAGGCCTGATGTTTACGACCCATGGGGTTTATAATGCCAATTCCAACCATAACCGGATTATCGAAGGAGCGGATACCTATACCAATTTTATCAATAACTGGTATTCCTACAAGGGAGAAATTCCGCATGACATGGTGAAGGGCTCTTTGCGGGAGGCTTCCGCATCCGGCGTCGGTGTGTTTTTCGACGTCTCCTGTCGGGCCGTACCGGCCGTCGCGGGGTGGCAACTCCCGGCTTCCGGATCCAGCGGATCGAAGAGCAACTCGGTGGCGGCATCCTGCCAAATGTAGAGATTCGGAGTGTTCTCGAGCGTGTGGCGCCACTCTTCGGAGAAGCGGGTCTTGTCGCATTGCGCGCGCGGACTCCACATGGCAGCCCCCTTCGAACGGTTCAGCATCCGAAACTGGACGGAAGTGAGGTCGGTAATGCGCCCCATTTGTCCGCCAAGAGCATCTATCTCCCTGACAATCTGTCCCTTAGCTACTCCTCCTACTGCCGGATTGCACGACATCGAGGCCATTTTCGTCATGTCCATCGTCAGCAGCAGCGTGCGCGAACCTAATCGTGCGGCCGCTGATGCTGCCTCGCAGCCGGCATGTCCGCCGCCGATGACGATGATATCGTAATCGAGAATCATTATTTCTCCCAGAATTTCAGATACTTGTCTTCCTTACGGTGCATTTGTGCATTCGTGCGCGGCGTCTTGTCGTTCTGTCCGCAGAGGTGGAGCACCCCGTGGACCACCACCCGCCGCATCTCCTGAAGCGGCGTGGCGCCGTACTGGCGCGCATTGTCCGCCACGGTCTCCACATCGATGAAGATATCGCCCGAAACGATGCGGCTCCCCTTGCGGTCGCTGTAGTCGAAGGTGATCACATCGGTGAAGTAGTCGTGGCCGAGGTACTGGCGGTTCATCTCCAGCAGTCGCTGCGCCGAGCAGAAGATGTAGCAGACATCCCCCAGCGTGTAGCCCTCGGCGGCCGCTACCTCGTGCAGCCATGCGGCCGTCAGCCGCTTCTGCGGGTAACGGTACGTACAGTCGTCGGTATAGTATTTTACAGCCATATTGCTTGTGATTTTGCGGTTTCTCTGGCGAAATAGGTTGCGGCTGGAATCCGGATTGCTTCCCGAATTGCGGTTTTTGCCGCTTTTCAGCTCTTTTCGCCGCGATTCTGTTGTTGAACGGTAGATTCTTTGTCTCTCTTCCGATATGCGCTCTCTCGGCCTCAAAATGCGTTGGATGGAGGGGACTGGATTCTCGGACTCCCGAGTGTCGGCTCTCTGAGCCGTGATTGGGACCGGATGCGGCGGCTGGTCGTTCCGGATCGTTCCGGATCGTTCCGGATCGTTCCCGGTCTTCCCGGTTTTCCCGGTCTTCGCGACCTCCTCAGCTTTCCCCGGCCTCTCCGGCTCTCTCCTCTCCTTGCTCGTTCCGTCTTCTCTCTTTTTGTCTCTCCCTTCTCTCTCCGCCCTCTCCTTGTGAGGAATCGGGCTGACGAGCGCGTTATCTCTTGAAACAGTTCTCGGCGCGCATCTTCTGATTCGGATTCGGCGGGTAGATGCCGAAGACCAGCTTGTACTCCGTCTCCATCGTCATCACGTCAACGGCCGACCCGATGGTCCCCAGCGGCTGGTTGCGGGCCACTTTCTGCCCCTTTTGGACGCTGATCGTCCCCAGGTTGGCATACGAGGTCAGGTATTCGCCGTGAGCCACGTAAACGTCGTATTTGTTCGTGATGCGGTTGCGTTTGATGTCGATCACCTTGCCTTCGTAGATCGAGATGACCTGCGCCCCCTTGGGCCCCGTTACCTCGGCCATGTTCTCGCGGTAGCGCTTCACGCGCCCCCCTACGACCGGAAGCCGCAGTCCCGTCGTCTTCGACGAGAACGAGGCGCCCTCCTTGTTGCCCTTCGTCAGCTTGCGCAGTTCGTTGATCGCCACGTCGAGCTGCTGCTCCTGGGCCAGCTTGCGCTGCAGGGCCGACCGCTCCTTCTGCGACATCGTGCGGATGTTGGCCCGCGCGTTGCGCGAGTCGCGCTCGAGTTTCGAACGCTGTGCCGCCAGCTGCCGCGTCACCGAATCGAGCGAACGGTGGCGACGGTCGAGCTCCTCCTTCTCCACGCGCACCTGTTCGGAGAGCTGCTCGATGTCGTGCATCTTCCGTTCGCGCAGTGCGGCGATCTCGCGCAGCGCCGTGATCTTGCGCGCTACGTCGCTGAAATCACGCGACGAGAAGAGAAACGTCAGGTAGTTGTTGTGGCGGTAGTTGCGGTAGGTCTCGCGCACCATTTCGGCATACTCCTCGCGGTTGCGTGAAAGGGTCGAGGCCAGATCGCCGGCCACGCTGTCCTTGCGGGCTATCTCCTCGCGCAGCAGCGAGGCCTCCTTTTCGGTCTCGTCCAGAAGCTGCGTCCGGGAGTCGATCTGCCGCGCCAGGCGGCGGACCCGCTCCTCACTGGCAGCACGACCCTTCTGGAGCTTGGCAATCTCCCGCTCCTCGTTGGCAATGCGTTTCTCGAGGTCGGCGATCACCTTCTTCTGCCGGGCGATGCGGTCGTTCTGAGCCGTTGCACCAACGGCAAGCAACAGCAGGCAGCACGTCAATATTCGGGCAGCTTTCATGGCGGTCAATTTATTCGGCGGATTGCGTTGGGGCCGGGCGCTGGAAGCGCTCCTCGATCTGCCGGACGTTATAGCCCTTTTCGAGGGCCCGCCGCCAGTAGATCTCGGCCATGAACTGTTCGCCCAGCGCATGGAGGATGTCTCCGTAGTGAACCATCAGGTCGGCACTCTGCTGGGCATCGAGCGCCACGGCCTTCTGCAGCACCCGGCGCGCCTCCTCCAGCCGGCCCAGCTTGAAGAGGATCCAACCCTCGGTATCGAGGTAGGTCGGGTTGTTGTCCGTGAGTTCCACGACCCGTTCGGCCATCCGAAGCGCCCGCTCCAGATCCCGCTCCTCGAGCGAGAGGAAGTAGGCGTAGTTGTTCAGCACCAGCGTGTTGTCACCCCAGTAGGAGAGGCTCCTGTCGTAGGCCCGGTAGCACTCCTTCATGGCCCGGCGGTCGATGCCTCCCTGCTTTTTGAGGCGGGTCCGTTCGAAGAGCTCCTCTTCGGGGATCGAGTCGTTGCCGGCGGCCTTCAGGTGCCACGTGTCGCCGACCATGCCCCAGATGACGCTGCGCAGCGAATCCGTATCGGCATAGCGCAGCGACGCGCGGTAGGCGCGCACCGCCCGGTCGTACTGTTTCGACTGCACCATCACGTGACCCTTCGAGAGGTGAAAATCGACCTTCTCGGGGAAGATCTCCAGCGCCCGCGTCACGTAGCGTTCGACCGAATCGGGATGCTGCAGGTAGCTCTCGATCTCGATGACCATGCGGAAGTAGTCCTCGACCGGCGGACGGTCGGCCAGGTGGGTTTTGTAGAGCGAGAGGGCCTGCTGCAGTTCGCCCGAGGCGATCAGGTGCTGGGCGTAGAGCTTCACGACCCCTTCGTCGTTCGGGTAGCGGATCGCCAGCGTCGAGGCCAGATCGTTCAGCTGATAGTAGTATTCGCCGTAGAAGCGCGTGTCGGCGGTAAAATCCTTGAAGCGCTTGATCTTCAGTTCGAGCGGAAAGTCGTCCAGCAGGTAGAGCCGGCGCGTCGTGGCCAGCAGATCGCGGTAGTTCTGACGTCCGGCGTAGTAGTCGCTCAGCGAGAGCAGCGTCTGGATGTTCGTCGAATCGATCCCCAGCGCGGTGCGGTACTCGACCATCGCCAGCGAATCCTGTTTGTCTGTTGCGTAGAGTTCGGCCAGCACCACGTGGTTGGCCGCCTCGTAGGGGGTCTCCTCGACCGTTGCGCGGGCCTCGTCGAGCGCCTTGTCGATCTGGTTCGTGGCCACCAGAAGCCGCCGTTTCATCGTGCTCAGCGGCTGGATGCGCCCGAAGCGTACCTCGGCCGAATCGAGCGTCACGAGGGCCATGAAGGGGCTCTTGCGCTGTTCGTAGAGCGCCGCCAGGATGCGGTAGTTGTCCGGATCCTTCGGGTTGGTCTCGATCAGGCTGCGGTAGACCGGAAGCGCCTCGCCGTAGCGGTCGGTCATCAGCAGCGTCTGGCCGTAGAGCTGCTGATACCACGTGTTCGTCGTATCGAGCCGCCAGGCACGGCGGGCCGCATCGACCGCTTCGTCGGGTGAGGTCGGCAGCAGGATGCCCGCCAGTTCGAACCAGGCCGGGGCGTAGTTCGAATCGCGGCGGATCGCCTCGCGGAAGAGCTCCCGCGCCCGCATCGTATCCTCCTCGATGGAGTTCTCCTTGATGCCCTCGGTGTAGAACCAGACGCTCGGCAGCGAATCGGGATACTCCGGGGCCGTTGTTTGCCGGCTCTTCCCGCAGACAAAGGCCGCCGAGAAGAAGGCAAGGCAGAATATCGTGGTCGCTGTCAGTCGTCTCATGGGCACGCGGTTTGGTTAGAGCGCCTCGTCGAACTGGTGGAGGAAGCGCACGTCGTTTTCGAAGTAGAGGCGGAGATCCTTGACGCCGTATTTGAGCATGGCGATACGCTCAACTCCCATGCCGAAGGCGAATCCCGAATACTTCTCGGGATCGATGTTGTTGGCCTTCAGGACGTTCGGGTCGACCATGCCGCATCCCATGATCTCGAGCCATCCCGTTCCCTTGCAGACCGGGCAGCCCTTGCCGCCGCAGAGGTTGCACGAGACGTCGACCTCGGCCGAAGGCTCCGTGAAGGGGAAGTACGACGGCCGCATGCGGATGGCGGTCTGCTCGCCGAAGATCTCCTTGGCGAAGTAGAGCAGCGACTGCTTCATGTCGGCGAACGAAACCCCCTCGTCGATGTAGAGACCCTCGATCTGGTGGAAGATGCAGTGGGCGCGGTAGGAGATCGCCTCGTTGCGGAAGACGCGCCCCGGGCAGATCACGCGGATGGGCGGCTTCTGGCGCTCCATCGTGCGAACCTGGATCGACGAGGTGTGCGTCCGCAGCAGAATGTCGGGATCCTTCTCGATGAAGAAGGTGTCCTGCATGTCGCGGGCCGGGTGTTCGGGCGGGAAGTTCAGGGCCGAGAAGACGTGCCAGTCGTCCTCGATCTCGGGACCTTCGGCCACGGTATAGCCCAGGCGCGAAAAGACCTCGACGATCTGGTTGCGCACCAGCGAAATCGGATGGCGCGAACCGAGCTGTTCGGCCGAGCCCGGGCGCGTCAGGTCGCCCGACGAGGTCACCTGGTCGGCGGCGGCGTTCTGAAGCTCTTCGCGCAGTGAGGCGATGCGCTCCGTGGCGGCACTCTTGAGGCGGTTGAGCTGCTGGCCCAGTTCGCGCTTGAGCTCCGGGGCCACCCGCTTGAACTCCTCCATCAGGGCATTCAGTTCGCCCTTCTTGCCCAGAATCCGGATGCGGAACTCCTCGAGTTCGGCGGCTGTCTTGGGTTTGAACTCTTCGACTTGTCGCAGAAGTTCATTGATTTTCTCGGTCATATTTTGTGCGTGTTTCTTTTTTGTCTACTTTTGAGGGTCATCCCCTTAGTAACGTGCAAAGTTATAAAAAAATTGAGATATGTTGCGTAAAATCGGCTCATTTCTGGGTTTGCTCCTCCTGCTGGCACCGCGTGCCGGGGCCGAAGGGGTCGGTGTGGTGATGAGCGGCGGAGGCGCCAAGGGGCTTTACCACATCGGCGTGCTCGAGGCCCTCGAGGAGAACGGGATCCCGATCGACTATGTCGCCGGTACCTCCATGGGCTCGATCATCGCCGCCATGTATGCCGCCGGGTACTCCCCCTCGGAGATGCGCGCCATCGTCAATACGGGGGTGGTCAAGGAGTGGGTCTCGGGGCGCATCGACCCCAACCGATACATGAGCTACTACCGCCAGCTGGGCAGCAACCCCTCGTTCCTGACCGTGCGCGTCAACCTCGACAATCCGGCCGGCGAACGCGTCCAGTTTCCGACCAACCTCATCTCCTCGACGCAGATCGATCTGGCGCTTATGGACCTCTTTGCCCCGGCGACGGCCGCTTCGCACGGCGACTTCAACCGCCTGATGGTCCCCTTCCTCTGCGTGGCCAGCGACATGAACCACCGCCGGCCCGTGGTCATGCAGCGCGGAGATCTCGGGGTCGCCGTCCGCTCGTCGATGTCCATCCCGCTGGTCTTCAAGCCCATGACCATCGACTCGATGCTCCTCTACGACGGCGGCATCTACGACAACTTCCCCTGGAAACCCCTCGACGAGGAGTTTCATCCCGATCTGATCATCGGTTCGATCTGTACCGGCGGAAACACCCCGCCCAGCGAGAAGAGCAACATCCTCGATCAGGCCTTCATGCTTGCCATGCAGGAGACCGACTACACGCTGCCCGAGGAGCGCAGCGTCACGATCCGCCGGGCCGTCGGGGTCACGATGCTCGACTTCGACCAGGCCGAGGCGATCATGGATGCCGGTTACGAGGATGCCATGGCCGCCATGCCGCAGCTCCTCGAGAAGATCGGAGAACGTCGTGATTCGCTCTGGTTCGACCGCCGCCGGCGCGCCTTCCGCGACAAGTGCCCCCCGCTGGTCTTCAACGACTACCATCTCGAGGGGCTCAAGCGCGACCAGCGCGAGTATATCCGCGACTTCATGCATGTCGACCGCCGCACCCCCGGACGGCAGCGTCCGATGGGTTTCGTCGAACTGCGCGACAACCTCTACGAGGTGCTGGCCGGCGGCGACTTTACGATGGACTTCCCGAAGGTCCGCTACGATTCGCTTTCGCGCGGGTACGCCTTCGAGGCCCGCTTCGCCACGCGCCCCAACTTCCGGATCACCATCGGCGGCAACATCTCCTCGACGGCCTTCAACCAGGCCTACATCGGCATCAGCTACCGCCGCATCGGACGTGTCTCGCAGCAGCTCGGTGCCGACCTCTATCTCGGTCCCCTCTACACGTGGGGCTCCCTGGGCGGCCGCACCGACTTCTACGCCATCGAACCCGTCTTTGTCGACTACTCCTACAACTTCTCGGTGAGCAACTTCCGCCACGGCTATTTCGGAAACATCACCCGCATCCGGAACGCCGAACAGGTCAAGAGCAGCGAGAGCTTCTTCACGCTCGGCGTCGGCCTGCCGCTGACCCACCGCAGCGTCTTCGCCCTGCGCACCAACATCGGCCATGTCAACTACCGCTACGATGCCGAAGATCTGTTTGCCGACGATACCGATCATTCGCGCTTCACCTTCTTCGGTCTGCGTGCCGGCGTGGCGCGAAACACCCTCGACAAGGCGCTCTATCCGCGCCGCGGCTCGGAACTCTACCTCTCGGCCATCTACGTCAACGGCCGTGACAAGTATCAGCCCTACGATGCCGACCGCTTCCTGAGCCGCGACCGGCGCCGCTGGTTCGGCGGGCGTTTCACCTGGAACAAGTTCTTCGACATCCCCCGCAGCGACTGGTTCTCGCTCGGGGTAAACGTCGATGCCGTGCTGACCGACCACCCCGCGTTCAGCACCGAAATCGCCACGCTCATGTCGATGCCCGAGTATGCCCCCGTCTCCCATGCCCGCATGGTCTTCATGCCCGATTTCCGCGCAAACCGGTTCGTGGCGGGCGGCGTGATGCCCACCTTCGACCTGATGCCCGACTTCTTCTTCCGCACCAGTTTCTACGCCATGTTCCGCGAGATGCACAGCTTCAACCCGCTCGGTGTCCCCGACGAACGCTGGCACTACATTGCCGAGGCTTCGCTCGTCTACCACTCGCCGATCGGACCCGTCAGCCTCTCGCTGACGAAGTACGACCTGAAGGATTGGAAGAACATGTATCTCACCTTCAACTTCGGATACGCCATCTTTGCCCCGAAAGGGACCTTCTATTGAGTTTTCCCGGGCGGGGTGGAAGAACCCTTCGGTCTGATCTGAAACCGTCGTAAAAGGGCTGTAACGCCAGGCCGGCGGCAATGCCGCCTCCCGCCCGGGATGCCGGCCGGAAGTTCGGGGTGCTGGCTGACGTTCGGGGAGTCGGCTGAAAGTTCGAGGTGCCGGCCGGAAGTTCGGGGCTTTGGCCGGAAGGCGTGAAACATTTGCAACAAAAAAGAGCGTCCGAAATGTCGGACGCTCTTTTCGTATGGGGCCCGGTACGCAGACCGGACGCCTCAGCGGGCTCGCTTTTACCAGATGATCACGCGCTCCTGCTCGGGCATGAACATCGCACCGTCGGTGATGCCGAAGGCGTCGTAGAAGTCCTGGATGTTGCGCAGCGTGGCATTCACACGCCACTTGCCCAGCGAGTGTACGTCGAGCTTCGTCAGACGGGCAATCTCCTCGTCGCGGATGTTCTGTGCCCACAGCGTGGCGTAGGCCAGGTAGAAGCGCTGTGCGTCGGTGAAACCGTCGATCGGCGCGGGGTGATCCTTGCCCTCGAGCGAGTTCAGGTAGGCCGTGTAGGCGACGCGCAGACCGCCCTGGTCGGCGATGTTCTCACCCAGCGACAGGGCACCGTTGGCGTGCAGGGCCGGCTGGCCCTCCTTGGCCGGAAGCACCTCGATGGCGTCGAACTGCTTGACCAGAATGTCGGTCTTCGCCTTGAAGGCGGCCGCATCCTCGTCGGTCCACCAGTTGTTCATGTTGCCGTCCTTGTCGAACTGACGGCCCTGGTCGTCGAATCCGTGGGTCATCTCGTGGCCGATCACCACGCCGATGGCACCGTAGTTCACCGCGTCGTCGGCATCCGGGTTGTAGAACGGCGGCTGAAGAATGGCGGCCGGGAAGCAGATCTCGTTCGTCGACGGGTTGTAGTAGGCGTTCACCGTCTGCGGCGTCATCCCCCACTCGGCCTTGTCGACCGGCTTGCCGTACTTCTCCAGGTTATCCTTCGTGAACCAGGCCGAAGCGTTGCGCAGGTTCTCGTAGTAGCTCTTCTTGGGATCGATCTCGAGTGTCGTGTAGTCCTTCCACTTGTCGGGGTAGCCGATCTTCACGGTGAACGACGAGAGCTTCTCCTGGGCCTTGGCCTTCGTGGCGTCCGACATCCAGTCCAGAGCGGCGATGTGCTGCGAGAGCGACTTCTGCAGGTTCTTTACCAGCTCCATCATGCGCAGCTTGTCCTTCTCGGGGAAGTACTTCGCCACGTACATCTCGCCCACGGCCTCGCCCAGCAGCGAGTTGGGCACCGACATGGCACGCTTCCAGCGCGGCTTCTGCTCCTGCTGGCCCGACATCGTGCGGCCGTAGAACTCGAACGAGGCGGTCTGGAAGTCGTCGCTGAGCGACGAGGCGCCCCCGTCGATGATCTGTGCGGCCAGGTAGTGGCGGATCTTCTCCAGCGGAAGCGTCTTCAGCATCTCGTTGACACGCTCCATCACGCGCTTCTGCTGCACGATCATGCGGTCGACGTTGGCAAGACCCATCCCCTCGAAATAGGCGTTCCAGTCCAGTGCGTCGTACGCCTTGGCGAACTCCTCGCGCGTCATCGGGTTGTACTGCGAGGCGATGTCGCGCTGCTCGACGTTCGAGAAGAAGACCTCGGCCAGCGAATCCTCGATCTCGAGGGCATCCGCTGCGGCCTGGGCGGCGGCTGCCTCGTCATAACCGGCCAGCGTGAAGATGCGCACCAGGTAGTTCTTGTAGGCCTCCTTGATCGAGGCGTTCTCCGGGTCGACGTAGTAGTCGCGGTCGCCCATCGAGAGCCCCGACTGTGCCACGTAGAGCGTATTGACGTTGCTGTCCATCAGGTCGGCCATCACGCCGATGCCGAAGAACGGGTTGCCCATCGACATGTGGATCTTGGCCAGCAGCGTCGGGAGCTGTGCCCGGTCGGTCAGCCCCTCGACCAGCTGCAGATCGCCCTGCAGCGGCGTGGCGCCCTCGGCGTTCAGACGCGTCGAGTCGAGCCCCATCTTGTAGAGATCCGAGATCTTCTGCTCGACGCTGCCCGGAGCGGCCTGCAGCTTCGACATCTCCTGGAAGAGTTCGTTGATGCGTTTTTCGTTGTTCTCGCGGAGCACGTCGAACGAGCCGTAGCGCGAGAATTCGGGTTTGAGCGGGTTGTTCTTCTGCCAGCCGCCCGTGGCATACTGGTAGAAGTCGGCATTCGGGGCCACCGAAAGATCGAAGTTATTCAGATCGATGGCCGGAACCTTCGTGGTATTGTTGTTCTGACAGGCTGCCATACAGGCCAGGGTTGCTGCGAAAAGAATGATACGTTTCATCTTGTTCGGGTTTTTGGAAAGAAACGGAGACCTCCGTCTCCCGGAAATCTCCGTTTCGTGTATTCGTGTTCCTTCGGTGCGTATTATTCGCGGATGGCCTCTACGCCGGGAAGCGTGCCGAACTCGATGTACTCGAGCAGGGCGCCGCCGCCGGTCGAGATGTACGATACCTGGTCGGCCAGACCGAACTTGTTGATGCAGGCTACCGAGTCACCGCCGCCGATGAGCGAGTAGGCACCCTTCTTCGTAGCCTCGGCGATGGCCAGGGCCACCTCCTTCGATCCCGTGGCGAACTTGTCGATCTCGAAGACGCCTACCGGGCCGTTCCACAGAATCGTCTTGCAGCCGAGGATGTGCTCGCGGAAGATCTTCTTGCCTTCGTCGGCAATGTCGACACCCTCCCATCCGTCGGGAATGTTGTTGGCCGGAGCCGTCGACGTGTTGGCGTCGGCCGAGAAGGCGTCGGCGATCAGCGCGTCGGGCGACATGACGAGCTGTACGCCCTTCTGCTTGGCCAGCTCGAGGATCTCCAGGGCTACCGGGAACATGTCGGGCTCGCAGATCGAGTTGCCGACCTTGCCGCCCTGGGCTGCGGCGAACGTGTAGGTCATGCCGCCGCCGATGACGATCGAGTCAACCTTCTCGATGAGCGACTTGATCACGCCGATCTTCGTCGAAACCTTCGATCCGCCGATGATGGCGCAGAACGGGTGCTGCGGTGCCTCCATGAGCGACGAGATGGCCTTGACCTCCTTTTCCATCAGGTAGCCGAACATCTTGTCGTTGGGGAAGTGCTTGGCGATCAGGTAGGTCGATGCGTGCTTGCGGTGAGCCGTACCGAAGGCGTCGTTGATGTAGCAGTCGGCGTACGAAGCGAGCTTCTTGACGAACTCCTTCTGCGGACCCTCCTTCAGGGCCTTCTTGGCGGCATCCTTCTCCTCCTTGGTGGCGTCCTCGGCCAGACCGCGGGGCTTGCCCTCCTCCTCGGCGTAGAAGCGCAGGTTCTCCAGCAGCATCACCTCGCCCGGCTTGAGGTTCTTGGCCATCTCGGCGGCCTTCTCACCCATGCAGTCGCCGGCGAACTCGACCTTCGTGCCGAGGTTCTTCTCGATGTCCGGGATGATCTGCTCGAGCGAATATTTCGGATCCGGGTTCTTCTTCGGACGACCCATGTGCGACATGAGGATCACCGATCCGCCCTCGGCCAGCACCTTCTTGATCGTCGGCATGGCGGCACGGATACGCGTGTCGTCGGTTACCTCGCCCTTCTCGTTGAGGGGCACATTGAAATCCACGCGGATGATCGCGCGTTTGCCTTTGAAATCGTAATTGTCAATCGAGATCATAGCTCTTTGATTTTAAGTATTTTGTAGAAACTCTTGTGCGGTTTGGATCCGCGTGGGCGCAACCCGCCGCGGAATCTGCGACAAATTTATGAAAAAAATTCAGAAAAACTGTTATCCGAATAACAGGAAATTGGTTTTCACCCGGAAAACACCCGGCCGGGGGGGGTGGATATCGCCTCCGGCCGGGGTGCCGACGGGTCAATATTTGTAGCGGATCCACTTGAGGAGCTCCTTCAGCGTCGGCTTCTTGCCGTACATGAAGATGCCCACGCGGTAGATCTTCGCCGCGAACCATACCATCGCCACGAACGAGGCGTAGAGCACCGCCAGCGAGAGGACGATCTCCCACAGCGGAATGTCGTAGGGGATGCGTGCCATCATCACCACGGGCGACGTGAAGGGGATGATCGAGAACCAGAAGGCCAGCGACGAGTTGGGGTCCTTGATGACGGCGAGCATCATCAGCAGCGCCAGGATGATCGGCAGCGTGATGGGCATCTGCAGCTGCGAGGCGTCCTGGACGTTGTCCACGGCCGACCCCACGGCGGCGAACATCGCCGAGTAGAGCAGGTAGCCGCCGAAGACGAAGAGCAGCAGGCAGACGAAGATCTTGACGATGTAGCCCAGGTCGGTCATGGCCGCCATGGCCTGCAGCATGTCGGGATCCATGCCGCTCATGGCAGCGGCGTCGGGTGCGCCCTGCTGCATGGCCTGGATGCTGGCCATGGCGTCGGCCGGCATCAGCTGGGGCATCACGACACTGCCCGCAACGACGATCAGCACGCCCCAGATGAGCACCTGAACCACGGCGACGGCCGCCACGCCGAGGATCTTGCCCAGCATCAGGTCAAAAGGCCTGACGGACGAGACCATCACCTCCAGTACGCGGTTGTTCTTCTCCTCGATCACCGACTGCATGACCATCGAGCCGTAGATCAGCAGGAACATGTAGAGCACGAAGCCCAGGATGTAGCCCAGTGCCGTGGCCACGGTCGACGACTGCGCCTGCGTCTCCCCCTCCTGCGACTTGTCGTTGCGGAAGGTCTGCAGCGTGACGGTGGTCTTCACCTCGTCGAGGATCTGCTGCAGGTTGTCGATGTCGTAGGCCTTGAGCTTCTCGGCCTCGAGGATCTTCTCGATCTGGCCGGTGATGTCGCTCTCGATCGAGAGCGAGGTCGACGAGTTGGCGTAGAGCCGTACGTCGGAGGGGTTCTGCAGGATGTCGGAGCCGATGTAGAGGATGCCGAAGAGGTCGGTGAGGTCCTTGCGGGCCTCATCGGTCGTCAGCGAGGTCGTCTCGTAGGCGATCTCCTCGTTGCTCTCGAGCCGCGGGGCGATCAGTCCGCTGTCGTCGATCACGGCGATCCGCTTCTGTTCGCCCTTCGAGTACTCCATGATGAGGGCCGGAGCCGCCATCAGGGCCACCATCAGCACCGGCATCAGAATCGTGGTGATGATGAAGGACTTTTTCCGCACGCGCTCGTTGAATTCGCGCTGGATGATGATGAATATGTTGGACATGGTGTGTGGGTTTTTTATCGGTTTACATTCTCTTCTTCGTACCGGGGGGCGGTGTGTCGGGTGCGGAGCAGCAGCACGAGGCCGCAGCACAGGGTGATGGCCGAAAGGGTGAGCCGCAGCGTGCCCTCCTCCGCCTTCAGACCGTGGATCACGCCGTACATTCCCAGCCCCAGGCACAGCCCGGCGAGCGTCCTTGCGGCGGCCGTTCCGAGGCGTTGCGGTTGGCGCTGACGCTCCTTTCCGGTGGTTGTTCCCATGGCGCGCCCGGTTACAGCTGGCCGTTCACCGCGCGGATGAAGATGTCGTTCATCGAGGGGATGATCTCGCGGAACGAGCGCAGTTCGACCGCCTCGTTCACCGCCGCGATGACCTCGCGCACCTCCTCGTCGCGCTCGACATGGAGCTTCAGCGTGCGGTAGACCGACTCCTCGGCGGCCCCTTCGAGGATCTCGCAGCGTCCCTCGACGGCCCGGCGCAGGGCGGTCTCGTCGCCGCGGTAGGCCACCTCGAAGATGTTGGCGCCGTGGCGGCGGCGGATCTCGTCGACACGCCCCGAGAGGATGTTCTTCGACTTGTTGATCAGCGTGATGTGGTCGCAGATCTCCTCCACGGAGGACATGTTGTGCGTCGAGAAGATCACCGTCGACCCCTTGTCGCGCAGGGCCAGGATCTCCTCCTTCAGCAGGTTGGCGTTGATCGGGTCGAAGCCCGAGAAGGGTTCGTCGAAGATCAGCAGCCGCGGTTCGTGCAGCACCGTGACGATGAACTGCACCTTCTGGGCCATCCCCTTCGAGAGCTCCTCAACCTTCTTGTCCCACCAGTTCTGGATGCCGAACTTCTCGAACCACACCTTCAGGCGGGCCGTGGCGTCGCGGCGCGAGAGCCCCTTCAGACGGGCGAAGAAGAGGGCCTGTTCGCCCACCTTCATCTTCTTGTAGAGGCCGCGCTCCTCGGGGAGGTAGCCGATGCGGTAGATATCTTCGGGGGCGATTTCGTGGCCGTCGAAGAGGACCCGGCCGCTGTCGGGGGCGGTGATGCGGTTGATGATGCGGATGAGGGTCGTTTTGCCGGCGCCGTTCGGGCCGAGCAGGCCGTAGACCGAGCCTTCGGGGATGGTGAGCGAGACGTCGTCGAGGGCCGTATGGTTGGCGTAGCGCTTCGAGACGTGTTCTGCCGTGAGTAAATCCTTCATGAGCGTAAGTTTTCGGATCGTTACAACCGCAAATATAGAAACAAATTTTGAATATCAAAAAATATTTATCGTTTTTCGATAAAATTTTAATGGTATCTTCATCGCCAGCCCCGCTTGGCGCGGCCGCAGGGCGGGTGGAGAGTTGCCCGGGAACGGAAGATTCCCTATCTTTGGCCCCGTGAAGGAGTCCAAATTCGTCAAAACCAAGATCGTGGCGGGATATGTGCTGCTCGTGGCCGTCAGTATCCTCGCCATCGCCTACGTCTATCGCGCCGTGGTCCGCTTCTCGCGGCCCGACAGCGACTACGCCCTCCTCCACACCAAACGCACGGCCGTCAACCGCACCCTCTACCACCTCTATCAGGCCGAAAGCTACGGACAGCTGATGATCGCCGGATACCTCTCCTACGAAAACCGATACCGCCGCGAACTGCGCACCGTCAGGAGCTGCATCGATTCGCTGCGTGCACTCTCCACCGAGGAGGACTCCCTGCAGACGATGCGCCTGGACAGCATCACCCGGCTGCTGGCCGACAAGGAGCGCCGCACGCTCAGCCTGCGGCAGACCATCCGGGCCGGATCAACGGCCGGGCTGCTTGACAAGAGCATCCGCGAATTCATCGGTCCGCAGGCCAGCATTGCGGGCGATACGACCCCCTTCCGCCGCAGCGTGCGGCGCGATACGACGACCGGGCGTGCGGCGCGGGAATACGGGTCCGGAGGGCCGATGCTGCCCGTCGGGGTGGTCCGCGATACGATCGAACTGGTCCTCCAGGCCCTTCAGGACAGCGTGACGAGCAACCGCCTCTCGATCTACGACCGCGCCTGGCGCGAGGGGCTCCGCCTAAGCTACAGCAACGACCTGGTCAACATGAAGATCTACAGCCTGATTCTCGACTATGAGGCCGAGGATACGGCGCTGCTCATGCGGCGGATCCACCGCTCGGAGGCCATCCGTCGGCGGACGTCCCACATCCTGGGCGGCGTGACTGCCTGTTCGCTGGTGCTGATGCTTCTCTTCGTCGGGATCCTCTGGCGCGACGTCAACCGCGGAAATCGCTACCGCCGCGAACTCGAACGCGCCAACCGCGAAAAGGAGGCCCTGCTGGCTGCCCGCGAACAGTTGATGCTGGCCATCACGCACGACATCAAGGCGCCGCTCGGGGCGGTGATGGGATATATCGATCTGATGTCGCGTCTGACAACCGATCGCCGGCAGGGGCTCTATCTGCGCAACATGAAGGAGTCGTCGGAACACCTGCTGGCGCTGGTCAACAGCCTGTTGGATTTCTACCGGCTGGATATCAACAAGATCGAGGTCAGCCGCGTGGTCTTCAATCCGGCCCAGCTCTTCGATACGATCCGGGCGGGGTTTGCCGCTGCGGCCGCCGCCAAGGGGCTGGAGCTGCGGCTCGAGGTCGGCGACGGCGCCGCACGGATCGTCGAGGGCGATGCCTTCCACATCCGCCAGATTGCCGACAACCTCCTCTCCAACGCCCTGAAGTTCACCGACCGCGGGTGGGTGCGGCTGCGGGTCGACGTCGTGCGGGGCGAGCTGATCTTCTCGGTGCGCGATACCGGGCGCGGAATCGCCCGCGAAGAGCGCGAACGGATCTTCGGCGAGTTCGTCCGGCTGAGTTCGGCACGCGGCGTCGACGGGTTCGGTCTGGGGCTGTCGATCGTCGACCGGCTGATCAAGCTGCTTGGCGGGCGCATCTCGCTCGAAAGCCGTCCCGGCGAGGGAAGCCGGTTCATCGTGACGGTCCCGGTCCGCGAGACGGGGGCTGTCGGAAGTCTGACGGGGATCGAGCCCGCGGGTGTCCCGGAGGCGAAACCCGCGGCGGAACAGCTCCCCGCGGCGGAGGGGCTGCCCCGGTTGCGGGTGCTGCTGGTCGACGATGATCCGCTGCAGCTGGAGATGACCGCTGCGATGTGCCGTCGGGCCGGGTTGACGGCCGAAAGCTGCCAATATCCCGAATATGTGCGAAAGGTGGTCGGCGAGGGGCATTTTGACCTGGTGCTGACCGATATCCAGATGCCGGCGGCCGACGGCTTTACGGTCCTGAAGGCCGTGCACGAGGTCGACGCTTCGCTGCCCGTGGTGGCCGTTTCGGCCCGCGGAGAGATGGATGCCGCCGACTTTACGGAGCGGGGCTTTGCCGGCTGTCTGCGAAAACCCTTCACGTCGCGGGAGCTGCTCGATGCCATTCGGAAGGCCTGGCGTGCGGCCGGAGGCGGGGAGCCGGAGGGTGTCGACGGCCGTACGGAGGCAGATCCCCGAAACCCGGATCCGGAGTTGGCATCCGCCTCCGCAGCGGTCGATTTCCGCGCCCTGACGGCCTATGCGGGTGACGATGCCGAGGCGGCGCGCACGATCCTGCGCACCTTTGTCGAACAGACCGCGGAGAATGCCGGCGAGATGGAGCAGGCGCTCCGGGACGGGAATTGGACCGCGATCCGCGCACTGGCACACAGGATGGTCCCGATCTTCACGATGCTCGGGGCCCGCGACGTGGCCGAAGCGCTGCGTCGGGCCGAGGCCGGCGATGAGGCCTCCCCGGCGGCCGGCGGAATGCTGGGGCCCGAACGGAGCGGCGAACTCCGCAAAACGCTTGCCCGCATCCGGTCGATTGTCGAGGATGCGGAAAAAACGCTAAATTTGTAACATGATGGAACGAATTCTGATCGTAGACGATGATATCACCTTTGCGCTGATGCTGCGTACGTGGCTCTCGAAACGCGGTTTCGAGGTGGCGACGGCGTCGACCGTGGCGGCGGCCCGGACAACCCTTGCCGGGGGCGAATTCTCGCTCGTGCTGAGCGACATGCGGCTGCCCGACGAGGACGGTATCGCCCTCCTGCAGTGGATGGCCGGGCAGGGAATTGCAGCCCCGGTGATCGTCATGACGAGCTATGCCGAGATCCAGAACGCCGTGCGCTGCATGAAGCTCGGTGCACGCGACTACGTGGCCAAGCCGGTCAACCCCGACGAGCTGCTCAAGAAGATCCGCGAGGCGCTCGACCGTCCGCAGGAGGAGCCCGCGGCGGCTAAACCCGTGCGGCGCAGTTCGCCGGCCCCCAGGGAGTCGGCCGCGCAGCTCAACTACATCGAGGGGCGCGGCGATGCCTCGCGGCGGCTCTACGAGTATATCCGGCTGGTGGCGCCGACCAACATGTCGGTGCTGGTCAACGGCGCCAGCGGCACCGGCAAGGAGCATGTCGCACGGCTTATTCACCAGTACAGCAAGCGCGCCGAAAAGCCTTTCGTGGCGGTCGACTGCGGCGCCATTCCTCGCGATCTGGCCGCCTCGGAGTTCTTCGGCCATGTCAAGGGGTCGTTCACCGGCGCCGTGAACGACAAGAAGGGGGCTTTCGAGCTGGCCGACGGCGGCACGCTCTTCCTCGACGAGGTGGGCAACCTTACCTACGAGACCCAGGTGCAGCTGCTGCGCGCCCTCCAGGAGCGGCGGATCCGTCCCGTGGGGGCGAACCGCGAAATTCCGGTCGACATCCGTCTGGTGGCCGCCACGAACGAGGATCTCGAGGCCGCCATCGCCCACGGTACCTTCCGCGCCGACCTCTACCACCGCATCAACTCCTTCACGCTGCGGGTCCCCTCGCTGCGCGAACGCCGCGAAGATATTCCCCTCTTTGCCAACTTCTTCCTTGATCAGGCCAACCGCGAGCTCGACAAGCAGATCGTCGGTTTCGACGCCGCGGCGCTCCGCGCGCTGACGGCCTGCGACTGGCCCGGAAACCTGCGGCAGCTGAAGAACTGCGTCATGTCGGCCACGCTGCTGGCCGCCGGGGAGTATGTCACCGTCGGCGACCTCCCGCGCGAGGTGACCGAGGAGACTGCCGCTCCCGGATCGCTCTCGCTGCGCGATCCGGCAACCGAGGAGGAGCAGATCCGGCGGGCGCTGGCCGCGGCCGGCGGCAACAAGTCGCAGGCCGCCAAACTCCTTGGAATCGACCGCAAGACGCTTTACAACAAACTCCATCTCTACGGTATCGAATAGCTGCCGCAGGGGCGGTTGTGGAGGCGGAGTGTGGAATATCTCCACACCGGTTGTGGCTTTTCCACAGGATTCCACACGGCGGCTGAAAATCGAAAAACAGAGGCATCCGACTGATTGTCAGTCGGATGCTTCTGTTTTGGAAAATCTGGCATCCGGCTTGACCTTTTGGAGGACAGAACGCGGCGGATAACCCGTTCCCAGAGAGTGAAAGTTCAACCTGTTAAAAACTTAGAGTTATGAAAAAGACGATTGTATTGTTAGCAGCCATGATGTTGATGACCGGCGGACTGGTCGTAGCCCAGGAACCCGAAGGACAGCAGCCTCCCCAGCAGGAGCAGCCCGCTCCCGAAGAGCAGTCCGCTCCCGAACAGACCCCCGACGAGCAGCAGCCCGAAACCTCGACCCCGGACCAGTCTTCGGATCAGACCCCGGCGGAACCCGATTCGCAGATGCCCGTTGAGGAGTAACCGATCAGGATGGTGGCCAGCGATGATCCTGGTGTGGAGAGTGTGAATGATAGAGATCGTCGCTGACCGCCGTCCCCTTTACTTATAGTTAAACAATTGTTTGCCTGGTTCCCTGCCTTTGGGCAGGGATTTTTTTGTTTTGTGCCCTCCGGGAAGGGGGGGGGATCGTGCGGTGAGATTGTGTGGTTCGGGGGCGCGTCGCGGCCGCAGCGGGGCGGGCGGTGCCGTATCCGACAGAAAAAGGCGCCTCATCTCCACTCTTCGGAAGACGGGGCGCCTCTGTATGGAACGGATCCGAAGCCGGGCGGATCGTCCGCCCGCCGGGGAGGCCCTGGCTGGCCGGTTTCACCCGTCGGTTTTCCCGCCGGATGCCTTGGCTGGCCGGTTTCGCTGACCGGACTCTTTGGCCGCCGGTTACCTGTCGGCCTTTTGGCCCTTTCGGGGTCCTTTCGTGCTCTTCGTGATGCGCTCGAGATGCTCGCGGAGCTGTTCGCTGAACTCTTCGCGGCGATGCTTCAGGTTGGCCCGCCAACCCTGCCAGCGCGTGTAACGGAGCCGTTTTTCCGGATAGATGTCCCGGATCGTCACCAGGATGCCCGTCTCCTCCACCCCGCCGAAATCGGGATTCGACACCGTGTCGAAGACCCGCATCGTCGGCGAGAGATTCATGTAGGCGTTGATCAGCGGCGGAACATTCTCGTTGAACTCCCGCACCTTCTGGATCAGGATCCGGTAGTTCTCCATGTAGGTCTCGCCCGAGAAGAGCTGCTCGTAGTAGGGGTCGTCCAGATCGAGCTGGATGGGGTGGATCCCCTCGACCAGCCCCTCGCGGTCGGGGAAGTAGCGGCGCAGGAACCAGATCAGCGCATTGCGCGCCACGGCCTTGTAGGTGGTATACATGGTGACCTTGCCGAAGAGGTATTTCGCCTTGGGATTCAGCACGATCAGTGCCCCGAGACCGTCCCAGAGGTTGTCCAGCGCGTAGATGCTCTTCGAGTTGGCGCGCGCCTGGTAGGCGGGCTGTACGAACGAGCGGCCGAGTTCGATCGTGCGGGGCAGGTATTTCTTGCGGAAACGTTCGCTGAAGCGGAAGTAGTGCTCCGTCGAGAGGTGGCGCGGATAGGGCGTCGTGCAGACGATGAAGCGGTAGCCGCCGACGATCTCCTGCGCGGCGGGGTCCCAGACGATCAGCTGGTAGTAGCCGTCCGGAGCGAGATCCTCCTCGTCGATGTCGACCTCGTGGCCCGTGCCGCCGCCGGCACCCCGGAAGGCCTCTTCGCGCAGCCGTCCGATTTCGCGCATCAGCGCCGGACACTCCGAAGCCGGGAAGATATAGATTTCGTTACCGGCCTTGTGCGTGTCGCGGACCTTGCGGGCGGGCGTCAGTTCGGCCAGAAGCAGTGCCCGATCGACGGGTTCGATGATGGGTTCCATGCTGTTTTCCATTGCTTTGACGCGGCAAAAATACCACAATTGGCGCTATTTTGCCGACTTGCCAAGCGTTTTTTCCAAAAAATACGCCTTTTTGCGTACCTCTTCGGCCTGTTCGCGCAACGATCCGCAGCGCTGCAGTTCGGCGACCGGAATCGGCTCGCCCACCACGATGCGGAAATGGCGCCCCTGCTGCGAGAACATCTCGTCGGGAAGCCACAGCATCTCGATGTTGAACTTCACGCCCAGCGCCTTGCGCAGGTGGTAGACGCGGTAGAAGAAGTTCGACAGGCGACCCTCGACGAAGACCGGGACGATCTGCCGCTGCGAGGCGTAGGCCTTCTTCAGGAAGCTGATCTTCCATTCGGGGTCGGTCACCCGGCCGTTGATCGTCCGCGAGCAGAGCCCCGCCGGGAAGGTCAGGATCGGACGGTCGCCGAAGAACTCCTCGTCGAACTTGCGGGCGTAGGCCGCACTCTGCGAGCCGTGTTTGTTGACCGGGATCCAGAGCGGCCGCAGCGGCTCGAGGTGCATCAGCAGGTCGTTGACCACCACGCGGGCGTCACCGAAGTGCTCGATCAGCTTGTCGGCCAGCATCATGCCGTCCATCCCCCCGAAGGGGTGGTTCGAGACGAAGAGGTAGCGTCCCCGCGGGTCGAGCCGGTCGAGCCCCTGGATCGAGTAGCTGACCTGCCACTCGCGGAAGGCCGCACGGATGAACTCCTGGGGCGGCAGCGTCCAGTAGTTGGCGAGAATGTGGTTGATCTCCTTTTCGTGGATCGTGCGGCGGAGCCACGCGATGACCGGTCGGGGGATCCAGCGGGCCGCCCGCGGGGCCTTTTCCCGGAGTACGGCGCCGATGTCTATCTGAGGCATGGGGTCTGCGAAAATTTAATACGACAAAGATAGGCATTCTTTTTCAGAAAAGCACTAACTTTACACCCCAAATAGACCTTTGTCAACCGCAATGATGTCAACATACCATACACCCGTCCTGCTGGAGGAGTCCGTCGACCTGCTGGGAATCGATCCCGCAGGGACCTATGCCGACCTTACGTTCGGCGGCGGAGGCCACTCGCGCCGCATTCTGGCCCAGCTCGGCCCCCAAGGACGCCTCTACGGATTCGACCAGGACCGCGATACCCGGGCCAACTGCCCCGACGACGCGCGTTTCCACTACGTCGAGAGCAACTTCCGATTCCTGCGCGGGGCGCTGCGGTTGAGGGGCGTCCGCGAGGTCGACGGCATTCTGGCCGACCTCGGCGTCTCGTCCCACCACTTCGACGACCTCGATCGCGGATTCTCGTTCCGCGGCGACGCCCCGCTCGACATGCGCATGAACCAGCGCGGAAGCCTTACGGCCGCTGATGTCGTCAACCGCTATCCGGCCGAGGAGCTGACCCGCATCCTGGGCGACTGGGGCGAGGTGGAGACCCCGTGGAAGGTAGCCGCCTGTCTGGTCCGCGCCCGCGAGGCGGAGCCCGTGACGACGACGGCCGGCCTGGTCGCCGCCGTGAAGCCCTGCACCCCGGCCAAGGATCCCGCGAAGTTCCTCACGAAGCTCTTCCAGGCGCTGCGCATCGAGGTCAACGGCGAGATGGAGGCGCTCAAGATGGCCCTCGAACAGAGCCTCAAGGTGCTCCGCCCGGGGGGCCGGCTGGTCGTCATCTCCTACCACTCGCTCGAAGACCGGCTGGTGAAGAATTTCCTGCGCAGCGGAAACTTTGCGGGGGAGGTCGTGAAGGACTTCTACGGACGTCCGCAGACCCCCTTCGAGCCGTTGACCCGCAAGGCGGTGGTCCCTTCGGCCGAGGAGCTCGCACGGAACCCCCGCTCCCGTTCGGCCAAACTCCGCGCGGCCGTAAAACGTTGATGCCATGTACCAGGACCACGAATTCGACCCCATAACCCCCGAAGAGCAGGCGCGCCGCGAAGAGGAGGCGGAATTTGCCCGCCGCGTGCGGCGCGAGGTGCGTCGCATGGAGAGCGGTGAGGCCGACGACGACATCCGCGCCGACGAGGAGCGCGAAGCCCGGGCCGAGGCCGAAGCCCGCGAACGCGAGGCCCGCGAACGCCGCCGGAGGTCGAGCACCTTCTGGCAGCTGTTCTCGGGTTCGATCCTCGTGCGCGAGGGGGTCTCGAAGTATTACCCCTATCTGCTGACCATCGCCGGGATGTTCTTCCTGAGCATCGTGGTGATCTTCTGGTCGCTGCACCTCGACATGCGGTACACGCGCCTCGAACGCGACGTGCAGAAGCTGCGCGAACGATCGATCCGTCTCCAGGAGCAGCGCTTCCAGCGAACCACCCACTCGGCCATCATCGAGCAGCTCCGTGCGCGCGGCATCGATCTCTACGATCCGCTCGCCCCGGGCGAAATCATCGAAAACTGAACCCGCCATGGAGGAGAAACGTTCGAAAGTCAAAAGTGACATCCTGCTGCGCGTGCGGCTGCTCTACGTGCTCTTCTTCCTGGCCGGGGGCATCGTGCTCCTGCGGCTGATCTGGGTGCAGCTCTTCAGCTCGGAGGTCGCCTACAACGCCGACCGCCTGGCCAGCCGAATCTTCACCCAGGAGGTGATCCCCGCCCAGCGCGGAAGCATCCTCTCGCGCGACGGCGATCCGCTGGCCACCTCGATCTTCCGCTATCAGGCCGCCTTCGACTTCGCCTCGCCGGGTCTCGACTCGCTCGACACCTTCCGCGAACAGGCCGACTCGCTGGCCAAACTGCTGGCCGCCTTCTTCAAGGACAAGCCCGCCTCGGCCTATGCCAAACGTTTCCGCGAGGAGCACGCCCGCCGTTACCGGCTGGTCAATCCGCGCGACACCTCCTACCTGCGTTCCGAGGGGTGGATTTCGCGCATGATGGACCGCATGCGGGGCGAGGAATATGTCAAACGCCGCATCTACGACACGATCCGCGACCATACGCCCGTGAATATCTTTCCCCGCGAGGTGGATTTCGCCGAGTGGGAGACCCTGCGGCGTTATCCGCTGCTGAACTGGAACATGGGCATGGTCTACCGGCTGATCGAGCGCGACGAACGCATCTATCCCCAGGGCGAACTGGCGCGCCGTACGATCGGGCTCACGGGCGACAAGGGCAATTACGGCATCGAGGAGGCCTACCGCGAGGAGTTGGCGGGCCGCGACGGCAAAGCCCTGCGCCAGCGTATCGCGCGCGGCTTTTACGGCCGGGTGGCGGGCGGCGACCATGTGGACCCGGTGGACGGCTTCGACGTGGTGACGACGCTCGACCTCG
>ENA-OPBO01000793-OPBO01000793.1-human-gut-metagenome-genome-assembly--contig:-NODE-793-length-25182-cov-4.351972_pt1 | contig 25182 bp, 24 predicted proteins | sample MGYA00241071_ERZ501458 | MGnify/ENA primary metagenome ERZ501458 (study PRJEB25962, sample SAMEA2042509) | human gut metagenome | biome: human gut; feature: human-associated habitat; material: faeces... | reverse complement strand
TCGCAAAAGTGCCGCTCCCCAGACGGGGAGCGGCACTTTTGCAGTCAAAGACCGTTCAGGCGCGGAAGGACAGATGGAACCGGGCACCAGGGTCACCGGCAAAGACCACCAGGCCGCCAGTGGGGAGAATGGCGGAGGTGTCCCCCCACAGCACGGAGGAGGCAACCACCTGGCCCTGTGCGTCATAGACCCAGAAGCCGCCGGTGCCTGCTGCGTGTACGGTCATGGTTTTCCCGGCGGCGGAACCCACGTGGTACCAGCGGGCATAGCCGTTATCCTGGATGGTGGAATAGGACCAGCCTGCCCCGGTGAAGAGAACAGGTGCTGCTGCGGCGTCCATGTAAAGACTGTTGTTGGCGGTGAAATAGGTGACGCCGTTTTCCTGGTAGAACCGCAGGTCCTGGCCATCCCGACCGCCTACGCCGGGTAGCTGGGGAACGTACAGGGCACTTTGCGCGTCCGCAATCCGGGCAGCCCCCAGGTATCCGGGGATCAGCTCCGGGGCTTCTCCGGTATCGGCATTGCCCATGGACAGATACACCTGGGAGGTATATTTTTCTGTCAGGGGCAGAACGTTCATGGCCTGCACCTTGTCCCAGGCGGCCTGGACTTCAGCGGAGACGGCGTTGTCCGGCAGCTTGACCGCCGCATAGTTGGATACCGGCAGTGTTCCCAGTCCCGGCAACGTACTGAAGGCCTTTTGATAGAGATACGTCTCTCCGTTTTTCTCCTGGACAAAGGAGAGAAGCAGCGTGCCGCTAGGATCGCGGAAGGTGCCGTCGCTATAATAGATAAAAATCTGATCGGGAATGGAGGGATAATTGAGGCAGTGCAGCGTCAGATGCCCGTCGGCGCTGACCGTGCCCCGGTATTGAACGGAGGTGGCGCCGTACCAGCCGCTGTAGGCCGTGAGTGCCGCCGGCATGGCGGCGGGAGAGGCGGCAGGCAGGGTGGGGACGGTCTCGTCCACAGAGACACCCTCCGCTCCCAGTGCGTCGATCAGCAGCCGGGTAGCGGTCAGTTCATTGTAAGTAGAGGTGCCACCGGAGGAGACGACGGCTGCGGCCATGTCGTATTCGGGAATCACAATCAGTCCTGCATGGTAATACAGTGTGTCGCCGCCTTTTACCAGGGTCTGGATACCGCTCTGGGAGAAGGGGAACCACTCCACTGCGTCCCAGCCCAGGCCGAAGGAGAGCGCGTCCAGCGTGTCCTCCGGCCAGATTCCGCGGCTGTACTCGGGGTAGGCCATGGCGTCCAGCGAGGACTGGCTGAGAAGGGTGGTGTCCGTCAGAGCTCCGCCGAAGGCGACCAGATCGGAGGCGGAGGCGTACATCCCGCCGGCACCCACGGCGTTCAGGCAGTCCCGGGGCAAAGCCCGGGTATCGGTGCCCTGATAGATACGGGCCAGACGGTCCGTATCAAAATCGCTGGCCGGTGCAAAGGTGCTTTCCAGGTCCGCCGGCTCCAGAATGTAACGATCCACATAGTCCATGAAGTCCATTCCGCTGACAGATTCCACCACCAGCTCTGCCAGGGTGAAGCCGTCGTTGCAGTAGACGCTGTATGCGCCGGGGTCTGCCTTGAGCCGCTGGGTGGAAAGCCGCTCCAGCAGCTGGTCCGTGGCAGAGGGGTCGGAGTCATCAAAGAGCAGGGCGCTGTCAAAAGTGGAGCCCATCAGCCCGGAGGAGTGGTTGAGCAGCATCCGCACGGTGATGTCCCTGTACCGGGGATCGGCCATTTTGAAATCCTTCAGATATCGGGTCACCGGTGCGTCCAGGGACAGCTTCCCATCCTCTGCCAGCTGCATCACTGCCACTGTGGTGTAAATCTTGCTGACAGAGCCGATTCCGTACAGATCAGAGTCCATCAGAACGCGGTTTTCCGTCTTGGAGAACGTGCCGGTATGGCCGGTGAGCACAATCTCTCCGTCCTGCCACAGGGCGTACTGGACACTGACGGCACCTCCCAAAGTGGAGGCAGCCTGTGCCGCAGTCTGGGCGGATAGCGTTTGGCTGTCGGAGACGGCCAGCGCGGGCACGGCCAGACTCAGCGAGAGGATCAGGGTCAAAGCCAGTGCGCTGAGGCGCTTGTAAAGTTTCATAGAAACCTTCCTTTCCGGGCGGGAGCCCTTTTTGCTGTGGAGAGAGTACACCTTCCAGAAGGGGAAATGTCAAGCAAGGATTTGCTGCTGGGAAACCTTCCCTTAGATCGAAGGTTGTCCGGTTAAAAGCCCCAGCATCGGCTCAAAGTCCACGCCTTCCCGGAGAGGCAGATTTTGCGCGACAGTATGCACGGCGCAGGCGCGGACAAATTCTGCCGCCTGTGCGGCTGCTGCAAACAGCGTTTCGCCCTGAACCAGTGCACCGGTGAGGACGCTGGCAAAAATGTCGCCGGTTCCCAGCAGCGGATGGGCAATAAAGTCCACTTGAACGGCCTGGGTACAGCCGCTTTTGGCGTCAAAACACATGGCACCGGTTTTTCCCGGAGACAGGGAGACACCGGTGAGAACCACGGAGCGCCGGCCGTTCAATCCCAGTTCCTCAGCCAGTTTCCGCAGGCCAGCTTCCTCCTGTGGAAGCTGGTCATATGAGCAGCCCAGCAAAAAAGCGGCTTCTGTCAGATTGGGGGTGATAACATCTGCCAGTTCTGCCAGATGTGCCATGCCGTTGCATAGAGCAGGGGTATAGGTCTGATAAGCCTTTCCGTCATCGCCCATGACCGGATCGATCACCACCAGGGTATCTTCCCGGCAAAAGGTGCGGATAAAGTCGGAGACAATGCAAAGCTGCCGCTCGCTTGCCAGAAAGCCGCTGTAGACGGCGTTGAAATGCAGATTCAGACTTTTCCAGTGCGCGGCAACTTTCGGCATTTCCTCCGTCATATCCAAAAAGGTGAACCCGGTAAAACCGCCGGTGTGCGTGGAGAGAAAAGCAGTCGGAAGGGGGCAGCACTGCACGCCCATGGCGGACAAAACGGGGATGGCCACCGTCAAGGAACAGCGGCCGAAGCCGGACATGTCGTGGATCGCGGCAACGCGTGGTGTGGTCATGGGATGAGCCTCTTTTCAAAAGTTTCAAGTGTAGGTTCATTCTATCGCACATTTCGCTATTGTTCAAGGGCGGAGAGTGTGGTATACTAAACAGGATTTCGCGGTGCTGCCTGCGGAATTTTACCTGTCTGTACCCGGAGTAGAACGGGCAGACATGCGGGACTTAGGTGCTGTCACCTCAGTGAAAGGTGGACCGTTGTGGATATATCTATAGAAAAGATAGGAATAGGCCTTCAGAAGTATTGTTCTATTATGTCTTGCCTATGTCAAACGGATGTATCTAAAGATCGAGAATTTCAGCGCTTATTTAATGGATATTATAGAATGCGCCAACGCTCCGAAAACTTTTATCGTTGCTTCTATCGCTATTTGGAGGAGCATAAGTTTGACACTGCACTTACATATGAGCAAGTTCTGACTTATTTGTTTCAAGAAACAGGCTGTATTCACGCCTCCTTTTCCAGCAAGCTGCTGGCAACGGTCCGCCCAGAGATGCCGGTATGGGACAAGTATGTGCTTTCCAACCTGGGCTTGAAAGCTCCGTACTATTCTTGCAAATCTCGTTTTCAGAAAGTCCTTGACACTTATCAAAAAATCTACGACTGGTATCAGACCCCGGAGGCCCAATCCAAGGTTGCGGTATTTGATGCTAATTTCCCTAATGTAGATATTACAGATGTGAAGAAGATTGATTTTGTTCTATGGCAAACAAGGTGATTTTTTGTTTGTATAAATGGTAAGTAAGAGTCCTACCTTAGGTGCCATCTGCGAGGGGAAATAGAGTAAAAATTGAATATGCGCCTGTGATGGAATTGGTAGACATGCGAGATTTAGGTTCTCGTGCAGTGATGCGTGTGGGTTCGAGTCCCTTCAGGCGCACCAAACCAATATAATCCGAATTTGTTTCCGATAGGAAATGAGTTCGGATTATTTGTTTTATCATGATAAAATCAGGTGCGGAGAAATTCCTGAGATCTTCGGAAAACCGTTCTTTGGACGATGATGGGCTGGAAGAAGGACACGTGGCAGCTTGGGGCCGATTATCTCCAGCCTTTCCTGCAAGAATATATCCAGGAAATCCATGGTCAGGGGGGAAGAATCAATTTGTGAGATCTGCAGTTACGAAAAATCAGATAGCGAAAAGACAGATAGAACGGTACAAAATTGATGTGGTGCATCTATTCTGTACCATATCAGAGGTTGTACAAGTTTTGGGACGAGCTCAGGTGATGCTGGATAAGTTTTTTGATAGGTGTGTGCTGAAGCGCCTTGCTGTCTGTCATTAACAGGCAACGGGACATTTCAAATGTATGAAAATAAATTATGCGTGTTATATCCCTTACTTTTTGAAAGGCACTTCAAATGAATTATCTTTCTCATTTGCGGATTTTGAATATAGGAGGTCAAAATGACAATTATTTGCCGTTTCAACTAAACTGCGTGCGGTTTCTGATAGATTGCCTTCTTTCCAAATTAAGCAAATTTTAAGAGTTACACGGGGCTTTTTCAGAACATGATATGATACCGCATTAGAGAATATATTTCGATATCCGTCCGGAACAAGTGCTATCCCCAAACCGGACGCGACCAGACCAAGTACGGCAATATCTGATTCTGCTTCTTGTACAATATTAGGAACGAAACCTGACAAACGACACACAGCGTTAAATGCCTCAAAAGATTTTCTGCGGGCCTCTCGTGAATATGTAATGAAAGGTTGATCTTTCAGCTCTGAAAGACTGTGAATTCTATGTTTAGATAGGTCCCAACCTTTGGGGATCGCAGCAACAGAGTCCTCCTCAAATATTGTTTTGCAGCACAATCCATCAAAATCCTCCCAGTATAACGCAATAAAGCCAACATCTGCTTCGTCATTAATGATGGCAGTTTCCAACTCAGGAGAGTTCCGTTCAGTAAGTATAATATCGATATCAGGATGTTCCTTTTTAAATTGTTGGATAATATGTGGAATGACCATATTGATGGTCATACTGTTGTACACGATCCTAATTTTGGCGTTTTTCCCTTCTGCAATCATTCGGCCCTGCTCTACACCTTGCTCCAAAGAGCGAAATGCATCCGTCAGTTTACTTAAAAGGGCACTGCCGGCAGGCGTGATACGGACAGATCTTGTCGTACGTTCAAAGAGTTTATAGCCCAGTTCTTCCTCCAGCTTCTTGATTTGGAAGCTAAGGGGCTGCTCTGCAATATGCAGTTTTTCTGCTGCTTTGCCATAATGCAGCGTTTCGCAGACCGCAGCAAAATATTTTAGCTGGCGCAGTTCCATAAATTACATCTCCCACGATTATGAATTGTTTTAATGTTAATGAAAGCTAATTATGTGCTTAACTTTTATAATTAACACTATATAATAAAAATGCCGAAAGGTAAATCAATTTTTTGGGGAGGTATTTTTATGCCAAAATTAGGTGATGTATATGCCCGCGGTGATTTTTTTCAGCAGCTTGCAGGTGCTCATAAGCCGAGCGTAGATGATATGCTGTCAGATAGAGGCTATTTTGGCCTGAAACTGAGCATTATTCCCCTATATGGTAATATCCGTACCGAGGACGGTGAAATGTACGAACTTCTCCGCAATCCCGGCGGAAATTCCATTTACAGCGGGCTCGTCATTCAGGATACGACGGTTGATGGAAAAAATCTGATGTTCAATGCCGAGCTGACAAAGGACTGTGCCAGTTCAGTGGGTTCGACGGGTGTCCGCGAAGGTGATGAAGCAGTTTGGCGCTCGGCACCTGAAGCATCTGGCAAGCCTTTTGAAATTCGCGTAAGTGAAGATCACATAAAGTGGACAGAAGATGGCCTTTTCTCCTTGGAGGGTCCGATGATCAAGCCCGGACTGCACTGGTACCTGCCTGCAAGAGACGATGGCACCTACTATGTGTCGCATATGTTTGAGCTGTCGGGCGAGTTCCAGGGAAAGAAAGCACGCGGTTTTGTGGCATTTGATCAGGTCTATATGGCGGAAGGTGGCTGCCTGTATCAAGATCGTGATGTTATGATGCAGAACTATGGCCATATTTTGTGGTATACTTGGGCTACGAAATACAAGGATGGCTCAGTTGACGCCGGACATTTTATCCTCGGTCATGATCGACTTGGTTTTGCGGTAGTCACAAATGGCAGTTCTGTAATTGCAACACAGAATATCGAAGGTGTGGTAACTCCGGACCCGGATAACAAACCGTTTGCTAAGTATATCAAGCTGCAGATCGATGGAGAAGAATGGGAATTTACGCCGGATCCCAGAGGTAAAATGCCGGCAATGCTGCAAAAATATCCGCCCACGCCTCAGCAGGAAGGTATGTGGAAGCGTGTAGGCGATACCCGCGAAGTTGATTCGTATTGGGCATGGGGTGAGACGGAAACGAAAAACGGCTGCACTCGCCAAAGCAAACTGCCGACGCGTCGGTAACTGTGATTTGCAAACAAAGTTTTAAACACATGGAAAAGGGACGGCTGTAACTGATGTACAGCCGTCCTTTTTTCAGGTCGGGCCTGCTGCGCCGGACTGTACAGAAAATACCTTCAGGCTGTATTTTATTAAAAAATTCTGCTTCTGGTTGACAAACCGGAACAAGATGCATATACTGTAAACATCAAAATATTTTGATGTGAAGCGAGGGGATGAATACGACTTACCAAGAAAGTGCCAAGGTGTTTAAGGCGCTGTGCGATCCGAAGCGCCTGGCCATTTTGGAGCAGCTGCGCAGCGGAGAAAAGTGCGCCTGCGTATTGCAGGAGCCGATGGAGCTGACACAATCCGGTCTTTCGTACCACATGAAAATCCTGTGTGATTCTGGCCTTGTGGTCAGTCGGCAGGAGGGAAAGTGGACGCATTACCGCCTGAGTAAAAGCGGTCAGGAACGTGCAGTCAAGCTGTTGCTGGAGCTTACGACTCCCAACGCGGAGCAGAAGGACGGGACGTGCTGCGGTTTGTAAACGCCATCAAAAACAGATGGCGTTTCTCTTCCTCTAATACATCAAAAAATTTTGATATAAACCATAGGACAGAAAGCGGGGTTTTTATGGAGGGATGGCAATTCCTGCAGGATCAGATCCTGGGAATGAAGTGGCTCAATGCGATGATCGGGAATGTGCTTTGTGCGCTGGGATTGGACACGAATGGCCGAATTGGCGGGAGTATCCAGTTTTTCCTCTATGATGTGATCAAGATTACGCTACTGCTTTGCATTTTGATCTTCATCATTTCCTACATTCAAAGCTATTTCCCGCCGGAGCGAAGCCGCAGAATTCTGGGGCGGTTTCACGGGATCGGAGCAAACATCATCGCTGCACTTTTGGGGACGGTGACACCGTTTTGTTCCTGCTCCTCAATCCCATTGTTCATCGGCTTTACCAGTGCGGGACTGCCTTTGGGGGTGACATTTTCGTTTCTCATCTCCTCACCGATGGTGGATTTGGGGAGTCTTGTGCTGCTGATGAGCATTTTTGGCGCCAGAGTTGCCGTGATTTATGTTGTGCTGGGGCTTGTGATTGCGGTGATCGGCGGTACGATCATTGAAAAACTGCACATGGAAAAATATGTTGAGAGCTTCATCCTTTCCGCAGGCAGCGTGGATATCGAATCTCCCGTCCTGACCAAAGCAGAGCGTGCGGAATATGCAAAAGCGCAGGTTCTATCCACCTTTAAAAAGGTGTTCCCCTATATTCTAGCTGGTGTCGGCATCGGCGCAGTAATCCACAACTGGATACCTGAAAGCTGGATTGCGGCAGTTTTGGGCAGCAACAACCCCTTCGGGGTGCTCCTGGCGACTCTGGTGGGCGTGCCGATGTACGCGGATATTTTCGGCACCATCCCTGTGGCGGAGGCCCTGCTGGCAAAGGGCGCGCAGCTTGGCACAATCCTGGCCTTTATGATGGCGGTCACAACGCTGAGTCTGCCATCCATCATTATGCTGCGAAAGGCCGTCAAACCCAAACTGCTGGCTTTGTTTGTCGGCGTCTGTACGGCCGGCATCATTCTGGTGGGGTACTTGTTCAACGTGTTTCAGTTCATTATTATTTGATTCAGGAGGCAAAAATCATGGGACTCTTCAGCAAAAGCAAAAAAGAGGAGACGACTTCCTGCTGCTGCGGCGGCTGCACGCCCGAGGCGATGGCTCAGGCTGAAACAGAAAAAACATCCGCCGGCATTAAGGTACTTGGTTCCGGCTGCGCCAAATGCAGCGCCCTGGAGCTGGCCGCCCGTGAGGCGCTGGCAGAGCTGGGCATGGATACCGAGATCGAGCATGTGACGGACTTTGCCAGGATCGCCGCCCATGGAGTGATGACGACCCCGGCGCTGGTAGTGGACGGGAAGGTCGTGTCCTATGGCAAGGTTTTGAAAAAGGATGAGGCCAAGGCGCTGATTCAGAAAGTTCGGGGCTAAGGCATGTCCCAAAAGCCAAAAGTGGCCTTCGTATGCGTCCACAATTCCTGCCGCAGCCAGATTGCGGAAGCCCTGGGCAAGCTGCTGGCTGCCGATGCGTTTGACAGCTATTCCGCGGGGACGGAGACCAAGCCGCAAATAAACCAGGACGCAGTACGGCTTATGAAGCGGCTCTATGGGGTTGATATGGAGCAGTCTCAGCGCAGCAAGCTGTTGTCTGAAATCCCCCCTGTTGATATTGTGATAACCATGGGCTGCAATGTAACCTGTCCTTCGCTGCCATGCCGATACCGGGAGGACTGGAGCCTGGATGACCCCACAGGCAAAGACGACGATTGCTTTTTAGAGGCGATCTGCAGCATTGAAAAAAAGGTTTATGAGCTGAAAAACAGAGTTGGCAGCGGACTGTTGTAAGGCATTTAGAATTACGCCAAGCATACCTCACAGCAGCTGAATTTGCCGGGCAGGCAAAGGAAAAAGCCGGACAGTGTCCGGCTTTTTTCATTTTGCGTATTCGGTTTTGGCCTTCAGGGCCGCGCCCAGGGCGGCGGTGGACTGCGGGAGGCTCAGGGCCTTTACCGGCTTGCCCAGAAGGTCTGCAAAAATGTCCGCTATGGCGGCGTTGTTCGCCACGCCGCCGGAGAACACTATGGGCGGCTTGTACGTTATCTGCGCCGCCCGGCCCATGGAGATTATGCGCCGCGCGATGGAGCGGCCCGTACCCGCCGCAATGTCCGCCACAGGCACCTTCTGCGACAGATAGGAGATTATCTCGCTCTCCGCAAATATCGTACACATGCTGCTTATCGTGCAGGGCTCCGTCGCCTGCTTCATGAGGTCCGAGAGTTCCGACATCTCTATGCCCAGCAGCCTGTGCGTCAGCACCTCGAAAAACCGGCCCGTGCCTGCCGCGCAGCGGTCGTTCATCTCAAAGCGCGTCACCGTTCCGTACTCGTCCAGCTCTATGACCTTGCTGTCCTGGCCGCCGATGTCGATTATCGTCCTCGCCGTGGGGTCCACGTAGTAGGTGCCCATGCCGTGGGCGATTATCTCAGGGATGTTCATATCCGCCCGCTCGTAGGCCTTGCGGCCGTAACCCGTGGATACGACGTACTTCACGTCCTCCTCCCGGACTCCCGCGGCCTCCAGCGCCGCGGCAAAGGCTTTGCTGCCGCTGACGTTGCGGTCAAACTCCGTCATCACGACCTGGAAGGTCAACATCTCGCCCTTCTCGTCCAGCAGCACGCACTTGGACGTGGTCGAGCCTATATCTACTCCTGCAAAAAGCTCCATTTCCGCTTCGTGTCCCTTATTTGCCCTCAAGCATGGTCTCGGCGCTGTTGAGCTCGTTGACTACGAACTCCCCGTCCATGAACTCCAGGCCGCAGCTGGGGCAGCGGTAACCCGTGGCGTCGGGCAGGTCTAAATCCTTGTAGGCGATCTTGATGTCGTCCACGTCTTCCATAGCCGCCTTGCAGTTAAAGCACTTCCACTGACTCATTGCCCTTGCCTCCTTCTCAGTCTTCCTGCCCGGTGAGCAGTATAACGTAGCTGTAGAGGTTCAGTACCTCCACCTCGCCGCCGTTTACGGCGTATTCCACGTTGCAGGTGAAATTACCTATCTTCTTCTTGGCCAGATAGCGCTCCTCACCCTCGACATACAGCTTTTTGCCGGTGCTCTCGGCATAGTCCAGGACCTCGCGTATGTCCTCCTCGCGTATGCCGCGCTCTTCCATTATGGCCCTGATGTCGTCGCTCAGCTTGACGGGGACAGTTTTCGCATCCACTTTAGCATACCTCCACTTTTAATTATGTCCGCCTGCCTGCCGCAACCTGCGGCGGGCATTATGTACAGCGTAAATATCACGGGATAAGTATATCCTATTGACAGTTAAATGTCAATAGGATACGCTTTCCCCTCCGGCGATTTTATGTGCTCTGCCGCTCCTTTGTGACGCACTTTTCGAGCAGGAAGTCTATCATCGAGGAAAACTGCTCTTTTGTGACCTCGGACAGGCCCGCGCAGGCCTGATAGGCCTCATAGATGACGTAAGACTCCAGCAGGACATAGGCCTTGGCGTTTTCAGCCCAATCCTTTTGCGTCGCCTTGGAGCGCTTGGTCAGCTTGGCTATGAAGTTGTAAAAAGGCCGTATCTCAGCGTCCTCCCGGAACTGGCTGCGCCCCTCGAAGAACATGAAAATGAAAATATTCCTGTTCTCGCTTGCAAACTGGAAGACCTGCATGGCTATGGTCTTGCAGAACTTGACCTTGTCCACCTGGCCCCTCAGCTCGTTGAGCGCATGATATATACTGTCGTAAAGCCCGTCAAAGCCGTCCGAAAGCACATATTTTTTGACTTCCGCGAGGTTTTCCACGTAATTATAGATAGTCATTGCGGAGACGCCGAGTTCCTTGGATATGCGGCGGGCGGAGAGCGCCTCCATGCCCTCGGAGTCAACTATCCGTACTGCGGCCCGGATGATCTCCTCTTTCCCGCACAACACCTTTTCTCGTGCCATTGCCTATCAATTCCCTACTTTTCTGATTCTCTGTTCTCCTATATGTTTGAGATCTTGAGATAATTGCAGATGCTGCGCACTATTGCAAGGCGCGTCTCACGTGCCTCTCCGCCGAGGGCCCAGAGGTCGCCTTCAATATAAAAGTGCGGCACGCCGGTCTCGGCCTCTATGACCTTGACCATGGTCTTCTGCAGGGCGCCGACCCAGCTGTCCGAGGAATAAAAGCCGTAGAGCGCGCCGTCCACTGGGTAGCGGGTGACGAGCTCGGCGTTTATGCGTGCCTCGTCGAGCATGTTCATGACGCTGGGAACGGAGAGGATGATGCGCGCGACGGCCTTGTAGACGTCCTCCTCCTGTTCGAGGTAGCCGCGGAACTTGTCCGCGAAGGGGAAAAGCTTGCCCTGCACGAGGCAGACACCGTTATCCCGGAAGGCCTTGTCGAGCCAGGGCGCGCACAGGGGGTTGAAATGGCAGGCCAGGCGCGGGGCCACGCGGGAGCCGAAGCCCTCGCCCCTGTCTATCCTCTCGCGCACCTCGGCGATTATCGTGTCCAGGGCGTCGAGGACGTAGGACTTGTCTATGCACAGGCAGGTCTCAACGCACAGGCCGAAGAGGGCCAGCTCGCCGCCCGAAATGGGCAGACAGTCCGCGTTCATGACGAGGTCCGTCAGGGTCTGGACCTTGTCCATGTACTGCATATAGCCCTCGGCCGCGGCGCGCACGTCCGCGTCCGTCACGGTCACGCCCGTTATGCCGGAGACCTCGCTCTGGGCCAGGCGCAGCTTCCCGGCCAGGAGGTCCACCCGGGCCCTGTCGTCCGCCTCCACCTCGCCGGATGGCACATCGTGCGGCAGGACGACGTAGACGTTGGGCGCATCGCTGCTGCAGAGGCACTGCATCATCTCGTCGGTCTTGGGCGCCTCGCTGCACCTGAGGCCCCAGCTCCAGCTGACGCTCGGCCTGGCCATGAGCTCAGAGCCGCAGGTCTGGAGGCGGAAGCGATTGAGGGCGCAGTTGGCACAGGGAGAGCGCAGGCTGCCCGGGTCGTCCTCCGCCCGGGTCTTGTTGCAGTATTTGTTAAAGAAGGCCGTGAGCACGTTTATCATGAGGTACGCGGGGTAGAAGACATGCACGCGACCGCCCCCTGCCAAAACGTTGGCATAGGCCGGGATGGGCACGCTGGGCATGTTCATGTAGATGAGGCTGTGCCCCTCCGCCTTGTACCTGGCGCCCCGGGCTACCTCCACGACGCCGCGGATGCAGGCCGCGACGAATTTCTTCACGCCGCTCAGGGAAAGGTCCCAATAGGCCGGTATCCACTGTTCCACGGCAAAAGCCACGTCCTTGTCGCTGAGGCCCATCAGCTTGGCGGCCCTTTTCCAATCCGGCAGGAAACTCTTCAGCTCGTCCCCTTCCCAACCCAGCATTTCCAGGAACTTCTCGTGCGCGCTGGTCTTCATATATTAGCCACCTTTCGGAAAGCAATAATTTGTCGCTTGTGACTCAGGGCCACAGTATGGCTACACCCGATTTTACCATGCCGTGCCCGTGTTTTCAATAAAAAAGAAAGCCCCGCCCGAGGCGGGGCTTTCCCTAAAATGTGTTATTCTTTAGCCTCGGCGGCCTTCTCGGCACGCATGGCGGCAAGGCGCATCTTGAAGACCTGGCAGATAGACTCTATCTTGGTCTTCAGGGCCTCCTGGCTGTACTCGCGGTCGTCCCAGAAGTCGGCCTCGATGTAGAAGCAGGGCAGATGCAGCGTCTCCTCGACTATCTTGGCCTGCAGCTTCTGCTGCGGGCCGGCCCAGCGGTCAAAGTCGAAGAAGCCCAGCAGCATGCCGTCTGCCTTGAGCGTTTGCAGCTTCTCTATGAAGCTGTCGCACTCGTTCTTGATGTTCATACAGGTCGGGTTGCGGCTCCAGGACTCTGCAGCGGCCATCCAGGGGTCGTCCGGATAGCTCGTGGGCTGCAGCTGGCGCTTGGACTGCGTCAGCACGCAGGCGAACTGGACCATGATGCCGTTGTCGCGGAAGAGCTTGCCCAGCCAGGGGATGCAGTAGGGCAGGTTGCGGATGGCGACCTTCGGCGTACCCTTCGGCATGACGCCCTCGCCGTTCTTGATGGCGGTGCGCAGCTCCTTGATGAGCGTGTCTATGGCGTCGTTCATGTAGGTCGTGCCCGTGTTGAAGGGGACGGTCATGATCTGCTGGATGAGGGAGATGGTGTCGCCGCTCAGGACCGGGGGATCGGCGGTGGCGGCCAGCTGGGTCAGCATGCCGACCTTGAAGCCGAAGCTGCTCATCTTCTTGTTGGCGGAGGCGACGTGCTGCTCCGTGACCTCGATGCCGATGGTCTCGCTGATGGTCTTGACGCCGAGCTTCATCTGCTCGCTCATGTACCTCAGGCGGGGCTCGACCAGCTCCTCAAGCTCGTTGAGGCAGCAGTCGTGCGGGGCGCGGGAAACGTGATACTTCCAGGCCTTGCCGGCGATGCCCTGGATGAGCTCGTCGGTCTTGGGGCCCTCGTCGCAGTTGAAGCCCCAGCTCCAGATGATGTCCGGCGCCGCGATGACGTTCTCGATGTAGGCGGCCAGGCGCATCTTGTTCAGCGGGCAGTGGCGACAGCCGTAGGAGAAGCCGGCCTCCTCGGCCTTGTTCAGGAAGGGCGCCGCGGCGTGGAAAAAGGCGTTCAGGACGTTCACGAGGATGAGGTCGGGGAAGCCGATGTAGACCTTGTCGCCGCCGGCCTCCTTGATGGCGTAGTAGTAGTTGGCGATGGCGGGCAGGATGCCGTAGACTATCTTGACGCCCTTTTCCTTATACTCCTTGGTGTGGCATATCTCGTTGGCCTCGCGCAGGTAGGCGCCGATGGTCTTGCGCACGCCGAGGTACTTTATATCCCAGTTTTCGGGGATGTAGTGGTCAACAGCATAGGCGACCTTCTCGTCGGTCAGCTGGAGAGCCTTGGCAGTCTCAAGCCACCTGGGCAGGAAGTTTTCGAGGTCCTCACCCTCAAAGCCGGCGAGCTGAAGCAGTTCACGATTGATGTCTCTCATTTCTTACCCTCCTTAAGGCTTTCGACAAAGCTCTCTATCCTGGTGGCCAGAGGCGCGGTGGCCTCGCGCGAATACTCGTAGGATGTTTCGAGCTTCATAATGGGCAGGTTGGAATCCTTGAGCCACTTGGCGTAGCAGGTATACTCCATGTCGTATATCTCGTCAAAGGCGAGCTGATACCAGAGGATGCCGTCTATCCTGTACTCCTTGACGAGCTCCTTCAGGCGCTCAAAGCGGGTCTCCCAGGACGGCTGGAACACGCACTGAGGCACACAGTTGTCATACATGGCGCTGGCATAGGCGTCCACATAGTCGCCCTCGGTGGCCAGGGTGACATTATAGGGGCGGATGGCCTCGTCCAGGAAGTCGCAGACGATGGCGCCGCCGGCGGCCTCGATGAGGGAGGGAACAACGTAGTCGCCCTCGGCCACGGCGCGGCCCATGATGAGGATGCGCGGCGCCCCTTCGGGATGAGCGCCCGGCGCGTCCTTCAGCTCCTCGTAGATCTTCGTCAGCGCGTCTATGCTCGTGTCATAGTCCACGCGCAGGGTGTAGTGGTTCAGCCTGATGAAGTCGGAGAAGGTGATGGGGGAATTGTCCTTCTTGCGCAGCTCGCCTATCTTGCGGACGAGCTCGTTTATCTTGTTGGTCTTGGCATAGCACTCATGCACCGCTTTCTCGTCCAGCGGGTGGCCGACGACCTTCTCAAGGAAGTCGCGGAACTCACGCAGCTCGTGGCGGTAGTACTGCTGGGAGATGCCGACGACGTTGTCGGCGGGAACGCCGACCTTGTAGACAGGCACGCCCTTAAACTCCAGTATCTCGGTCATGCGGCCGTAGTGGCAGTCGTGCTGCTGGATGGCAACACCGTCGGCCATAGGCATGACGCGGTCAACGCCCCTGAGATAGTTGCCGACCATGGACGCGGCCAGGGGGTTCATAAAGCGCAGAGAATAGTCCAGCGTGGCCTCGGGAGCCTGCGGGTCGCCGCCCTTCATTATGAGGTAGGATTCCGCGCCGGCAGCGGTTATCCACTGCTCCGGCACGAAGTCACCGTAGTACTCGATGAGCTTCTTCCCTTCGCCTTTCCGCTCAACCAGCTCGATTGGACGGTTGCCGGACATTTTCTCCAGCTTTTGCATGATCTCTTTCACCAGGTAGACCTCCTTAGCAATTATAGCGTTTACTTTCGTCGTGTGCGCACGAGTTCTTCCACCTTGGTTAAAGGTATAACACACTCAAAATAAATTTACAACATAAATTTCGATAAAACGCTGCTTTCTCCGTAATCGTTAAATGTGAAACTAAGTTTTTATGCAACCAGCCCGGACGTCACTCAATACTGCACAGACACAGCAGGCATAATTCGTGCAATATGTCGATTGCCTCCTTCTTGACAAACCTTTGTGCCGGCAATAAAATATACTGTGTAAATTATATCTCCGCATGTGTGCAGCCTGTCTTCCACCCCACTCAGGCGCTTTTGCTTACACATTAAAGGAGATGACCTAACATGAGTCAGAAAGTCGGCAGAGTCTCCCCCGGAAAATGGATAGCTTTAATAGTGGCTGCCTTCTGCATGCTGGCCACCGGATTTGTGCCTCCCCCGGAGGGGCTCAGTCAGTCCGGCTTCCAGGTGCTCGGCATTATGATCGGCGCCAGCATACTCTTCCTCAGCTGGGGTACAGGCTGGCCCAGCATGGCGACGATCTTCGCCTTTCTCACGGTCCCCGCGCTGAATGCCAACCAGATCTTCTCCGCCACCTTCGGCAACGGCACGCTTATCTTCCTGATGTTCACCTTCATGCTTGCCGGCTGCCTCATTCAGAGCGGCGTTGCCAAGCGCGTCTCCGTCTGGTTCCTGACGAACAAGCTCGCGCGGCGCAGCCCCTGGTGGACGGTAGCGATGCTGCTCATTGCGAACTTTGTAATAAGCCTCTTCCTCTCCTCGGCCACCACATTTATGATAATGTTCCCCATCGTCGAGGAGATGCTCCGCGTCTGCGGCGTCACTAAGGAGAAGAAGGCACCCATAGCCACGGCGCTCATTCTCGGCGTGCTGGTCACGGGTCTGCTCTCCAACGGCGGCAACCCCATCGCACACGCGATGACTCTGCAGGGCTTCTCATTCTACGAGGGCTATGCCGGCCAGCCCATGGACTTCTTCACCTACTGCGTCATCTGCACGCCGGTGACCATAGTTGCCTGCATACTCTTCTTCCTGCTGCTCCGCTTTGTCTGGCGGCCCGACATGAGTGCGCTGACGAACATCGACTACGACGCCCTCTCCGCCGGCCTCGGCCAGATGAGCAAGAAGGAGAAGTGGTCTGCGGTCTTCTATCTGCTGTGCGTGCTCTTCTGGCTGCTGCCCGGCCTCACGCAGTACATCTGGCCCGCGGCGAGCGAGGCCTTCTTCTCCAAGGTTCAGCAGTGCCTGCCGCCGCTTCTGGCGCTCTTCCTTATGAACTTCATCAAGGTGGACGGCTCGCCCATCTTCGAGTGGAAGGACGCCGTCGGCTCCGTCAACTGGAACATACTGCTCTTCATGGCCAGCATCATGGGCCTGGGCGCTTTCATGGGCAACGCGGACCTGGGCATCACCACCTGGCTGAGCTCCATCTTCAGCCCCATCTTCGCGAATGTCAGCCCGACCATCTTCATCCTGGTCATCCTGCTGTTCGTGACCATCCTGTGCAACTTCTGCACCGCGTCTGTGCCTCTGTCCATAGCCTTCGCCATCGCCATGCCGCTCTGCCAGGGCATCTACGCCGGTCAGATAAACCCCGTCGTCATGGCCTCCCTGGCCACCGTGCTCGCCAGCTGCGCCTGGTCCACCGCTCCCTCCAGCCCCATCTCCGCCATATCCTACGGCTCCGGCTGGGTGCGCCCGGGCGACATGATAAAGTGGGGCTTCATAACCTCCATGCTCTGCGTCCTCACCGCCATGACGGTTGGACTTGCAATAGGCAACGCGTTCTGATTTAATTGACTTGAGCTTCAGACTTATTCAGGGAAAGGATAATACACTGTGTACGATTATGATGTAGTGTGCATAGGCGGCGGCCCCGGCGGCTCCGCCTCGGCGATGCGCTGCGCGGACCGCGGCAAGAAGGTCGCCATCATCGAGGCTCGCGCGCGGAACGGCTCCGGCGGCACCTGCGTTAACCGCGGCTGCATCCCTACGAAGGCCCTCATGGCCTCCGCCAACCTCTACGCCTCCATCAAGGAGGCCAAGACCTACGGCATCAACGTGGACATGTCCGCCGTCAGCGTGGACTTCAAGGCCATCGACAAGCGCAAGAACGCGGTCATAAACGGCCTCGGCTTCGGCCTGGAGGCCATGCTGTGGAAGAAGAGCCGCGGCATAGACGTCATAAAGGGCCGCGCGCGGCTTTTGGATGCGCACACCATCGAGGTGGACAACGGCAAGGTGAAAAAGACCGTGACGGCGGAAAACATCGTCGTCGCCGTGGGCTCGGAGCCCGCGGAGATAGCGGCCTTCAACGTGGACCACAAGAAGGTCATAACCTCCAACGAGATAATGGACTTCTCCCGCCCGATGCCGGGGAGCATCGTCATAATCGGCTCCGGCGCCATCGGCCTGGAGTATGGGCACATCTACAGCATCTACGGCGTGGACGTGACCATAGTGGAGATGATGCCGAACCTGGTCCCGGCGCTGCACGACACCGAAATAACGGACGCCATAAAGGCCAGCCTGGAAAAGCGGGGCATCAAGGTCAAGTGCGGCAGCGGCATAGCGAGCGTCGAAGTCCAGGAGGACGGGCGCGTCAAGAGCACACTGGCAAACGGCGAGGAGCTCTTCTCGGACGAGGTGCTGGTTGCCATCGGCAGGACGCTGAACACCCGGGGCATGGGCCTGGAGGAAGTGGGCGTCAAGATGGAGAAAAACGGCCAGATAGTCACGGACGAGCACATGCGCACGAGCGTGCCGAACATCTTCGCCGCGGGCGACATCACCGTCGGCACCCAGCTCTCGGACAAGGCCCAGCGCCAGGGTCTCGTCATAGCCGAGACGATAGCCGGAGGCGACTATTACATCAACTACGACGCCATCCCGGCGACTATGTTCATGGAGCCTGAGATAGCCATGGTGGGCCTGACCGTCTCCGACGCCGCGGAGCGCGGCATCGAGACGATAAGCGGCAGCCTGCCCTTCTCCTCCAACGAGAAGGCCATGGCCATCGGCAAGACCGAGGGTCTCATCAAGGTCGTGGCACGCAAGGACGACCACGTCATCATCGGCGCGCAGATCTTCGGCCACGAGGCCTGCGACCTCATCGCTGAGATGACGGTAGCGGTGGAGAACGGCCTTACGCTGGAGCAGGTGTACAACTCCATCCACCCGCACCCGACGGTGACGGAGATAATCCTGGAGGTCTGCAAGCGGGCCGTCGGTCTCTCCTTCGATAAGTAAAAGCAAAAACAGCAAAATGGAGCCCCCTGACGGATGCCGGGGGGCTCCGAATTTGAAGAGGGTGGTAAAATGGAGCTTCGAGAGGCCTTTGTGAGCCGGAAAAACCGCTTCCGGCTGCTGGAGCGCGGCCTGGAGCTGGCGGGCTTTGCCCCCGGGTCGCGTCTCCTGGAGGCTGGCTGCGCCACGGGCGAGGGTACGGCGCACATGGCCGGGCTGGGCTATACCTCCCTCACGGCCGTGGATATAGACGCCTCAGCGATCGAAAAAGCCTCCCTGCGCGCGCCGGGCTGCACGTTTTTCTGCGCGGACGCGAGGGAGCTGCCCTTTTCGGACGGGGCGTTTGACGGTATAATAAGCGAGGCGGCTTTCTCCGTCATAGACGGCAAGGAGCGGGCGGCGGCGCAATACGCGCGCGTGCTCGCGTCCGGCGGCCGGCTGCTGCTCAATGATTTCGCCGTCGACGGCGGGGGCGGGGCGGCGGGTGCGCCGGGAGTGCCCTGCCTCGACGGGGTGCAGAGCATGGAGCGCTACCGCAGCCTCTTTGAGGCGGCTGGCTTCTCCTGCGTATACGAAAAAGAGGAATACGGCGAGTATGTCGGCATCGCGATGAGCCTGGGCCGCGCCTACGGTGTCCCGCCCGCGGAGGCTGGGCGCTACGTCGTCTCCGCCTTCGGACGGGACGGCTACGTGGCGGATTTCTTCGCGCACACAAAGCTGACCTACTGCCAGATGATATTTGAGAAGAAATGATATGGATACGAAACTGATCTACAAGACGAAAAGCGTCTGCCCCCACTGCCTGCGCACGGTATACGCGGACATAGTTGAGCGCGCGGACGGGATATACATGGACAAGGCCTGCCCGGAACACGGGCAGTTCAGCACGCTCATCTGGGCTGGGAACGAGCGGGAATATCTGCGCTGGCTGGACTTCGGCTGCATAGACATCTCCACCCTGCCCAGGACGGAGGAGGCGGTGGAGCGCGCCCTGGCCGGAGCAGCCTTCACGGACTGCGCCTGCCAGAAGCCCGCCTCCGCGGCCCTTATGACGACTAACCGCTGCAACATGGGCTGCCCGGTCTGCTTCACGCGGGACAAGAAGGAGGGCCTGCACGAGCCGGACCTGGCCGAGTGCGAGAGGCTCATGCGGCTCTACCGTGAGACGGCTGGCGAGGACGCGGCCATAGAGTTCTGCGGCGGCGAGCCGACGGTGAGGGAGGATATCTTCGAGCTGGCGGCGCTGGCGCGGGAGCTGGGCTTCGGGCTCATCCAGCTCAATACCAACGGCGTGAAGCTGGCGGAGAGCCGCGGGTTCTGCGAGAAGCTCCACGAGAGCGGCGTCACGACGGCCTACCTGGGCTTCGACGCGCTGACGGAGCAGCCCTACTACGCCAAATACGGCAAGCCCATGCTGGAGACGAAGCTGCGCGCCGTGGAAAACGCCGCGGCGGCGGGGCTGGCCATAGTGCTGGTCTGCTGCGTCATCCCCGGCGAGAACGACGGGGAGCTGGGCGCCATCGTGGAGTTCGCGCGGGAGCACATGCCGGCGGTGAAGGGCGTATACTTCCAGCCCATCAGCTATTTCGGCATCTACCCGGAGGACGATATCCGGCGCATCACGATCCCGGACGTCATCCGCGGCCTCGCGGCCCAGCACCCGGACCTGCACGTGGAGGACTTCGGCCCCGGGGCCTACGACCACGCGCAGTGCTCCTTCAACGCGGCCTACATGCAGGACAAGTCCGGGAAGCTCCGCGCGCTGACGCGCTTTTCCCGCCGCCGCCCGGAACCGGATGCGGTACACCGCCTGCGCTCCAACCTCCTGCACAGCTGGACGCCCAGCGAGCGCAGGACGCTTACCATAGGCGGCATGGCCTTCCAGGACGCCTGGAACATTGACCTCATGCGGGTGCGGCGCTGCTCGATACAGATAATACAAAAGGACGGGGCGCTGGTGCCGCTGTGCAGCAAGTATCTCTCCGGCTGCGGCGGCGCGAAGCTCTTCCCCGGAATAGGGTGAGGATATGAGAGTAAGTCTGCAGGAGGGCCTCTACGGCCTGTGCAAAATGAGAATGGACTCAGACGCGGACTACCCCGGCCCGCGTCCGGAGCGCGTGGACGACGCGGCCTTCGACGCCTACCGGCTCTGGCAGCTGCAAAAGACCGTCCGCCGCGTGCGCGAAAACAGCCCCTTCTACCGCCGCCTCTTCGAGAGGGCGGGCGTTACGGAGGCGGACATACTCAGCCTCGCGGACATTGCGAAGCTGCCCTTCACCTTCCCCGCCGACCTCTCCGGGACGAGCTACAGCCTGCTGTGCACCTCGCAGAGCGAGGTGGAAAAACCCGTGACCTTCTACAGCTCCGGCTCCACAGGGACGAAGAAGCGCATCTACTTCTCCATGGCGGACATACAGAAGATCCTCGATTTCCTGCCCCGGGGCATGAATACGGTCATAGACCGGGACGAGGCCCGGGTGCTGGTATTTTTGCAAAACTCCCAGGGCCGCGGCATAGGCAGCATTCTGGCCAAGAGCCTCGTGGACTTCGGCATGCAGGGCTGGACGGCGGATCTTCAGGACAGTCCGGAGGACATCTGGAGGCAGACGACGGAGCACGGCGTGAACGTCTGGTTCGGGGACGCCATCACCATCTACCGCGCGACGAAGATCCTCGCGCAGGAGCACGACCTGCGCTCGCTGGGCATGCAGTGCATCTTCATAACGATGTCGAACATCCCACAAAGCATGATAGACTACCTGCACGAAACATGGGGCTGCCGGGTCTCGACGCATTACGGCCTGACGGAGAGCGGCTGGGGCCTCGCCGTGGACTGCGACCCCTGCCCCGGCTACCACTACGATGAGCTGGACCACATCGTGGAGGTGGTGGACCCCGTGACGGGCGAGGTGCTGCCCGAGGGACAGGAGGGCGAGGTCGTCCTCACGAACATCGCGCGCGAATGCATGCCCCTCATCCGCTACCGCACGGGCGACATAGCGACGCTGCAAAAAAGCGTCTGCGGCAGCCACCTCATGACCCTGGGCCACATCCGCCGCCGCAAGGAGGGCGCGACGGAGTATAACGGACACTACATCTACCCCGCCCTCTTCGACGAGGTGCTCTTCGGCACGGAGGGCCTGCTGGACTACCGCATCTTCCTGGAGGACGGGCGCATAGCCCTCGACATCGAGTGTCTGAACGAGGCCCGCTTCGACGCGGAGGGCCTGCGTGAACGGCTCATGGCCCTGCCTTTCATGCAGGGCGCGCCGGAGATCGCGCTGAAGCTCCTGCCCTGCGGGGCGCTCAGGGAACACTGCTACGAGAAAAAGCGGATACTGGAAAGGGAGAAGCCATGAGCGACATCCTGCACGAAACTGAAAGCCTCTGCCCCGTCTGTCTGAAGCGGATACCCGCCCGCTACGAGCGGATAGACGGCAAGGCCTACATGCTGAAGACCTGCCCGGAGCACGGGGACTTCCGCGTGCTGTTCTGGCGGGACGCGGACATGTACGAGCGCTGGCTGCGTCAGGGCGTCCACTCACCGGCGAGGGAGCGGGGAAAGCCTGAGTCGCGCGGCTGCCCTTACGACTGCGGGCTCTGCGACGAGCACCGCAGCGGCACCTGCACGAGCATACTGGAGATAACCTACCGCTGCAACATGAACTGCGCCGTCTGCTTTGCGGACGCGAACGCGGAAAAGTTCGAGCCGGATCTGGCGCAGATACGGAAGATGTACGCCGCCGCCCTGGGCTCGAACCCCTATTGCAGCGTCCAGCTCTCGGGCGGGGAGCCGACGGTGCGTGAGGACCTGTGCGATATCCTCCGGCTGGGCAAGGAGCTGGGCGTCGTACACCTGCAGGTGAACACCAACGGCATAAAGCTGGCCAATGTGCCTGGCTATGCCGAGGCGCTCAAGGCCGCAGGCTGCGACCTCATATACCTCCAGTTCGACGGCCTGGACGACGCCATCTACCGCGAGATACGCACGCGGGACATGCTGGACATAAAGCTGCGGGCCATAGAAAACTGCGAGGCGGCGGGGCTGGCCGTTCTGCTGGTGCCGGTGGTCATACCCGGCGTGAACCTGCACAGGATAGGCGAGATCGTGGACTTTGCAAAAAAGCACATCCCTACCATACGGGGCATACACTTCCAGCCGGTGAGCTATTTCGGGCGCTTTCCGGGGCAGACGCCGCCTGACGAGAGCCGCTGCGGGCTCTCGGACGTGCTGCACGCCCTGGTGGAGCAGTGCCCGGAGCTCAAAATGGAGCACTTCGTCCCGCGCAAGCAGTTTGACCCGCACTGTGACTTTTCGAGCACCTACTATCTGGACGAGGGCGGCCGCCTCGTGGCCATGAGCCGCTATGACCAGAACGACGAGGACACGGAGCGCACGGACTTCGTGCAGAAGACGAACAAATATACGGTAAAGCGCTGGAAGGGCCAGGAGGAGCGTGTCATGGACACGCCGCTCATGCGCTTTGCAGAGCGGACGCTGACGCACAGCTTCTGCATCTCGGGCATGGGCTTCCAGGACGTGTGGAACATAGATTTGGGCCGGCTGCACGGCTGCTGCGTCCACATCATAACCGGCAAGTGCGAGGTCATCCCCTTCTGCGCCTTCCACCTGACGGGCGTGGACGGCAAGCGGCTCTACACCAACTGAGGAGGCGCGGCATGAAACTGAAAATAACGCCAGACACCACCGTGGGCCAGGCCCTTTCAGCGGAACCGAGGCTCTACGGTGCGCTGCTCGCGCTGGGGCTCTGCTGCGTGGACGAGAACACCGTCATGTGGACGATGGGCCGCCTTGCGGACGAGCTCGGCGTAGATGCGGAGGGCCTGTGCTCCGCGCTGAACGGGCAGAAGCCATGACGCAGTTTGAAAATGCCTGCCGCAAAGCGGCGCGTATGCTCGCGGCGGCTGACTACGCCGTCTTTTTCGGCGGCGCCGGCATCTCGACGGACAGCGGCCTGGCCGACTTCCGCAGCCGGAAGGGCGGGCTCTACAACGAGCCCAGCGGTTACGGCGTTCCCGCCGAGGAGATATTGACCCCCGCCTTCTATGAGGCGCGCACGGCGGAATTTTTCGACTACTACCGCACAAAGCTGCTGAACCTCGCCGCCCCTCCGAACAGCGTACACTACGCCCTGGCGGAGCTGGAGCGCGCGGGACTCATAAAGTGCGTCGTCACGCAGAACGCGGACGACCTGCACCGGCGCGCGGGCAGCCGCCGGGTCATAGATATACACGGCAACGTCTATATAAACACCTGCCCCGGCTGCGGAAAGCGCTTCCCGCCCGAGGTGGTGGCGGACTGCGAGGGCGTGCCGCGCTGCGACGTGTGCGGCGGCGTGATCCGCCCCGGCATCCTGCTCTTCGGCGAGGTGCCGGACATGCGGCTCATCCTGGAGGCCATCCGCGAAATCAACCGCGCGGACCTGCTGCTCATAGGCGGCACCTCCCTGAAGGTCAGCAGCGCTCCGCGCCTGCTCGACCGCTTCCGCGGACGTATGGTAATAATAAACGACGAGCCTACGCCCTTCGACGGGCGCGCGGAGCTCGTCATACGCGGGCGCGCCGCGCCTGCCTTTGAGCTCATACTTGACGAACTTGCGAAAGGGGAAAAGGACTGCTATGCCAAAGACTAAATACATGGTAACGAGCGGCTTCCTCGGAGCCGGCAAGACCACCTCCATGCTCGCCCTCGCCCGCGAGATAAACGCGCGCTGGGGCAAGGCTGCCATCCTCGCCAACGACCTCGGCGCTGGCAACATCGTGGACGCGGACTACACCGCGACGAGCGAGGTGCTCACTACCAGCATTGCAGGCAACTGCATCTGCTACCAACACGAGAACCTGGTGGACAAGCTCCGTCAGCTCGCGGCAGCGGGCGCGACAGTCATTTTCTCGGACATCCCCGGCTGCGGCATAGGCGCGCTCGACCACGTCTACCTCCAACTCGCGGAGCGCGAGGGGGATGAGTTCGAGCTCATGCCCTTCACCTGCATCGTGGACCCGGAGCGGATGCGTATGCTCATGGAGGGCGAGGGGGACATAAACCTGCCGCCTGAGATGCGTTTTTTGCTCGACGCGCAGATGGCCGAGGCCGACCTCATCGTGCTGAACAAGACGGACCTCCTGAGCCCGGCCGAGCTGGAGCTGCGCCTGGCCCTCATCCGCACGCTGCACCCGGACACTCCTGTGATGACCATGTCCGCCAGGACGGGCGAGGGCGTGGACGCGGTTGCGGACTATCTGATGACCCATTCTGCCGCCGCTGAGCACCGCGAGATAGGCTACGGCTCCGAGGCCTTCATGGCGGCCGAGCGGCTGCTGAGCTGGTATAACCGCCGCGTGTTTTTGGAGCAGCGCGACGACAAAACTGTGGACTTCAACGCGGTAATAAGCGACATATTTGAGGACATACGCGCTTTACTGAAAAAGCAGGGGGGCAATGTGCCGCACCTAAAGGCCTTTGCCGCCGGGCAGGGCGGGGACTTTGTCAAGGCCAGCCTCATTGGCGTGGACTACCCCGTGGAGTTCGACAGCAGGCTTGAGGGCAGCTACAGCGCCGTCTCTCTCATCATAAACGCGCGCGCCGCAGCCGATTCCGCCCTCATGGCCTCTGCCGTGGACGAGGCAATAGACGCCGCGGCGCAGAAATACGGCCTCAAGGCCCGCACCTTCTTCCTTGAGAGCTT